>Ga0075579_109_pt1 | contig 32260 bp, 34 predicted proteins | sample RifGroB1_FD_68195 | JGI IMG/M metagenome (GOLD analysis project Ga0075579, IMG submission 68195) | candidate division WWE3 bacterium GW2011_GWB1_41_6 | reverse complement strand
GCAATCCACCGCCATATCCGTACCACATTCATCTTCAAAAATTGCCCGGAATCCGGAAACATCTGCCCCTGTTCCGTCCAATTGCTCAAGCTCCCAAATATAACACTCTGCAATACCTTTTAAACTGCGGTTGAAAACTGCATGCGTAGTTACATCAAGCAGCATTGAGTTGAACATGTTTACGGTAGTTCTTCTGATATCAAGTGTTTTAAACGCTCCTTGGATCTTATCGAACAGATTTTTGTCAGGGGTGCAAATAACATCCGACAACTCGGTAGGCGGATCATCCTCTGCTGCATATACTTTGGGTAAAGGCATGGCCAATAGAGATGTGACTACCAATAAAAGAGTAAGAAGCTTATAAAATTGCTTGGTAAATAAGAGCGGATTCATTTATAGCTATTTTTCCATAGAAAAAAGTAAAATACAAGTGGAATTTATTATAAGGTCTACCTCCTTTTGTCAAAGAGCAGCTTGCCGGGGATTTTAAGCGTAGTTTAACCGTGTCCGCCACCCCTACCAGGGCCGATTACGATGTTCAGTTAGGACTGCTATACGGAGATATCGAACAAACCCCCGGCGTTAACTTAAGATTAAATTTGGATCCCCGTGACTGGGCAGAAGATCCCGGAAAACAGGCAACAAGAACTTTAGAAGGTTGGGGCAAAAGTATTGTAAATTGGGATGATATCAGGAACTGGGCAGAGCGCAAGTATTTTTGGGAACCTATAATTTCCGGTAGAGACGAACTTGTTCCAAAAACACAGGCATTTGAAGGCCTTTACCATCAAACGGAAGAGTTTGCCCGCGAACTGATGGAGCTTCCCGGACCCACTGCCGGCAAAGCAGGGCAGACTCTAAAACCTTTCCAATTGGATGGTATTGGGATCACAGCCCCGGCTTTCTATATAGACGAGTATCCCCTTGCAGATGTTGAGGCAGCTATCGCTCAAGGTCAGCCACCCAAGACCAGGACGGTTGGAAACATTCCCGGCGGCCCCGAGGATGGGTCTTTTAAAGGTAAGGTCGATGTTTATTCCAGAGCAGGTCAGGACTTCTTAAGTCTTGCGGATAAGGTTGAGGCTATGGGGCCGAGAAACGGTGCGTACAACCAATTCCGTGGATCGGCATTGTATGCGGTTAAAACAGAACTTAATGACACTCTTGGTTATAAAACAGAAGATTACATACACCCTCAGCATGGTGCTGTAATTACAGTTGGCGATGTAATTCCCGATGCTATAGACCCGACTGATAAATTAAGCGCGATACCGGTATTCCAAGCTCTGGATCTTTCCAAAGTTACGAATCCTGAGATGGCCAGAGAACTGAGGAACTTTAACGCCGCTGCAGATATTGCTAACTCGATGCTGCAGTTTAGGGCAGGTCCGACCAGCCAGGCAGGACTGGCTTTGGCCAGTAAAAATCTTTCAAAACTATTATTAGAAGGTGACAAGGCGGCAATATCTGTGCCAGAAAGCTTCGATCTTGTGCTTTTGAACGGGAACGATGTGCTTAAAGGCCTTGAGTCTACCGTCGCTCAGGAAAAGACACGTTTGGAGGCAATACTTCAGGGATTGCCGACGGGTGCTGATCGGACGGCATTTCGCAATAGTAATATCGTACAGTCTTATGGAAGGTTACTCGACCGGACCCGGGATATTGCAAGAACTTACAAAGGCGAGGATCTGTCCGGCTCAACGTTGGCCAGTAAGACGGTTCTTGGAAAACTGAAATCGGAAATAGAAACAATGTCCGATGAGATGTCTCGTTCAGGTTATTTTAAGAAAGGGCTTGAACACGACTGGTTAGAACAAGTGGTTAATCGAGGGATACTTGATAACAAGTCGATGTTTGCGGGACAGGGAAGCTTTGGAGAACTTCTTGAGCATGCCGTTGGTTTAGCTGCTTCTGATCCGAACAGAGCGAGCGGGATAACAAATATTAAGAGGGTGCTAAGGACGGGGAATAGAATGTATGACCGTAACGATGTAAACGACCTGGTAATGCAAATCGAAAAAGGTACTTTGATCCAATCGCAGATATGGCCGTTGATAAAGGTCAGGTTGAACGGATTTACTCCCGCATATGTTACCGAACAGTTCCTAAAAAAGAATCAGTACTTTGGTTTAGCATACGATCCGGCATATCTTGAGGCTAACCTCAGACAGAAAGGCGCTTTTGGCGCTCCGGTAACAGGCGGGGGAGTAAAGGTAGACCCAAGTACCTTAAAAGCAAATTACCGGGGAGATCTGACAGGCCGCACCTTTTTTACAAGGATAATGCCCAGGAATTCGTGGAACATTACACTGGAACAGGGAGGGGTTAAGAATAAGGTTAAATTGTATGGGGGTAAGCACTTTAAAGCGGTTGAAACAATAAACAAGCAGTTCCATTTTGATAAGGAAGTTGCCGGATTCGCAAAAGGCGCTGCGGGGTTGCTAGGAGCAGAGCTGGATCCAAGAACGGGCCACTTGTTGGGATTCCGGGATGGGGGGGCCTCGTTATTTGCGATTCTCAACGGAGGTGATCCGGGTATCGAGTTCATACTAACCAAATTTCAAACAAAAGCACCCGGTGTCAAAGAGTTAAGACACGATATGATGAGGTTCCGCGCCTGGCTTTACCTGCACAAAGATGAATTAGGACTGAAATTTGACGGATTCAAACTTGCCGATAGCCCTGAAAATGTTCAAATTATGACCCAGTTCTTCCAGCAGATGGGGAAGAGGTTGAGAAGCCCTGACTTCATTAGCATCACCTGGGAAAGGGCAGGATATTTGCAGCATCTATCTTCTTACGCTAACCAAATTCAAACAAAGATCGCACAAAAAGTTGGGAAGTATGCTGCACCCTACATTCAATTAAAGAATGCTCTATCTAATGCGATCACGGAACTGATTATTCAGGCAACCGCTGCTGCTACGGCCGGTGCGGGGGAACTGATGGAACTTCTCAGGCCTGTGATCAAGTTTCTTGTCAATGCCGTTATTTCAAAAATAGAAGGTCTTATAAAGTCCTTTTTTAAGAACATCCTGAAGGGTGAATTCAGTGTTGCCGATTGGGCGAAGACTATGGACAAGTTTGTTGGGAATACTGCCAGGGCAGCGGGCCTATTCGCATTGATCCCGGGGGTATTTTTTCTGATTGCGTTTATGTTATTTGCCGTCATCATCACCGGTCTTAACCCTCTTGATCCAAGCAGGACAGGAGGTTTTGCAGGATCAAAAGATACCTTTGGGGAGGGCACCCCTGGAACTTACGATGGCTGCAGCGCAGATACCTATGTTGGAGAGGGGTCAGGCGGGTCGTCCGTACCCGGCGACTGTTTTGTATTTGAGGGGGCATCCTCATCCCACTACGCTGGAACTTATTCCGGGACATTGATAGACTGGTCGGTAGCAAACCTTGCTGCTTTTAATACTGCCATAGAGGTGCTTGGAGAGCGGACGGGCGGCTACGTTGACAGGCTATGTTCCGCAGGTCCCGTCTATTTATTGAGAACAGGAACATCTCCCGGTTGGTGCGGAAACGTTATCGATGCTGATACGATTGTTTTTACCAGCCTTTGTACTTACAGCGTACAGAACTATGTTAATTACCTTTTTGCTCATGAAACCGGCCATGTGTATAGGAACAGACTTGGGAGCGACAATCTAACCGGTGTCATAGCGGCGGAGGGAACCTTTCCGACCTACCCCGGAAACTGTGGTTCAAACAATTCCCTTAGTGAAGATTTCTCCGAAACTGTCGGCAACTGGGTACACGTAAATGCCTGTGATTGTCCGGGAGTTGCGGCGTATGGGGGCGATTGGACGACTTGGTGGGATTCGTTTCCCGAGCATAAAGCCTGGGCGGAAAGCTTTTTTGATTAAGGTTTGATGTTAAAATTGATCTAGTATGAACAATAAACTGCTCAATATTATATTCAATAAAAAGACCGGCGCTGTTTTTTTGGTGCTGGCGCTTTTGATAACTGCCTTTTTAAGTAGCAGGTTCCGGGAAGAAGACGTTCCGACTTTGTCGCCTTTTACTATCAAAGAGTATGTAAGTAAGTGGAACAATGTTGAGATGGGGGTCACTCCGTTAGAAAAAGCGGAAAGTACTTTTGGGAAACGGCTATCCAGTAATACCACCAATAATAATAAAGTCGTTTACAAATATGATTGGAAAACCCCTTATATCCCACTTATTGTTGGTACAGACCTTAATGGCACGGTTGAGTATGTAAGAGTTCCCGAACTTGTGACTAAGGCAGGTTCGCTGGATAAATTTAAAGCGGACAATAACTTAGGCAACCCCGACCTTGACATGTATCTTGAGGGCACATACAGGGAAAAAACCTATGTATATCTGGATGAGGGTATTGCCATCGAAGCCAGTGAGTTTTCAGATGAGGTGCATTTTGTCCGTTACTTTACTCCAACCACGAGGTCTGAGTTTTTAAGAACGTGGGGAGCAGATCTGTCCTTTGAGTATGAGCCTGAGGGGAACTGATCTTTAAGGGCACGCTATTACACCGAGATTATCAGTTATCCCGGCGACACACATTATCTGTGCTAAAGACCATGCCATACCGTCCACAGGCCGCAGTATATCAAAAGGTACCCCGAACATATTGGTTACGATGAACAAAAGCGAAATCGAACCGATGATTAAACCAAATCCGGCGAACGCCCATACCCATGTACTCTTTGCTGCCGCAAATGCTTTGGGATCTCCAAAAGCCATTGACAATTTAATACCTCCGTATACTACCATTACCATAAACACAACGCCTGCCGCATAGATAGCAACGTTCAAGATACTGACCACAGGGCAGAGGATTTGTATGGGGCTTAGATGTGTAACTTTAGGTCCAAAACCTCCCTCCCCCGTTATTGACAGGTTCGAGCACACAGCACCCCATGGGATGGCAGGAGGCTCGACGGCTAGTACATTAGAAAAAGGTATTAGCATTAAAGAGATGAATAAAGATACGATTGTTATGTATTTAAATGTTTTCGGGAAGAGCATTTAATAAGTCCTTGTCTTTAACGCCGGCTAGGTCTAAAAATATGTACTTGATCGCAATAGCGAATATGGTGACCAGGATCGCCAGAACACTCCACGTTAGCCCGTTCTTTGCGGTGTCCACGGCCTTGGCGTCCCCCCGGCTTGTCGTGAGCTTGACGAACGAGACAGCCAAACCGATAAATCCAAATGCGAATCCGATACCAAATACTATGTTGGCGACCATTCCCAGAAGATCCGATACAGAATCGATCGCCGGAATAGTGAATAGCTTATTTGGATTGGCTACCAGCTCCTCCAACTCGTTAAATGTGCTTTCTTCGTATCCCTTAAAGATATTGGCCATTTTTCTGATTTTTCAAAAAAGCCCCGGGTAAAGCCGGGGCTTTTTGTAATTATCTTGATATTAGCTGCCCAAGAATCCTGTAATTTCGCTCGGTCCTAACGTGCTCGATGATCCAAGTATATTGATGATGATGAACCTTATTGCTGTTAAGAAGAATAAACCCACGCCTCCCAATGCCGCATAAGTAAGCCACTGTCTGGCCTGGTCCGTTGATTTGGTTTCTCCTCTGGAGGTAATGTACTTAATAAAACCTAAAGCTAAGAAAATAAAAACCAATGCCCACCCCACACCGATAACAACGTTAATTAACAAACCGAAAATCGCTGACAAAGATCGGTATTTTGTACCAAGCGGGTCAGTTAACACGGAAGGCACGGCTGCATACACCGGTTTAACTAAAGTTAAATTCATACTTTTTACACCTCCTTCAAAAATTAGAACGGCTTTTCACCTAATACTACAGAAATTATAATGCGAAGAGTAACTAAAGACAATGCTATGAACAAAGTTCCAACGACAGCTGCAGTCAAGTCCTCTTTTCCCTCCGTAGTCTTTTGCGGGTTTCCTTCGCTGGTCATGAGAGTATACCCCGCTTTGATTATAAAGAACAGACCTGCTGCGATTCCTGTTGGAATTAGGAAATTAAAAATAAGGATGAGAAGTTTGCTAAAGTCAGTGCAGGTGCCGTAATCTTTTGTGGGGTCGCATATCGTGAAGGCAGCCCGAGCATTCCCGGACATAAAAATAGCCACAAAAACGAAAGATAGTATGAAGCGGAAATTAGTGCCTAACTTCTGATATAATTTTGTCATGCCTACCCTAAATTATCGGCATTATAAAAAGAATAGTCAAGTGATTCCGGTCCTGGCTGCAGTTATTCTTGCAGTACTAATAGTTCTTGGGGCCGGGCTTGTACGCGCGGATAGCTGTGACGACATTGCCGATCTGGACGACAGGGCAGAATGTTATGCGGAACAGATCGAAAAAAAGGAACAACAATATCAGTCAGCAAGTAAGAAACTTTCATCCATAAAAGATAAGGCAAATGGGGTTGCTCAGAAGATCGCTCAGCTATCAGGACAGCTTAACGTTACTCAGTCGGAGGTACGGGAGTTGGAATCAGACATCGCCCAAATGGAGGAGGAGCTTGATGTTTTAGATAAGAACATTGAGGACAGGCAACAGAAGCTTGGGGAAAAGATCGCCCTTAGGAACAAAGTAGTTCGCAACTATTCCAAGCGAGGGGTTTTGAACGATCTTGAAATTTTCTTATCAGTACTTCCCTCTCATAATCTAAACGGTTTTCAATTCTCCGCGTTTTCCTACATTTTCGAGAAATCTCTTACATCCGAAACCATCAGTTTGATCGGTTCCATAAATACCGAGATCTCAAATTTTGAAAGAGATAAAAAAGAAGCGGAGGAATTAAAGAGCGATCTGGAAAAAGCTAAATCCGACCTGCTAGCATTAAGAACGCAATTGGCCAATCAGAAAGCAGGAGAGGAAAATGTATTGGGAGATCTTAAAGATGAAGAGTCTAATCTGGAGGGCAAACTCTCAGAACTTTCCAAAGATATAAGCGAACTTTCTTCAAAACAACAAAGTATCTTGGCACAAAAAGCAGGCGAAGGTTTTGGGACCGTTGGTGATTACGAAGCGGAAAGCCAGAAACTACCCGACCCCGGTTTCAGTCCTGCTTTTGCGTTAGGTAGTTACGGTGCTTACACGCATCGTAGAGGGATGAGTCAGTACGGGGCAAAAGCACGCGCAGAGGGCGGGCAAAAACACGACGCTATAATCAAGTTTTACTACAAACAAAGCGTAGTGAAAAAGGACGGATTTCCGGACGAAATAAAAGTGGACGGATATGGGAATATGGATTTTCAAAAGTATCTTTACGGTATTGCTGAGATGCCTGACAGTTGGCATGAGGAAGCTCTTAAAGCTCAGGCTATTGCTGCCCGTACATACGCATACAGATACTACAAGGCCGGAAAGTCGATATGTACGTCCCAAAGCTGTCAGGTTTTCCTTAAAAGCAAATCCGACAGCCCTCCCAGTCGGTGGAAGAAAGCGGTTGACGACACAAAAGGAAAGATAATAGATGGGGATACCCATGCCATGTATTCCTCGACAACAGGTGGGTTTATTTTGGACGGAGTCGGGTGGGATACCTCGGGTAAGTGGCCGGGAGACGCTTATGAGAAAAAAGCAAAATCTCCGTGGTTCTTTAAAGCCTGGTATAAACAAACTTACAATGAGAGTTCGTCAACGTGCGGGCGTTCAAGCCCGTGGCTCAATGAAAAAGAAATGGCGGACATACTTAACGCGTGGGTCGTATATGAAAGAGGTTCAAATTCCGAGGTAGATAGAATTTCTCCTGTGACAACGAGCTGTTGGGGCGGTAACCCGTATTCACTGGACGATATGGCAAGTAAAGCGGAAAAATACGGCACTAAATTTACCAGTGTCAGGTATGAGAAAGTAGACATTAGTAACGGAGGTTACACATCTAACGTGGTGTTTAACACCAATCAGGGAAGGGTTGAGATCGACGGTACTGAGTTCAAAAGAGTATTCAACCTCCGCGCACCGGGTTACATTTCCATTAGAAACGCACTATATGATTTCATTATTAAATAACCGGGGTTTATAAAAGAGGTTTTACACGATAATGCTCTCCAGACACCTCAACAAAATATTTTTTGTATCGTTGTTTCTTTTTGGGGTAATGACTATATTTCGGGACCTGGCTGATAACGATTTCGGTTGGCACTTCCGTTACGGTGAATACATAGTTAATAACCATCAGGTTCTAAGAGATAACACTTTTTCTTATATTATGCCCGAATATAAGTGGGCAAACTCTTACTGGCTCTCGCAGCTGATAATGTATGTGCTTATCCGGTATACAGGAGTGATTGGTTTTAGTCTGATTCTCGACGGGGTGTTTACTTTGGCCACTTTAAAGGTCTTTTCCGGTTTGAGTAAAGATAAGCTAATTTTGTCGCTTGGTTCTTTGTTATTCTTTCCTTTCGTTGGGTGGTTCAGTATAGCAACGAGGCCGTTGTTGTACAGCACCTTGTTCATGCTTTTGTTAGTCTATGTTCTCCTGTACAGAGAAGGGTACGTAAAATACCTTCCGCTGATGTTTATGTTATGGGCGAACATGCACGCCGATTTTACTTTGGGCCTGTTCGTTTTTGGAATATATACAGCCTTTAAGATATATTCGATGTATAAGCAGAAAGTTTTGGACTACGCTCTTTTGCTTTACTCCTCTGCAAGTGTTTTAGTCACGCTGATAAACCCCTACGGCCTTAGGTTATGGGAAACACTGCTAAAAGAGACGCACCCTTACCAGTTCAGTCTGATAACCGAATGGATGCCGTTTTCCTTGGACACGCATCCGGGTAGTTCTTTTATAGCGTATACGGTCTTATCGGGAATTTTTATAGCATCTATTGTGGTAAATCTCGTGATCCAAAAGAAAAGCGGTATGTGGCTCGTTTTGGCAGGAAGTTTCTTTTTCCTTGCTTCATTGAGGTCCGTTTACTTTAGCCGTGTACTAATAGTTGTAGGTATCTTATCGTTCATATCCTTGTCGACTTACCTTCTCAACGAATCTAAATACTTAGTGAGAAAAAATTATATAAAACCGATGAAGGCACTTGGTTACTACTTTGTAGCCGCACTTATCCTAATATCATTTCAGTCGTTTGCGGTTAAACTTGAATCCATTAATGGGATGAAGTCCTGGAGGGATAAAGGGTACCCTGTCGATGCGGTTAACTACATCAAACAAAACCCTCTATCCGGTAACATGTTCAATAACTTTAACTGGGGCGGGTATTTGATCTGGCAGCTACCAGAATATAAAACTTTTATAGACGGCAGGATGACTTCGTGGAGAGAAGAAGACTACTCAATACTTGAAGAATATGTGAACGTCACTTATTACCCGGATGAGTATGAGGGTAAGTTCGACCGTTATGTGGAAGCCGAAAATATTGGCTGGGTGATACATAAGAATGGTTCCAAGTTTGCCACATTCCTTGTTGAAGAAAAAAACTGGACAACTCACTACGAGGACAATTCGGCAATAATATTAGTCAACCCCCATTTCTCTAACCAAACTAGATAAATCTCAAATTGCTGGTGTTATAATATAATCATGACACCGGAAATTTTATCTTCTACCATCAACCACCCGCATAACGTACGTTTTTACGGAGAAGATACCGATGAGGAAATACTCTATATTTTCCGTGCCAGTTTTGTGATGAACTTAGGCTGGATGCTTATTGCTTTATTTATGCTGCTTGCTCCGATCGTTTTTACAATTTTTCTTGTTTTCCTTAGTGCTAACATCTCAGGACTGTTGTCGCCCTCTTTGATATTTTTGACGAATGCTTTTTGGTACGTTTTTGTATTAGGTTTTATTTTTGAACGTTTTATCCACTGGTTTTTTAATGTTTATATTATTACTAATAAGCGTATTGTGGATATGGATTATTATCATATGCTGAACTTGAGGGTTTCCGAAGCAACATTACAAAACATTGAAGATGTTACGTACCAGCAGCAAGGTGCGTTCGAGTCTTTGTTTAACCTGGGACATATTTATATCCAGACCGCGGCGGAGCGGCGTGAGTTTGAGTTCAATAATGTTTCTAATCCGGCAAAAGTTCATGATATTTTGACCGATCTGGTCAGGGAGGTAAAAGGACGTGCCTGATAACGCGCTCAACCCGGTTCCAACCGATGCAATAATTAGTCCGTTCACTTTTTTCACGCCGGAAGCGTTTACGTGGGTAGTGACACTGTTTCTGCTTTTTCTTATAGTGATCTATACTGTTTTCACCCTGATCATGGTACGCCAGGTTCACCTATTGAACAGGAATTTTAAAACAGGCCTGGCCTTCATATTTACCATGATTTCATACATACATCTTTTTCTTGCTTTAATTCTTGTGGTAGTATCTTTGGTAACACTAATACTTTAAACCATGATAAGAAAACTAACTGCGAAGATCCAAAATATAAGTGCTAGTCTGCCTCAATCTGCAGGTGCTTTTTCCGGTGTGCTGATAATAAATCCGGATGACACGGCCGTATTGGAACGCAAGGGAACGGTTTATGCCGTTTTCCATATAACAGGTTCGCAGGAATTTGACGTTAATCTTGTATCCAAGGTGGTTCACGATGTTTTACATGATTCTTATTACCAGTCTGATAACGTTTCTCCGGTTCAGTCTCTGGAAAAAGCAATTGTTGAGGTCCGGGATAGGGTGACCAAGTTAACGAACGAATCCATCAGGAGTAACGAAGGTAATGTAGATTTTAATATGGTGGCAGGGGTTCTATGGGGTAATGTTATTTATGTAGTCCAGTACGGTAAGTCCGGCGGCTTTCTGATGCGGGATGGGAATATAAAGGCGATAAATGCAAATACCGAGGGTCACTTCTCCGCTGCTTCGGGAGTGGTAAAAGAGGATGACGTGGTGTTGTTCGCAACCCTGCCGTTTATGCAAAAAGTATCTCCGGACAAGCTGCTTAGTACGGACATAGATCAGGCAAGTCTCCCGCCCGATGCCTCCTGCCTTGTTTTGAAATTCGCAATCGATACTACTTTTACCGAAACCGAAGTTGTGGATTTTCCCATGCCGAGGGAGGGAAAAGGGTTAAACCTGAATTTTGCTGCTAAAAGCTTGTTTAGTAAATCTCTAAAAAAAGGGTCTAAACAACAAGCACAAGCTCCTCAGGGTCTACCCGAACAAGTTCCGGAAGCACGCCCGCCTGTCTCCCCCGACATCAATACCATTTCGCAAATGGTTCCCGAACCACAGCCCTCCGCCCCGCGTTCCGGTACCGGCATAAAACTTAAAAAAGACCGTTCCGGAAAGTTCAAACCTAACCGTACTATTATTATTGCTGTCGTTGGGATATTGCTACTAGTTTCTATAGGGTATACGGTCAAGAGTAATTTTGGCAAGAACAGTGCTAATGAGCCAAATATAGAAGTGCTTTCTACAAATATAGACTCCCCTCCCGCTTTACAGACTGAAGAAACACCCGGTGAACCTGCGGTAGTGGATGAGACAGTTTTCTATGATCTAAAACTCGCCGACGCCTCGGCCAATCCGGGTTCAATAGCTATCCTGGAGGATAAAGTAGTAGTTGCCGATCACAGTACGGGGAAGATCTATCAATCTGACATAAGTACTCCCAAATTCACTCAGATAGAAAAGACATTTATGGGGATTTCGGCTTTGGAGAATGCGGACGGAGATCTTGGGGTTACGGACAGCGAAGGTTATAAAGTAGTAGATTTGGCCACGAACGAAGTAACGCCCACTATCAAAATAACAACTCCGGGTGTAATGGCTACATATCTGGGAAATGTTTATGTCTTGTCCGGGGATACGCTTACCAAATATACATCTGATGGAACGTCTTCGACATGGGCGCAGTCTTCCGAAATGGAAGGCGCCGGTTCTATGGCGATCTCAGTGAGCATATATGTTCTGAAAAAAGACGGAACTTTGTTAAGCTATACAACAGGAGCAAAAGACAACTTCTCGGTTTCCGGTCTGGAAACCGCTCTGGCAAACCCCGTTCAGATACAAACAAATTACGATTTTGATAATATGTATATCGCAGACGCGGGAAACAGGAGAATAGTAGTACTGGATAAAAAAGGTACGTTCATAAAAGAAGTCAAGCATGAGAATCCCCTTGCCTGGGGAAACATGAAAGGGATTGGAGTGAGTGCGGATGAGACGAAACTTTATGTGCTGGACGGATCGAAAGTCCATGAAATAGATCTTAAGTAGTTGACCAATCCGTTTTTAATTCGTACAATGGCAGTCGTTCCGGAAAATTAACGCCTGTCCTTGTAGCCGCGAAGCTTACGTTAATTTTAAAGGAGCCGTTTTAATGCTAGAAAGACGTTTTATCAGAGAACACTTAGAAAGAGCCGCTTGTTATAAATGTGGTGAAAGCTTGGGCGGGGCTAAACTACATACTATAAGCGATGCCCCGGTAGCTCTGGTGGCTCATGCGGTCTGTCCTAAATGCCAATCGGAAAGCATGTTGACAATAACTCCTTCCGGGAGCGGTGTCGTGCCCCTCGTATCGGACCTTACCGGTATTGAGATCAAGAAATTTATTGATGAAAAAAGCGTAACCTACGACGAACTTTTGGATTTTCATAGGATGCTTGAAAAAGATACAATATGGAACTTATTGCGCAAAAAAGGGAAAAATTCGGTAAAAAAACTAACTCCTTAAGGAAACAAAGGCAGCTGCCGGCTGTTATGTTCGCAAAAGGGATAGATTCTGTTTCCATTACCCTAGACCACAACTCATTTGTAAAAATATTTAATGAAGCAGGAGAAACTTCTTTGGTGGATCTTGTTATCGACGGTAAGAATGAGAAAGTGCTGGTCAAAGACGTTCAACTGGATCCTGTTAGCATGTCCCCTATTCATGTAGGTTTTCACAAAGTCAATTTAAAAGAAAAAATCACGGCCGAAATCCCGGTAGAGGTTATCGGTGAGGAAGAGAATGAACTGGTCAAGTCCGGTCAGGCTTTGGTTCTTGTATTGCTAAACGAGATCGCCGTTGAGGCTTTGCCTACGGACTTCCCTTCCGCATTCGTTATTGATGTATCTAAAATAACTGAGGTTGGGGAGGCGGTTACGGTTGGTGACCTGCAGTACGACAGGGAAAAAGTGGAAGTTTTGGACTACGATGATGACGAACAGGTTGTAAAGCTTGACTATGCTGTGATGGCTGAGGTTGAAGAGGAAGTTAGCGAAGAGGAAGCTATAGAAGGCATTGAGGCTACTGAGGAAGCGGAAAAGACTGAAGAAGACGAGGCTGGCGCTGAGGGTGGAGATAAGGGTAAAGACAAAGGTAAAGAAGAGTAACCGTTGATTTTTATTAATCCCAAGTTTAATTTCAAAATACATAATATTCCGGGTATGGTATTTGTTTTACCCATTTGCTAAAAGGATAAAAGTATTTACATTTAAAATCCCATAGTGTATATTTTCGGGCAAGTAAGGAAAGGAAAGATAGATACACGTACAATTAAATAGCAATTCAAGATTTACAAAAGATTAGAGTGAATTAACCGGCCTAGCCGGTATTCTAGTTGTACCTTACATCAAAATACATCTCACAAATCAAACCTAGGAGGTTAAAAATGTGGACGTTTCTTAAGTTGTTGGCTAAGGTTTTACTGTTCCTTTTCGGTTTGTACGTTATCCTTGCACTGGTCGGGCCTTTCGTGCTTAAGGCAGTTGCAAGTAAGGGCCCGGAGATCGCAGTCACCTTGAGTGCGATTCCTGTGATCGGTAGGCCGGCAGCAACGGCATTCGCCGGTTGGGTGTTCGCACTGCGTGCAAATCCGGCACTCGCTCCATCCGGAGAATCAACGTTACAGCAGTTGGATCGTGGATTAGACGCCGCGGAAGCCTATGTGCCATCCTTAGCGGATAGCGTTGTAGGAATCTTCGGAGATTACACGGTCTGGGTAGCGGTGATCATGCTCATTGCACTTGCTGGTTTGTTTACGGCATGGCGTGCGGGGGGTTTAATGGCGATGGTACAAAGCATTACCAGATCTCTTTCCACGTGGCAGGGTGTGGCTTCGATTGTCCTTGTAGCGTTGCTGGCTGGGAGTTTTGTATGGTCGCTGGACCGGGGGGCGCAAGGAACTTTTGATGCACTTCGTCCCATACTTCCGCTGATCCTGGTGATCGTCCTGCTGTTTTTTGGTTGGCAAATGCTGAAGAATTTCCTGATCAATGCGATCTTGGTCCTCTTCGTCACCCATCTTGTAGTAGCATTTCTGACCATCTGGAGTCCGGGCTTATTGTCGGCAAGTTGGGTGGATGAGCTATGGTTTAGGCCGGCTGCGGAATTTGGGTTGAGTTTGTCGTCTGGTTGGAGTGAGGATAACCGGCTAGTCGCGTCCGTGCTCGCTACACTGGGGGTTTTACTCCTTGGTTTGTGGCGCTGGTCATCTTCTAACGGCGGGGTTGAGGAGGTGTAAGAATGAAGAAACGATTGTTTGTCTTTGGGCTGCTGATGCTGGGAGCGTTGCTTCTGGCAGCCTGCGGAGGTACATTACCGGTTCCCGAAGTCGGTTCTCCGTTGTTTATCGAAGATGAGAGCGGGAATCTTTACCAAGGGGACGTTGTTCTTGAAACCGATGCAGTCGCGGGCGGGATAGTTCCGATAGAATCCGACCGTGAAGATTATGGCCTGGTTATTTCCTTATTCCGCTTACGGCTGAGGGTGAGCCAATAGTTGGTGGTGTAGGATCCGAAGTAAGGGAGCCTTTCAGTATCCACACGATCATACCGGTCGCGGCATACGGGTGGTTCTTACTGCTTATTGCAATGGCGCCTTTTGCGTTACTCGCCGTCAGATTTCTGGGATGGGAGCAGGAGGTTGCCAACCTTACCGTAATAGTTGAAGCAATGACAAGAAACCAGATCGCAGCCCATGTTGGAGTAGGTGTAACTCTGTCCAAGATACCTATAATGGGAGCGAGGTTTAAGCGCAACAACTATATGATTAAAGAGGACGGAAGATGGGTTCTCAATAACCAGAGACTCAACGATGTTGTAGATGAAACGATCCGTGCAGTTGTTGCCCGGTGGGTTTCCAGAACGCTGATGGATAACGTTCATACTTTGCTGGACGACGAAGCGTTTCTAACAGCTTTAATTACCAGGGCGGGTAGCAAGCTGCTTGCGATTACCGGGTTTTGGGCTGAAGAAATCAGGATCACCTCAATTAAGGATCCCAGTGGGGTGTTAGAGCGAAGAGGTGAAGGTCACGCGATTGCCGAACAAATCCGGGCTTTGGTGGCTGCAGATGTATCCCCGAACAGGGCTGCTGATGCCATAGCAAGGATTTCTTTAGCACAGGCGTTGATGGTTCTCCGGCAAGGTTCCGGTGTTCAAATTACACCAACCGTTCAGATTGCGGATCTAAGTGAGTGAGGTGAGCTATGACACAAAGTAATGCACGCGCGAGAAGGGAAGCACGTCAACGTGGAGGTCAACCACCGTCACCATTTACCGGTTTCGACTTGGGGATAGATCGTGTCCTGCTGTACAACCCCGGAGTGTTGAAAATGTTTGGGTTGTTTTTGCCGGCTTTCTTCACATTCTGGCGGTTCTTTCTGGCGTTTGAGCAGCAGTCGAACCGACCGTTCATGCCGTTCCTCGACTTTGCGTATCCGGTTATACCAGGAGCGCCAATGCCTTGGGGACGCTGGTTGTTCTTTATGGCGATCGTGTTGGTGTTCATGGCTGGTTCTTACCGTAGACTGCCACGCAACCTGATTGAGAACTTCCAGAGGGCAAATGTAACCACTGTCGTTGCTTTTTGGTACAGTTGGTTTGCCTTTCTCGGATTGTTCTGGATACAGTTCCCGTTTGGACCCTAGTTTTCGGTTAAGTTAGTGTGATGTGATAAACAACGCCGGGTTGAGTTTACTCAACTTTACCCGGCTCTTTTTTAAGATCGCAAGCTGTGTTTAAACTTGTGATTTTAAAAGAGGGGAAGCAAATTTTTTAATCATGCGATTGTAACTTATCGCTAAAAATCCAATACAGAAGGAGTGAACAATGGCTAGTACAACTGTATCTGGTCGTCCCGTGGTTCGCGGAAAATTCTTGCGGATCGCACCTTATATCTTAGTGTGGGCTACTGCAACGGCCGTCATGTTTTACATGTATGGCTTAGGTGTGTGGAAGTGGTCCGGGGCTATAGCATTAGCGTTGCTGTTTATTGCAGGCTATCGTTATGTGTCCGGCAAAGCTTCGCGCGAGGCTCACCACACCGATAAATCCCGAAAGCCGATGCCTTTGGAATCCTGGGCAGCACAGTCCGGTGTGGACATCAGTGAACCTATGTCACGTAAGAGTGAGATGGAGAAGTGGTTCATTATCGGTGTCAAGGCTACGATCGCTGTTGCTGTTCTGCTCGGGCTTAATACTGCGATGAATATGGGGGTGTTTGTTACCATCATTGCATCGGTGCTTTTGGTTGGTGGTTTAATGTTGTGGTTTGGCCGTGGATGGATTCGCGCCAAGCGTATCCCAGTGGCCTTGCTTGTTCTGCTCATCCTTGCAGCAGGCGGGACTTTAGGCCTTGCTGGATGGTATGTGATGGAATCACCCGGGCTTGTCAGTAACAATCCGCTTACCCGTCTGACTTTGTTTGGCGGAGGTTCCGGTAGACAAGGTGCAGAGAATGCTCCGGTGTCAGATGATGATGCTCTCGAGCGTCTTTTATCTGAAGCTGAAAGTGCTGCAACAACAACCCCGTTCCCTGTTTCGGAGGTTAACGAGTATCAGGCTGAGCCGCGTCAAAACACGCCGGTAACGCTTGACCCGGAAAACCTTGGTTTAAGCGAGCTCGTCGCGATCGGTCAAGATTGGTCGCAGAACGTCGCTCGACTGAACGAAGACCTTGCTTTACTCCAGATCAGTGGGAAGAACGTCTATAAAGTTGACGATTTTCTGACCGGTGGTGGCGAGGATATGCTGGGTCTAGAAAAAGGGTGCGGTTACTTGTCTGACTGGTATACCGAGGGTGTTTGGGTTATTGGTGAGGGTGGTGAGAAGGAACTGGTTTTGGGGTCGTTCGATGAACGGCTTTTGAAGTACATTACCGACCCTCTCGTTACTCAACCCATGACTCAGATCTCGGCCGGTTTGTATAAGGTTGGTCTTGCTGAGTGCGAGTTAGTTCGCGCTTTAGTCTGGCCTGACGATAACACACCTCCTAACTGGGATGAGGCGCAGAAACGGGAAGACGCTTTGAACGAAGCCGCTGCCAAGCTCAATGTGACCAACGTTACGTACTACGGGCAGGATTCCATGATTCCTGTTATTCCCGAAGTGCGGATCGTCGCGACATTGAAGGAGCTTGCTCCCAAGACCATCGAAGTAAAAGCAACTGCAGTTCCTGCTCCCGCGGCTAACTATGAGTCGCAACTGGACAAGTTGATAGCCGAGGCTGAGGAGAATGCTGTTGCCGATGAACAGGAACCCACTCCGGAACCGGAAGCACCTGCTGAAGACTTGACGTGGATGGAGCCGCAGGATGCTGTAAATGTCTACGGGATCCTCACGATCAAGAAGAAGTGGTGTGAAGGTTCGGCGAACACATCGGACATGATTTTTCGTCCGATTAACGCTCCCGACGTCGACATTCATGTTGACCTCAGCGACCATAGTTTGGGTGATTTGCAGGAAGGTTGTCTGGACGTTAAACTCCAGAAGCCTGACATCTCGACGCTCGGTTGGCACGCTTATCGTTCGGAAGACAACTCGTTCGCCCTCGTTGGGTATGGGGAAATGACCGAACCGCCTGCTCAGGCAGACAACGCGGGTGGTAGCGGTGCGCCGACCGGTGGTACCAACACACAGTTGGAGCCTGAGTCACATACGGCATCGAGCCTGCCTGGTTATTTAAGCGGTAAAGGCTATACCATGGCTATCGCTGAAGGTCCGTGTGATGGTTCAGGTCAGCCTGTGGGTGGTTCCACCATTCTCACTAAAACGTATGACTACCAAGGAAATTTCCGTGAGATGGTGAAGGTCGACTGGTCCGGTATCTGGGGAAACCTGGCTACCAAAGCCCAATGCGAACGTGGTGGATTTGCCATCCAGTATACACCCTCGTATCCGCCGCAGATGATCCTGGTTGGTTCGAAGTTTGAGACTTACCTTGGTGGTTATCTCTCACCCGTCAAAGGGTTGGGGACGCCGGTAGGGCAGGATGATCCGACAGCCAACTGCTCGGAACTTCGCTGGAGCGACTTCGAAGCCTACCAGAATGTTAGAGCGGCATTGCATAGCTACGGTGGAGCTGTGTGGCTGAGCAAAGGGAACGGATTATATGTTTCCCAGAGTACTCCGTCCGAGTGTCGTATGATCCCGGGTGTTCCAAGCCCCGATCTGGACATCATGGTCGAAAGTGGCGGCGCCACCTATGCTTTCGTAGAGGCCGGCGACTAACAAGCTCTAGGCAAGATCACAACAACAGACCCGCCTCGGTGTGCGCAAGTTTTTGCATCCCGAGGCGGTTTTTTTAAGTAGCAAGTAAAGGAGTTGTTTATGAACTACTCTAGGAAACCGGAGCCTCGGCCTGTAAAGGTTGAGACACGTATCGGTGAAAAAAGGAAGTATGGTAAGAGGAAGCGGACAGTACCGCGCTCTCTATACTATCTTGGAATGTTGTTTATGTCCACGGTGGTTGCGGTGGCCGGTTACTACGTTATCAGCGATAGTAACGCCTGGTCAGCGACTCAGTTGCTCCCGCAAGAACCTGCCATTCAGCCGCTGGTGGAAGAGCCTCCGTTGGTTATCCAACCGGAAGAGATCCTACCTGATCTGCAGGCCATGCCTCAACAGCAACCTGCAGGCCCTGTGAATTTGGGACTTGTCCGGGCAGGAACGATGCGGGTGGAGGTTTCTCCTGAGTTTGTTCAGATGGAGATCCAGGGACCGATCAAGCCATGGATCCCACCGGGAGTAATCCCTCCGGTTGAAGGATCTCCGACCGAAGCCGAGGATTATGGTGTTTTGTTTAAAATGTCCATGGCACTTGGTGACTGGGAAAAATTGAGCTACGCTGCGTCGTGGCTGAACGAGAATCCTGCAGGTGCAGAAGTTCGGGATCAGCTAATCAATGATATGTACTCGGTGGTCCTGCCTCAAGTATGGCCTCCGGTTACAGAGGATAGCGTTTATGCGGTAGGCAGTGTCTACAACGGACTGCTGGCTCTCGGACGGGAAGATCTGGCACAGGACTTGCTTGATAAATCAGTTACTTCCGTCATCAAGTGGAACGAGTTGGCGCGGGAGAAAGAGGCACAGGAGCAGGCAGCGAGAGAGGCAGCGGCCAGGGAACAAGCTGAATTGGAATTGGCTGCTAACCCGGACGTTAATCCGCAGCCGGACCCGTTGGTTGATGCGGATCCGAATGTTTTATCTGACCCTAACGCTGTTCCGCAGCCGCAGCCAGAACCGGTCATTCCAGGCAATACAGGAAATCCCCCGGTCGATCTTAATCTGGCGAAAGTTCAGGAGTTTGCTCCCCCACCCGTTCCAGCTGACATCAACAGGACGAACTGGTTGATGGGGTTGGGCCCTGATCCGGTCCTTTGGAATTGGATGGCCATGAGAAAGGTGTTTAATGGGGGAGAGCCTGTATCGCAGCTTTACTGCGTCTTGGCCGATGTTCCTTCTACGTCCTGCCGTTTTGGCGTCTGTCCGGTCTACTACGGGAAAGTATGTGAGGTTGACCCAAGAACAGACAGCTTTAGGAAATACGCAAACGGTGAGGATGCATTCCCTGTATCTCCAGGTGACTGGTCGGGAAGTGACGACGGGCGTCCGTGGTTCATAGCTTTCACGCCGGAATGGTATGCCAAGGGAACATTCAAGGGGGATATCAGAGATATGGGTTATATCATGCAGTGGATGTACGAACTGATCGACTGATCCGTCCCTGCGTGCGTATATCGTGAAGGTTGTTTTCGAAGCTTTGCCTGTCTTTTTATTACGGGCAGGCAAAGCTCTCTTTTTACTTCAGTTTTGGTATTTGAGTTTTTAATTCGAATGTCAGAACAGAGGTAAAACTCTGCGAATAAACTAATAACTGATCTTGCTATTGATCAGCACTTTTAAACCTTAATAAGATAGATTGGAGACGAGAAAAATGGGAAGAATGGTTAAACCCTTACTTCTTTTTGCAGCTATCGCAGTGTTTGTCGGAGGCTTTTGGTTTCTCCCCGATGGAGATCCGGATGCTTTTAACTCGCTGGCTGGGGTGTCGGAAACCCCAAACTCTACCGAGTCTGTTGCTACTAACAGAACGGTGCAAAATGAGCTAGTGCTCTTACCGTTGGTATCAAACTCAGAAGCGGAACCGACGCCAATAGTTGAAGCGCTTCTCGGGATCGTAGATCCCGGGGCTATGCTTGTAAAGGCGAGAGCTGAACTGATGTCTGTCGATGATATCTACAATATCGTTGCCGGTGCTGCTATGCCGAAAGGTGCGACGGGAATGTTATACAGCGGCGGAGCTTTAAGTACCGCTCCAAAGGATGTAAAGCTTCCGGTTTGTACTCCGCTTGAACCTCCGTGCGTGCCCGGGTCGAGGTTTTCTAAAACTGGACTAGGTTACAAGTTTAACATCAACAGCCACCGGGCGTTAGATTCCAAGTGTTATACGGAGAGTGGCGCTCAGGATCTTCGTTTGGGATTTCCAAGCGATATGGCGATTGTTTCGATCTTGGAATGGCCGTACCCTAACGAGCAAATTAAGCAAGAAGTATACTCCAACCTTTGGTCAGACGGAATCACGGTTGTAGGAGCTTGTCGCTATCCGGATGGTGCGGAATTACGTGCCGGTTCGGGGCATATGGATCCGAAGACCTACGATCTGGTTTCGCTAGGCAAAACGTTCAAATCCGGTGAACAGTGGGGAGTGATCGGCGCGACCGGGAATAATGTCGACGGGTCACACGCACACTACTTCCTCATCGAATGCAAGCCGGATGGGTCATGTTACTGGCTCGATCCCGCCGATGAAGCACTCAACATCACGGATAGGTACAGGAGGTAAGTATGAAAAAACTGTTCATCTACCTCTTAATCGGCCTGGTGCTTGGTTTTGGGATAGTGTTTCTGAACGAGCTCGCTGGACCAAAGGAAGCTTTGGCAGAATCGGCCAACGCCATTTTAGACGAATGGAGTGGTTCTGAGGAAGAAGTACTTGATCCAACTGAACCGGTCGGGGTTATCGTAGAGGTGCCAGTGCCAACACCGACGCTAGCTGTTGAACCAACTTTAACCGTGGAACCGACTCCGGTTGTTGAACCTACTATTGCTTTGGGGATCGTAGATCCCGGTTACATGGCGGTGCGAGTTCCCGGCGTGTTCGTCAAGATCGAGGACAAGCAGGTGATCATCGACACCTCGCCGTCCACCAAGCAAGTCGGAAAAGTCGACAAAGGTTTGTTGGTGATCGGAGACTGCGGGCCAAGTCCTGTGGAAGCGTTCAAAATCTCGATGAAACTTGCGCAGGAGTATGGCATTCCGAAGCCGGTAATGGGGGCTTTGATGGCATCCGAATCGGGCTACGTACACATGGTAAAAGCCGAGGGTGTTCCCGAGGGTAAGTGTACATTGAAAGTAAACCCGATAGGTCCTGCATGGGGAGTCCCTCAGATCTACAGACCGAGAAACGGAACAGGCGGGCATGCCGTTGTTCACGACAGCATCGATGTGGCTGATCTGGTAGATTATGACTATGCCATGCGGCAGGGTATTTCTATCCTGCTAGGGATGTACAACAACCCAGACAAAGGCGGCGGCAATTGGGACCGTGCGGTGTATTACTATAAGGGGAAATATTCGCATGGATTGTATTACACACTCAAGGAAGCGGGGGGATTAACTTTGGACGGTCAGTGGCTGCCTTTCGAATAAGGTTAAACCTGATTTTGGTCTGTCCCGTCGCGTTCTAACCAACCTCTGTCACGGTATATAAACGACAAACACGGCTCTTAACACCGAAAGGTTTTGAGGGCCGTTATTTTTTAGGTTTAACCTGGTCTCCTGGCCACTTGCTAATAGCCAGCGGCTCATTCGACAATCCCGGAAGATGGCTCCAAATATGCTCGGTCGCAAAAGGCATAAAAGGATGGAGCAATTTCAAAGACGTTACGTACGTATGACGCAAAACGCACAAAGCTACTACTTTATCCTCCCTACCCTTCACCTTCTCGATATAGCCCGAGGCAAGTTCATCCCACATAAAGTGATATATCGCATCGCCCGCATCGGCAAAACGGTACTTTTCCAGATTCTTATCAACCTCACCGATCAAACCGTTCAGTTTCTCCATTATTTCCAAATCCTCCGCCTGCAGTAATTCCTGATCCAAATCTCCAAAAAATGGCACTTTTTCACCCGTTTCCTCCTCATAGCTTTCCGTCATTATCAGCATGAACCGCGCCATGTTCCATATCTTGTTTGCGAAATTCCTATAACCTAGTATTTTGTCATGCGGGAAATTAAAATCTTTTCCGTTAGCAGTTCCGTTGATCAATCCCATCCTTAACGCGTCGACTCCATATTTCTCAATGTAATCGTCGGGGTTAATAACATTACCAAGACTCTTGCTCATCTTCCTACCATCTATCGCCCTTATATGTCCGTGGAGATAAACATCTTTAAAAGGCGGTTGTCCTGTCAGATATATTCCGAACATTATCATCCTCGAAACCCACCGCGTTACAATCTCCCATCCGGTTTCTAAAACACTAGTCGGGTAAAAATACTTAAAATCCTCTGAGTCAGGATATTTTAAAGTTACCAAAGGCCACTGCCCGCTGGAAAACCACGTGTCAAACGTGTCTGTCTCCGGCAAAAATCCATCTCCAGGTTTTTCCTTGCCAATTACATAAACAGCTTTCTTTGGTGCCACCAGTGACTGCAGCCCATCCTCTATTTCTTTTAGCGTATACGAACCCAGAAGTTCCCCAACTTTTCCGCTTGTTATCGCACCCTTTCCGTTTAGAAAAGTCACTGTTATATCAGGATTTTCCTCCACGCTATACCAAGCCGGAATTCTTATTCCCCAAACAATCTGCCGTGAGATCGGCCAATCACGCATATTTTCCATCCACCTTAAATATGTAATCTCTCTCCATTTAGGATAGATATTTACTTTCTTCTCCAATACTGCATCCAGTGCAGGTTTCCTCAAAGGTTCCACTTTTACGAACCAGTTAGGCATTACAAGTTGTTCGATATAATCTCCGCTTCTGTAATCCACCGGAACTAAATTCTCATAATCCTCATCCACTTTCTCTATCAAACCCATTCCGTTCAAGTCTTCAATCACTTTTTTTCGTGCTTCAAGAACCTTCATCCCGGCATATTTTCCCGCATTTTCCGTCATCCTTCCGTTTATGCCTACCACGTTCCTAATCTCCAGACCATGTCTCAGCCCTATCTCATAATCATTTTTATCGTGCGCAGGAGTCACTTTTAACACACCAGTTCCAAACTCTATATCAACATATGGGTCCGCGATAACTTTAAGTTTATTCGGCCCCAAAACATCCTCAAATTCAATATCCTTACCAACATACTCTTTATATCTATCGTCATTAGGATTTACAGCGAGCGCAGTATCTCCTAGTTTAGATTCTGGCCTTACCGTTGCAACCGTCAACGGCCCATATCTAATATAATAAAGAGGACTCTTCTGTTCTTTGTAGACAATCTCCGCGTCACTAAAAGTGGTTCCCCACTTAAATGAATAGTTTACAACATAGTCGGAGCGGTAGATCAATCCATCTTTTACCATTTTTTCGAATGTATCAAGCACTACGTTCACTGCGTGTTCGTCCAGAGTAAATGTATACCTAGACCAATCCACACTTGCGCCCATCTCCTTGATCTGATTTTCTATTTGGTGTTTATTCTGCTGAACAAAATCTACAATTTGAGAGTATAAAGTGTTTCTGTCAAAATCGAACCTAGACTTACCTTCTTTTTTTAACTCACGTTCAAAAGTTGTCTGTGTTTCAAATCCGGCGTGGTCGGTTCCCGGAACCCACAACGCCTCATAACCCTGCATCCTTTTCCACCTGATCAGAAGGTCTTCTAACGCGATCATCAGAACGTTTCCTGTATGCATTTTTCCGCTTGCGTTTGGAGGGGGAAGTAGTATTGTAAAAGGCTCCTTGCCCGAGTTTGCATGAGCTTTAAAAAAGCCACCTTTTTCCCATATCTCGCGTGCTTTTTCCTGAGCGGTTTTATGTTCGAACGTTTTATCCATGGGCAAAGATTATCATATTGGCAATGTTTTTTACAATGACTACAATGGTAACATTGCTCCTCAATGGTTCTTGTGGTATAGCGTTATGTATAAAAGGAGCCGGATATGCTGGAGGCACATAATCCGGCGATAAGTCTCCCCCACCCCGTACGGACGTTCGAATCCTCAATTTCCTCCAGAACGCCCTATCAGATGGGAAAAGTTTGATGGTGCAGACAGAAAGTAGACAACCCCACCAATAAGTACCCCTATCTGACCTGCCACCATTCCCGTAATAGTGTAGCTTAGCAGAACATTCACTTTTTCCGGACATCTACAAGCATCATTATAATGCGTATTATTAAAAATACATTTGAGAGATGTTGTGTTTGAGTAAGAGGGGAAAAGTTACCCCGGCTAGTTGGTACCTTGCCGGGGTTGTTTGTTAATACGCTGGATGTATCTTATTTTGTTTTCCACGGAGCCGCGCATCTTTATGTTCGTTTTTTTGCAGCCAATAAAGATTCTTAGCTTTAAAGGCTAGAGTCCGCGCTCTCCTAAATAGATCTTTTGAGTTTAAACACCCTGGATCTGTGTAGAATACGTAGCAACCACGGACAAATTCAAAGTTGCCGAACATTGTTTCCATCACAACTTCAATAATAGTGATACTTATGCGCCGGTCTGCTTTAAAAGCTCCCCATAATCTGTAACTCTTCTTTTCTTCATCTGATATGTAATTAAAAGTAAAATCCCCGAACCCCCCAATTGATAAGCTTACTTCCTGCGAGTCCTGGGCTACCGTTGACATAGTTCTCTCCTTTTTCTTTTGTAGAAGCGATTATAAAATAAAAACCTGCAAATATCAACCTATAGGGTAGTGCTTGCAGGAACAGACTAAAGTATAATAAAGAGACTATTTTATGGTAAATACAACAATAGTAGTGTCTCTTTATAACTCCCGCCCTGAAACTCTTGAAGTTATAGATAAGCTGTTCTTTCCAAGCCTTCTAAATAATATTACACCACAGACCCAGCTTATTGTACTAGACGACCGTTCGCCGCTTCAAAAAGAAACCAATGAACTAATTGAAAAGTACAGATCTGAAATAACTGCAAAAGCGGGTGATTTCAAGTTCGTAAGTAACGAACAAAACCTGGGATTTGCGGGAAGTTACACAAAAGGTATGAAAATGGCCGATGGAGAAGTTACGATGGTAATTAATGATGATACCTGCCTGCCGCAAGGGTCAGTTTCATCGCTGGTTGGTACTTTGAAGTCAGATAGTTCGTATGGGATGGTAGGACCGGTTACTAACACTGCGTGGGGGTTTCAAAAAACTTCCCTTTTCCCGCCGCTTAAAGATTACTCACCACAGGAACTTGAGCGGATCGAGCAGTTTAGCTTGTGGTTGAAAGGTATTATGAGTGGCAGAGCTTACGAAATTTACGATGGTCTGATAGGATTTTGCATTGTTTCCCCGACGCTATTGTTAAGAAAAGTGGACTATTTTGATACAAGATACGCTTATGGAACGTTCGAAGACCTGGACCTGTTTCTGAAGGTCCGGAAGGAGGGTTTTAAAGTAGTTGTGGATGGAGGAACGTTCGTTGAACACGGAGGTCCTAACGGGGCCTCTATATCTTTAGATCAGCACCAGTATAAAAAACTTAGATCAGTATTTCTGAATGGGTTGAAGTTTTGCAGGAAGTGGAACAGATACTACTGGACGCTCAGTACTTTAGGTAAAGGTTCTTTATACGGTATGGATTATTTTACGATTACGAACGAGATCAGACATCGTGCTGCAAGTGTTGGTTCGGGCTTTGTTCGATAAAATCCCCACCGATTTTTTAACCGATGGGGTGAAATTTACTGCCTGAAAGACCCGATAATTTTGATCACTAATCAAGGACGCTGGGATGAAATTCGTCATATAGTTGCAGCGCAATTGCCCCTCCCAGCAAGGCTGATAAAACAAGGAACGTAGCCAGGAGCATGGAGATCCCGCCAATATCAGCGCCTTCAAAAAAAGGTCGGCGGTTGGGGTTAGATAACCATCCGTAGAATATTATGCCGCATATTGTGAGGAAAGTTCCAACCCATCCCCACAACATCCATCTGATCCTTTTGACCCAAAACTCCCGCCCGAAGGCTCCCTTGAATGGGGGCATGTCCTTTCTCCTTTTTAGATAAATTAGTCGTTGGAAATGAATGGAGATAGTATATGTTTGCCGTCAATAATTACCGGTTTTTTCTGTTTCAAGGCCACATATATTTTATAAAACATAATCACGCTTGCCTCGATGACAGCAACAAAAGACCATTCCTCGTTATCGGCGACTTTTTTAATAATATCCCATGTCTTACTGGAAAACACTACCGTGTACCTGTGCCTCTGTTTTTTCATACCAGTCTCCCTTCTTTTCGTGTGATTTGAGTGATGGTATTCTATCGTAGAAAGGAAAAACGGTCAAAGGCTATGGGGTTGGATTGTTCAGGCTGTGCTGTGCAGTGAGTAGAAAATGGTTGAACTTATTTCCATATAAGTATAAGATGTGACGCAACTTGAAGAAATGGAGGGTACAATGGCCGATTACACAGAATTGCGTAGAATTGCCTTACGTCTTTCCGGTGCTTTTTTCAGATCAGTTACAGAACATCCCTGCAGAAAAGGAAAGGCTAAGTGTTGCAGGAACGTTGAGTTTAAGATTAGTCAGTCTGATGGAGACTTAATAAAGAAGGTGCTTAAGAAGTTGCCCCGGCCAGTCCAAAAACAAATAAGAAACAGGGCAAAGAAAGCAGTTAAAGGAATGCTTGGGTCCTGTCCGCTGTTAGCTAACGGAGCGTGTCTGATATATCCGGATAGACCGCTTGTTTGTATGTGGACCGGTGCTGGTGTTATGCCTTCCTCATCCCAGGAAGGTCTGCTAGAACGTCGTATGGGCATAACGTTTCGGGGAGGAACGTCGTCAATGTGCCCCGACTGTCATGAGGAATTGGCAGATAGAGGCGTAGTTGTTCCTTATGAAATTGCTTGGGCACATAACCAATATTTTAGGTGGTGGATGACGTACGCCGCGGAAACTGTATCCGAAGCTATATTGAGAGAGGTTTAATAGCGTGACCGCACATATGTAACATCGTGTGCGGTTTTTATTTTAGGTTGAGGCGTGCTTTATAGGATGTGGCGGAGATTGTTGGAAATATTACAGCCTGCCATAGTTTTTATTATGGAAGGCTGTGCTGTCTGTTCTTATATTTTGTTTCCAAACATTTTACTTAAGGAGTTTTAAGAACAGGTCCAAATCAAATGGTTTTTCTATCGTAGACACGTCTTCGATAAGTTCCTCCGGATCAATGCATGTAACAACTATAATCTTTATCTTGGGATGTATCCTTTTTAGCCTTGTTAGAACCACTTTCGCGCCTTTAATACTATTGTGAGTGCCAAAGTGAATCAACAATATTTCCGGGTTATGTCTACCTACAAACGTGTCTGTTCTAAGACCTCTCACAAGGTCTGCCCCGTCCCAAAACCCAATTTCTATTCGATGTCCCCTATGTTCTAAGTAAGGTTTTAAAGACTCCACAACATCATGATTGTTTTTATCTTCGATTATTAAAACCTTTGCCATCAGTTTCTCTCCTTTTACTTTATTTCAGATCTGGAGATATTTTAACATTCAAAACAAAAAACGACCCGTTTTCAGCCGTTTCTTGCCTGAAATAAATAATACGGTAACTGCTTAAGTTAGGAACGGTTCAGACGGTGTTTTGTAAGGATTTGCCAGTGCCAGACACAGCAGGTTTCAATGGTGTGCCTTATGGGTTGTAGTGGGAAATATTGTAAAAAAGACCTTACTTTATGATACAGAAGTAAGGTCTTTTAATAGCTAGATATAGTATTTAATAAGCTCCGCAATCTCCCTAACTGGTATTAGTTTATGAATATAAAAATCGATAAGGTGCTGTACCGATCCGATTACGCTATTAGTTTCCAAACCTACTTTGATACTCGGGTAAACTTGTTTGATTTCTTCCAGTATGGATTTTAGTTGTGGATGCGGTGTCAGTGTACCGCTGTGAATTATAACCACATCTTTATCCTTGCAGTTATGGATAATAACTTTACGTAAAAATATATCTAAAGTTGTGATTTTAAATCCATAACGTTCTCTAAGTAAGTTAATGGTTATAATCCAAGCCCAGAGGTGGTCGGGATCTACCCAAAGAACTTTAGGTGTTTTCACATTCGTCTCCTTATATCACATTTTGAAAAGAATAATACCATATTTGCTAGTCTAGATGTTGTAGTGAAGGGAAAACACTAGTTCGTGTCCCATTGGCGTGCCTTACGGGACGTGGCAGGTACCTTTAGGACAACAAAAAACCACCTTTTTGAGGTGGTTGCTTGTCCTAAGTCAACCATTTGTGATGATTACCTTAGGTTTCCGCCAAATAGTCAGTTTTCCAACCTCAATTTGGCGGCGAGAGACTAGTCCTGCAGCTACGCCAGTTCGGCTTTCATTCGCGCAGCAGCGTTCTTTTCCCCCTCAATAACCGCGCCTGTTGGAACGACCTTATAGAGGGTAAAAGAAATGCTGCCCGGGTTGTTGTAAACCAGCATGCTGCGGTAGGCGTGCTCGGTCAACATGAACCGCGTGTCGGGGCGAATCACATCTGACAAAGCGGTGGCCCCTTCTTCAAGGGCAATCCACTTCCAGTTTTCGCCGTCCGAAATACCTACACCAGTAATACCACAGGTGTAGCTACCGTCTACATCATTGTTGTACCGACCGTACTCCAGGTGGAATGTGGCGGTAGGTTCCAGAGTGCGTTTAACCTCGAAGGTAACAGGGCGTTCTGCCGTGTTATAAACTTGAGGGTTCCATGCTTTGAGGAAAGGAAATTCTTCCTTAAGCGCAGCCAAAAAGAGTTGATTCAAATTCCGTGCCATCAGATCGTCTCCTTGTAGCATCTCGCTACGACTTGTTTGTGGTCAGCATCTCGCTATAGACCACAGGATGAATTATCAATGTTTGTATTATATTGTATTTCGAACCAAAAGTCAAATACTATAGGGTAGTGGTGTGCCCGGAGGGACTCGAACCCCCGACTTCGACGTCCGCAACGTCGCGTTCTATCCTCTGAACTACGGGCACACGCATGTTCAAAACATCCACATTATACTATTAATTAACGGAAAATCCTGGGGGAAGTAGAAAGTTACCGATCTTCAAAGTTCAGTTTATCCATTAAGGAATACATGGCTTTGTCAGCCACGTTCATAGGCTCTTCTTTAATATGGGGTAAATGCTGTGAAAATATTTCGATCAGGCGTTCTTTGTCAGTGTGGTTAAATACTACGAACAGTCTTCCAGGCAGTCTTTCTTTTGTATCCACAGCGAGCATTTCCCTTTCGGTTCGTGCCGTTATAAAGAAATGTTTAAGTTCCCGCCAGTGATAGATTTTGTCAGCGACTTCCAGTCCGTGGCTGGAGACCTCATATTTAATTGATTCGGGTGGTGTGATTGAGAGCGCGTAGCTGATAAATATTATGCTTGCAATTAGCAGTATCAGAAAGAACTCTCCCATGATGGCAAGGAATAGCGCTATGACTATGCCAATAACCGTGAACGTGCGTACAAACCTGTGATTCATCGGCTTTTTTTCAGGACGGTTGGCCTCATTCCAGCTTAAGTAAACTTCTTTTGGAGCTTGGTCTTCGAGGTGAAATTCCTCTTCAACAGGCGGTTCGGGCTGTTTAACGTTCGTAATTCCCATGTAGTTTGTTACGTCGGTCAGTTTCATAGTTTTTCCGCTGGCGGAGGGTACAGGATTCGAACCTGTGGACGGTATTAACCGTCACGGCTTAGCAAGCCGCCGCATTACCACTCTGCCAACCCTCCAAAATATGTTGGGCAACTATTCAGATTATAACGCATAAACGGGTTAAACAAAATGAATAAAAAACACACGGAATCTTGGAAGAATTTCCGTGTGTTGCGTTTTTGGTTCCGCCTCACTGCATGCCAAACGCATACGTCATGAGGAGAAAACTTGGCCCGATGAAAATGAGCCAAACAGCGAATGCTGCCAGTAGCCAGATAACCCAAAATATTAGTTTTGGGAAAGTCCCCCGGACATTTACCAGGCTTCCGAGCCATCCCATGGCGACAGCTATGATGCTGAACACCACGAACCATAGCACGAAGGCCAAGTATGGCCATGGAAAGAAGGGTTCGAAAACTTTGACTAGAATACTTCCAGGGATCACGTAAAAAAAGATAGTTGACCCCAAAATCACCAACCAAGCCAGCAGTCCTGCTATCATTTTTCGTCTCCTTATTTGATATTGATTTATTTGATCTGCCTTGATTTTACAACAAAAACCACACCTAGTCAACACTATAGGTCTATGTTTGTTCTAGATAGGTTTTATAAGCTCCGGAGTATTGTTACGGGGACTATTAACTTCAGGGGAAACCACGGCAGCGGTCATTTCGTCTTTGGGATACGGATGTAAAAGTTCTAACAATACCTTCTCTTCAGTTTCTGTATCAAGCCAAACATCCTCGTCCTGCGGTTTTAAAATAACAGGCATGCGGTTGTGCACAGGTTTGGTAATTTCATTGGGCCCGGTTGTGATGATCGTGTAGGATCTTATCTCGCGCCCTTCAGCGTCTTTCCACACGTCATACATACCTGCGAAAGCGAACAAACTTTCGTCTTTCAACTTAAAATAGTATGGTATTTTATTTGTTCCGTCTTTTTTCCACTCATAAAAACCATTGGCAGGTACAAGACAGCGCTGTTTATTGAACGGAGTTCTAAACGAAGCTTTCTTGTTAACAGAGTCATCTCTTGCGTTGATCATTTTAAAGCCGATCTTAGGGTCTTTTGCCCAGTGTGGTATAAATCCCCATTTCATTATTTCTATTTTATTAGGGCTATTCCTTGTGACAACGGGCATGTTAAAGCTTGGGGCGGCGTTGTAATTAGGCTTGCTTATATAGTCCGGAGGACCGCTTAGTTCGGCTAAAGTGTTTGATGTAGAAAATCTTTCGGGAATATTTCCCGGTGTTATCAATGTGTATCTCCCGCACATGGCAGTATTTTACCAAAACTAGCTATTTTTTATAGTTCCGGCTCTGTTGTTTCTTGTGTCTCAGTGTCACTGCTGTCTAAAACGGCGGGCTGCTGTTCGTAAAAGATCAACGATGAGATTATATAGTCAAGTTTGTCTTCCAGATCGGTATTTTCTTCAGGAACTGTTACATGAATATTAAAGATGTTCTCTTTTGTTATGTAGTAATCGTATGAAACATAACCCGTTCCTTTTCTTATCCACTTTACTGCCGAGGTATTGTCGAGTTCGATCGTGGACTCTTCAGCCACATCGTCGGGCTTCTCAAGTTCGGTAAGAGCTGAATACCCCATTGTTTTGTCCACTTCAACTCCGGGGATACCAAGATCAACGGTTTCAGTTATACTGCCTGGTGTCAGTTCGGTGGGTTGGGGGTTCCATGATACCGGATATTGAAAGGAAAATGTTGTTCCAAAATATGTTTCCCAGCTTTCGGATATTATTGGTTCACGGACTTCCTGAACAAACGTTTCTCCTTTGGACGTTTTACATTGAAGCGGGTATGTTTCCAGGATTGGATAGCCGGCTTCCGCACATTCGTCAAAAGAATTTACTCCGGAGGAGGCGCTCCCGTTTTCTTTGTAGACAAAGAAATAATATAACGCTGCCACCCCGATAAATAAGACTAAAAAGATCAAAAATATTCTTGAGAATTCAATTGGTTTCGTAGACATAATGTTTACTGAATAATATCAAAATTTGAAGAAAATAAAAAAGCACTACTTTGAAAAAGCGCTACTTCCAAGTATCGGACCATAGCGCTCGTATTATCTAAGTAGTTTATTGTTTTTTCAGCAACGGTACTTTTACCGAAAATATAACCAAGCTTAATCTTCGAAAAACCGCCCTCGCTATGCGGATCGTCAGATCGAAACCG
>Ga0075579_113_pt1 | contig 32612 bp, 29 predicted proteins | sample RifGroB1_FD_68195 | JGI IMG/M metagenome (GOLD analysis project Ga0075579, IMG submission 68195) | candidate division WWE3 bacterium GW2011_GWB1_41_6 | reverse complement strand
CGCACATTATAGGCTATAATCCTCACAACTCAGGACCGGATAGGTTCTGATTGTATTTAATTTCCCTGCCAAAACTCCAATACGTATGTACTGCCTAGGCTTTATCTGGGTGCATATAAATTGGTAAAGGAAAACATGAAATTATTGGTAAAAAACAAAATAATAATAGCTATGTCCGCTCTTATAGTCGGAGTATTAGTTTCCGGTACCGCTTATGCGGAAGGTGATTGTGAACCTACCTATGGTGGTGGCGAAAAGTGTGTTTTCAACAAATCTTTTGAAATTGAAAAAGAGGCCAGAATCGGAGACAGCGGGGACTTTAAAGATAAGGTAACCGGGGTCGAAGAGGATGACACTGTTCAATTCAGAATTAGAATAAAGAATGTTGGGGACATCGAAGTCGATGAGATGAAGTACGAAGACTTTCTTCCTGAAGAAATGGAAAGAGTCGGAGGAAATGGTCTTACCGAGGAATGGAATGACTTTGAACCCGACGAGAGGGTAGAGTTCATCATTAAGGCTAAGATCAAGGAAAGCGAGTTTGACCGTAAGAATTTTGACAAATGTATTGTCAACAAGGTTGAACTTACCTACAAAGATGACTTTGAAGGATCTGACACAGCTACTGTATGTTATTCGGAAGTAACCGATCTTCCCGAAACCGGGGCCGGTTCTACCGTAGCAGTAACCTTGCTTGGTCTTGGTTTAGCTGTAGCCGGTACTTTAAGTAAGAGAAAAATTAGCTAATAAGTATATAGTTTAAGGTTTGGGCCGGGGTTAGTAGGGTTGGGTTTGCTTGACTTACGCGACCCTACTATTCTCGGCCTGAATCACTTTTTCAGTCCCGTACTAAACAACAGTATAATTACAACAAATGAAGAGGTTTCTGATCTATACCTACATTCTCATATCATCAGTAATAATTACAGCTATTGGTTATGATTATTTTTTAAAACAAGGTCATGTCAAAGACGCGGTATCCCTAGGCACGGAAGGCGCTTCTGTTTTGGGGGCGGCTAAGATATCTGTATTTAAAGACAAAAATGTGCCTTTATACGAACGCCCGGTCCGTATGATGATTGAGTCGCTTGGCATGGACGTGCCGGTCATAGAGGTTGGTGTAGAAGAGGATGGGACAATGGAAGCTCCCAAGGACTGGTTCGACGCCGGATGGTACAGAAACAGCGCTCACGCCGGCGAACCGGGGAACATGGTTATAGCCGGCCATTACGACACAAGTTCTGGAAGCCCCGCGGCTTTTTGGCAGTTGAAAAGTATAAAAAAAGATGATACTGTTGTGGTGTTTGATAAGTTAGACCGAAGCTACACTTATCGTGTTACCGATATTATCTACATTGATATCAACGATCCCAACAAATTAAAGATTTTTGAGAGCAATAAAGATAAATCTTCGATAACCCTTATCACATGCAGCGGCGTGTGGCTTTCGGGTGATTTAACGTACAGCAAAAGACTAGTTGTAAAAGGTGAGTTAATAAGCTAAAATGCTTGAGTTGTACTAGAGTTTTGTAGAATGAACGTCTCTGCTGAGGTGGGGAGGTAGCTCGGGGCAGTGGCTATCTCCCTTCTTTAGCAGAGAGTGTTGGGTAGAAGTAGAATAAGATAATATGGCATCTCCAAAAGAAAATCATAATAACACCGGTTCTGCAAGTACCGAATATTTTAATGGCGATACAGTGCCCGTTAGTGGGGTTCTTGAGATATTGCCCGATTACGGTATTCTAAGGCAGGAGGAAAGGATCGAGGAAAACCTTCCTAAAGACGTTTATATCAGTCAATCCCAGATTAAAAGATTTAGTTTGAGAATGGGTGATCTGATCACCGGTTATGCCAGACCCCCGAAAGAAGGGGAAAGGTATCTGTCTCTGTTAAAAGTAGAGAAAGTTGATGGTTTGGATCCTGAAGAGGCTAGAAAAAGGCCTTTGTTCTCAAAGCTTACCCCGATATTTCCGAATGAATGGATGAAGCTGGAAACTGACCCCAATGTTATATCCACGCGTCTTATAGATCTTGTATCCCCGATAGGAAAAGGCCAAAGAGCGATGATCGTTGCTCCTCCCAAAGCCGGTAAAACATGGCTTTTGAAGGATATTGCCAAAGGCATTACAACGAACTATCCGAAGACCATACTTTTGGTAGCTTTGATCGGTGAACGTCCTGAAGAAGTAACGGATATGAAAAGAAGTGTCCAGGGCGAGGTGTTCGCAAGCAACTTTGATGAAAAAGCAGAAGATCAGACCCGTATCGCTGAGATCACACTTGAAAGAGCCAAGAGATTGGCCGAGAAGGGTGACGATGTAGTTATTCTGATGGACTCCTTAACAAGACTGGCAAGAGCGTATAACATGGTAGTTCCTCCTTCAGGAAGAACACTGACCGGAGGTTTTGACCCCTCAGCTTTATACCCGGCAAAACACTTCTTTGGTGCCGCGAGGAATTTTGAGGAAAAAGGTTCGTTGACTATAGTGGCTACGGCTTTAGTGGATACCGGCTCCAGAATGGATGACGTTATCTTTGAAGAGTTTAAGGGAACGGGTAATATGGAACTGAGGCTTGATAGGAGTTTGGCAGAAAGAAGGATCTTTCCTACGATTGACATTAAAGCAAGCAGTACAAGGCATGAAGAACACTTGTACGAACCTAAGGTGCTTGATGCCATCTATAAACTAAGAAGAATGGTGGATCTGCTTGATGACCGTGAAGCTACGGAATTGGTTGTTGAAAGACTAAAAAAGACAAAGAGCAACGACGAGTTCCTTAAGAGTTTACACAAGGCTTAATTTCCTAATTCCAACATTAACCTCTGCAACATACCTGAACCATACGCATAATAATGATATAATAACCGTTGTTTACTGTCGCCTTTGCTCCGGGTTCGCAGTTAGGAACTGTGGGTGCTAAGATGCAGTTTTTAAGTTATGCTTTTTACAATAAAGCGTCCTAAGTCTGAAAGATTTTTCCAATTAAGTTTTAACGGGTTCAGACCTAAAGGGCGTAACAAAATAGAACAAACACTGCACGCCTATCTGGATTTCATTAAAGCTTTAATTAAGTATTTCCGTAAAAAGATCACATTATCGATTTTGTATACAGGTAAGTTTGTACTGTTATTAGGGACTTTATCCCGGAATGGAAAGAGTTTTCTTGTACGTAAACTTATCTGGTCGAGGGGTAAGCTTGGACGCCCGCTCGCTACTTTTGTCGTAATGGCCTCGGCGTTGATAGTTTTTATGCTTGGCGAGGTACTTAATAGTTCAAAATATGTGGTCAGCCAGGAAATTAACAGGGATTATCTTCGAAATGTCACGGACATTATACCTTCAAAGAATACGGCTATGACTACAATTCCCGAAAGCCGCAGAACTGAAGCAGTCGCGTATGTCGTAGAGGGAGGGGACACTTTATATGACATTGGCAACAAGTTCAAGATCTCTACCGATGCTATTAAGTATGTTAATAATCTGACTGATTCTTCGGTATTGAAACCCGGACAGGAAATAGTCATTCCTCCGGTCGCAGGTCTGATACACAAGGTGGAGAAGGGGGACTCGCTACAGTCAATTGCTAATAAATATGACGTTCCCGCTCAGGCGGTTGCTGACTTTAATTACATTTTGGATGTATCAAGCTTAGCTGTAGGAACGGAACTTGTCATTCCTGACGCAAAGATACCTCAGCAGGTTATTGTACCTGCAGTACCGGCATATATTACACCCAGAATACCCGATGCGCCTTCAGGCGGAAGCGGCTGGTGTATGTGGCCGACTACGGTCCGTGACTACGGTCCGTATCATTTCGCAATACTTTTCGGTGTATCATAACGGTTTGGATATAGCTACTCCCTGGGGGAGAGGAATGCCTCCGATATATGCATGTTCCGGAGGTGTTGTTACCAGAGCGGGCTGGGATCCTTGGGGTCTTGGTTTGCGTATTACGGTTGATCATGGGAATGGTTTTGAAACCACCTACGGGCACATGAGCAGAATTGACGTAAGCTATGGCCAGGAGGTAGGTAAAGGCAGTGCAATGGGGTTGATGGGTAACACCGGGCGTTCTACAGGTCCGCACGTTCACTTCATTATTAAGTACAACGGCGTTCCTACAAATCCGCTCAAGTATATTCAGTAAATTAACCTTTAATCCAGGCGGGAATTAGGTATAATCCCGTTAGTAGACGTATTAATATGATCGATATAGCAAATATAAAAATAAAGGCAGGCAACGGAGGAGACGGAAGAGTCTCGTTCCGGCGTGAAAAGTACATCGCCAAAGGCGGCCCCGACGGAGGGGACGGCGGTGACGGCGGAGATGTTTATTTTGTTGCTGATCCAAATAAGTCCACTTTAATGGACTTTAAAGCCAAACCCTTATACGAAGCTACGAGCGGCCAAGCCGGAGGGAAAAAGAACATGACAGGTTCCGACGGTGAGGACCTGTATATAAAAGTACCAATGGGGACATTGGTTTTTGAAGTTATTCGAGGAAATGAGGTACTGATCGGCGATATGACCGAACAGGGACAGGAGTTACTCATCGCCAAAGGCGGGACCGGCGGTAAAGGAAACAACCGGTTTAAAAGTTCCACGAACAGAACTCCCGTGCAATATACTCCGGGTTCAAAAGGTGAGGTAAGAGAACTGCGGTTGGAGATAAAGCTCATGGCAGATGTTGGTTTAATCGGGCTTCCAAATGCAGGAAAGAGTACATTAATTAATCAACTCACGAATGCGAACGCTAAGGTTGCCAACTATCCGTTCACAACGTTGAATCCTAATCTGGGTACAACTACTTTGCGGAACGGTCAAACTATAGTTATTGCCGATATACCGGGGTTAATTGAAGGCGCGTCCGAGGGAAAGGGTTTGGGGGATGAGTTCTTACGCCATGTAGAGAGGACTAGGCTGTTGGTACATATTATAGACGTCTATTCCGAGGGGTTAGTCGAAGACATGCCTGAGTATGCGCTTAGACAATACGAGGTAATACGCAAGGAACTGCAGGATTATAGCGATGAACTTGTAGTAAAACCGGAAATAATAGTGATAAATAAAATGGATATTACAGAAATAAAAGAGAATTTTAATAAAATATTAGCGGTATTTAAAGAAAAAGGCTTAGAGGTATATGGTGTTTCCGCCGCTACGGGGGAGGGTACAGAGGATCTCAAGTTGAAAATTATGCAGGAACTGGAGAAAGTTCCTTCGAGGAAGGGCTTTATAGCGAAAAGACCTGTGAGGGTTTATAATGTTGAAACTTTGCCTAACCGGAGGATGGTTTTTAGAGATAATGTAAGGGAAATGCGCGGGCCGTTAGCTTAGTTGGTAGAGCACTACGCTGGCAGCGTAGGGGTCGCGGGTTCGAATCCCGCACGGTCCACCAATTGTTTTGATACACTTAATACATGAGCGATATTGATTTAGGTCAAATAGGCGAGCAAATGGCTCCGGTACTTTGGGCGGTTTTTAGAGTACTTATGGCAGTCTTGTTAACATCTTCCGTCATCACTGCTACTGTGACTTATTTCATAATCAAAAAAAAGTTTGTCCGGGTAAAACCCATATTCAGACTTTTAATTTCATTGCTAGTTGGCATAGTGACCTTCCCTCTTGTGCTCTGGATAATAATGAATAACTAGAAACCCCATAACCACAACGTTTCCCGTTACGAGAAATTAATACTTGACTTACAGATTAAGGTATGGGTATCCTTATTACATGACTGAGAAAAAATTAAACCTTATAGATACCCTTTTAAATTTAGTTCCCGTGCTCTTAGCGTTCCTGATGCCGGTATTTTTCTTACCGATTACATCGGAATTCTTCGAGTTTAACAAGTTCGCCTTGCTGGCGGTGACCACATCGGTGTTGCTTATACTTTGGGTTTTATCAATGATCCAGAATAAAAGAGTATACGTGACCCGCTCAGTCCTTGATGTAGGATTGGTGTTGGTGCTGGTTTCATTTGTATTAAGTTCCGTATTCTCGGTGCATAAAGTTTCGAGCATTTTTGGGAGCTACGGGCGATGGTTTCCAAGCCTTTTCTCGTTCGCAATATTGCTTGCTTTCTATTATGTAGTTTCCGCAAATCTTCGAAGCAGTCTTCGAACGGTTTATTATGCATTGATCGCAGGTTCTACATTATCAACCTTGGTTGCCTTGCTTAGCTACTTCGGGATCAAGCTGGGAAGCGCGGTTTACTTTCAATCAGTCAATTTTAACTTAACAGGATCAAGTACTACGGCAGCTCTTGTCGCTGTAGTAGGTGCTTTGCTGGCCATGATACTTATGATCCGCACGAACACTCAGGCAATTAAAATGTTCCTTCTTCAGGCAGTAGCACTTAATATGCTTGGAGTTGCGCTTCTTGGCACTTGGCAGATCTGGACGGTTTTTGCGGTTGGACTTCTAGCAGCTTTCTATTTCCTGCCCGGAGACACCATCCGTTCCAATAAAACACTTTTACTTGCCCTTGGAGGAATATTTACCGCTTTCGTATTGATCTTCGCTATGCCTACAACAAGAGAAGTATTGGTAAATTCGAACTATCCACGCGAGATCACGCTTCCTGCTAAAGAATCACAGGTTGTTGCTTTCTCGGTGCTAAGAGATTACCCGTTGCTGGGCTCAGGTCCGTCAACGTTCTACCTGAACTACCCCAATTACAAGAGTTTGGCTATGAACGCCACCACATATTGGAATGTAAGGTTTGACAAACCATTTAGCGAGGCGTTTAACATATTAAGCTCGTTGGGTTTGATCGGGATCCTGATGACCGCGTTGTTCGCCGTGAGGTTACTTAAGGTAGTGGCTTTTGCTAAGAAATCGGAGGATAACTCCGGGCTACTTGCTGCAGCAGGTACAGGTCTTATTGTTATGTCGGCGTATTTCCTTCTTGCTTATGCGAACGTGCTGACCGCGTTCCTATTTATGCTTTTCCTTGCTACGTCGGTTGCCCTTGCATCTGTGTTCAAGGAAAAAAGAGTAGGGGAGGATGTATCTCTTGGTATATCGTCTTTCAGCAGTGACTCGTCCATGTCTATCCTTAATGACCTTGGTGAAAGAAAAGAGATCTTCCCTTATATAGTGTCTGCCCCGGTTGTAGGTTTGGTAGCTCTTGGCATGTTCCAGTTGTTCAGGATGTATTCCGGTGAGTATTACATCAGGCAGGCTATAGCCGCGGCAGCTCAAAACAATGGTTCTTTGACATATCAAATGCAGGTAAAAGCAATAAACATCAATCCGAGAAGGGATGCTTACCACAATGCCTATGCTCAAACCAATATGGCGTTAGCGAACACGCTTGCTTCAAAGCCGGACCTAACCGACCAGGAAAAAGTGACCATCCAGACTTTGATCGCTCAGGCTATAAGAAGCTCAAGGGTTACAACCGAGACGCTCAATCCTACAAACGTCGCCAACTGGGAGACCAGGGCGTTTGTATATAGAGCTTTGGTTGGCGTAGCGAAGGATGCCGATCAGTGGGCAATCAACGCTTATAACTCTGCAATTCAGTTGGATCCTTCCAATCCGAGACTTAGACTGGACCTTGGGGGACTTTACTACGCAAAAGAGGATTACTTGTCGGCAGCCAGTTTCTTTAGGCAGGCTACTTCGTTAAAGCCCGACTATGCTAACGCTCACTACAACTTTGGGCATGCTCTGATGAAGCTGAACGCATATGCGGACGCACAAAGGGAGTTCGAACTTGTACTGAGAATGGTTCCCGCAGATACAGCTGATTACACTAAGGCCAGCGCCGATCTTGAAACAGCTAAAACCATGGCAGTACAGGCAGGTTCAAAGGCTCAGCCTACTGTAGAACAGCTTGAAGGCAGCGCGATACCCGTGAACGGCCAGAGCGATGCCCAGAAACAGACTCAGGAAAGCCTGATAAAACCGGGCGAAGAGGAAAGAATTGAGTCGTTGCCGGTGAATTCTACAAGCACAACTACACCGAGTGCCCCCAGAAGGTAAGCCGGGATGGGTTTTGCAGATCTCTTGGGGGACTAGAGAGTTCGTACTTAACCTGAACAGAGGATAATGTTAGCCTCACTCTAAATGAGTGAGGCTGCTTTGTTTGATACAGTAAAATATAAAACTAGGAAAATGGAGCCAGGAGATAGTTTTCCGGAATCTCTTTATCCGGAAATACTGCGTGGCATTAACAGTTTTCCTAAAGTCTTATTTTACAAAGGTGACATTGTGACAGGTCTTTTTGATAACTGCGTAGCGGTGGTTGGCAGCAGAAATATGACAATGTATGGCAGGACTGTGACGCGAAATTTGGTATCTGCTTTGTGTGCAGGGGGCATCACGGTTGTTTCCGGTTTTATGTATGGGATCGATGCTACAGCCCACGCCTCTTGTGTAGAGTTTGGAGGAAAAACGGTTGCTGTTATGCCCTGTGGGATAGAAATGATCCACCCTCCCCGTCAAAAAGACTTATACATGGATATTTTACAGAACGGGGGATTAGTGCTTTCGGAGTATGACGAGGAGTTCCCGCCCTGTGTCTGGACCTACCCACGTCGGAACAGGATAGTCGCCGGGTTGTGCAAAGCCGTCCTGGTAGTTGAAGCCGGAGAGGATAGCGGTTCTCTTATTACTGCCGGGTTTGCGCGGAAGTATGGAAGGAGGGTAATGGCTGTACCGGGCCCGGTTACCTCTTTGGTATCAGCAGGAACTCTGAAGCTTATAAAAGAAGGTGCGGATATGGTTTGTTCGGCTGAGGATCTGATGAGGCTATTAGGGCACGGTAAGGGTCAGGTCATTGGCGAACATTTTGTAGAAACGATAGAAAACAACCTCAACAAATTGAGTACAAAAATAATTTCTGTTCTTGGAAAAGAGCCTTTAGATATAAGCATGTTGTCAAAGATACTGGAAATAGATATCCCGTTATTAAGCGTTGAAATGACCAACTTATCACTAGCAGGTGTTATCTGCGAGAGGGAAGGGATGTATTATGTTAGTTAAGATCAACTCCATTGCTGTGTTAGGTGTAGACGTGGTGAGAGTGACAGTGGAAGTGAACATCGCTTCGAGAGGTTTCCCTTCGTTTGATATCGTGGGGTTGCCGAACAAGTCGATCGCGGAAAGTAAGGAGCGTATCAAAACAGCAATTCAAAACTCCGGTATAGAATTCCCTTCTTCAAAAAAGATCACTGTCAACCTTGCCCCTGCCGGTATGCCGAAGGAGGGAACATTTTATGACCTTGCGATCGCAACGGGTATTGTATGCGCGTCCAAAGGTATAAAGCCTCCCGAAGACAGCATGTTCTTTGGAGAATTGTCACTTGATGGAAGTCTTAGGCACACGAAAGGGGCGTTCTTAGCAGCGTTGTATTTGGAAGATATAGGCTTAAGAAGTATTTTTCTACCTCTTAATTCAGCAAATGAGGCGGCCGTCTTTACCGGAATAAATGTATACGGTCTTTCTACGATGGGGGAACTTGTCTCCCATATAACAGGAAAAATGCAGCTAGCTCCTTATAAAAATGCCGCTATTGATACAAGAAGCAAGCATGTTAGCACACAGGATAGTGAAGTGGTCGGCCAGGAATACGCAAAAAGAGCACTGGAGATCGCTGCTGCGGGGGGACATAACGTACTTTTGATAGGTTCACCCGGTGTAGGTAAGACAATGTTATCCAGGATGTTTTCAGGGATGCTTGCTCCGTTAACCCAACAGGAATCTCACGAAGTTACGAAGATATATTCCGTGACCGGTAAGATACCGCCGGGAGGCTCACTTATTACTGCAAGACCTTTTAGAGCGCCTCATCATACTGTGTCATATGCAGGTTTCATAGGCGGGGGAAATCCTATAAGGCCCGGAGAAATAAGTCTTGCTCACAGGGGTGTGCTGTTCATGGATGAGTTTACCGAGTTCCATAAGGACATAATTGAGGCTTTGAGACAGCCAATGGAAGAGGGAAAAGTGACGATAACAAGAAGCAGTATGTCTGTTGAGCTCCCATGCAGATTCTTATTGCTGGCTGCGTGTAACCCCTGCCCATGCGGATACCTCTGGCACCATAAGAACAAATGCAAGTGTTCAGTCCCTGACGTAGAGAGGTACCGCAAGAAGCTGTCCGGTCCTATCTTGGACAGGATTGATATTGTGTGCCGGATGAGAGATTTTGAACTAAAGTCTCCCGACCAGAATGTTCTAAGTTCACATGATTCGCACGGGAATAACAGCGAAATTAAAATGGTAATTGACCGTATTTACGCGGCTCATAAAATACAGGAAAAACGGTTCGATGGGGTAGGAACTGTGTTGAACTCGGAGATGACGAACATGCAGGTTGGTCTGCATGCCAATCTTTCAGTAGAAGCTAAAGTGTTATTGAACCGGGCGGTAGAAAGTTATGGTTTGTCTGCCAGATCATACTTTAAGATCGTAAAAGTAGCACGGACTATAGCTGATCTTGGGGGTGCGGGAGATATAGAACCTCCGCACATCGCTGAGGCCTTGCAGTATAAAACATCCACGCTTTAGTTTGATACCCACCAGGTGAAATCCGCGTCCTGTGAGGTTGGCGCATCCAGCTCGACTATAAAACCCTGTTGGGGAATAATCTCGGAAACCCAAAACCTCTCGGCGGGTGAGTAATTATCATTAAATGCTACGTATACTTTAGATCCGGTTTGCACATTGTCATTCTTTACCATCACCTTCCTTTGATTATAAGGAACATAAGATGCACCGCTATCTATTAGCACTTTAACTTCACTATTGATTGAGGAGGTGTTATTGCCTTGGCTGCGGCCGATATTCAATATTCCCATTTCGGCAGCAAGTATCACAATTAGAACTACAAATGATATGTAAATCACTACTTTGGTACGTACATCGTTTGATGAAAGTTGGGATACAATGCTTTCTAGTATGTTAGTTGAGGAAAGTTGCTTAGTAATCTCATCGTTCGTATAACCCTGATCCTTTAGTTTTTCTATGCGGAGTAGTCTCTTTAACGCCCAGGCAGGGTAGTGCCCTTTTACATCGCTGTTCTCATCCTCTTTTTTTCTTACCATATGAGGCAGCCACCCCATTTTGGTGTAATACCTCAACCGGTTGTATGGATCTCCTTTTCCGAAATCCACACCCTTTTCACTTGAGGATTCGATTAACTTTTCTACGCTAATTAGTTCAGACATATGAAATACTTGCGGGCAGATAACGGAATTTAAATAATTATATCATTTATGTGAGTTTTTCAAGTGGTAACTTGAAATATACTTATTCCTGTTGTATAATCCAAATATGATTAACGTTGAAAAGTTCTCCAAAGCTTTCTCCGATAAAAACAGAATCAAAATAATAGATTACCTGTCCGCAGGACAGAGAAATGTCAGCGAGATAGCTGACAAGTTAAACGTTGAAGAGAACCTGGCCTCTCATCATCTTAGAGTTTTGGCCGGATTAGGTTTTCTGAAGAACGATAAGAAAGGCCGAGAGGTCTTCTACAAGATTAACGATACAAGATTCGTTAATCTTATTAGAGATCTTAAGAAAAACTCAGCCTTTAAAGAAATATTAATGAGGGCTTTGGAAGAAGAGTAACTCTCTTTAAAATAGAACTGCCTGACTTTATCTACTGAACAATATTCCCGTTGTAAAGAGTGTTTTCTCCTTTTATTAATACTTTGTCTAAAAAATTGTTTTAATATATGAAATATTATGCAAGTCTCAATCCGCAATGCGGTAAATGTACGGGAAATAATAACTCAATATTGCAGTATTGGGAGATACACTCTACAGAAACGCGGTAAATGTACGGGAATTATATTTAATAAAACTCTGTTCTTAATGGAATAGATACTCTTTTTTCACCATACGCAATGGGTTATTGTCCAAGTATGGGGGATAATGTGAGAGAACGTTTAATAACAATATTAGGCATTATCAGGAATAATATTACATTAAGTTTATTTTTTGCGTTTGCTTTGGGGGGAGGAGCGGCTTATTTCTTTCTTGGGAATTTGTCATATGTTGAAAATATAAAAGATAAAACATCTTCCGATATAACTATTGAATCTGACGTATCTTCGGGTGGGTCTACTGAAGGAACAATTTACGCTGATATTGCAGGAGCTGTGGTATCACCGGGAGTATATCAACTTCCGGCAGGGAGTAGGTTCGTGGATTTGCTTGGCGAAGCCGGCGGGTTTAGTAATGACGTGTCTGTGAAGTGGGTGTCCATGAACATGAACCTGTCAAAGGTGATCAGTGATGCCGATAAGGTTTACATTCCTTTTGATTGGGATGTTGAAGAGAGTAGTAGTAATGTTATACAAAGTTATAGCTTGGGTAGCGCAGGACCGGACAACCCCGGTACCAACGCAGCCCTGAGTTCTGCTAAAAATGCGGCTAGTGTAAATACTAGTGACAGTAACTCCTCATTAACTTCGAACGGAAGTTCTAACACCCAGTTACTTAATATCAATACAGCTAGTAAGAACGAACTGATGGATCTTCCGGGAATAGGGGAAGTATATTCCCAGAAGATTATTGACCAAAGACCTGTAGCTAACTTAAACGACCTGAATGAAAGAATCAAACTTCCGAAAAGTGCTGTCGAAAAAATTAAGGATTTAATAACTTTTTAGATAATGCGGACAGCTGGCGTTCTTATTTTTATCATATTGTTAGCTGTACGGGCGTGTGGGACTTTGGGATATAATCTGTGGAACTTACTCAGCCTGCAAAAGGCTTTTAATAACACACTATCGTACACCTCTTCATGTCGTATTATGTTACATGAAGAAAGTAAAAAAGAACATTTTGCATACTATGACGCAAGTAAAATCGAGTCAAAAGAAAACACCGATTTGATTATGTCATATAGGGCCATGGTAGTTAATAACGTAACAAAGAGCGTCCAGAAATTCCTTCCAAGTCCTCATAGTGAGCTCCTTTTAGGACTTGTTCTGGGCTCGAATGACATAAAAAGGAATGAGAAGTATTATGACATTCTTATAAGAACTGGTACAGTTCATGTTGTAGTGGTGTCTGGTTATAACATAACATTAGTATCCAATATGGTTATATCTATGTTAGGAACCAGATATAAACTACATAATTTTTTATTAGCGGTATTTATTACATTAATATACACTGGACTTGCAGGGTTCGAACCACCTGTAGTGCGTGCGTGGATAATGGGAACTATTGCTTCGGCAGGCAAGTACTATGGGAGGATTATCGATGTAAAAGAAATTCTTATAGTTGCGTCATATTTCATGTTAATAACTGATCCCAAATTAATTATGTCATTAAGTTTTCAGTTAAGTTTAGCTGCTACTTTTAGTTTGATAGTTTACGGTGATGTAGTACAGAAAATATTTAAGAAGTTTTGGCATATAAGAAACATTGTTTTTGAAAACCTATGTACAACAGTGGCTGCTCAGGTATTAGTATGGCCATTAATATCATACAATTTCGGCCGGATTAGCGTTATTAGTCCTTTTGTTAACGCTTTGGTACTTTGGACCGTTCCATTATCTACAACATTAGGTTTCTTATTTATTTTGTTATCTTTGGTAGTGCCAGGGGTTGCTGAACCGGCAGCGAATATAATATTTGTTCCTTTGGACATATTTGTCAGAGTAACAGACCTATTTTCAAAGATTAAAGATGCTGATCTTGGGTACCAGATCGGCCGTCAGGCGATGCTCTTATATTATTCAGGAGTCCTAGTAATACCGTTTTTGTATAAAAGAATTTTTGAAAAAGAATGCATTTCAGATCACTCGCGCTAATTTATATTTTATATATCCTGGTAAGCATATTGTCGAACACTTTATCAAACCGTGAGAGTAGAGGAATGACTTTCGAGTTTTTGGATGTCGGGCAGGGGGATTCAATATTAATAACTACCACCGCCGGGAAGTTTATTTTAATTGACGGGGGCGGGGATTATACAGCGGATCGGTTGCTGTTCGAACGCCAACGCCTCCTTAGCGGATGTCATTTGGATGTTGTCATATTAACCCATGAACACGCTGACCACTCAGTCGGCCTGGAAAGGATACTTAAAAGGTGTACGGCAGGAACGTATAAGAAATTGTATAAAGGGGATTTATTGCGTATTGACGGCCTGGAACTGCATGTACTATGGCCTCCTGAAAAGAGCTATACACCATCTGATATAAACGATACCTCTACTGTTATTCTGGCAGATTATGGATTTTTTGAGGTATTACTGACAGGTGATGCCGGTTCCACAGTACTAAGCTCGCTTGATAAGGGTAAATTAGACAATCTTATACAAAACGGTCTCGATATACTTAAAGTTTCGCACCACGGATCTAAGACAGGGTTGGATAAGTCGTTTCTAAGAAAGTATACACCCCGCTATGCGGTCATACAGGTGGGCGAGGGAAACAAGTTCGGTCTACCGGATGAAGAAGTTTTAGATTTCTTGGGAGGAATAGGTTCGGAAATTTACAGGACAGATATGCAGGGAACTGTTGAGATAAAAGCGTTTTAAGTGCTATTATCCATGCATGGATATATTGTCCTTGCTTGAAGAAAAAATAAAAGCCGCGGTTCTGGATCTTTATGATGTCAAACTGGAAAAGCTTACCATAGAGCGTCCTGCCAACGAAAATCACGGGGACTACTCAACGAACGTGGCGTTGGAACTAGCAAGTGAGGTCAAGCAAAAGCCGTTGGAGATTGCCAAAAATGTCTCCTATAAGTTAACCCAATATAACCTTACTTTCGAAAAACACGGTAAAGAACATAAAATATTCGAACGGATAGAAGCCGCTCCGCCAGGATTTATAAACCTCGAACTTAGTAGTGAGTGGTTACACTATGTACTCTACCTGATTTTAGGAACCGCCGATAATTATGGGGTATACGATAAGAGTTCCTATAAAGGTAAGAATGTCATAGTTGAGTACACCGACCCGAACCCGTTCAAGGTTTTTCACATTGGACATTTGATGAGTAATAGTATAGGAGAGTCGATCAGCCGGCTTGTTGAGTTTAACGGAGCAAATTTAAAACGCGCTAATTACCAAGGTGACGTTGGACTTCATGTTGCAAAGGCTATCTGGGGTCTTATTCATTTAATGAACGAAGACGGCCTGGAAGTAGGGAACCTTGCTGGAAAACCTCTGACAGAAAGAATTGATTATTTAGGACGCGGCTACGCCAGAGGTGCCGCTTTCTTCAATGACGATGAATCCGCTCAACAAGAGATTAGGCAGATAAACTCAATAGTTTATGTGGTAGCCCAGGAACATATGGCCGAAACGGGGAGTTGGAAGCCTTTAGTTGACTATAAAAAGTCACTTGGTGATGTGGATGCCTCAGGTGCTTTATATACGCGGGTAAAGGAAGTTTATACTACCGGACGGGGTTGGAGCTTGGAATACTTTGAGACTGTTTATAAACGTCTTGGAACTCACTTTGATCTCTATTACTTTGAGAGTATGGCAGGGGAATTCGGTTACGAACTGGTAAGTGAATGGCTGGGTAAAGGTGTGTTCGAAAAAAGTGATAACGCAGTAGTTTTTAGAGGCGATAACTATGGTTTGCACACAAGGGTGTTCGTTAACTCCGTGAACCTGCCGACCTACGAGGCAAAAGATCTTGGACTGGCACTGCTTAAAAACCGCGATTTTCCTTATGATATATCAATTATTATTACAGCGGAAGAGGTGGCCGAGTATTTTAAAGTTGTTCTGAAAGCTTTATCTTTGATCGATCCTGATCTTGGGGCACGTACTTTGCACATTCCTCACGGAATGATGAAGCTCACCAGCGGCAAAATGTCTTCACGGACAGGAGATGTTATAGCCGGTGACTTACTGCTAAATAATGTCAGGGATGTTGTGTTGGAGAAGATGGAGTCTCAGGAATACCGTGTTCCTCAGGAAAATGTTAAGGAAATTGCCGATAAAATAGCAATAGCGGCATTAAAATACAGCATCCTGAAGCAAAATCTTGGCAGGGATATTATCTACGATAAAGAGAAATCTATCTCATTGAGCGGGGATACCGGGCCTTACCTTCAATATACTTATGCCCGGACATGCTCGGTCCTGGAGAAATCGGATTATTCTTTCAATCCTGACCACTTCGTTCTTGAAATTGATAAATTGAATGCCCCGCACCACCTGGAAGAGGCTGTTCTAAGACAACTGCACGTATTCCCGGAAGATGTGGCAACGGCTTCCGAGGAACTGGCTCCTCACGTAATCTGCCACTATCTACTGCATCTTGCTCAGGCATACAATACTTTATATGTAGAGCTCCCGATACTCACCGCAGAAACCTCGTTGCGTAAAAAACGCCTATATATAACAAAAAGCGTCAATCAGGTATTAAAAACAGGTTTACATTTATTAGGTATAGCGACAATAGAACGGATGTAAATTTAGTTTATAATAGGTATACGTATGGCAAGGTACAAGAAAAATAAAAAACACGAACCTGGCATTCTATTTCGCGGTGTGCGAATGCTGGTCTCAATAGTTGTATTGACGGCGTTTGTTCTTGGCATATCATATTTTGTTAAAGAAGTGTCCTCTCTTGATGCGCGTACTTTAACTCAGACACTTGCACCTTATCTGGAATTAGCAGGAATCGATAGTGAGCAATTTGGGAAGGCGGTTAGCAAGATTGTCTCGAAATTCCCTGCAGGAAATACGCTTACTACAGGTGTTAACGGTTCAGGCGGTGTTCTTGAACAGGATTATAGTTCTACCGGTTCCGTTGCCGGCAGCAGTGTGGAAAATCTGACCGCCGATGAATCCGAGTCCGTAGTTCTTGCAAGTATCGTCCTCTTGGCTGATTCCCACGATAAGACGGAATTACTAAAAAAATCGCTGGAGATGGCCAAAGAAATAAAACCGGATTATGTATTCCACCTTGGGGACCTTACGGATCTGGGTCTACTGGAAACGTTAAGGGAAGCAAAAGGCGTTTTGGATAGCTCAGGTCTTAAGTATTATGCCATTTCGGGGGACCATGACCTGTGGAAAAGTGTAGGTCCTGAAAACTTTTTGAACGTATTTAATAAGAACTACCATAGTGTGACAGTTGGTGATAATAAATTTGTTTTATTCGATAACAGTGCTAATTATTCAACGGTATCCGATGTTCAAATGAGTTGGTTTGAGAACGAATTAACGGACGCTGATTTTGTGGTTCTATCACAGCCGCTATACCATCCGGTAAACGATAGGGTAATGGGCGTTGTTAATGGGGAAGAAGTAATGAAAGTTAAAGAGCAGGCGGGAAAGATCCTTGATATGATAAGGAACTCCGGTGTTGAGGCTATTATCGCGGCCGATCACCATCAGTATAGTGAGTATGAGGATCCGGTAAACTCGAATTTAACTCACTATGTTGTGGGGGCAATTACGGATACCAGGAACATACAAACACCAAGATTCGCAGTTCTAAAAATATATGAGAACAGGGATTTTACGGTAGAAGAGGTTATGTTAGAATAATACGATATTTTGACTAAATTTAGTTTGGAGGAACTTCCCATGGTGCAAAGATCACTCGTTTTAATGAAGCCGGATGCGGTAAAAAGAGGTATAGTCGGGGAGATTATGCATAGGTTTGAACGCGCCGGTCTTAAGATCGTTGCGGTTAAATTAGTGCAAGCCGATGACGAACTTGCCGGAAAACACTACCCAAATACTGAGAAATGGAAAGTTATCGTCGGGCAGAGAACAATAGATGAATGTGTTCAAAACGGGATTGACCTGATGGAGAACATGGGAACAATGGATCCATTGGAAGTAGGGGAAATAGTAAAGAAATGGAACGAAGAATTCTTAAAATCCGGGCCGGTCCTCGCGATAGTTTTTGAAGGTGTGAATGCGGTTGAGAGGGTCCGCTCTTTGGTTGGCAATACTATTCCCTTGAAAGCAAATGCAGGCACTATCCGGGGTGATTTTTCACTGGACTCTGCTTTAGCTGCGAACAGGAGGAGCCGTTCGGTGTTTAATTTAATACATGCTTCGGGCACTTCTGAGGAAGCTGAAGATGAGATTAAACTTTGGTTCAAGGAAGATGAAATAATGTCGTACAAAAGAGTTCACGAAGATCTCTATCTATACTAGAATTTTGTTGTAGAATTTTACGGAATGAACTTTCCTTACTTCAACACAAAAGAATTATCAGATGGCCGAACCTATAACCTGACCGATCCCGCTGAAAGACTGCAGTATTTCCACGCGAAACTTGGTTCAAAAATTGATGAGGTTAAAGAGTATTTGGAACACAACAGTTTTGTGGGTTATATGTTGGCCAAAAAGATTGCAGGTAAAGGAACTTATGCGGGGAAGGAACTTCTGTCATATATTGACAAGCATTACAGAGGTTATATATCGGCTGAAGAGGCTATAAAAGCCTTATTAAACCGTAGTAATGACAGGGTTTCCGTTCCGTCCGAACTGATGCTGACACTATTAAAAAGGGAGATAGATAGGGTAGGAAAAAAGGCATTATTTGTTGACGGGATGCCGCGAAGCCTTGATCAAATTTCGTACTCGTTATATTTTAGGGATCTTATCAATTACCGTAATGATCCTGATTTTTTTATTTTTATTGATGTAGCCGAGGAAATTATCGACATGCGCATCAGGGGCAGGGTAGTGTGTCCGGTGTGCAAAACCTCCAAGAATATGCTCACGAACCCCGGCAAGTTCGTAAGGCATGATACGGAAACCGGGGAGTATTATCTGGTTTGTGATAATGCGGTTTGTCCGGGGTATGAGAAGGCTCGTTATTACTCCAAAGAAGGCGACGTCGCAGGGAAAGACACTATAGCCGAACGTCTCAAGTCCGATGGCGAGCTGATGGAAATGTCGATGGGTTTGCAAGGCATGCCTAAAGTATTGATCCGCAGTTCGTATCCGGTTGATGAAGCATCGGAGTATATTGAGGATTACGAGATCCAGCCGGTATTTAAGTATAAAGGAACGGGGGATAACATTGAGGTTATGACGGAGCCGTGGATTTTTAAAGATGATGAAGGAGTTGATTCTTACAGTATTTATGCCGCGACTTATGTGGTGAGTATGTTTTCGCAGATACATAAGATCTTGGTGGGTTAGTAGACAGTATTTTCCTGATATTATTGATATAATCTCTTTGATCAGTTTAGGTAGAGTAAGACCTATAGGGAGGGGTCGCATAGTCCGGTCTAGTGCAGAAGTCTTGAAAACTTCCATGGGTGCAAGCTCATCGTGGGTTCGAATCCCACCCCCTCCGCCATGTATCAAAATCACCACTTTTAGAGGCTAAATGCACCCATTCAAAGGGAAGATTGTTTTTTATCGTTATATAACTTTTATCTAAATTTCCCTCAATTTACACATCCAAAAGGTTTGCTAACTTTGTATCTAATGTTTTAAGTTGTGGTTCTAGGCTTTTCTTTTATGTGGTGTGATAGATTTGGCGCTGCACCTATAGTATGTTAAAATCTGCATATTCCAAAATAAAGGAGTTTTCCATGCAATATAAATACTTGTTGCCCGTGTTTACTCGGCCAGTTTTTATGGAAGATACGCCCAAGGTCACCGAAGGCACCGTAACTTTGGCCGAGCGTCCGCATGTTGGTGAAGAGGTAGAAGTTAATGGCGTTTGGCACAAAATCTCCTCTATTCGCCACACTGCTTCTGGGTTAGTGCTTGTTTTTGAAGACTATACCGAAGCTTAAATACCTTACAACCCAGCTCAAAAGACCCCTCCTTGGTTGACAACTGTAATTAAAGTTGACCGTGCGAGGGGTTGTTTTTTTGAAGGAAAGCTCGGAGAAGGAGTGGTATCGGCGTCCGTAAGCTACAGACTTACATGTAAAGAAATTCCACATACTCACAAATCAGGATGGTTTTTAGTATTCAGTAACTCTAAACCCGGAACTCTATTAAAATGTTTAGCATTAAAAGTGTAAAGAGTGATGCTATGTTCCAGGCAGCTGGCCGCTACAAGTAGGTCATTGTCAGGAAGTGGTTGCCCTTTTTTATTAAGTTCAAGTTTAAGTCGGGAATGTAGGCTGGCAGTGTCTCTCCCAATTGCTAATACTTCGATACCACATTCGTCTAAGAACGCTACTAGAGCTTTTTCAGGCTTTTTAACGTATAGTAACCCATATAAAACTTCTGAATAAACGACTGGGTTTATATAATACCTTTGGCATAGGATCCAATTTGACCTTACCTATGATCAGGTCTATTAATACGTTCGAATCAAGTGGAATGTTCATTTATTAATATGAGAACTTAAATGTTTCTCGAAACTCCTTAACACCGGCTATCACTTTTTTATATTCACTATCTGTTAGCGAGAGGGAAGGGGTGGGGTCTGTTTGTTCGTAGCTGTAGATAGGGGATATTCTGGCAATGGGCTTATTGTTTTTGGTAATTGTTATAGATTTTCCCTTCACATACACCTCCTCAAGAAGGTATCCGAAGTTATTTTTAGCTTTTGATGCTGATATTGTTTTGGCCATATGTGTATATAAGACATATTAGCTAAATTAGTCAATATTTGAACTGCCGGGTCTTTAACTTAAGCATTTCTCTTTCTCAAAACCCCAATAATATGAGGCTGCATCAACCGGCTAAAACCTCCCGGTAATTTTAATAGTCCTTTGGTAATCAAATAAGAAGGTTCGTTAAAAGAAGTATAGCTGACGTCCGAGTTCAACTTTAGTTCATCTATGTCAAACAACCCCTGAGATAAGCCGGCTATATCCTTAATAGTATTGGCTTTGTAGTAAGCGGGGAATACATCCTGTTTATCGCGGCCGAACAGTGTTCTGTTTAACAAATGATTAAACCTGGACAACTTGATAGTGTGAACAATTTTCAACGGTAAAAAGCTCTTGTTAGGGGTAGCGAACATGAACACTCCTCCCGGTTTAAGCACTCTATGGATTTCTCCAAATACTCTCAACGGGTTTTCCAGGTGTTCTAACACCCAAAGGCTGGTAACCATGTCAAACTTATCCGACTCAAAAGGAAGTTTTCCCAGGTCAGCTGTTTTGATGTCATCCAGACATATGTTTTTTGACGTGTAATCGGCGGATACATCCACTCCTACAGCCCAGGCGATATTACCGCGGTTTTCATCTATGATATAGTTTCCGTTTCCGCACCCGGCATCAAGCACAACTGCGTCGTTCCCGCAAAGTTCGGAAAACCTATGTGACAAGTACACCATTGTCTCATCCCAGGAGGGATTTTCCTTTTTATAACGTCTCTTATATGAAAGTTGGCGTTTTTCTTTGGGGTTAAGTTCAGAGTAGACATTTATATAACCGTGTTCCAGTATTACGGATTTTGGTTGGTGTTGTAGCGGACTTGCCATTCCACCATTGTACACAAAAGCGTTGTAGTATCAATATCACTTTTTTATATCTACAAAAATAGGACAGTAGTGGGGGATACTGTCCTATTGATAAAACTTTAGGGGCAAAAGTACTCTACCGGGTATGATTGACCAGGAAGAGCTGTGAACGACTTGAAACATGTCTCTTTTGTTTCCGGAACCTCAACTGTGTAGCTTACTGTTCCGGGCGCGACCCACCATCCCACAACCTCAATGCTTTGGAATTTTTCTTCGATGAGTCCTTCGGTTACTTCAACCGGGGGAGACAACATGTTGCCGTCCAAGTATGCAGGTTCTTTTTCTAAACCCGCACACCCAGCCAGAAGCAGGAGGATAATTAAGGTTAACAGGCTGAATGTTGTGAGCGATCTCATAGTCTTCAGGTCTTTTTCCTTTCTGTATTGGATTTTGCTTAGGATTATAACCCTCTTTAAAGGTTTGTCAACTATAGGATATAATTACTACCCTTCCTTTTTATTGATATGTAACTGTTATATAATGCTGTAGCCGCATAAGCTCCCATAGCTTAAGAGGATAGAGCAAGGGTTTCCTAAACCCTAGATCCCAGTTCGACTCTGGGTGGGGGCGCCATGAACTTAAAGGTATATAATGGGTTTGCAGTTAATGTCAGGGACTGGCGCAATTGGTAGCGCGCCGCATTCGGGTTGCGGAGGTTCCGAGTTCGAGTCTCGGGTCCCTGACCAAAAAGTTATTTTACGGTATCGTAAATACGGGACGGTATAAAGCTGTCTTTACAGAATTTTTCCGAAACTTCCATCTCATTAGCGCATAATTTATAATTCTCTCCGGTGCCTGTAGTTGCCGAATAAGTATATGACTTACCCGAAAGGGGATCCACAGGTACATAGGAAAAATACCTAGGAGTTAATTCATTAAGGCTAGCCGGATATTCTTGGTTATCGGTAAAATATGTATTAAGCGCATTACTCATCATTAAAATATCGCTTTCTCTCTTTGAATCTCTGGCTTTTTGAAGCTGTTCATTAGGATTTAATGTGGATAATAACAGACCTCCAAATATTACCGGCAGCGCCACAAATCCAATTAATGCAAGCAATGCAAACTTAATCCTTCTTTTACGGGTGGGGGCGGGTATATACGAACCTTTAGCAGCTTTTAATGCTCTGAACATTAAGAATGCGAATATCCACGGTATCGGTGAAATAAGGACGCTAATAAGTGAAATTGCTATACCGTAAAAAAACTCACCGAAACCTGCGAAAAGTAACATAATAGGTACAAAAGTAACTAATGCTAATATTGTTAATACTATAAAATTTCCTATGACCCAGAATGCTTTGCCTTTAACGTAATCCATACTTTTTATTACGGCATTCAGACCTTTAATATTTTCATCCACTAACACAAGGTGTGACATTGATAAATGAACTGCCAAAATAACGCCGGGTATAATTAGCAAGAAGAAACCCGGCAAGGCTATGAAATAGACCAGTAAACCAACCCAAATATATGGGAATAAATTTCTCAAAGTAGATCTGAAGGCTTCTTTTATAATGACATCTCCGGTATCCAAAGCTTGTTTAATGGCGAAAACCAGCCACAAAGCCACAAAGATCCCCACAAGATTACTGATTAGCTGGGTGGTAATAAGAAAAGATATATTAGGGGTAGATCCGCTTCCTTCCATGCTATTAAAAGGGAGTAATAGGAATGCTAATGCTACCAATACTAACAATACGAGTATACGTATAAACTTGAAAAAGTGTTTCTTGTATATATCTAACGATTGCTTAAGAAGATCCTTAAAACCCGGGTATGAAGAGGTTGCCGGTGGGTTAAGGGGTACATGAGGGGGCGGTGTTGTTTGTTCAGGTGTTCGCTCTGCCAACGACTCTGTCTCATCGATGTTTGATTGACTGTTAAGATCGTCGTTCATCTTGTATAAATTATATACCTATCCATGGTGTAAGATAAAGCGTTAATTAATTGTATACTTTATATATGTCCGGAAGTATCCGATTAATGTTCTCTAATATTTTGATTATCGCCGGCTTCGTTATTCTTATTTTGACGTACGGACCTTTAATAAAAGACGAATTCTGGTATATGTTAAAGGAAGCCAAGGATCAAAATTATCAACTGAACGCTTCAGGAGGGGAGCAGGACAGTGCGTTCGCCCGGTACCTTAGCAACAAGACCGTATCATTAAGACCGGTAAATACCAGCTTTTCCATTGTTATCGAAAAAATCGGTGTGAACGCACCCGTAGTAGCCGATGTTCCCGTTACGGATAAAAACGCTTATCTAAAGGCACTAAAAGCGGGTGTGGCACACGCGGCTGTTTCTGAGTACCCGTCAGAAGGTCCGGGAAATGTTTATTTATTCGCACACGCTTCGATAGATTTCTGGCGCCTTGGTAAGTATGCGACCGTTTTCAACTTGCTGAGGAAAGTGGAGCCGGGGGATGAGGTTCATGTCTTTTATAAAGGTGACGACTATGTGTATCAGGTTATCAATAAAGAAGTACTTAAAGGATTTGATACGTTCCCGCTAACAAGAAGTACCATCGAACCCATACTTACTTTGCAAACGTGTGATCCTCCGGGAACTACGTTTAACAGACTGGTTGTCACAGCGAAACTTATAAGAGTTGATGATATAAAGTAACCCGGGATCTTATCAAACAAATGATTATCTAATGCTTACCGTATATAGGTCGGTCTGTTCACCCGATTTAAATGAAGTTAAGATTATGATCTTGTCGCCCGCGGGGGAACTGTAAACCTGATCATACATTAGTGTATTGTTGTAAAGCTCGGTTTTGTTTGTACCATCGATCCTTATCAGGCTAACCACACCTCTTTTATCCGCATTAACATCACCTTCTGTAAGGATCAGGTGAAAACTATCCGCGTACCACGAGATCTTTGGTTGGGGATCGGCAGCGGCTGTTGTAAATACGGTATTCTCCACTTTTTCCCCCACAGGCAGTGGTTTTTCCAGGTTGTATACGCGGTATTCAAGTTCAGCGCCGTTCTGTCTTGTGTATAGGAATTTCTTTTCGTCAGGGGACCACACGGTCTTTGTGGACATTGCCAAAGTTTTAATCTCATCGGGTATGTCGAGTTTTTGTATGAAGTCCTGTCTGGTTTGGTTTAGTTTGTCCTGCCAGATCTGTTTTATTTCCTGCGGGGAAGTGCTGACTTCTGCGGCTCCCTCAGCTATATCGATCAGATAAAAAGTTCCGTTCTCAGACTCTACCATTAGGTTTTTTTCATCGGGAGACCACTCTATGCTCTTACCGTTTGAGTAAATAATACGCGGTGTGTCCTGTATAACAGATGACGGTGTCGAACGGAAAAGGCTCAACCCCTCTCCTGCTAACGGAATGATCCTGATACCGGGAGTTTCACCGTCTTTGGAGAAATATGCGAGCTTAGTAAGCGAAGACGATATGGTGGGGTTTCGGGCTCCTGAGTTGGTCAGCGGTTCAAGTCGTGGGCCTTGGGATACCAGAACAGCGGTGATGTCGGTCACAAGTTCGGGGAAAACCTCAATATCTTTTGACCATGTGACAAAACCTTTTTTAATTATTTTTAAGTTGTGGGTGCCGGGCTCGATACCGGATATGGTATCGTTCGTTGCTGTGAGGAGGATACCGTTCAAATAAACACTTGAACCCTCCGGGATCGATTTGGCACTTATCATACCGGTCTTGGAGAGGTCAATAGTTCTATCTTGCTGTTGGGTAAGCCGGTAACCGGCACTATACAAATAAAGCAGAGTAGTGATACCAATTAGGATAACACCGCTCAGAAGCGATTGATACCAATTCTTCCTGATCATAAATCTGATTATACCAGAAACCGTTTTATAATACCGATATATTGTATAATCCAGTTATGTTTTCTAAGAAAATTGCCGTAGACCTTGGAACAGCAAACTCTCTCGTATACGTTTCAGGAAAAGGTATCGTGCTTAGGGAGCCTACAGTAGTTGCGGTTTCGATTGATGATGAGAAGGTAGTGTCTGTAGGTATCGAAGCAAGGGATATGTTGGGAAAGACTCCTGAAAATATCGTCGCAACCAGACCGTTGAAAAACGGTGTTATCGCCGACTACGCCACGACGGAAGCTTTATTAAGATATTTTATTAATAAGGTCACCGGTAATTCAAGGCTGACAAAGCCTGACGTTATTATTTCAATTCCCGGTGGAGCTACTTCGGTGGAGGCACGAGCTGTTCTGGAGGCTGCTTATTCCGCCGGAGCGAAGAATGCATATTTAATACCCGAACCTTTAGCCGCTGCGATTGGTGCGGGACTTCCTGTTTCCGAACCGTCAGGGAATATGATCGTTAATATTGGTGGGGGAACTACAGAAATCGCCATAGTTTCTCTGTATGGCATGGTTGTTCATGGAAGTGTCAGGGTAGGGGGTAATACTTTGGATGAAGCAATTTCTTTATATATCAGGAGAAAATACAATCTGATAATAGGTGACAATACCGCCGAACGTGTGAAAATTGAGGTTGGGGCAGCTCTTCCGTTGTCCAAAGAGAAACAATTGGAAGTGAAGGGCAGGGATTCGGTAAGTGGGTTTCCTAAGACAATCAACATTTCTTCGAGCGAGATTGTTGCATGTCTTTCACAGTCTTTGTCGCAAATTGGTATGTCAATTAAGAACGTTTTGGAACGCACACCGCCTGAGTTATCGTCAGACATTGTGGACAAGGGGATTGTGTTGAGCGGAGGAACCGCCTTATTGCAGAATTTGGATAAACATGTCACACAATTCACAGGAGTTCCCGTTCATATCTCGGACGATCCTTTGCTGTGTGTGGTTAAGGGGTTGGGGAAGGCGCTGGAGAATTTTGATATATTTAGCCGAAGTATGATAAAGAGATGAAAGAAACATATATTTTGGGTGTAAAAGTAAATACCGGGCTGACAATGAGTGGCGTAATAAACCATATAGACGGGATGTTAAGTGACGGCGGTTTTCATTATATTTCAACAACTAATCCTGAATTTATTATGGATGCCCAGAAGGATAGGGAATTTATGAGTATTATAAATGAGTCCGACCTGTCGGTTCCGGATGGTTCGGGCGTGTTGTATGCGGAGTATTACCTTGAAAAAGCTGCCGGACTTAAGCGTGACACTCTGTTGCCGTTAAGGGCTTTTGTGCTGGGATTACAGACCGGATTTGACCCCCGTGTGGTTAGACAATTCCCACCGAAGATAACCGGAGTTGATCTTGTATATAAAATATGCGAGTACGCAGAGATGAATAATAAAAGCATATTCTTATTAGGAGGAAGAAAAAAAGACAGTTACGGGAGGTTCATTCAGGACGGTGATGATATAGCTACACTTACTGCTGACGCTCTAAAAATATTGTACCCGCGATTGAGAGTTATTGGGTCTACATCCTCGTATAGTTGTGAAGACGAAGATGATGCGGATACGGTAAGGTACATTAAAGGTTGCATGGTTGAACATAGTGTTTCTTATATTGACTTTTTATTAGTAGCATATGGACATGTTCGTCAGGAAAAATGGATAGATAGAAACGGGTACAAAATACCCGCCAAAGTGTCGGTAGGGGTAGGCGGGACGTTTGACTACGTATGTAGTAATAAGAAGAGGAGTGCTAATGTGTTTATAAAGGTGAATATAGAGTGGTTGTATAAATTAATTACTCAACCGTGGCGTATTAAGCGCATTTACAAGGCTTTTCCGGCGTATCCGTTAAAGGTATTCATTACCTCAATAAGAACTTCTTGACAGGTCATAACATATATGATTTGCTTTATATATGATTATGAATTTAGAAGATAGACTTTATACGTCTACAGAAGTTGCTGAGATACTAGGTGTAAGTTTAAGATCTGTTTACAGATACTTAGACGAAGATAAGTTAAAAGCAGAGGTAAAGACTGCTACCGGAAGACATAGATTTACAAAGCAGAACATATTAGAATTTTTATATCCCCAAGGTGAAAAAGTACAAAAAGAACCAATCCAAAAACAAAAAATAGAACCGGTTATACAGGAAATTACCGTTGAGACAAAGGAAGAAAAAGAAGTCATTGCTGAACCAGTACAGGTAAAAGAAGAACCTGTACAACCACAGCCGGAACCACAACCTCATCCGGTTACTCAACAGCCAACTGTTGAAGAAGAACCTGTAGACTGGTTAGCAAAGTTTAGAGCTGCAGCAAGTAAATACAAAGAAGAAGATATGACATTCCAAGAAGAAACTACCACTAAACCGGCCGAAACGGTTGGTAGTATGACGGATGTATACGAGCAAAAAAGACAACCGGAAAAAGTATTCAATTACTATAGAAGTCTCATCGGGGGATTAAAGGACATTGCACAGAACATTGATAAAAGTGCAAAAAAAGCATCGATAGATTATGCATTCACAATGAACGCAGGTCTCTCACTGCATAAACCGATAAAACCATTTTCAATATTACATGTATATGTAAGACCTGAAGACAGGGAATTTTTCGAAAGAATGCTAAATCTTGTTTCAGCTGACGAAAAGACAGCCCAACTATGCCTCATAACCACAACTAATAACAATGTTTTCGATAGTAAAAAAGAAATGCACAGTCTTAGTGTGGTTGCGGACATGCAATTAAAGCAAGATCTTCAGGAACTTGGTGAAGAACAACTGGCCAGGGAACTTGAAGAAACTCTAAACGCATAGTAAAAAGTATATAAAGCGTATCTCTTATATTGATTACGCAAAGAATTCCTTGTGATACAATATTCGTATGAACGTCCTGTTAGTGGCTACAGAAGCTGCTCCCTATGCATCCATCGGCGGTTTCGCCTCGGTGGTAGGTTACTTATCCAGAGCCTTAGTAAAAAGGGGTCATGACGTACGCATTTTTATGCCAAAGTTTGGTTTCTTGAACGAAGAACAGTACAAGATCGAAACTATTTATGAAGGCTTGCAGGTTCCGACAGGGGATGAGAACAACCCGTTTCTTATCTGCAACATCAAATCTACCGAATATCCAAGTGGAGTAATAACCTACTTTTTAGAGAATCAGGAGTATTATGAAAAACGTGCAAACGTTTACGGTTACAGCGATGACCCCACACGATGGGCGCTTTTGTCTCGCGGAGTATTGGAGTTCATAAAGACCCGTATATTTGTTCCTGATGTTCTGCATACGAACGATTGGCATACCGGGATCGTTTCCAACTATATCAAAACCGTATATGACAAAGACCCTCTGATCAGTCAGGTGGCTACGGTCTTTACTATACACAACCTCCAGTTCCAGGGCATGTTCGACCATAAGCATGTTTCGGAACTTGATTTTGATGATGGAAAATCACCAGTAGCTTCTTTTTTTGATGAAAGATTAAACAAACAGAATTTCATGAAAAGGGGAGTACTTTATTCCGATGCTGTAAATACAGTATCAAAAAAATATTCGAAGGAAATACTGACTCCTGAGTTCGGTGAGAATCTTGATAAATTACTCCTTGAAGTAAAGGGGAAAATGTTTGGAATTGTAAATGGTCTTGACTACAACGAGTTCAATCCTGCTACCGACAATCTAATCGAACAAAACTATTCCGTTTCTTCGGTCCACTTAAGAAAAGAAAACAAAACAGCATTGCAAAAAGAATACGATTTGCCTTTAAGAGAAGAAGTGCCGGTTTTTGGCTTTGTAGGGCGGCTTGATCCGATGAAAGGTGTGGACTTAATAGTGAACACACTTCACCAAGTTATGAAAGATTATGACGTGCAATTTGTGCAGGTGGGAGGCGGGGATGGGGGTTTAGCAGCCATGCTGACCGATCTGAGAAATAAATACCCGGAAAAAGTAGGAATTCATCCTTATCCAAATTTCACATTACCGCGCATGTTATTTTCCGGATGTGACTGTATCTTATATCCATCCAGGTTCGAACCTTGCGGTATCGTACAAATTGAGTCGATGAGATATGGTGCTATACCAATCGTAAGAAAAGTAGGGGGATTGGCGGACACGGTAGAGAACTTTGATTCGATAAAAGGTAAGGGAACCGGGTTCGTTTTCAATGATTTTGATGTTTTCTCGTTGTTTGGACAAATCGTAAGGGCTATCGAACTTTACAACAATAAGAAACTTTGGAGACAGTTGGTGGTCAATGCTATGAGAGCTGATTTTAGCTGGGAATTCAGTGCGAAAGAATATGAAAAGTTATATGAACGTTCAATTGCCTTTAAAAGCAAGGCGAATCAGGTGCCTAAGCATATGGCTATGTTGTTGAGCTAGATGTTAACTCACCTCGCTTCAAATCCCCTAATTTAACAACACGTACGTTTGACAAACCTATAACAAATTGCTATACTGTCCACATAACGACCCAATGTATGAGGGGTTCTGTTTTCTTATTCTGTGGGCAGGAGAATATGAAACAGGCTCCTCTTATATTGGGTTGTTTTTGTTTTGTGTTGATAAAATTAAGGTGGTAAAGCACAAAATATGATATAATTTCGACTGTGAAAAATGAGATTTCACCGAAAATTGGTTTGTTGTTACATCTGTATCAACCACTCACACAAGACCCAGGGGTTTTTCATGACATCACGTCTGCAAGCTATCTTCCTCTATTAAAATTCATAAAGAACAGAAAAGACTTTAAGGTTACTTTAAACGTTCCGTTAAGCCTTCTTCAACAAATGGAGAAGTACGGATATTTGAGCTGGGTCGATCAGTTGAGAGAGCTGGTAGATGCCGGTAGGGTAGAGCTGACGGGAAGCGCTGCCTACCACCCTTTGCTTACAAAATTACCCTTAAGTTTCATAGAAAAACAAATAATTCTAAACGAATACGGTCTTGGCTACTATGTAGGGAGAAGGGCGGGCTTTGAGGGGGAGCCTTCAGTCATGCTAAAGAACCTTAATGGTTTCTTTCCTCCCGAGATGGCCGTAAATGAGGAGCTGGTGAGTTTACTTGATGAACTTGGGTACAAATGGGTCGTGATGGATGAATGTGCAATACCGGGCGGCTTGGTGAAGAAGGGCGGTCTGTATAAACTTGGAGATAGTATGATCAAGCTCGCCGTCCGTGAACGTGAGATCAGTAATGTTCTGTCCTTTAAGCGTAACGGCAGCGTGGAAGACATTATGCACCTTTTATTAAGCAGGGATAACTACATTGTCGCTTTGGACGGGGAAACGTTTGGCCATCACAATAGAGATGGAATGTATCTTCTGGAGAGCTTTGTTGATGCGATGCACAATGCAGGAAGGGAGTTTGTGACGGTATCGGAATTGATCGAACATGTTTCTCCCACGGATATAGAGCATATAAACGAATCCACATGGGCTGCCGTAGAGGAGGGTATTGAAAATGGGGATGCCTATCCGATGTGGCATAGGAAAAACAATGAATTACAGAAAAAAATGTGGGATTTATATAAAGATTTTATTTCTTTATATGATGGCAGGGAGTTTGCCGGCTCAACAGATGATTACGAAACATTGCCTATCTGGAATGAGGACAAACTTTCTGTTATTGACGACCCTACGTTACGGGAATCACTTAAAAAGGACATGTATATCAGTCAGGCTTTGAGCAGTGACCAGTTCTGGTGGGCTTCGAACAAGGAAATGCCTGACGGCAAGGTCTTGTTTGATGCAGGTATGATCAAAAGAAGCATGGAGGCGTATAAAAGGGTGTTGGATCTTGAAAACGATACCGTGAAAACTGAGTCTATAAGGCAGGAACTGGAAAAGGTTTTGTCAGCAGTAAGGGATATGGATAACAGGATTTATTAGTTATTTGTGATCATATGTATTGGGCGAATTTTTTACATTTATACCAACCGGCCGACCAGCAGCCGGACATCTTGGAAGCTGTAGTAAAACAAAGCTACGAAAAGCTTATTCAGGGAATCGTAGACAATCCTCATATTAAAATTACATTAAATATTAACGGGTCCCTGCTTGAGCTGTTTGATAAATATGGTTACCACAGTTTGATAGATAATTTGCGTTTGGCCGCCAAGAACGGTTCACTGGAATTTACAGGTTCGGCAAAGTACCACGCGTTTTTGCCACTGGTTTCTGATAATGAAATACATAGACAAATTGAGATAAATAACGAAACCGCTAGTTACTTTTTGGGCGATGCTTATGCGCCGAAAGGATTTTTTCCTCCGGAGATGGGGTACGATCCAAAACTAATCCCTATACTTGAGGATTTCGGCTTTAATTGGGTGATCCTGGATGAGATAGCGCATTCCGGGGGGAGTGAGCCCGTGGACTATAGTAAAACATATAAGATAAAAGATTCTAATTTAAATGTTTATTTTAGGGATAGGAGAATAAGTAACTTAATCATGAGTGCAGTCGTGCGTACACCCGGGAGTCTTAAAGAGGCTTTAAAAGGTGATTTGGAGCAGAACAGGTACGCTGTTACCGGTATGGATGGGGAAACGTTTGGGCATCACAGGCCGGATCTGGAGAACTTATTATTCAAGATTTTTAATGATACTTCTTTTAAATTTATTAAAATATCAGAGATACCGCAGTATTTTAGTGAGGTTATTGACGTAGAACCTGTTGCATCAACGTGGGCAAGCAGTAAAGAAGACATTGAGAAAGGTATTCAGTTTTTGTCATGGTATGACCCGAGCAACGATATTCACAAATGGCAATGGGAATTGCTCAATATAGTGCTTAACGAAGTGTATCAAGTAGGCAAAAGCAGTAATATATATGATACTGTGCGACACAGCATGGATAAAGCCGTGGCGAGCGATCACTTCTGGTGGGCGTCTGCTAAACCATGGTGGAGTGTTGAAATGATCGAGGATGGCGCGCATCAGCTTCTTGAGACCATCAAATTAGTGCCAAACGCGGACAGCGAAAAAGTAGGACAAGCATACAATTTGTATCAAAATATAGTATCAACAGCTTTTAACTGGCAAAGGACTGGTAAAATAAGACAAATGGCCAAGTCACAGTCGGAGATGTTACGTATTCCATTTAAAGATAGAACCATCGGAGCAGGTGGTGCAGAGGAGGGAGTTTACTACGCGTTTATGGAAATGATGAAAAAACTAGAGAAAAAAGCTGCCGAAACAGGGGAATATGAGAAAGCGGTACTTTGGAGAGACGCGATATATAAACTGGAAAATAAACTTGATATTTACGATATGATCAATGCAATCGACTTGTTGAGAATAGAGATTCCATTTGAAGAGGTTGAGC
>Ga0075579_110_pt1 | contig 35634 bp, 43 predicted proteins | sample RifGroB1_FD_68195 | JGI IMG/M metagenome (GOLD analysis project Ga0075579, IMG submission 68195) | candidate division WWE3 bacterium GW2011_GWB1_41_6 | reverse complement strand
TTTTGGAGGGCGACGTCGGTTCCGGCAAAACAGCAGTGGCCGCGACGGCTGCTTATGCTGTTGTCACTTCTAGGCCCAAAGGACAGGACTTCGGGACTTTGCAGGCGGCTTACATGGCACCAACGGAAATTCTGGCAAATCAACATTATGCGACTTTTGGATCATTCTTTGAGAACCGCGATATTGTAGTGGAGTTGATCACCGGCGCGAACAAACCAAAGAACAAAAACTGGAATGTGCTTATTGGGACTCACGCGTTACTTTTCAGTCCCGGAGAAAGTGAAGGAGTAGGTCTGGTGGTAATTGACGAACAGCATAGGTTTGGGGTTGAACAGCGAGCAAAACTTCTCCACATGAATAAAGGGATATACGTTCCACACTTATTGACCATGACGGCAACACCAATACCCCGAACCCTGGCACTAACGCTGTTTGGTGATCTTAGCATTTCGACATTGACCACTCCACCTAATAAAAATAAAAAGATCACAACAAGCGTCGTTCCCCAAAGACAACGGGATGCAACATACAAACTAATCCGGGAGAAAAACGAACCTACATTTATCGTATGTCCCCTAATCGAGGAATCGGAAAGCGCAAGTTTAGGGAATGTTAAAGCTGCTGAAGCTGAATTCGAATCACTAAAGAACGGGGTTTTTGCAGGCGTGAAAATGGGATTGCTACACGGACGTATGAAGTCAAAAGAAAAGCAGGAAGTAGTTGAAAAGTTCAAGAGCGGTGATATAAAAATCCTTGTCTCTACCCCAGTTATAGAAGTAGGTATTGACGTTCCGGAAGCAACCGTTATGGTCATAGAAAGTGCCGAAAGATACGGCTTAGCCTCGTTGCACCAGCTAAGGGGCAGGGTAGGGCGTGGAGATAAACCGGGGTATTGCCTGGTTTTCATGTCAAACAACTCACAGAAGGCGTTCCAGCGCCTCAAACACCTTGAAAACACCGATAATGGGCTGGAATTGGCTGAGATAGATTTGCGTATTAGGGGAGAGGGTGATATATACGGTACAATGCAACATGGCTTTAAAAAATTCAAAGTTGCCAATCTGGGAAATATAGAATTACTGGAAACTGCTAAAGAAGCGGCTCAGAAATACTACCCACAATTAGACAACTATCCTAAACTTAAAGAAAAATTGGATTCACGGAGCGGTAGATTGGTAGAAAAGAATTAAATATTATGTTAAGAATCACGTCCGGAACAGCAAAAAATAAGAGACTAAAAGTCCCTGAGATACAGGGAATACGCCCTGTTCAGGAAATTGTGAAACTGGCTATTTTCTCAATCATTGGTGAAAAAGTAGATGACGCCAGGTGTCTTGATCTGTTCGCAGGCAGCGGTAATCTGGGACTGGAAGCATTGAGCAGGGGAGCACTGTGGTGTGATCTTGTTGACGAACAGTGGAACGCCCGCATGTCCATCCAGGAAAATATCAAGAACTGCGGATTTGAAGAAAAAGCGGAGGCTCATATGAGCGATGCGGTAAAGTTCGTAGCAAATACATCAGATAAATACGACATAATTTTTGTAGACCCGTTTTACGAGGATTCGGCTCACAAGTTCCTGGTAAAAAACCTTGGGGAGATCCTTGAGAAAGACGGTTTAATATTCTTTTTACATGGAGAAAAATTGGATATTGAATACCTGCTTCAGGATTCAAACTTGAAAATAGATGACCAGCGTAAATATGGTAAAACAAGAATGAGTATCCTAAAGCTGAATAATTAATCTACTGCTTTAGAATACTCATTATAAATTGTAGTTTTTACTTTATGATCAGCTAAGGATCACTTTACGCCCGCCAACGCAAATATAAGGTGCCTTGGTCATACGCCCGTACACATGATATGGTACGTTGCGCATATCATTCGGTCCCCGAAGAATCACATGTGCGGGTACACCGATACCTCGGTCAAAACGCTTCCAGCCGGGTTTCTTCAAAAGTTCGGTCAACAAAATAGGTTTTGCCATCAGATCTAAAGCGCTGTTAGTCACGTGTCTGCTCCTTCTATTGAAATAGTTGGGATTTATGTGATAAAACTACGAACTTTATAATAACATAAACAAGTATTTGACAAAACCATCTATCCCCACTATATTTACCCAGTTAAAGAGCTTGATTAAATAAGTTCTATTAAGGATAATACCTATATGGCAGTACCAAAAAGACGAAAAAGTAAGAGTAGAACCAGAAAAGGTAGAAACGCTCACTATACAAGAGCTGAAGTAAAAGCCGTAAAGACCAAAGACGGAAAAGCTTATAAGAGAGCTCACGTAGAGGAAAGAATCGAACTCTAAAAAGTTCGAATTGAAAATGAAGTCAAGAACTGATCCCAGACACACAGCCAGAAAACTTGCTTTGACAAGTATTTTTTGCTGGCTATTCTCTGAGATAAACGACGAGGAATGTTTGCTGCTGGCACAAGACTTACTAGGGTATGAGGATGCGGACCCGGAATTGACGAAATCCATAATAGAAGGCGTTAAAAAGAGCAACAACGACATCGATAGAATTATTGAAATGTCGGCTCCTGAGTGGCCACTTGATAAGATATCGAAGGTTGATCTGGTCATTTTGAGGATAGCTATATATGAACTTTTATATAGCAAAAGCGTGCCTGAAAAAGTCGCCGTTGACGAAGCTGTGGAATTGGCAAAAGAGTTTGGGAACGACACATCGCAAAGGTTCGTTAACGGAGTGTTGGGAAACGTTATCGAGCATAAGAAAGAGCATAAAATATGAGTAACTATTTACAAATAATAAAAGAGCTAGTCTCCGAAAGAACCGGTCTGGAACCTTCCGAGATCACAAAAGAATCCTTTTTTGAGGATGACTTGAATGTAAGCGAGATGGAACTCATCGACATCCTCGAAGAACTTGAGGAAACGTACAAAACGGACCTTGTAGAAGAAAGGGATAACATCGATTCGGTCGAAAGCCTAATGGATATCCTTTCGGAAAAACTGGACTAGAGCTAGAATAGTACTATGGAAATCGATACCGCCAAACTCTCAATAATACTAGGTACACCAATAGAAAACACCGAATTGTTTAAAACTGCGTTTACACACAGGTCATACCTGAACGAACATCCAAATTACCCCAACCCTTCCAACGAAAGATTGGAGTTTCTTGGGGATGCCGTACTACAGCTTTTGTCATCAGAATTCCTATTTCATACATACGAAAAATCACCTGAAGGGGACTTGACCAATTTCCGAGCAGCAATAGTCTGCACACCCTCACTGGCTGAGGAATCACGCAGACTTGGGTACGGGCATTTCCTGTTATTATCAAACGGTGAAGAGGCAAGCGGTGGCCGTGACCGGGAATATATTCTGGCTAACACCTTTGAAGCTGTTTTAGGTGCATTGTATAAAGAATGTGGTTTGGAATTCTGCAGGGAGTTCGTTCAAAAAGAACTGTTCTATAAGGTCGAAGATATTGTAAAAAGGGAGCAATACAAAGACGCTAAATCTAAGTTCCAGGAAATAGCACAGGAACGTTTTGGAGTCACCCCATCTTACGAAGTACTGGAATCCTGGGGCGCTGACCATGAAAAAACGTTCAAAGTTGGTGTATATTTAGGTACTTCCCTTAAAGGCGAGGGAACCGGAAAAAGCAAGCAGAAAGCTGAACAGCAAGCAGCGATTGATGCATTAGACAAATTATAGATGCTCTGTTAAAATCTCACAGTATGTCAGTAACAATTAGACTCGCAAAGGTAGGAAAGAAGAACGCACCAAGCTACAAAGTTGTGGTTGCCAATACACGTGATAAAAGAACGGGTAAATACCTGGAAGTTTTAGGATATTACAACCCTTCCATGAATCCCGCGCAACTTAAGATTGATAAGGAAAAAGTAGAAAAGTGGCAAAAACAAGGTGCGATGACCACAAAAGCCATTGACGATCTTTTGGCCGGAACTTACAAATATGTAAAATACGCACCCGGAAGTAAAACTGCTAAGGAAGATACCGAACAAACAGAAGAAAAATCAGAATGAAAGAGTTTATAGAATACTTAATCAAACAAATCGTAACCCGTCCGGAAGAAGTCCAGGTCACTGACACTTTTAACGAAGTAGACAATACATACAATTACCGTGTTACTGTTTCACAGGACGATATGGGTCTGGTCATCGGTAAAGAGGGCAGGACTATAAAAAGTATAAGGGCTTTGACAAGGGCTAAAGCGATCAAGGATGGGGTTAGGATCAATTTGGAACTCGCCGAACCTGAAGGTAAAACCGAAGATGCTGACCTTTGACGTTATCACACTCTTCCCCGAACTATTTGAAGAACATCTAAACCATCTCCCTTTTAAAAAAGCTATTCAAAAAGGCTTACTGAAAGTAAATCTCCATAATCTAAGAGATTACGCGCTTGATAGCTACGGAACCGTGGATGGTAAACCTTATGGCGGAGGAACGGGTATGGTATTGATGGTAGAGCCGATAAGCAAAGCTCTGGGCCGGATAGAGAATAAGGAAAGAACAGTACTCATGTCGCCACGAGGAAAAAAGTTCGACCAAAAGAAGGCGGGTGAGTATGCGGGTCTGCAGCAGATAACTTTAATTTGCGGGCGCTATGAGGGTGTTGACGCGAGGGTTGAAGAACATCTTGTGGACGAGAGTGTATCTGTGGGAGACTATGTGCTGTCGGGAGGGGAATTACCTGCTCTTGCTATAATGGAAAGTGTCACCAGGCTGCTGCCGGGTGTGTTAGAAAAAGAAGACGCTGCGGCAAAAGAATCATTTGAAAACGGTTTTCTTGAACACCCTCAATACACACGCCCTGAGGACTTTAAAGGAATGAAAGTGCCTGAAGTTCTATTATCGGGAAACCATAAAGAAATTGAGAAATGGAAAAAGGAAAACAGTACAAAGATCGACTAGTTCCCTCCGAACGGATTATCTTCCAGCGCATCCTCTTCTTCTACAACTACATCTTGAGTAGTTTTCTCTTCGGCGCTTTCGGAAGCTTCCTGCACCACTTTTGAGGATATTTCGTCTATAGAGATCCTATAATATTTGAGTCCTTTTATTTTGTTGATCATACTTGTGAACTCCGGGTCAGTAATATCAAGCGTAACGGCATCGTCAGTCACTGCCGTGGATTCTACAAAAAGGTATGGGGATTTTAGATCAAATGTTATAACCAATCCTGTAGATTCTTCACTCGTGTCATTGCTATACCTGAACGATTCCACATCCACCAGACGTGCCGAGTTTTCCAGGTTCCTTAGAAAGTTCGTAAACTGCTCCATGTTACCCTTAGCACCCATGGTAACGTTTACTACTTTATATGAGCTGCTCGTTGCTGTGGAGACTTCGGTCTCATTTACCGTAGGCGCAACGCCAAGATCGGTAAATGAATAGTTCATTTTAGTAACCTCAAGACCTGACTCGGTTGCGATCATGTCAATTTGTGTAAGAAGTTCAGGCACCATGGCTACTTCCACAAGCACATCCTTTACCAATGCTGAGTTCTCATCTACCACGCTCATATAATCAAGAAGCTTCTTTAATGTGTTCCTCTTTGACTCTAAAGTGTTGTTTAGAACTTCTTTGGCTTCCTTGTCATGCTTAAGTTTGGGAAGTGCTCTGTATGACGGATAAAAGATAACAAGAACAAGGAAAGCCGTTGCGCCCAACGATATCAAAGGAATAATGAAATTCACTAAAGTGTCTTTCAACGCGCTTGTTTGTGCATCAAAATTTGTTCTAGAAGATAAGTTCATATTTACCTCATTAAAGCCTCCGGCTTATACTCAACCAAAATAAAGAACGTGATCTTGTTAGCCCTGTTCTCCAGGCTTACGCTGTTTAATGTTACAGTTGCAAATATTTTTTCATCCGCGGATAGGTCGGTAATAAATTTAGAAATTGAAATATAGTCGTTAGATTCGCCCGTGATAGTAACTTTATTACCGGGGTTGACTGTCATATCCATCAAAATTATCGTCTCAGGAACATGCTTATTAATCTCATCAAGAAGTCCCGAGAAGTATACCCTGGACGTATATATGGACTTTAACGCATGAAATCTGGTATCAAGGTTGCGCGCGCTAATTTCTATTGTGGAAAGTCCTTGAATTTCGGTGCGTAAATCCTCGATATTGTTTTCGTGCTCCCGGATCTGACCTTTTATACCTGTAACCTGGTAAAAAAAATACGCTGACAAAAGACCCACAACTATTAAAAGTAGTATTGTGAAAAGAGTGCTCAACTTAACGAGCTGGGTTTTACTTTGTTCTTGTTTTTCCTCCTGAGGAATCAGGTTTATGCTTTGTGACATATTTTTATACTTCTTTTAAAGCAAGACCGACCGCTGTCGTATATATCGGCCCTTGTTCCAGTAACCTGTCCTTCTGGGAGATAACTTTTTCGGAGAACTCGATGTTCTTCCAAGGATTTGCGAGTTCTACCTCGAAATCCAAATTGTTGGCCATGTAGAAGAAAAGTCCCGGCATCAGGGCAGTTCCTCCGGAAAGTATCATCCTATTAATACTAATGTTTGGATTGTGAGTTGTAAAGAATATTTTTGATCTCTTTACTTCCAAAATAATATTATCAAAAACCGGCTTCAAAATATTATATATCTTACCTTCTACCTGATTGATATCAAGACCGTAAACCTTCTTATATTCCTCTGCTTGCACATAATCAAGACTCAATCCTTGTGATATAGACCTAGTTAGAACATCCCCACCTACTGATACACTTCTTGTGAACCTCACTGACCCGCGGTAGGTGATAATGATCAGCGTTTCGGAAAATCCTACATTCACCAGAATGCTTGCTGAAGGATGCTCGGAATTATCTCCAAGAACACGACCTAAAGCAATAGTTTCAGGTTCGATACCCCTTGGTATTAATTTTGCACCTCTTAATATCGATACATACTTTTCCAAAATGCTCTTTTTAGCAGCAACCAACTCAATATTCATCTTGCCTTTTTCCACAGTTTCATCGTCAATTTTTTGATAGGAAAGGCTAACTTCTTTGAGGGGAAGGGGAATGTACTGTTCGGCCTCGTACTGAATCGAATTTTTAAGTTCCTTGTCGCTCATTTCGGGAACTTTGATCATCCTCATATATACCTGATGTTCGGGAAGTGAAACAACAACATTATTGGTTCTGAAACCCGTTTCGGTGAAAAAGTCTCTAATCGCAGTGGAGTAGTCCATGAGATCCTCTTTAGTTTCGGATTCCATGTTCAAGCGCTGATTTTCGTATGAACCGTACCTTAAAAGGATATTCTTACCTTTCTCCTTTTCAAGTTCCACGGCACGGAAATTATGTCTACCTAAATCAAGACCTACTATGGGCATGCTTATATTTTACATATTTGAACCTAATTGGACAATGGGTCAGTTGCTGACTTTGAGTACAACACATAATCAAATTCACCGGGAAGATGAGGGTCGGATTTTATCGCCACTACTTTTTTAACTTGATCATCTACCATACCCTGCGATGTGACCACAATACCCTGAGAAGGTAGTGTTGCGCCAACCGCGGGGACTATAAATGCTTCAACACTGTTGTACACAGCTTTAAGTCTGAAAATTACCGGGTTGACTCTTCCTGTAACCGTAAAACAACTGGAATCCCCGCCCGAACCTGCCGCTGTATCAAACCCATTACTCCCATTCAATGATGCGGTAGAGTTATAAGCATAGTTATCTACCGCGTAACTTCCTACTGTACCGTAAAAAAACATACCTGTTATTGAAGGTACATCACCGGAGGGCGGTTCGTTCCAACACACTTGAAAGTTTGTATTGTCAGGATAGCCTTTAAGATTAACTTCCGAGATATCAGCTACTGAGAGATCTACCGGAAAAGGGTCAGCTGAACGTCCAAGGTAACTCAAACTTATCTCTGCCTTAGCCTCTACACCATCATCACCTATAATATTTACAATACATTCAGCTCCACAGTTACCAAAGTTTATGTAGCCTTCTAAAGTCGCCATCGGTAATACAAGCATCTTCTCCACACCTGCTTCAGCAACTGCAACTGCCCTGTTGGACGAATCCGTATTAGTTAGGTTCCTTATATGAGAAATGAAAGTAGTGGAAATACCAACCCCAATGGCCAAAGCAATGAGCATGACTAAAACAATTATTATAAGGGTCTGGCCGCTTTGATTGGTAGCTTTCATATAGTATATCCCGATCTAGTAGGAACCCCGTGCTACTAACGTGTTATTAAGGGTAACTGTGCCGGAAAAAGTTGTACTGGGGTTTGGTGTAGCCGAAGAGAATGTCATGTTTATTTTTATAACATAAGGTTTGTCACTCGTGAGAGTAAAGGCAGGAGTGCCGGTAACAAGAACCCCTGTTGCCGAATCGTTCGCCGTAAGAGGAGCTTGGGAGGCACAATTAACAGTATCGAAACTCCTATTCAGCAATCCGGCCGCTGTCACTACATAACACACTCTTTTTCCATTCTTATTAATAAAATGTAGTGTATTTCCGGAGGCCCCTACCGCCGCTGGTGTAACAACACTGGTCGCACTCCTAAACTCTTTTTCAAGCTTGAGCAGAACAAAGTTTGAAGTGCTTTCAATTTCATTTGATACCTGAGTTTTTCCAAATGTTCTTGTTAAAGAAATAATAATATCTCCTGCGATACCTACAGTTACAAGTAGTATTGCAACTACGACAACAAGTTCTATTAAAGTGAATCCTGCGGCTTTGTTGTTCACTGGTTTAGATGTTTTTATCATCATAAATTCCTCCAGTTTGAAAGGTCGGTATAAATATAAGTATTCTTTGTTTGACCCCCAACTACCCAAGTTACACGGACGTTGAATCTAAGGATGTTTTGCGCGGGACTCAAACCACCTCCGTTCGGATTGGTTACCCAGAAGTACCTTCTCATATTCTCGCCTCCGCCGGTGTTTATAACCTCTCCCGTAGTTGATACAGCCTGAGCAATGCCTAATGAACTATTTATATAACAATACTCCCCAACAGTATCACAGGCAGGAACAACAGAGTTATAAAAACTGAGCCAAGTGTTGGTGGTATCCCTTTTAGCCCTTAGCCGCTCTAGTTCCTCTGTAGCATACTTAGAGCCCATTATCATAAGCTTGCTTGTTGTTGAAGCTCTTAAAGTATAAACGCTCAGTGATACTATGGATGTTACAATGATCATAGCTACACCCATGGCAGCAATCGTTTCGATCAGTCCAATACCTTTTTCGTGAGTAATGCTTTTATGTTTTATTTGCTTTTTATAATAGAACATATTACGAACAAGACATATTCGTTAAATTAATAATAATCCTACCGGGACCGTTCATTTCAACCCGCCTGCAATTGCTGGTTGCACCTGATGCTCCGACAATAACTGCACCTGTATTAACGATATCCCCATTATCGTTGTTAAAAAACACACAACGATGTGACGATCCGGTATACCGCAAATCACTTGGAAGTTTGGTGCTGACAGATCTTAGTATATATGTTGTTGTGTTATATGAATCGGTGCAAAGAATAGGATCCGTCGTGTTTAAGCTAGTAAAATAATCGTAGGTGCCGCTATCAGGTCTGAAATGTACACCCCAATATTTCACATTTATATCATCTGAAAAGGAACCTGCTAAAGCTTTGATCTGTGTGGAACGCAGGTCGTTCTTTATTTGCTCCTGTGCCTGCCGTAAATTCTGGTTTGTAACATAGCTATTGAAACCCGGTAGGATAGCTCCGGTCAGAATGGACATAATCGCAACGACGATCAAAAGTTCGATCATTGTAAATCCGTAGTATAGGGCAGCTTTTCTCATACAAAATAATTCTATCAGAAAATTGTCAAATCGTTTCCAACTTCGTAAATATCAGGATCAGTTCCTCCATCATCAGCCGCGTAGGCTGTAAAGTACTCCAAGCGTGCATTAAGTTCGTAGCTTGTACCGGAAAAAGAATATGAGTACTGATACATGCCTGTATTAATGGGATCAACAGGCACTTTTACCATATACAAGGACAACTCCTCCGGAGTAGGGTAGCGGTCATTCTCAAGCCGGAACTGGTTCACTCCGCTTTCGAAAGTATTAAGATCGCTTAATCTGCGGTTATCGCGCGCACGGGCTTTTAGTTCACCGGGACGGATTATCAATGAAACACCCGAGATCAATATCATAATGACACTTATGGAGATAATAAGCTCGACTATAGTGAAGCCTCCAGCTTCCTTTTTTACAAAAGTGAAGCCTGTTTGATTTTTAATTGGGGTTTTGTACACCATAACACGGTGCCCCACAGTTACAGCCTACCACCGTTGAGGAACTGCAATTAGGTACGGAACTGCAAACACTATCCGTTGCAGAATCGCTAAGTTCCATACGGGCGGTTAAAACGTATTTATTATATGGACTAGTACCATTACTTCTATATAAGTAACCAGCGTTTCCCGCACTGCAAGGGTCATTATAAGTTCCTGCCGGCTTTGGATCTTTCGGTACTTTAGAAATATAAGGAGCGAAAGCCGGGTATACGGTTGGTAGTGTGCCAGCTATCCGCCACTGTGAAGGCGTCTGAAGATACGTCCTGTTATCGGCATAGTACAACTCAAGAGCTGCTTGTATTACTTTAAGATCGCTTTTTCTCTGCGAATCACGGGCTTTTTGCTGTATACCAGACGAGTTCAAGACGGCAAGAACAACACCGCTCAAAACACCGATTATCAATACGACGATCAAAAGTTCAATTAAGGTGAATCCTTGGGATTTGGACAGTGTTTTTTGTTTGGGCATATTTAAATTGTAGGTCATTTTATTTCTCATGTCATCAAGTAATATTTACCGGTCGTTATCGCTCATAGGCAACCGTCCGAGTTAGCTCTGTTTATATACGAACATTCCTTAACTAGCCCCCAGTCAGAACTATACTTATATATAAGGTTCGCATCCGTTGATTTTATTACATAAACCACAAATTTACCGGCCGATACGTATACGTATTCATAAAACGAGTTAACAGGCTCTCCATCCGGCCAGTTTTCTACATAGTTTATAACCACGCTCTTTGCTACAGCTTCTGTTAAAGGATAATCCCCGGGCAATTCGCCTGCATAGTAGGCTTCTATACCGATGGCCAGTTTCTGCAGATTCGACTGCTTAACTCCGTCTTCAGAAACCCTTTTTTTATCTCCGGAATTTATAACCTGCAAAGTAAACGTGGATAGAACGGCAACCAGAGAAACAACTACAACGAGTTCCACAAGAGTAAATCCCAGCGTGTTATTCGGTCGTATTATGTTTATATTACTTTTCTTCATAAATCTAACAACCTGTACATGTCGTTGTGGCTGTACTTGAACAATCTTTTATTTTAGGCAAAACCCCGGCCGGAGGATTTGAGCAATATTTAATTATCTTGTTTGGCACTGAGGCCATCGGAACATACACCCAAAACTCAGTGTTGGTAGGGGAGTTGGTACGGTATGTATAAGTTCCCGGGCTCGCCGGCCATTTTATATAAGTTGAAGTAGCAGCTGCGGTAGCAGGATAATATCCCTGACCGCTACGATAAGCTTCCACACCTGCAACAATTTTTTCTATATTAGTTCTTTTTACAGCATCTTCCGCGCGTTGTTTTTGTTTCGTAGAACTAACCACATTCAACATAACACCCGATAAAATTCCGATCAGGCTTATCACAATAAGAAGTTCCATCATAGTGAATCCGTATTGTTTAAACTTGTTCTTCTTAAATGACCTCATAAACAAGTACCCAAACCGGCGGTGATAGTACATTTCTTGATCTCACCCCAACTTGATGAATATTTAAAATATTTAGCCGGATCTGCACTACTCTGAATATACATATAAAAATCCATAATCGGGGGTGATCCGACCGGTGTATAATTTACCCCTGCCGGCCAATTCTTAATAAAGGGATTTGGATCTGTAGTGTTGTTGGGGTATTTTCCTTCAGAAGTACGGTGTGCTTCTAAACTATCAGCCAATGTACGCATATTGGACTGCTTGACGGCATCCTCCGTCAGCTTACGCTTACTGTCAGCATTGATAATTCTCATGCTGATCCCGGACAATAATCCGACAATACTGACCACTACCACAAGTTCTATCAAGGTGAATCCATTTTTATTTAGTAAACTTCTCTTTTTCAAATTAAGCATTTGCATTTTTCCTAAAAAAAAGCCCCGCCCTGAAGCGGGGCTTTCATTTGTCAAACAAAGCTACAGAGCTGCACAGTTAAGTCCTGTGGCACCGCAGAGGTACATCTTTGAGTCAAGACTCTTATACATAAAAAGATTTGGCGAGCCATAAGCTCGAGCTACTAATCTATAATCTGTTGTTGTAGCAGTCCATGCACCAGCAGCGACTGGAGAAGCGTTGTCCGTTCCAGCATATCTGTAATAACACTGGGTTGTTCCGGTTCCGTAATAGTTGAGTGTGGCACAAAAAGCGCTAAGCGGGCTATTGTTTACTTCGAATCTGCAGTCAGCAGTTGTCGCCGTGGCACAATCCGCTCCAAATCCGGTCGCTTCAATACCTCCTAAGAATTCCACTTCATCAGGAATTCTTCCGTAAGCCGAAATATAACTGTTCGTAGACAAGGCTATTTTGTTTATTGCAGATCTTACAACTGCATCCCTGGCTCTATTTTGCTGTGCGGTTGGGTTGATAACAGCTATTAAGACCCCGGCTAAAATGCCGATGATGATAATAACGATCAAAAGTTCGATAAGGGTGAAACCTTTTTGTGAAGATTTAAATGTCATATTGTCTACACCTCCTTTCATATTGGTATAGCTTATTTTCTTGCTATCAAAATAATTGGGCAGCATACGATTCATAGCTAATATAAGTATGAGATTTACAATCTCCGAAGTCAAGGATGTTATAAGTAGTCCCACCCTGCCTGATTAGAAAAGATACCAAAGTCAAAAATCCCTGGAAGATATGAGTAAGACTTGAAAACCCTGACCTGACGTGAAATCTGAACTACTCCGTCTTGAACAAGCTCACCTGTTGAAGTTACTTGATACCCTTGAACGGGTAGGGAGGGGTTGAATACGCCTACTTTTATATCTCCGCCAACAGCACGTAAACGTAATGCTTTGGCGGCTGCAGGAACGTTGATATTTCTGCAATAGGTGTATCCACGTGCAGAAGGTGAGTTTGCTGAGTTGACAAATGTAAACCCGGAGACTGAATAATCAATTTGGTTTGGCTGAGTCTGCACAAATCCGGTTGTAAAACCACCACGTCCTTTCAACTGGTTGCTCCCGTAAAACATATAAATAATATCTCCGGCTGCACCTTCAAGTGAAAAGCAGAACTGAACCGTACTCGACACCACAGCCACCTCGGTTAATGTATCTTGTTCCAGTCTGAACTCATACCCACGATTCACGCCTGTAACTACAGGATACTCATCAACCCTAACATATGCTTTTGCGTCGACGTTATCCAAACCCAGACCTGTGTAGTTTATTAAACACTCTTTTCTAATAGGATCGTATGAAACATCATCTCCTGCATCATCACATAGATAGTCGGCGACAGTGTCGGTATCAAAAGCGTCTGAAATAGCTTCCAATTGTCCTACGGATAATTTTATAAATGATTCAGCCCCTCCTTCCGCAGCCGCTAAAACACGCTCTGACGTATCTGATTGAGCGGTTCTCGAAACGGAAGATAAAGTTCTAAGCGAGACATTGACGCCTACAGCTAAAGCAACAGTCATAGCAACTATGACAAAAAGAAGCGCCTGCCCGTCTGCTTTAAGTATGTAAAACCTATTCAAATTTAGAAATCTTTTTTTCATTTTATTAATTCATCCAAATAATTTCATTCGTCGTAAGTCCGGTATAGTTTGGAACGGTAGAGTTCTTTTGCTGATCAGTCAGCATATTAATATATCTTACATTATATTTGATATGTTCTGAAGGGGACGCATTATTATCAACTGAATCCCTGGAACGGGAGAAGCCTATATTAGCTCCAGCAATTAAAGGCCCCTCAACAATTACTGTTGTGTCGGTACCAGTTCCGGCACTTATACTGGGGAAAGTTATTGTCCCGGAGGTTAGTATTGCCATTTCTATATGCGCTCTGGTTGTTTCGGAAGTTATTGACGTACCAATCGCTGGATCTATGATCACATTTCTGTTTGTTACTAGAATAATTCTATGTGTAGCAGCTTGAGCCAGGATCGTTCCCCTGATAGTTACAGATTGACCGGGGTTACCGGTAAGATATACGACGACTACACCGGGAACAGGAAGGAAACCGATCCTGTTTTCGTAAGAAATTGGAGAACCAAACATTGTTAGATTACTTGTTACATAAACCATGTTTGGATTCAAACCTGACAGAGTGTTGGTGTTTATTGCATTGGTAGGTACGGTAAACAAAGGATTACCTATAGAATTCGTATGTCTTGAAGGCCATACCTCTTTATAGGGCATGTTCTTGATGAACTGAGGAGGGCTGGATTCCGAAATCCTCTCCGGCGCGGGAGTGGCAGTGTCACGGACCAGATTAATTTGCCCATACTGTCCAGGGTTTTTACCGGCTATAACGTACCCTGGTATCTGTTCCGGAATGTTAACTGAAACTGCCCTCTTCGCCAAAGCAGCGGCGGAATAACCGCTGTAGATGGTTGTAGGCTGTGTTAAGGAAATTCCACTTTTCCCTGCATAGACATCTCCGCCAGTGGAAGTGAACCAACCCGGATCCGCAACACCTGTGGGGCATGTTCGTGTTCCAAAGGGACCATATGCTTCTCCGTTATATCCTCTAACCTGAAATTCATAAATTGAATTTGATATAAGATTAGGTGGTGTTAGGTAAGTAGTTGAGGTAATCCCCGGAACGGTCGTCCACGTACCGGTGCCTTGCCTTCTGTACTGGAGATAGTAAGAATTATTGTTGACACCGCAAGGCACACCCCAGCTGGTAGGGGTGGACCAATTCACCCTGATAGATTCTTTTGTCATAGCTGCACAAGTTGGGGTAACTATCGTCGGAGCAGTAGGACATACTTTGAGCGTACATACATCCTGTCCTGATGCATTACAATCATAATAACTGGTACCAAGATATACCAAGGGGAATAATGAGACGTCAGGATTTCCGGTACATCCTTTACCAAAAGTATCCTTTGCGTTAAATGTATACTGTATGTAGCCGGGTGTTGATGGGGCTGTAACTGAGACGGGGATGGATATAGCATTAGTAGGTGCAAATGTATCTTGTCTTACCAGATTACCTATACCGTAAGGCGGCCATGAACCAAGCAGAGTTCTATCTCTTCTGTAAATACTTGTGTTATATAAATTAAAATCAGAATCAGAAAAATTCGCAAAAATCGTTTTGGATGTACTTGGAGCAATTGTACTTGGAAAACACCCTCCAAAAGTCCCTGTAGGAGGAACACCCGGAATTACAAACCATAAATGATGCTGGGCAGGAAGTTGAAGGCCAGGACTAAGTTGAGTAGGTACCCAAACGGAACAGCCAAAACCGGTAGTAGTTTCCAGAGTAGCTCCTGTCGCAGATAAATAACGTGATGTGTATTGTATTACACTGCAGGGAATGTTCGGATCAGGACGTACAAGCTCCACTAAGACACGTGTACCTTGTGTCAGTCCGCTTATTTCATAATAAGATGATAAAGAATCGCATTTCCAGGACCAGGTCGCAGGGTTCCCATTTACTTTAAAACTAAGTGTATCATTCTTGACGCCCGCACAAGTGCTTGGTGCTGATGTGGGGCCAAAATATTCCGCGGGGTCAGAATCAAACAAATCTACAGCCCCGTATTGCTGCCAAATCCTGCCGATAATAGTTGTAGACGCAGCAAAAGTTTTATTAGGCGCGAGAAAAATAAACCCGAATAGAGTAAGAACACTAAATAAACCAATATGAAATGATACTTTTAATAGTTTTATTTTTCTAAGATCTTTCGATTTCAATGTTTTACCTTACCTGTAAATTTTGAACTAATCACATTGTCAAGTCAATACATCCATATTATTTCATTCGTTGTGAGTCCGGTGTAATTAGGGATGATACTAGTTCTTTCCTGGGAAGTAATTCTGTCAATAATCCTGGCATTATATTTTATATGTTCGGAAGGGGAGTCATTATTATTAATACTCCCTCTGGAGCGTCCAAAGGTAACGCGGTTTGCTGCAACTACAGGCCCTTCGACTATTACAGTTGAGTCTGTACCTGTTCCAGGATTTATACTGGGAAAGGATATTGTTCCTGAGGTAAGTATTGCCATTTCAATATGTGCTTGAGTTGCTTCGCTTGTAACTGACTGACCTATTGATGGACTAATAACAATATTTCTATTTGTTACTAGAACAAGCCTTCTCAAAGGATTTGAAGAACGGATGTTTCCCGATATTGTTATGGGAGTACTTCCCGTTAGATATATTACCGCTACTCCGTTGTCATTTACAGAATACACAGCCCCGCTGCTAAATAACGCTGTGCTGGCAGTATAATAAGCTTTGTCTTTGTTCAAGCCTGTAAGTGTTGTTGTAGGTACTGCTCCTGCGGGTACATTAAAGAAGTAATTGTTACTTGCATTCCTAAACTTTGAAGGCCATAGGTCTTTAACAGGCATATTCTTAACGTATTGAAAAATTCCTGACTCGGAAATTCTGGAATCATCGGTTATGGTACCGTTCCGTAGTATTATTATTTTCCCTAGATCCGTATACGCAGGTTTCCCTCCCATCACAAATCCTGCTATCCATTCCTGAGGATTACTCCAAAATGCGGTCGATGTGAACCAACCGGGCGTGGCACTGCCTGTTGTGCATGTAATTGGTGTAGCAGGTGAGTAAGCGCTAAATGCCTCTCCGTTCGACGACCTAATTCTAAAGTTATATGCCGTATTTGCGATAAGGGTCGGGGGAGTCTGATATGTGGTAAAGGCTGAACCGACACTTATGCTATTCCAGACAGAAGAGCTTGCAAGTTTATATTCAATATTATATGAGTTAGCTCCAATACCGCACGGAAAACCCCAGCTTGAGCTGGATAGGGCACCCCAGTTCACTCTGATCTGATTTGTGGTAGTAGTTGAGCATGCTAAACCACTTACGGGACCCGGAGCTACCGGACACACTTTAAACGTACAAACATCGCGGTCCGGAATATCACAATCATAGTATTTAGTAGTAATACCAACGGGGAACGTTGTAATATTCGGGTTTCCGGAACACCCCAAACCGGCGTTATCACGGGCATCCATTGTGAACTGGAAGTAACCTCCCGTCAAAGGCGGGATCCACGAAAGATTTGTTATACGGGAGCCTCTAACCGGAAAGTTATCCGCAAGTATTACGTGGGCAGACGTATAAGGAGGCCAGGTAACGGTAGAGCCAGATACAGTAGCCTGACGTCTGTATAAATTCACGTTTACAAGATTATCCGTGGTATCGAAAGTGTCTGTTGTTACTAGTCTTGTAACTCCCGGAGTAACGTTGTTCGTCACATTCGGGGTACAGGTACTTGCCCGGAATGTAGATGTTGGGGCGGTGTTGGCTGGCGTATTACTTAAATACCAGTCCAATCTATTTCTGTTGGAACCCCCGGCCCTTATCCTTGCGTGTGATGTACACCCCGTACCGCTGGATACTCCACCACAGTTTTCACCCCAGGTATCGCACCAGGATAACTGCCATTCTACGGTTGACGAACTGCATGAAAATCCTGTAGGTGGAAGTAATGTAATATCCTGATACTCGTATTCGGCAGCATCATTTACAAATCCAAATGTCTTGGACACGTACTCGGAGTGGGAAACACCGGAGGGGTAAGAACTGCATTCGAAGTGATCTACCATATCAGCAGCTCCCGATGTAGCAAAATTTAATCCGATCGAACTCTTGTTGTTAGAACAAGCTTCCGCGGCAGAACCTGTTCTAGCAAAAGTGTCGGCCGGCGTGAACTCGAAAGAGCCGTTACCGTTCATATCCGCCAGAACCGACCCACGAACAGCCCCTTGTTTATCACCGGCCGGTCCTCCTAATCCACCACCTCCGCCTGAAGTGCAACTTGCCGTGCACCTAAAAAACGAATTCGCATTGGAGTTATCGCCATACCCAAAGTCACACTGACCGCAAGGTCCCGTCCATGTATCACCTCCGGACGTGGGTACCGAACACGTACTGTCATCCGTACAGCCGGAACCGAAGTATTCCGTACCGTGAAAAAGATGCGGCTCGTCAGGGTCAAAGGCACATGCATTTGAATTACAAAATGAGTAGTTACACCTGCACGCTGCATAAGTTTTGTCACCGGTAAAAAGTATTCCAAACAACGCAATGAAAATGGGTATAGCTAATTTTATTATCAATATCTTTTTATCACTCATACTAGTCCAATTTATGCTTAACGAACGTACCGTCTGCTTTCTCATATATAAAATCTTTCTCAGAGTTCGAATCAAGTAAAACGAAAATACAATATCCCTCGCTTTTCTCTATAGTTAATCCTTCATACAAAATACCTTCTTTGAAGCTACCAAGTTCATCAACAGCTCCTTCTTTGGTTAACAGATCCCGTGTCAAATCCACCGCCCGGGATAAATCGGCTTCCTGGTCGACACCTTTCTCGTACAGCTTGCAATCTATGGAAAGCTCCCTGAGCACGTTGTCTTTGTATCCTTCAATATCTAATACGGTATTGAGCTTTTGTGGTTCGTCTTTAGAGTTTCTCTCATTTAGCTTTGAGAAAGGTGATGACGGTACTTTATCCAATGCAAAGGGGGGAGCCACTTGGGGAAGTAAAAAGTAATACACAGCTCCCGCTATTAGCAGTAACATAACGATTGCAGACAGAATCATGAAAAGGTTGGCCTTTCTCATGCTTTTAATTCTACAGAGATTGAAAACACTGAGCAACATCTTTATAAAATTACTCTCTCGTTACTGTATAATCCATAGACTCATAGGGTTTGCTATAAGTGCTTACTTACGTTAATATCAAAATAACTAAACTCCAAAAGATGGAGAGAAAATCTCATTATAAAAAGAAAGGATAGATCGAAATGAAGGCGAAACATGGCAGCATGGCAGCGTTTGTTTTGTTTTTATTCGTATTCATAATCTTACATGTCACACACCCGGTATCAGCAATGGAAACGCACTTACCGGTGCAGGAATTCAGTTCCGATGAGTTACAGGTTACCAAACTGGACGAATGCGGAGGCCCGTCCACCGTCATGCAGTTTTATGATCCCGGAAGCCAGCTATTGTTCAACTGGATGGACCTATATCAAAAAGGCGGCTGCGGAACCGGATATGGGACTACAAAAACGGTTTACTATGTACTCGTGTCGGGCGTGTCTAAAGAGAGATGGGATTCGTATATTAACGGGGGACCTCCTGTATCTCAGTTCAGCACTGCCCTGCATATACGTGAGTTCAGAAACATTTCGCACGATCCCAAAGCACGGAAAGCGCACAAGATGATCATCGAAGACGTCAAAGCAATGGGGTTAGAGGTTATCAGCTATAAACACTACGAAACTTTACTGAACGAGTTAAATAAGAAAACCCCATGGGAAATCTTTTTCGGTCAGTGTAAAAAATGGGGAGCGGGGTACACTAATTGCTGGAGGTTCTACCAACGTCTCAGCAAACCTTACTAAGTTTTATGAACATACTTAAATTACCGGTCGGGCGGCACGTTCTAAACCGCCCGGCTCTATCCACAATTAAGATGCTACGGTAGGTTTTTCACTAATACACATTTACGGCCTATTTCAGAACACTTTTCGTTCAGGCAGTACGAATAGATGGAATCTTGTTCTACAGCCTCTGCGGTAACTTCAATATTAGACTTTAAGTGTGCCAGACTGTATGGAGCCAAGGCCGCTGAATCCTCAGACTCGCAATCAATTTTAACCGACATATCCTTTCCGCTAAAAGATCTTCCCGTTGGAATGCTTATGTTTATAACCATTTGCTTTTTCTTTTTATCAACCGAAACAACACGGGCAAGAAACATATCTTTCCGCATGTTCCAACTGCTGTAAGATTCCGGCGCTTGTTTCTCAAATTTTTCCAATTCTTTATACACAAGTAAGTTTAAATCTTGCGGCTTTCCGATTTGTTTCTCAAAAACCGATGCCGTGTCCTTATCCTCGGTTAAACCGATGCGCTGCAGCAACATATCAGGATAGTCACCAAGAATATCCGGTTTAATAAAATAAAGGACAGTTATCAAAACAGTTAGTAGGGCTAATATTATAAATAGTATTTTGAACGCAGTTCTAATATTAATAAATCCTGATTCGGGAGTAGGGAAGCTCACATGTAAACAATAGAACATCCATTAGCTTCAGGTCAAGAATTGCTGTTAAGATAGTCTGATATCCACACGTTCCATATCCCTTGGAAACGCACTTGCCTCCCGAACATTTTTCAATCCCAAAACGTTCATTGTGATCCTCTCGACACCCAGAGCAAACCCACCCTCCGGAGGCATACCATACTTGAATGCCTGTAGATAAATTTCCAGGTCTTTTGGTTCATTGCCCCATTTCTTGGCACTTTCCAACAGCTGGCCGTACTCGTTTATGCGTCTTCCGCCCGTGACCCATTCAACGCCCCGACCAATCAGGTCAAAACTTAACGTTTCTTCGGGATTCTCAGGATCAGGATACGTATAGAAAGGTCTTTTTACAGTAGGGTAGTGGGTCACAAAGATCAGCTCGCTACCATATTCTTTTTGAGCCCATGCATAAATGTCCCGCTCACCTTGAGGATCAAGGTCGGGCTCGCTGCGGATATCCCTTCCCGTCTCATTAAATATTACTTCTTTAGCTTCACTTAACTTTATGCGGGGTATTGGCTTGCTAAACTTCGGAACGGAAGCTTGGTATAATTTTAAATACTCCGCACCTTTTTCGTTCAAGTCGTCAAAGATCCTGGAAATAACATGCTCGGCCATGTCCATTATTTCTTCATAGTTCTCAATAAAACCAAATTCAGCATCCAACGACAGGTACTCGGTCAGATGACGGGTCGTAACACTGGGCTCCGCGCGGTAAACCTTCCCTACGGTAAATGCCCGCTCGAAAACCCCCACCATAATCTGTTTATAAAATTGGGGACTCTGGCCAAGGTAAACTGTCTTGTCAAAGTAGTTTACTTTAAATACTTCCGCACCACCCTCAGTTGGCAGGGGCACCAGCGCCGGGGCTATGAACTCCGTAAATCCTTTTTCTTTGAGCGCGTTCCTAAACGAATCAACAATAATCTCCTGTACTTTAAAAACCGCTTGAACTTTAGGATGCCTTAACGTCAGGGATCTGTTATCCAAAAGAGTGGGAAGTTCAAGGTTCAGATCCTTCCCTCCCATATCAAAAGGAAGTTCTGCGGCTTTTTGCAGTACCGTTAACTCTTTTCCAAATACTTCCACCGTACCTGTAGGCATATCCGCATTTTCCGTACCGGGTTTTCTCTGTTGTGCAGTACCTATAATCTCAACAACATCCTCACCATGAAGACCTTTGATCAATGCCACTTGCTCATCTGACAGCATGCCGGCAACGAACACCACCTGAACAACTCCCGAGTAGTCCCGGATATCAACAAACATAACCTTGCCATGATCGCGCACCAGACGGACCCAGCCTTTAAGTCTTACTTCCTGGCCTACTTTATTTAATGTATCTAATGAAGGAGTTCTTTCCATAATAATTCCTTAAAATATATTTTAAATTATAACGAAAAAGCGCTGAAATACCACGATAATATCTTTTCCCCAAAAGCCAAGGCTACCACACTCCCAAGTATCAGGAACGGACCAAAAGCAATGGTATCCTTAACCGTCTTTCTTCTGAGAACGATCATTGCCATGCTGAATAAAGCTCCGAATATGAATCCTAAGAATATCGCAAGGATATTTTGGGGGAAACCATTTACCAATCCGATAAGAAAACCAAGTTTTATATCACCACCGCCCATGCCCCTTCCTTTTGTGATAAAGACCAGAAACCAAAAGAACAAGCCAATCCCAACAGCACTTATCATATTAACAACGAACATTTTCAGTATCTGATACAGTTGTAGATGCCAAAACCCCGCTTCCAGCAAATACTTACCAAAATCATCGTTTTTCAGTTGCATGTATGAACTGGCTAGGGTCCAGCCTAGGTATACCACATTAAACACTATCACAAAAACCATTGCGGGAATTACTATCTTATCCGGGATCAAGCGGTACTTCAGATCGGTCATAAATAGAATGATATAAAAACCCGCCATTACTAACAGGAACCCGAATACGGCAAGCCTGCTTGTAATATCACTATCAAACACGCCGGTAAAATACGCTACTCCGACAAAAGCCAATCCTGTAAGGACCTCGGAGAACGGATATGTCCATGCCAGTTTTGTTGAACAGTACCGGCATTTTCCTTTTGCCAGTGCGAACGATAATAGGGGAATGAGGTCCCTGACGTTCAAATTCCTCTTGCAATGGTCGCAGTGAGAACGCCCAAAGAGTATGGACTCACCTTTAACAACGCGGTCCGCAACTAAGTTCAAAAAAGAACCAAAGAACAACCCTGCAATAAATACAAAAATGTAATAGATTATTTCCATTGATGAATTATATAGGATATACCACTTTCGGTTCAACGACAAAATTCTTTCAATATCCCAAATAGAAAAAGCCCCGTCATATCCGGAGCTTTTTCGTATAAGTCTGTACAGGCACTTATTCTGCAATATCGGGCATCAATTACAGAATAAGAAGATTCGTTCCAACCTCAAGCGTGGTATCGTCGTCACCTCCGTCAAGAGTCATTTTGGCAGCATTATCGGGAGATTCCAATACAGCGTTTACTTCCCAGTCGGTCAACGTAGATCCGAAAGTGTACACATTCGTGTTGGTATTCAAAGGATCAACCGGTAGTGCCGGCATGAACTTGGATAGTCCTGTTCGTCCTGTTGGTATACCAAACTTTACCCAACCATCAACACCATCTACTTCCTGAGTACCTGATAAACTGGAGCAGGTTGTACACGTTCCTGTTGCAGTTAATACGATCTCACTGTCAGCAACAGCAAGAGAGATAGCTTTATTCAAAGCATCAAAGTCTTCCAGTCTCTTCGCGTCTCTACCTTTCGCCAGCAATACCGCAGGATTAATAGCAACCAAAACAACGCCTGCTAGTACGGCAATAATTGCGATAACTACAATAAGTTCGATCAGCGTGAAACCTTTTTGTCTTAGATTTTTATCTGGCATGGTTTTTCACCCCCTCTCAATTTTATACTTTAATCATATACACAAGAACACACTTCTATAATCGTCAGATTACCTTCAATTATATAGCAGTCGTAATCTTGTATATAGGAGTAATTATCGAAATGATCAGCAACCCTACCATGCTTCCTAAAAGTATAAGAATGATAGGCTCCAACGCCGCCGATAAACCTGCCACCGCGTTATCAACCTCTCCTGCAAAGTAACCTGCCACTTTATCCAGCACAGCGTCAAGTTGGCCTGTTTCCTCACCGACACTGACCATTTGGCCTAGAAGGGATGGGAAGTTCTTGTTCTGCTTAAAATAATCCGATAATGAACCTCCTTTTTCTACTACTTGAGCGGCATCCAACGCACCCTGTTTGTATTGATGGCTCCCCACAACCCCCGACACGATCTTCAAGGCTTCTACGATCGGGATTGCCGCCGAGATAAGCAGGCCTAATGTCCTCGTAAATTGTGTGATATCTCTCTGTCTGTTTATCTTTCCAAAAACAGGAAGCTTAAATGTCATTGTAGATATGAACTGGCGACCTTCCTCGGTTTTAAGGTACGACTTGACACCATAAAAGATCGCAAAGGCAACACCGATAACTACATAGAATCTCTCAACCATGAAATCCGAAACTGCTATCATAACTTGCGTGATAAACGGCAGTTCAACATCCAAGCTTTCGTACATCTGAGCCAGTTTTGGAATAACAAAGACCATCATCATGATAAAAACGCCGACCATGGCAATGAAAACGATCGTAGGGTATATCATGGCCGATTTGAATTTTGCCTTAAGATCACGGTCCGCTTCCATGGTTATAGCCAGTCTTTTTAATATTTCATCGAGCTTACCCGAAGATTCACCCGCTCGGACCAGCGCTTGATATGTAGCATTGAATGTTCGTGGAAATCTGGCAAGAGAAACTGATAGCGAAGCTCCGCCCTCAACATCCCGTAAGACATCAAAAAGGATACGTCTGAAATTCTGGTTGTTCGTCTGCTCCGCCAAAACCTCCAAAGCACGCGCTAAAGGAAGCCCGGCTGAGATCATTGTTGAGAACTGGCGGGGGAACGTAACTACTTCAGTTTCCGGAACTCCCCTGAAGTTGACCATGCTCTCAAAGATAGTACTTTTTTGTTTTTCGAGATTTATAACGTAAAAACCCTGATTCCTTAACAGATTGACCGCAAGCTCCTCATTCCGGGCATCAACTGTCCCGACTTTGCGGTTTCCGTTTGAATCAGTGGCTGAGTATTTATATAAAGGCATATTACTTATTAAACTTTCTAAGTTTTAATAGTCTTCTTAGTTCATCGGGGTGTAAGGTGTATTTCATGGCTTCTGTTTCTTCGACCCAACCCTTGTCAATAAGTAGAGCCAGACTCCTTTCGAGAGGCATCATTCCCATTGTCACACTTGTAGCCAAAGTATTGTCGATCATCTGGGGCTTGCCCTCGCGGATCAGGTTTCTTATTGCATCACTTGCTAACATTATTTCCGCAGCGGGAACCATACCGTGCTCGGGGGAGGGTAGCAAGCGTTGTGACATAATGACTTCCAGTGACTGGGCAAGCTGAAGTCTCACCTGGGACTGAGCGGTATCTGGAAAAGAGTTGATGATACGTTCAACGGTCGAGGAGGCCGAGTTTGTGTGTAATGTAGCAAACACAAGATGCCCCGTTTCTGAGATGTGTAAAGCGGCAGACATCGTTTCAACATCCCTCATTTCACCGATCAGAACAATGTTCGGATCCTGCCTGAGGATAGACTTTAGCGCGACATCCCACGAATGAGTGTCAATGTACATTTCCCTCTGTTCGATCAATGATTTTTTGTTTGTAAATATATATTCGATCGGATCTTCCACGGTAACGATGTGTTCGGAACGTGTTTCGTTTATACGGTCGATCATGGAAGCAATTGTTGTCGATTTACCATGCCCCGTAGGGCCCACAACAAGGAATAAGCCTTGTTTCATCTCACACAGCTTAACTAGAACATCAGGCAAATGAAGACTTTCAAGTGAGGGTATAACTGCCGGGATCAACCTTAAAGCGACTGAAGGTGTGCCTTTCTGAAAGAACGCGTTAACCCTGAACCTTGCTTTAGTGCCAAGTGCTACCGAAAAGTCCAGCTCACGGTTCACATCAAGCAATTGAAGCTGATCTTCCTCAAGAAGCTGGGAAAGGAAGTAGTTTACATCCTCCGTGGTCATCGCGGGAAAATCTTTGACCGGCTGTAAAACCGTATTTACTCTTATATATGGGGGATCACCTACGGAAATATGCAAATCCGAGGCATTTGAATTTACGACGTTTTCTAATAATTGCGATGCATTAAATTTCATAGCAGTTTTTTCCTTTTTTCAAAGACGCACCGGCGTCCCTTTCTATTTGGCTACCCTCATAACTTCTTCAAGTGTGGTCACACCCTCAAGTACTCTAAGATAACCATCTTGTAATAATGTTATCATTCCTTCCTCGACTGCAACAGCCTCTATTTTACTCGCAGGGCTGTTATCCAGCGTCAGATGGGCAACTTTGTCCGTTACTTCAAGAACTTCGAAGATTCCCAACCTTCCTTTATAACCAGTGCTGTTGCACTTATCACATCCGGAACCTTTTGCGAATTTTATCTTGTTAGTCTCCACGCTTTTGAGAGATTTTACAATGTCTACATCTTTATTCATTAATACCGTAGATTTTGCAATACCGGATAAAACCCTTTCCATGTCCTCCTGAACTTCTTTGGGAGGCTCATATTCCGTTTTGCAATGTTCACAAACTTTTCGGACAAGACGTTGGGCCACAACGACATTAACAGTAGAGGCAAGCAGGAAATTTTCCACACCCATATCAAGCATTCTGGGAAGAGCGCCTGACGAGGAGTTCGTGTGCAAAGTTGACAGAACCAAGTGACCGGTAAGAGCTGCATGTATAGCAAGTTCAGCAGTTTCACCGTCCCTGACCTCACCGACCATGATAATGTTAGGGTCTTGTCTTAAGAAAGAGCGTAAACCATTCGCAAAGGTTAAACCTGCCTGCGGATTTATCTGAACCTGGTTAACTCCCGGAACACGGATTTCAACAGGATCTTCGAGTGTTACGATGTTCACGCGTACCGTATTAAGTTTATTCAAAGCTGACGCCAAAGTAACAGTCTTTCCTGATCCTGTAGGCCCCGTAACCAAGGTCATTCCGTTAGGTCTAAGGATAGCCTCTTCCAATCGCTTAAGTGAAAGCCCGCGCATTCCCAAGTCTTTGAACGTGAACACCTGACCCTCTTCCTTTAGTAAACGGATAACAACTTTCTCGCCGTAAATGGTAGGAAGTGTCGAAACTCTCAGGTCAGTCTGGGTATTACCCACTTGAACTTTGAACCTTCCGTCCTGAGGAATCCTTTTTTCGTCAATCTTCATTTTCGCAAGGATTTTAATACGGGCAATAATAGAGTCATGCATTTCCTTTGGTATCCTTCTTTTTTCTTCCAAAATACCGTCCACACGGTATCTTAATCTGGACGCATCCTCATTAGGTTCTATATGAACATCTGAAGCCGCAGTTTTAACAGCAGTTTCCATGATCATTCCAACGATTCGTGCGATAGGTGCGTCACGCAAAGTCGCGTCGGTTAGCTCACCGGCATTCTCTTCAATTTTTAAAGTGGTCGAATTGATTTCTTCTAAAGCCGCACTGATCTCCTCGCCGATAGCCTTACCCTTTTGCTCTTCCAAAACTCTTTCGATAGCTTTAGCGGCAGTTATGAAAGGATGAACCTTCAAGCCTGTTTTTCGCTCAATAAATTCAATTGTCTGCAGGTCCATTGGATCCAGCATGGCAAGGGAAAGGGTGTTTCCTTCTTGGGCAAACGGCACAACATTGTATTGCTTGGCTACTGCCATAGGAACAAGTTCGAGAAGCTCGGGAGGGATCTGTAATCCAATCAAATCCGTATAGTCAATTCCATAGGATTCACCCATGGCTTTTGTATAGTCTTCGTTACTGACGTATCCTCGTTCCTTGATAATGCTTTCTATACTCTTGCCTGTATTTACATGTTCGAACTTTATAGCTGAAAGCTGGTCTGAGGTAATAAGCTTTTTATCGTATAAAACTTCTTCTATTCCTTTTATTGTGTCTGTCTTGAACATAGGCAGTGCCACTTATAATAAGTGATATTAAAATCATAGCAGAAGATAAGTCAACTCGGAAGATGGAATAGTTAGTTGATGTATAATCCTCTTATGCATGGGGCAGTTTTAATCTATGGAGGAAATAGTAACGAACGGACAAGTGAGATCGGTAACTGTCTGCAGATACTAGATCTAAATGAGGATAGTACCGATGTGCTGAAGTTGACGGTTCCGGAGGGTAAAAAGTCTATCGGGATAGAACAGGTCCGTGAGGCTATTATTTTTATAAACAAAAAACCATATTCGGGTGATAATAAGGCTATTGTCATTCATAACGCAGATAAGCTCACAGCCGACGGCCAAAATGCCTTATTAAAACTTCTGGAGGAGCCTCCTGCGTACGCTGTCATACTCCTTTCGGCTAAAACCGAGAACACGTTACTGCCTACGGTTATTTCCCGTTGCCAAAAGATTTCTCCACAGACCAAAGAGGGTAGGGTAGGGGATAGTGTTAAAAAAAGCGGTGTCCGGGATATCTTTGAAATGACAATTGGCGAAAGACTGGCCTGGGCTGAAGAAACCGCAAAAGATGAGAAAGATACTATTATAGATAAACTTGAACAAATGACAGCTGATGAAAGGTTCAAATTGCCAGAGGAACCGTCACGGGCAAAGAGTATAAAAATCCTGTTAAAAGTAATAAAAGATCTTGAAACAACCAATGTCAGTACGCGCCTTGCTTTGGAGTATTTGGCAACTAATTCAGGTAATTCTTAGCGCTTTATAGAGGTATTATTTCCCTTTATGACGACATATACAGCTACTTGATACATCTCCCTATATAGTATAAAATCAATAGGTCATGCCCAAAAAAGCTAATACTGACAACTTAAAATACGGTGCCGAACAGATCCAAGTTCTTGAGGGTCTTGAACCTGTTCGTAAAAGACCCGGTATGTATATCGGCTCTACGGGACAGGAAGGTCTTCACCATCTTGTCACAGAGATCGTAAATAACTCGATGGACGAGGCTATTGCAGGTTTCTGCAATCATATCAGGGTACATTTCTATAAAGATGGTTCTGTAGGAATATTTGATAATGGAAGAGGTATACCTTTTGAGATGAAAAAAGGCTACGGAGTTTCCGCTTTAGAACTGGCTTTCACCAAATTGCATGCGGGAGGTAAGTTCGGAGGGGGAGGGTATAAAGTATCCAGTGGTTTGCACGGTGTTGGAGCTTCGGTTGTGAACGCTTTGTCAAAATGGACCAGAGTAATTGTTAAGCGCGGAGACGATATAGTAATTCAGGAATATCAGGATGGAGGTAACGTTGCAAGACCGGTTGAAAAACTGGACCCAAAAAAACCTGTTTCCAAAGTAAAAGGCGCTGAATGGTCTATTGATATGGATAAGTGGGATTATGAGAGCGGCACCATTGTTCAATTCCAACCCGATGATAAGATCTTCGAAACAGTAAACTTCAGTCATAAATTCTTCATAGCACAAATCAGAGAATATGCTTATCTTACGGCAGGTATTAGGTTCGATCTTATCGATGACAGATATGATCAGAACTATTCATTTTATTTTGAAGGCGGTACAAAAGCATTTTTGAAAGCTTTAAACAGGAACAAAGAACCTTTGAACAAAACCCCTTTTTATATTCAACGTGAAGTTGACGACATAATGGTAGAAGTAGCAATGCAATATAACGACTCTTTCGCAGAAAATGTGCTTACTTTTGCTAATCATATTAAAAACCCGGAAGGTGGTACCCATTTGACCGGTTTCAGGGCTGCGCTAACAAAAACGGTGAACGACTACGCACGAAAAGCAGGCATACTTAAGGATAAAGACGCCAACCTAAGCGGTGACGATCTTAGGGAAGGTTTGACCGCCGTTATTTCAGTGAAACTGGACTCGGCAAGCCTTCAGTTCGAGGGACAAACTAAAGCAAAGCTGGGTAACTCAAGTGTCAGAAACGCTGTGGAAACCGTAGTAAAGGATGGTTTGGACAGATATTTCGAAGAAAACCCCCGTGACGCACAGGCGATTGTAGAAAAGAATATACTGGCTCTTAAAGCACGTATGGCGGCAAAGGCAGCCAGGGATACCGTTATTAGAAAAACCGCACTGGATGGAAGCGGAATACTCCCGGGAAAACTGGCGGATTGTTCGGAACGGGACGCATCAAAGACGGAGTTGTTCATTGTTGAGGGAGATTCAGCGGGCGGGTGTTTTTTTGGCGGCACGACAATAAAATTAGTTGACGGACGTTCTGTAACTTTTGAAGAAATTGCCAAAGAGCAGCAGATGGGTAAAGAACATTTCTGCTATACAATAAAAAGTGATGGAAAAATAGGCGTTGAAAGATTCATAAATGCAAGAATTACAAAGAAAAACGTTAATGTCATTAAAGTCACACTTGATAAGGGATGGTAAATACAAGCAAGCATCTGAACTAACAATAAATGATTCCCTTATGCCTCTATATACTAAGATCTCCAAGAAAGGCGATCCCGGTATTACAATAGATGGCTATGAGATGTTGTGGGATGTGCATTCGCAAAAGTGGATATTTACACACATGATTTCCGACCGGTACAACCTCAGAAGTAATTTATATAAGAAAATAAAAAGATCAAACTGCCACCACATAGACTTTAATAAGAGAAATAACGATCCTACTAATTTGATAAGACTCACTCGTGAAGAGCATATGAAATTGCACACGGAGCACATAGAAAAAACCTTGCATAGATCGGATGTTAAAGAAAAGTCCATTAATGCCAAAAGGACACAAGAGTACAGAGAACGAGCACGTGAAAAATCATTAGAAAAAAGAGAGATATTCAGCAAGAATGCGAAAAAACAGTGGGAGAGTAAGGAGTACAAGGATTATATGATTAAGAAGTTCCTTGAGTTCTACAAATCGAACGAAGAATACCGCAATAAAAACAACAAACAGCTAAACAAAGAACAAAAGAAGTACTGGAGCGATGAAAATAACAGAAAAAACCAGTCGGAAAAAGTCAAAAAATATTTTGAAGAAAATATCTATATGAGAGATATGTTGTCCAACCTCTCAATAGAGCAGTGGAGAAACAGTAATCTTTTAAAGTGGCGATCTGAAAATACCAGGCAACAATGGACGGATGAATTTAGAAAAAAGAGGATGGAATCTTATAACCAAACATATTTAAATAAGTCTTTGAAGCTAATGAAAACAATTTACGAAGAGTATAAGGAGATCAGGGAGGATATATATAATATGGAAAGAAAGAAAATAGGGGATAGGAGCATCATAAAAATCTCTACGATCCGAAACAGATTTTTTCTCGGCAATTTTGAAAACCTGGAGGAAGCAGTTAAAAACTTTAACCACAAAGTTGTCCGTATCGAAAAGTTAACGGAGAAAATGGATGTATACGATGCAGAAGTACCAAACACACACAACTTCGCGTTAGCGGCGGGTGTTGTCGTTCATAACAGCGCAAAGCAAGGCCGAAATAGAGAGATCCAGGCGATACTACCGCTCTTTGGTAAGATATTGAACACAGAAAAGACTCGTTTAGATAAAGTTATTGACTCTGACAAGCTAAAAAGCTTGATAATCGCTATAGGAGCAGGCATAGGGGAGCAGTACAACCCCGGAAAACTACGTTATAAGAAATTGATTATTATGGCTGATGCGGACGTGGACGGTTCACATATTAAAACCCTTTACCTGACATTTTTTTACAGACACATGAAAGAACTTATCGAAAACGGTCATGTATTTATCGCAGCACCTCCTTTATATAAGGCAGTTATGGGTAAGGACAAGCAATACCTTTTCGATGATAAAGAACGCATGACATTCATGAAAACAGAAAAAGGTAAAAAAGCGATCATCCAAAGATTTAAAGGGCTTGGGGAAATGAACGCAGAGGAACTGTGGGAAACAACAATGAACCCCGATACCAGAAGATTGATCCAGGTGGATATTGAAGACGCATCCTATGCAGATGAAGTGTTCACAATGCTAATGGGCGAAGAAGTATTGCCCAGGAAAAAGTTCATAATGACACACGCAAAATCCGCGAATATTGACGTGGCATAGCATTTACACTTCTTACACCGATATTGCATTTCTTACGTTATTATTCATATAATTACAGCAATGCTGCCCAAAAAACAAAAGGAAGCTGCAGGCTTCACCCTTATAGAACTCGTACTTGTTATAGGATTGATAGGAATATTAGCAGGTATACTTCTTACGGTAGTTAATTATCAGGAATACCTCGCTCAGGCACGCGATGCGCGTAGGATTAGTGAGATCATGAGTATCCAGACAGCCATTTCTTCCGCAGTAGCGGATAATGTGATAAGACTAACGGATACGGGAAGTTGTACTACCTGCGACAGTGTCACCGGAACAACAGCAGTAGACGGTACAGGATGGATAAAGTTCGAAAACAACTCGGGCAGGGGGCTCAAAGACACCATCCCAATTCTTCCCGAAGACCCGTCTAACCGGGATGAGTACAGGTTCGAGTACTATTCGGACGGAATCAGGTTTGAAATAAACGCCCGTTTCGAATCGGAAAAGTATTTTATCAACTCGGCAAAGGATGGGGGAAACGACGATGAGGTCTATGAGAGGGGATGGGATCTTGAACTTCACTAGTCTTTTCTTACATATTCTTTGACTGTTTTTAATATTCCTTTAACGTTTATAATGGAATATCTTCTATGTATTCGATTTTCGGAGAATTTGTATGAACGGACAAAGTCCCTATACTGATAACAATCCCATCATAAAAAAAGATTTGATAAATAAAAACGGCTTGTTAGTGAAGGAAATGGGAATTAGATAAGAATGAAGACTAATACCCTAAATGCATTAACCTCTTACTTATACCTTTTCTTTGCATTTATTGATTTACCGGGCGGATACTTAAAACATTATGTGTAGTAGTGAGGTAATAACAGACGTAAAAAAAGTATGCATTATTGATGATGACGACGCCATCCTTGAAGCGATCAGGATAATTATCGAAGAAGAAGGTTACCAGGCCGTCAGCTTCAATCACGCTGCAGCGTTCATAGAATATCTCAAACATAATAGACCTGATGTAATATTACTGGATATCTTTTTGTCCGGTGACGACGGAAGGGTTATATGCAAAGAACTTAAAGCAAATAATGGCACACACAAGATCCCGGTCATACTGATGTCAGCAAGCAGTCAGCTTGAAATAGATGTCATTGAAAGTCATGCTGATTCTTATATAAAAAAACCGTTCGATATTAATACACTGATGGAAGAGGTCGGTCGTCAGTTGTAAAATACTGATTTACAGTTTTCTTACAATAATCCAATTTACCCGTAAAACTTGGTTGATACCATAATGCGAATTGTAACCACTTATAGACTGGAGGTGATTAATATGAAAAAAGCTATAACGGGACTTTTCGAGAGCGTAGATGATGCAAACAATGCATTAAGAGACCTAAGCGATATGGGATACACAGAATCCGATGTATCGATCATTACGAATGATGAGAGTGTGAAAATCGAACGTGATAGCTCGGAGCGTGTCAAGGCAGGGATGAAAACCGGAGGGATTCTCGGAGGTGTGGTTGGTCTTCTGACAGGGATAGGCGTACTTGCCATACCCGGGATCGGAGGCTTATTTATCGGTGGACCTATTGCAGCAGCATTCGGACTTACCGGAGCAGCAGCTACTACAGCTACCGGAGCACTAACAGGTGCCTTAGCGGGGGGTTTGATATCAGCCTTTAAAGAGATAGGATTTGATGAGGTCCAGGCTAAGCTTTATGAGGAAAGGATAAAAGCCGGTGACGTTTTTGTTATGGTACTACCTGCAGCTAATGAGGAGGAAGATATCCGGGATGTTTTTGAAGATCACGGAGCCACGTATGTTACTGCGACGGACGCTAACGTATAAGGTTCGGGGGACAAGCAGGATAGAAGAAAAAGACCCCGGAGATTAATCCGGGGTCTTTTTATACTTTAAATTCTTTTACACATTTTTAACGTTTCTCACATATTAATCTAACCATAAGAAAGTAATATAAAAATATCAATAGGAGGTGAGACTCACCGGACAGGGGAAAGAGAGGCAGGAAAACTTAAAAACTGAATAAAAAATCGGAGCGGCAAATTACGGACGGCAGAAATGTCGTCTGTAATTTTGTGGGGCGATAATTGAATAAACAGGCAATTTGTTATAATATCTAACCGTGAATAAAACGCTGCTTATCATTGAAGATGACAAGAATCTTCAAAAATATCTTCAGGACCTGCTAATTGGCGAGGGGTATTCGGTCAAGGTCCTGGATGACGGTATAAAGGCGCTTGAAATCATTGAAAACATTCACCCCGATCTTGTAGTACTTGACCTTGGACTCCCAATGGTCAAAGGAGAATCAGTCTGTAAAGATGTAAAAAAAGACTACCCGGGACTTCCGGTTATAATCCTCACCGGAAAAGATGCTGTGTCTGATAAGATAAATGCTTTCGAACTGGGGGCCGATGACTATATCACTAAACCGTTCGTGGCAGAAGAACTTATATTGAGGATCAAAGCAAGACTAAAAGAAAACAAACCCGAACATAATTTAGTAGAAATAGGCGACCTCGAAATGAATCTGGACAGCATGGAAGTAAGAAGGGGCACTAAAATCATCAATCTCACTCCTCAGGAATACAAGCTTCTTGAAACGCTTGCTGTAAACAAAGATAAAGTCCTTTCAAGAGAAGCGCTTTTGAATAAAATATGGCCAAACTCATTCGATATAGAAACCAGAGTAGTGGATGTTTACATTAGCTATTTGAGAAAAAAAGTCGATAAAGGTTTCAGGAAAAAACTTATACACTCAGTAAGAGGTTTTGGATACGTTCTAAAGGATAGCTCTGCAAAAGACGAGTAATTATTCTTCTTTAATTTCCGACACTTCTTCCGATATATCTTTCACGTAGTCTCTGATCCTTAGTGTCTCGCCATGAATCGCTTTGATCCAGTCAATAACTTTCTCCGGATCATTAATGTTACCTTCCGTGTATTTTCTTTGTATAAGTTCGGAATAACCCATGATGGTGGTAATGGGGGAGTTAACATTATGAAGTAAATCTCTTATCTTTTTAATGTTTATGTCGCTCATCAGTTTATAATATCACACATTTTTAGAGTTTCTACTCTAACGCGAGTCTAACATTATTCTAATTCGGCTTTAAACCAGTAGTTATATTATTTAAAACATAAAGGGGGTGATAATTTGTGAATATTATATTATTTATAATTTTTGGTGCACTGGTAGGTTGGATTACTTCCCTAATTATGGGAACAGCCGGCCGACAAAATATTGTTGGTGACATCGTTCTCGGTGTCCTGGGCGCTCTGGCAGGAGGTCTTGTTATGGACTTCTTCGGGCAACCGGGTGTAGCAGGGTTTAACCTGTACAGTATCCTGGTAGCCTTGATTGGTGCCGTGGTATTAGTTCTAATTGGAAGAGCGCTTTCGCGTGCCTTCTAGCGATATATATTTTTGCACACTGGGAACCCCGCCGGCAGGCGGGGTTTCTTTTGTTAAATCTGATTATTTACCACTACAGTGCGGTTCTGATAGAATAGTTCAATGAAAATATACATATGTCTGTTTTCATTTAACATAAAACTAAACTTTTTCCCTTTTTTAATATAACCAAGTTCTAATGCTAGTTTTACTCCAGCAAGTGGAGTCAGGGCACTAGATATACTCTTCAAGTCAGTCACAAGCGGAAGCTTAAAGGATAAATTATTCATTAAAAAGACAATGAACATGATGCTTCAATCAGTGAACTATACTGCAGGGCCAGTACTTTTCTGGAAACTTTACTTATCAAAAGAGATAAGCTATGGTGAAAATGTAAAAGAAAAGATCGTAAAATTAACAAGCTCATTGAAGGCATTCGATAACAAGATCAATTCAAAGATTCACCTGAATAAGAATAATTATAAGAAATATCCTTCTATGGTTGAGCATATTAAGAATTAGATCATGTTGAATAATAGAATTATTAATTTCAATTGTGTTCTTTTAACAGACTAACCTTAAGAACAAATCAATCTTTTGCACTATGACCTAATTGGCTTAATACTAACCATACATACACAGAACCTGCACCAGGACATTTATTTTGAACATAATTTT
>Ga0075579_102_pt2 | contig 43840 bp, 52 predicted proteins | sample RifGroB1_FD_68195 | JGI IMG/M metagenome (GOLD analysis project Ga0075579, IMG submission 68195) | candidate division WWE3 bacterium GW2011_GWB1_41_6 | reverse complement strand
AACGGTATTGGTATGCCCGCGCCTAAGTCACCTTGGGGTTGGCAGACACGAGGCAAGAAGACCAGAAGCAGGAAGAATACCAGTAAGTTCGTTGTTAAGGCCAGAAGGCCCAGGAGAAAATAAAATATGACCAGGTCACTAAAAAAAGGAATATACATAGATGAAAAGCTTATGGAAAAAGTAATTAAGATGAAAGAGAGCAACCAGAACAAACCGATCAGGACCTGGGCAAGGCGTTCTACTATCGTTCCTGATATGGTTGGAATGACGTTAGAAGTACACAACGGCAAGCAGCATCTTCCGGTGTTTATCACCGAATCCATGGTGGGCCATAAATTAGGTGAATTCGCTCCGACAAGGAAATTTAGGGCGCATTCGTCCAAGAAGTAACAATATGAACAAAGCTGATGTTTATGCAAAATATAAGAGTGCCAGGATCTCATCTAAAAAGGTGGCACCGGTAATGGATATGATAAGAGGAAAAGCATTGAAGGAAGCCAAACTTGTCCTGAAAATGGATCCGACAAAGGCTTCGGATATGATACTTAAGACTTTGGAATCTGCTGAGGCTAATGCCAGGCACAATCTGAACCTTAAAACAGATGATCTGTATGTTTCCGAGATATATGTGAACGGAGGCTCTCCTTTGAAAAGAGGCCAGATCATTGCTAAGTCAAGATTCAACCCGATTCTAAAAAGAACAAGTCATATAGTAGTAGGTTTAAAGGAAAGGGAAGCCAAAGAGGGTAAATAGATATGGGACAGAAGATACACCCTACCGGGTTTAGGATCGGAATATCAAAAGACTGGACCTCCAAATGGTTCGCCGACAAGAAAGGCTATGCAGATCTTGCATTGGAGGATCTGAAGATCAGGAAGTTCCTTAAAGAAAAGTTTGATGCTGCCGGTTTGAAAAGTATTGATATTGAGCGCTCTGTAAATGAGGTTAACATTATTGTTAAGGTTTCCAAACCCGGACTTGTGATCGGACGCGGAGGTTCCGGGGTTGAGGAGGTAGAAAAACAGCTTAAAAAGCTGACCACCTCAAAGATAAAACTTACGGCTGAAGAAGTGAAGACACCGGAGATAGAAGCTCAGCTTGTCGCGGATTATATTGCACGTCAGTTAAAAAGAAGGATCCCGTATAGAAGAACTCTATTATCGGCAGCAAACGCGGCAATTGACAGAGGTGCAAAAGGAATAAAGATAAGGATCTCAGGATTGCTAAGCGGAGGAAATTCTATATCAAGATCGGAAGTTATTACCAGAGGTTCCGTTCCTTCCCAAACCCTACGAGCGGATATCGATTACGCGCAGGTTGACGCAAAACTGATATACGGTGTGGTTGGTGTAAAAGTATGGATCTATAAAGGAGAAAAATCCATAAAGTAAATAAAGTTAGAAGTTATGTATGTTATTACCTAAAAAAGTAAAGTACAGAAAACATCAAAGAGGAACTAACAGAGGTATTGCCGTGAGAGGTGCGGTCATTTCTTTTGGTGAGTATGCTTTAAAAGCTGAAGATAGAGGACTTTTGACATCCAGGCAGATCGAAGCTGCGCGAAAAGCGATTGCCCAGAACACTAAAAGAGGCGGGAAATTATGGATAAGAGTTTTCCCTGACAAAGCTATCGCAAAGAAACCTAATGAAACCAGGATGGGAAGCGGAAAGTCACCTACCGATCATTACGCAGCCGTTATTAAACCGGGCAAGATAATATTTGAAATATCAGGAGTGACCGAAGATATTGCACGAGGTGCGTTCAGAAGAGCATCAGATAAGCTGCCGATCAAAACAAGGTTTTTGGTCAGGAATTAATATATTTAAATTATATGGAATTAAAAGAAATTAGGAACAAAAGCATAGAAGAGTTAAACGAAACGGTGAAAGATCTGAAAAAACAGATCGAAGACTCTATGGAGGGGATAATACTCGGCAAAGATAAGAACTTACGTAAGGTAAGGGCTATAAGAAAAGATCTGGCTAGGGTTTTAACAGTGAAAAACGAGCAGGAAAAAGAAAATAGTATTGTTAAAAATGAGGAGGAAAGTGAGTAAAAAAATACTAAAAGGAAAAGTAGTTTCAGCAAAGATGCAAAAGACAGTGGTTGTTGCAGTAGAGTTGCCCAAGAAACACCCGATTTATGGGAAGATGGTTAAGAATACAAGAAGGTTCAAAGCCAGGATTGATAACCCAATAAAAGAAGGTGACGAAGTGGTTATTGAGGAATGCAGGCCGCTAAGTAAGGAAGTTACATGGATAGTAACGGAAAATTTATCTGAAGGAAAGAAATAAGGATTAATTATGATACCGGTTGGAACAGTATTAAGAGTTGCAGATAATTCCGGGGCTAAGGCTCTAAAAGTTGTGGGAATCCCGGGTAACTCGAAGCGTAGGTTCGCTTACGTAGGGGATGTTGTTACAGTAGTTGTAAAAGGTGCAACCTCAGTCGGGACTGTTAAGGATCATTCAATTGTTAAAGCTATGATAGTACGGACTAAAAAGGAACGAAGGCGAAAGGATGGAAGCTATATAAGATTTGATGACAACGCAGCTGTGGTAGTAAACAAAGATGTCACGATGGTAGGAACACGTGTGTTCGGGCCGATAGGCAGGGAAATAAGGGATAAAGGTTATTTAAAAGTCGCCTCGCTTGCCAAGGAGGTTTTATAACATGAAGATAAGAAAAAATGATCCGGTCATAGTAATTGCCGGAAAAGACAAAGGAAAAAAAGGTAAAGTGCTGGTAGTTGATACGGCAAAAAAGAAAGTACTGGTTGAGGGTGTGAATAGGGTAAAAAGGCATGTGAAGCCCGGTGCGGTTTCCAAGGAAGGCGGAATCATCACGGTTGAAAAGCCAATTGATATTTCCAATGTAATGTATTTTGATGACAAACTCGGAAAGGCCGTGAGAATCGGATATACATTAGTGGATGGAAAAAAGTACCGTATCAATAAGAGAACGGGGGATGTTTTAGAAACGAGCTAATTTATATATGAAAATGAAAGAAACGTATCAAAAGACAATAGCTCCAAAACTTATGAAAGAATTTAAACTTTCTAATATAATGGAAGTTCCCCGACTAAAGAAGATCTCGGTAAATTCTGGCATGGGTTCATACAGGGATAGCAGGGAAGCAGTGGATTCATTGATCAACGATCTTAGTCTGATTACGGGACAAAGACCGTTCCCGAGAAAGTCGAGGAAGTCAGAGGCGGGGTTTAAGATGCGCAAGAATGAAGTGGTGGGGTATGCAGTTACGCTTAGGGGTGATAGAATGTGGGCGTTTTTAGATAAGTTCCTGAACGTAGTGCTACCTCGTGTCAGAGACTTTAGAGGTTTGAATACAACATCTTTTGATGAAAACGGTAATTACTCGGTTGGCCTAAGAGAACATGTAATATTCCCAGAAGTTAATCCCAATACTGTTAAGGGTATAAGAGGGTTACAGGTGACCGTGGTCATGGAAGGGAATAATAAGGATCATAATCTCGCACTGCTTAGAGAACTTGGCTTTCCGTTTAAGAAAGATGAAAGGAAAAGCAGTTAATTAATAATTTGTTAAATATATGGCAAAAAAAGCGTTAATTGAAAAACATAAGAAACCGAATAAATTTACGGTAAGAACATACCACCGTTGCAGTATCTGCGGCAACCCAAGAGGATATATGCGCAGGTTCAAGATGTGCAGGAAATGTTTTAGAGAGATGTCCCATAAGGGAGAACTCCCCGGTGTAAGAAAGGCTAGCTGGTAAAAATGTCTGTAGATTTGTTGTCGAACATGTTAAGTTCCATTAAAAACGCCTCAATGGCCGGCCGACGTTCCATCGAAGTTCCTCATAGCAAGGAAAGCGAGGAAGTGGCTAAAAATTTGCAAAAATCCGGTTTTTTGGAAAACGTCAAAGTATTTAAAGAAAGTGGAACAGCCGGAAAGAAAATTCATCTTGACCTTTCTTATGAGAATGGTTTGCCAAGAGTTACCGATGTAAAAAGGATCTCCAAGCCGGGAAGAAGAGTTTATAAAAGTTACAAGGATATCGAAAGAGTTGCAGGGGGATATGGTACGCTAGTAGTCTCGACATCAAGAGGAATTATGGAAGGATCCGAAGCCAAGAAAAGAAAACTGGGAGGGGAGCTTATTTGTTCCGTAAAGTAAAAGTAATATGTCACGTATAGGAAAAAAACCCATCGAAATACCACAAGGCGTATCCGTTGAGATTAACGGAAGAAACGTTGTTGTTAAAGGTTCCAGAGGTGAGCTATCATATACGGTTAGGTCTGAAATCAAAGTATCCCAAACCGATGGAGTGTTAACAGTAGAGATCGCAAGGCAAACGGGCGACGCGGATGCATACTGGGGGCTTACTAGGGCTTTGATCGCAAATATGATACTGGGAGTTTCCGAAGGTTTTGAAAAGAAACTGGAGCTGGTTGGGGTTGGGTATAGGGCTAAACCCATGCCGAAAGGTGTTTCCTTAAGTGTAGGTTTTTCCCATCCCGTAGAATATGAAGCACCCGAAGGAATAACAATAGAAGTTCCTGACCAACAGAATATTACGATAAAGGGAAATGATAAACAGCTTGTCGGATTGACCGCAGCGAAAATAAGAAAAATTAGGAAACCTGAACCCTATAAAGGTAAAGGTATTAAATACATAGGCGAAATAGTAAGAAGGAAAGCCGGAAAGTCAGGAAAAGTTTAATATAAGAACATCGTATGTATAAAGTAATTTTAAGAAAAACTAATAGGGAAAGAAGGAAACTCAGGGTCAGAAAAAAAGTGTTCGGAACGGCTGGAAGACCGAGATTGTCGGTTTTCCGTTCTTTGAACTATACATACGCCCAACTGATTGATGATACTCAAGGCAAGACTTTAGTGGACATTTCTGGTGACGTAAAGAAGCTTCACGAAAAAGGAACAAAGACGGAAGCGGCTTTTGAGGTAGGAAAACTGTTGGCTCAAAAAGCAACGGAAAAGAAGATAAAGACAGCGGTTTTTGACAGAAGCGGATACAGGTACCATGGCAGGGTAAAAAGTTTGGCCGACGGGGCCCGTGAAGGAGGTTTAGAGTTTTAATATGGCAGAACGACAGGAAAGATATTCAGCTCCAAAAGAATATGAAGAAAAAGTGATACAGATCAAAAGGGTTTCCAAAAAGACGAGAGGAGGCAATAAGATCGGGTTCACGGCATTGGTAGTTTTAGGCAATAAGAACGGCAAAGTAGGGACGGGATTGGGTAAGGCAAGGGATGTTTCTTCGGCAGTGCAGAAAGCAGTTCAGAATGCTAAGAAGAACATGATCGATATCAAGCTCAAAGGGTCAACCATCGCTCATGAGGTTGAAGATAAGTTTGGTTCTTCAATAGTGTTCTTAAAACCGGCACCTGAAGGTTCAGGAATTATTGCAGGCGGGTCGGTCAGAAACGTTGTTGAACTTGCGGGTATAAAAGATATTTCCGCAAAGATTCTTGGTTCAAATAATAAACTTGGTAATGTAAAATGTACGATCAAGGCATTATCAAAGTTAAAAGGTTAATAATGGAATTACATAATATAAAAAAAATAAAAGGAAATAGGAAACCTAAAAAGATCGTCGGACGCGGTCGGGGTAGCGGCAAGGGCGCCCATACTGTAGGAAAAGGCCAGAAAGGCCAAAAATCCAGAGCCGGTAAGAACATCCCCGCCGGGTTCGAAGGCGGACAAGTTCCTTTGTTCAGAAAATTGCCAATTCTTAGCAGATTCAAGAGTCCTAAACGCTACAAAACAATAACAATAACATTGGATAGGTTGAACATTTTTGAAGATGGTTTAGAAATTACTCCACAAACTCTTATAGAAAAAGGTATGATTAAGAAGACCAAACGTACCAAAGTAAAAGTTGTCGGTACGGGAGAATTAAAGAAAATACTGAATCTGTCTGGGTTTGAGTTTTCCGAAAACGCCAGGAAACAAGCCGAAAAAGCAGGGGCAGTACTTTCTTGATAGAAGAAAATGACAAATATATTATTTAGATTTCCTGAACTTAGACGGAGAATTGTATTTTCGGTAATGATAATATTTATCTTCCGTCTGCTCGCTCACATACCGGTTCCCGGTGTTGATACCTCTGCGCTGAAATCGTACCTTGAAGGTAATAGCATTCTCGGACTATTCGATCTTTTTAGCGGAGGTGGTTTGCAAAACTTTTCCATCGTTACACTCGGTTTAAATCCTTATATTAACGCTTCGATCGTGCTCCAGTTATTCACAATGATGATCCCTTCTTTAGAAGAATTGTCTAAAGAAGGTGAATCCGGCCGAGAAAAAATCAACATGTATACCAGGTTCCTGACTGTTCCCTTCGCATTATTACAATCATACGGAATGTATTTTTTGTTGAACCGTCAGGAGGTTATCAATTCTTTGAACGTGGTACAGCTCATAATTCTCATATTAACTCTCACTGCCGGCAGTATGTTATTGATGTGGATAGGTGAACTTGTCACGGAATACGGGATCGGGAATGGTATCTCGATGCTTATCTTCGTCGGTATTATTAGCCGTTTGCCTATATCGATCGTTCAGTTCGTTTCGACGATCGAAACGCAAAGTTTTATAAACGTTCTGATATTTGCCGCCCTGACTTTGCTAATTATTGCAGGTGTGGTACTGGTTAACGAGGGTACAAGGAATATTCCGATAGAGTACGGCCGGGCGGGTGTCCGTTCACAGAAAGTACGAAGCTATCTGCCTATAAAGATCAACCAGGCAGGCGTCATTCCTATAATCTTTGCCGTATCCGTCGTACTGCTTCCTTCGATGATCGCGGGCCCCCTACAGGCTACTACAAACCCCACACTACAGGAGGCAGGGAGATTTTTAGCGGCTAACTTCACGGAGTCCGGTATTTTGTACAATGTTTTATACTTTTTACTGGTTTTTGGTTTTACGTATTTTTATACTTCCGTGCAGTTCAACCCCCAAAAGATCTCGGATGATGTTAAAAAGAGGGGCGGTTTCATTTCGGGTATAAGACCGGGTTCAGCGACTACAAGGTATCTTAAGGATGTTATAAATAGGATTACACTTGCAGGCGCAATGTTCCTGGGACTTGTTGCGATCATGCCATTTCTTTTACAGGTTTTGGGAGGTTTAAGCAATTTTGCCATTGGCGGTACGGGGCTTTTGATCGTTGTTTCGGTTGTACTCGAAACTATCAGACAAGTACAATCGTATAAAGTAACCAGGAATTATCAGAGTTTTCTTGATTAAACAAATTTCTTAAGGAGGACCTATGTTCGATAAAATAAAAGATCTCAAAAGACTGAAAAAGATGCAGGATGACCTGAAGAAACAGTTGGAGCAGATTTATGTTCAGGAAGAAAAAGGTGACTATACGGTTCTGATCCGTGGAGATAAAAGGGTAGAAAAAATCATATTCGAAGGAGAGGAAGATAAAGCTTTACGCGATCTTATAAACGATGCCATGAAACAGGTGGATAAGAAAGTCGAAAAACAGATGCGTGGTCAGATGAGCGAGTTTGGGATACCGGGACTATGAAAATACTTTTAATGGGACCGCCGGCATCCGGAAAAGGTACAGTAGGCCAAAAACTGAGCGACCGTTTGAAATTGCCGTTAATACAAGTGGGGCAAGTGTGCAGAAACATACCTGAAAATCATCCCCGGTATGACGAAGTAAAGGCAGAAATGGATTCAGGCGGCCTTGTTCCGCAGGATATTGTGGCAGAGTTGCTTGAAAAAAGGGTTAAGGAACCTGACTGCTCTAATGGTTATATTTTAGACGGATGGGGGAGGACGATGATCGACTTGCATTACTTTAACCCGGGATTTGATCAAGTGCTTGTTCTGAATCTTTCTCTTGAATCTGCTATTAAAAGAATCACCAGTAGAAGAGTGTGTAGTAATTGTGGGGAAGTTTATAATATTGTATATATACCTCCAAAAGTAGAAGGGATATGCGATGTATGCGGTGGTAGTTTGATCCAAAGAGATGATGATAGCAAGGAAGTTGTAGAACGCCGGTACAAGCTGCAGTGGGAAGATGCGGTGAATGTTGTGACTTACTTTAGAGATAAAGGTATTGTATTGGATATCGATGCGGAAGTAAGCCCGGATGAGGTGTTTTCCAGCGTCCTTTCCGCACTAAAACTTTAATATGATTCCGTTAAAAACAAAAAATGATATCGAAACTATGAGGGAGGGTGGTGTGATTGCATCGACTGCCTTAAAAAAAGTGCTGGAAAATATAAAGCCGGGAATTAAACTTTCCGAATTGGACCGTATAGCCGATCAATATATCATAGATTCGGGCGGGGAGGCGTCGTTCAAAACTGTGGATGGGTATTCTTACGCTACTTGTATAAATGTTAACGAGGGGATCGTTCACGGGATACCGACAGATTATGAGCTAACAACGGGTGATGTTGTTAGCATCGATCTTGGGGTACTTTATAAAGGGTTTCATACCGACTTGTCACATACGGTAGAAGTCGGTACCGATAAAGAGAAAGTTTTTCTGGATACGGGCAAACAAGCGTTGAGCAACGCGATCTCAAAATTATTAGTTGGTAATAGGATTGGTGATATCTCCCAAGCAATTCAAAGTACGGTAGAAAGCGTAGGATATTCCGTATCCCGGGACCTGGTAGGACACGGTGTTGGTGCGGAATTGCACGAAGATCCGCTCGTTCCCGGCTATGGCCGAAAAGGTGAAGGCCCTCTGATTCAGGAAGGGCTAGTACTGGCAATCGAAGTGATATATCAGAGGGGCAGTCCAAGAATAGAAGTTGATGATGATGATTGGACAATAAAAACGTCAGATGGAAGTCTATCCGGTTTGTTCGAACAAACGGTCGCTGCGACAAAGGATGGCCCCGTTATTATTACTAGCTTCTAATGGTGCTATAATTTTTTTAATGTCTAAAACTCTGCCAAACCATAAGGAATATAGTTTTAAACATCATTTTGTTCCCCATCCCCATCATAAGACAAGAGCTACTTTACTATCCCATTCTGCAATATTTACATATTTACTGGGGATCGTGTTAATCTTTGGTAGTTTTAGGCTTATTTCAAAGACTTTCCCGGGGGTTTTAGGGTACGCTTCGGATATTACCACTCAAGATCTCTTAAATTTGACCAACCAGAAGAGATTGGAGTCGGGACTGACGGAATTGCGCATAAATAGTGCGTTGAGTAGCGCAGCTAAGAGGAAAGCGGAAGATATGTTCAAAGAAGGTTACTGGTCCCACATATCACCGAGCGGTACGGAACCATGGGATTTTATACTTAGGGAAAACTATGATTATGTCTATGCAGGCGAGAATCTTGCAAAGAATTTCAATACATCGAAAGATGTTGTACAGGCTTGGGTAAATTCATCATCGCATAAAGAAAACATTATGAACAAGAATTATGAAGAAATAGGTTTTGCGGTTGTGAACGGTGTTCTCGACGGATATGAGACCACTTTGGTGGTGCAGATGTTTGGCAAGAGCAGGACTGGTTCTTATGTGGCAAGTGCCAAGGATGAAAATAAGATATTGGAGAGTGTGGCAACAGTTTTGGAGGATACGGGTCTCGTTCCCGATCCAAAGAATGAGCCGATACAAAAACAAATAGTAATTGAGAACCCCGTTGTCCAACCGACGGTCGATATTGCTACGGCATCAAAGGCGATCGGCTTAGTATTCGTAATTTATATTGTCGTGTTACTTCTTCTGGATATCTGGTACTCAAAGAGGCATTCCATTTTTAAGTTGACGGGGCATAGCTTAGCACACCTGAGCTTTTTAATGATTACTTTGGTCGGTATGTTGTTAATGATGATGCCGGGTAAAATCTTATGACCGAACAGGAAAAACACATTTTACATTATTCTTTTTTAGCCCTTGGACTGAGTGTGCTCTCGGTATTTTTTGTACTTTTCCGTTTTGATACACGGGCGCAACTTATTCTGGCTGCCTTAGGTTCGTTATACTACGTTCTCTGGGGTATAATTCATCATGCTTTGGAAAAAAGATTGAACAGACTAACGATCTTTGAGTATATCCTCTTCGGTGCTCTGGTCTTTCTTCTTATATTTTCAGTCCTGAGTTTATAGTGAATTGCTTTTATGAAAATTATAGTAATTATACCTACTTACAACGAGGTAGATAATATCACGCGTCTGATACCGGCGTTGGCTGAGGAATTTAAAAAGATGCCCCAGCACGAATTTGGTATTTTAGTGGTTGATGATAGCTCTCCTGACGGTACAGCTGATGCGGTTAACAAAATGAGTTTAGAGTACCCTTTTGTTCATTTATTGCTTCAGAAAGAAAAAAAAGGTTTAGGTGTGGCTTATACAAACGCGTTTAAAAAAGCTATGAACGAACTTGACGCCGAAGTTCTTATTGAGATGGATGCGGACTTTCAGCACGACCCGGCGGATGTGTTAAGAATGGTGCAGGAAATAGATAACGGTGCAGACTACGTAATAGGGTCACGTTTCACAAAAGGGGGCAGCATACCTCAGAACTGGGCATTATACAGAAAGTTATTAAGTGTGGGTGGAAACCTGTTCTCCAAAGCAGTCTTGGGCATCTTTTCGGTAAACGATTTTACAACAGGTTTCAAAGCGTCGCGTGTGCATGGTTTCGTTGACAAGATTGATCTTGATGATGTTTTATCGCAGGGTTTTGCTTATAAAATGGATCTACTGCATAAAATGTATAAGGCTGGGGCAAAGATAAGAGAAATACCCATCGTTTTTGGGATGAGGGACCGGGGGGATTCTAAAATGGAAAGAAATAACCCAATTGAATCATTAAAGGTTGTGCTTACGATCAGTGTAAGGGAAAATAAAAGTTTTATTAAATTTCTGGCAGTGGGGTTTTTGGGGTTATTCACAGATCTTGGATTATTTAACTTATTAAGAATTACCTTGCTTTCTTCACAGCACGCCAGCGCAACAGCAGGGTTCTTCGCTATGGTGGTAACTTTTACTTTCAACAATCTGTGGTCGTTTGGCGACCGTAGGATAACCAGCGTATCAAAAACGATCAAAAGCTTTGTTGTATATGGATTATTTTCTTACATGCCGATCATTTTCAGAAGTTGGCTGGTCAAGACCTCAATAGCTACGTTTGGGGATACTTTTTTAGTTGCTAACACCGCATTTATGGTAGGTGTAATGATAGGGTTAGTGTGGAATTTTACTATTTATAGTAAAATTATCTGGAAAAACAAGAAAGCTACCTGATTCTTTTATGGAATACTCAATAGTAATATCAGCATTCAACGAAGCTGATAAAATAACAACCTCCTTGACTCAAGCCTTAAATTTTATGAGGACATTCTCCAGTTCCTTTGAGATTGTGGTTGTTGATGATGGAAGCATCGATAAGACAGCTGATATTGTGGAAGAGTATGCGTATTCGAACTTGGAAATAGTTCTTGTAAGGAATCAGCATATGGGTAAAGCAGGAGGGTTGTACACCGGTGTTCAAAAAGCACGTGGGGATTATATCTATTTAGCTGATGCCGACTTCTCAGCCCCTATAAACGAACTTAAAAAACTTTCGGTTTGGTTGATAGACCAGAATTTTGATATTGTAATCGCGTCAAGGGAAGGGATCGGAGCGGTTAGAATTGGCGAACCTTACTACCGTCATCTGGTTGGGAGGGCGTTCAACTGGCTTGTGCAGTTGGTTGCACTTCCGGGTATAAGGGATTCCCAATGCGGATTCAAACTGTTCAAAGCACACGTAGCGAAGGACCTTTTTTCAATGTTAAAAGTATACGGTCCCAATGCTGAGATCACCCAGAAGCCGTTCTTCGGTGCGCTGGAGGTTGAGGTTTTATTTCTCGCCAGGAAAAAAGGCTATTCGATCAAAGAAGTGCCTGTGACGTGGACATTTGTGAAGACAATGCGGCTCAACTTTTTCCAGAACTCTTACAAAATGGCCCGTGACGTTCTTAAAATAAGGATAAATGATTTAAAGGGAGTTTACAGAGTATAAAATTCGATCTGGACGAACCTATTGAAGGTATGTTTTACCTGCCCAATGGGAGAATCCATCCACTGCCTCAGGAGGATACCCGTATGAATATTTGTGTAATAGGCACAGGTTATGTAGGTCTGGTAGGAGCAGCAATATTTTCGGATTGGGGGAACACTGTCAAAGGAGTAGACATAGATGAGAGAAAAATCGAGACGATAAACTCAGGCGAGATGCCCATATTTGAGCCGGGGCTTTCGGAGATTGTTTTGAGGAATATTGAAAAAGGGAGGCTTGTGTTTACGACATCACTTGTTGAGGGTATGAGAGACGCGGAAGTTGTGTTTATTTGCGTAGGAACGCCTCAGAGTGACACCGGGTCGGCCGATCTTTCGGCTGTTTGGGCAGTGGCGCGTGAAATAGGCCAAAATCTAACTGACTATAAAGTGATCGTTACAAAGAGTACTGTGCCGGTGGGTACGAATGAGAAGATCAAAAAACTTATCAAAGAAAATCTAAAAGGTTCAGCTGAATTTGATGTTGCGTCAAACCCTGAATTTCTACGCGAAGGTTCGTCAGTTGAGGATATGCAGAATACAGATAGGACCGTTATAGGTTCCGATTCAAAAAAGGCTTTGGATGTATTAAGTAAGCTTTACGAACATCTTAACTCCCCGGTCGTTGAAACCGATCTAAGATCTGCAGAGATGATCAAGTATGCATCAAATGCTTTCCTTGCCACAAAGATCTCATTTATTAATGAGATGGCTCAGTTATGTGAACGCGGCCGTGCGGATGTAGCTGCCGTTTCATATGGGATGGGGTTGGATAAAAGGATCGGTAAGTATTTCCTTAACGCGGGCATAGGTTATGGGGGGAGTTGTTTTCCTAAGGATGTAGCCGCGCTGTACCGGACGTCAACCGACCAGGCTTATGATTTTAAGCTTTTGCGGGGCGTTATGGAGGTAAACAAACTTCAGAAAAAATATTTCCTTAAGAAAATTACTAAGATGTTTGGTGAGAATCTGTCAGGATTGACCCTAGCGTGTCTGGGAATGGCTTTCAAAGGGGATACTGATGATATCAGGGAATCCGTGTCGATTGAGGTGATCAGAGACCTTAGAGGAATGGGTGCAAAGATAAGGGCTTATGATCCTGAAGCGACGGCAAATGCCAAAAAAGTTCTTGGCGATGCGAACATTGTTTACTGCCATGACAAATATGAAGCAATAGAAGGTTCAGACGCGGTTTTGATACTTACAGAGTGGAAGGAGTTTGCTAATCTTGATCCGGAACGTGTTAAACCGCTGGTAAAACAAAAAGTGATATTCGATGGCAGGAACTTGCTTGATAAAGAGAAAGTTCAGGATTACGGCTTTGTTTACTTTGCCGTAGGAAAAAGAACCAATGGATTGGATAAGGTTGACGAACCTAGTGAGTCAACGGTTCCCTCAGCGTTGCTAAAAAATGGACAAGATAGCTAAAAAGAAAATACTTTATTTCATACCGGAGTTTCCCCGGCTCACGGAAACATTTATCGAACGTGAAGTGCGTAAATTAATTGAGTTGGGGAATCTGGATATCCGTGTATTTTCTTTGCAGAAGGCTTCAGGTAAGGCTTCAGACGGGGTAATAGGTATTACTGATTACAGGAGGTTGAACATGCACGCCTGCTATAAAGCGCTGGGTTATTTATTCAAGAATACGCATAGTGTTCTCTCAGCGTGGAATCTGGTAAAAAGAGATTCTTCCCATAATTTTGCCTCAAGACTTTATCTTTTCTTAAAGTCGCTTGGTTACACATATCTGATCGAACAGTTTCATCCCGATCATATACACGTCCATTTCCTATCAGATCCGTCCACTGTAGTTATGATTGCATCAGAGATATTAAGAATACCATTTAGCATTTCCGGACACGCACGTGATGTATTCGTTGAAGGAACTTTACTAAAAGAAAAGGCTGAGAAGGCTAAGTTCATTACGATTTGCAACACATATGCTTACGACAAGTTCGTAAGCGTGGCAGGCGGGGAGTCACTGAATAAAGTTCGTAAGTTGTACCATGGTGTGGAAATTACCGAGCACGGGTCTGATGAAGACAAGGTTGAAGGGCAAAGACCGATTATATTATCCGTTGCCAGGCTTGTGGAGAAGAAAGGGTTGAAGTATCTTATCGAAGCGTCTGCTATATTAAAAAAATCCGGTGTTGTTCACGAAGTTCATATCATAGGACCGGGGCCTTTATACGAAGGTTTGGTTGATCTCATAAAGAAAAAGGAACTGGTTGATACTGTATACATCGATGGCAAAGGTTCAGGCCTTCCTCACGATGAGGTAAGCAGATTCTATGCTAAAGCGGACATTTTTGTACTTCCAAGTATTGAAACCGGGGAAGGGGATGCGGACGGTGTTCCAACGGTAGTAATTGAGGCTGCCATGCACAGGATTCCTGTTATTGCCACTGAAGCGGGGAGTATGAAAGATCTTATAGAGCACGGCCATACCGGTATAATAGTACCTCAACGGGACCCCGTAGCAATAGCGACAGAGATTGAAAGGCTGTTAGGGGATCCGGTACTTAGAATAAAATTAGGTGAGGTCGCTTCACTAAGAGCCGGAAAATTGTTCGATATTGGTGAAAATATCTCAAAGTTGGAGATTTTATTACTGGAAGGGTAGTAGTAAGTTTAAGAACTTACAATCATTTCTCTTACACTTTTTATCTGACTTAGCCGCGTTATAAGTTTTTGTTCTTTTGCCAGTTCCCAAGCCTCATCTACTAGTTTAAGCGCTTCTTCTTTTTGACCGGAATTGAACAAGATCAAGGCTTTTACGGTCAAAGCTTTGGACTTCCACACACTCCTGTGAGGTTCACGTTCCGACTCCCAACCCGCTTCAATATTGGCTATAGCTTTGTTTACCGTTTCCAATGCCTCCTCAGACTTTCCTGTTCTTAGTAGAAAATTGGCAAGATGTGATTCAATATCTCCTTTAGAACCAGGACCACCCTGCAGTTCAATGTATTTTTTTGTGTAGGGAATAGCATTTTCAAACATACCACGGCTTTCTAAAATACTTATTACTGCCCGCAAGGCGTGTATTTCCTTTGAACCTTTTTCGCGTGCGGTATTATACGACTCGGTAGCAAATTTCTCAGCTATTTGTAGCTCTTGAGATGCTTTCAGTTTATGCAGGTACGCTAGATGGTTCAGGGTTTCAGTGTAGTTGAACCAATCCTCATTTTCCATAAAAATTGTTTTTGCTTGTTCGAGCAAAGTTTCAGCTTCCCCGAACTTTAACTCCTCACGGTGTTTCCAACCATTTTCCATTAACTCTTTTGCGTGTTCAATACTGCCTTTATCCATATTTTTAGTATAACAAATATAGTACAATTTGTTTATGAACGTTGCCGTTTTCATCAAGTCTACGACCTTTCATGCCGGATACGGGGGTTTGGAAACCCAGAACAAAGTACTTTGTGAAGGCCTAGCGTCAAAAGGCCACGCTGTTACGGTTTTCTCGCCGCGAAAGGAGCTTAATATAGACTATACTTCCGGGAATAAAGTTAATTACGTCTTCATTCCCTCCATTTATAAAATGTGGGTCGCTCCCTGGCAGAAGAAAAATAATTGGGTTGTGAGATCATTTGAGGAATTTAAGAACGAGCTTAAAGATAAACAATATGATCTTGTTATCAGCCAAAGCTCGGCAGGCTTGGGAATTATAAGGAATAAAAAAGAACTGAACATAAAGATATTGGCAATATCACACGGAACGATCATGGGGGAGCTAAAGACCCGTCTATATGATTCGGCAGGGATTACAGCTCTGATAAGGCTTACAAAGGACCTGTTATTCGTTCTTGCGAATTACTTTGGCAGGCAAAGGGAGTTTGTGCTTGGTGCAGACAAGGTTGTAGCGGTGTCGCAGGCGGTAAAAACCGCTTTAATGAACGAGACGTTTGTTCCCGAGGAAAAAGTGGAGGTAATATACAACGGTGTGGATCCGGAGAAGTTCATGGGAACCTTTGAACTTAAGGAAGGTCCGGTAAAGCTTATTTATGTTGGGAGAGTGGTAAGGTCTAAAGGTTTGTATAACCTGGTACATGTGATGGAAGTGCTGCGGAAAGAAAACATCATACTTGAGGTAGTAGGGGATGGTGCTGATCTTAATAAATTAAAAGAACTTGTCGCACGCCGTGACCTTGGTCCAAAAGTTAAATTTTACGGAAAAGTGCCGTATCGTGATGTAATAAAAAGATTGAGAACCGCAGATGTATTTGTGCTACCGACTTTGAGGGTGGAAGGCTTTCCTATGACCATCCCTGAAGCGATGTTATCAAGGCTTCCCGTGATCGCCTCCGATATAGGCGGTGTATCCGATGCGGTAGTGGACGGTGAGACAGGTTTTCTTGTCCGACCCGGAGATAGTGAGGCACTGGCCGAGAAGATAAAGGCGGTTGCGCAGGATCCCAATATGAGAGCGGAAATGGGTACGAACGGTAGGAACCGGGCATTGGGGCATTTCACTATGAACGTAATGCTGGATAAATATGTTGAAGTAATTAATAATATGAAAGAAAGTACTAAAAATGTTCTATCTACTTAAAAAACTTCTAATATTTATCATAATTATAGGTATAATTGCCGGTGTCGGTTTTGCCATATTTTTGTATTTATACGGAGATAACGGCACTCTTCGTACCAAGGAAGATAAAAATAAGTATATAAATATCGAGATATCGATAACCGATTTTGAAAAAAGGAGTTCATTCCCTGATATATACGCTTTATCGGTGAACTTTCGGAACCTTCCCGCAGACAGTGAGCAATACCAAATGACCACATATTTGTGGAATAAAGAGAAGGGTGTGGTGAAGTTCGTTGAAAGAAGGAATTTTTCGATGGATAAGCCTGAGATTACTTTTCTTGTGAACTTTCCCGTTACAATCGGCAAGGAGGAGCTAAGGAAGTCAGATGCTATCAAAATAGAGATTAGGAGTATGAACAAAGAGAGCGGTAGTTATCAGGAGGTAGTATTTGCTGATACAATGGATTTCGTCGCGGAAACGTACCTAAGCAACGTGAAAAATACCATTAACTTTACGGTCAAGGATAAGATGTGGGAACTAAACAGGGTAGTAAGCCTTGAACAGTTCGAAGATTTGTTGACGGAAGCTGAAAATTTACCTGAGGGAACCGGCATAGTTTATATAGGAGATGCCATGGATTATTACGGTTTTTATGTACGCAAGACCAAAATCACTATGGACCTGATCTTTCTGGACGGAACTTTTAATATAGTTGATTACCATACAAAAGTAGGTCCGACCAGTGCCGACAACATTTCCCCTTATATCGAAGCAAGAACCCGTTCCAAAGCCGTTATCGCAGTTAACGGGGGTATAATTGATGAATACGGTTTAAAGAACGGTGATGTATTTCTGCTTAAGGAGTAACATAAATGAAGATACTAAGAATTGTATATGACTGGCCGCCTCCCTGGCACGGACTCGCGCCGCATCCTTATGAAATAACTAGTGCGCAGACGCAATTGGGTCATTCATTTGTGTTGTTTTGCGGTCATTGGCCAAAAGCAGGTCAGCGGGAAAGACTGCCAAACACCGATATATACCCTTTTGTAAGGGAACCGCTTCCCGGAACACTGCCACTGACTACCTCACTATTGATGTTCTTCTATTATTTATATTGGAGGGCGGAAGAAGGTAATAAAGTAGATCTGATACATTCACACGGTCATTTTGGGATCTGGATATATTTTTACAGATTTTTACTGCAGAAAATTTACCGGAGGGCGGCTGAACTTAAAACACCTCTTGTAGTTCATTTTCATAATGTTGCTGCGATGAGGGAAAAAGCTGCCGAGGAAAAGAATATAGATGTAAAAACACACTCAAAGTACCTGTCATGGCCGTTCGAGAAGTTTGCGAATCGGATGGCCGTACATACTGCTTCCGCCTGTATTTTTGTCAGCGAAGAGAATATGAAGGATGCCATAGATTTATACGGTGCCGATCCTGCTAAGTGCTTTGTCGTGGAGTCCGGAGTTAACACGGATATTTTTAGACCCGTAGGTGCAGAGGAACGTGAAAAATCAAAATACGAACTTGACCTGGACCGTCAGGATATTGTTATTGTTAACCATGGGGTGATGCTGGAACGCAAGAACGTCCATCTTTTAATTGAGTCATTAAAATATCTACCTGATGTCTACAAACTTTTGCTTATCGGGCCGGGGGATAATGAATATTTACTGCGTTTGGATAAAATGATCAAAGATATGCATTTAGAAGAGCGTGTGGTCCGCGGAGGTTATACACCATACCCTCAAACACCTATTGCTTTTCAGGTATCTGATATATTTGTGCTGCCATCAAGCTGGGAAGGGTTTCCTAAAGTTGTGATGCAAAGTTTAGCTTGCGGAATTCCTGCTTTGGTCTCGGGTTTCAGGGCAAAGAATGATATACAGGGACTTTATTATCTGGATGATCCTCAACCGGAAACTATAGCTCAGCGGATCAGAGAGATTGTGGAAAATCCCGTGCAGGTAGATAGGTATGAGATAGAGAGGTTTTATTCCTGGAAAGTAAAAGTTAAGGAGATAGAGACCATCTATTCAAAGATTATACCTCATTGAATACTTCCTTAGTAATACGGGCTGTCTCATTCCAATTATATTTATTAATCAGTTCAGAGCCTTTTTCGATTAGCTGTTGTTTTAAGTTGGTGTCTAATAGAACCTGGTTGATCCGCTCCGCAATTTCATGAGGGTTGTGAGGGTCAAAATAAAGAACTGAGTCTCCGTAGATCTCACGGTGGCATGGAATGTCTGATATGACCGCAGCCAGACTGAAAGCCTGCGCCTCCATCGGTGTCAGGCTGAAACCTTCTTTTAATGACGGAAAGACGTACACTTCGGCTTCCTTGCGCAAAACCACTGTATCTGTATCCGTTACATAGCTTGTGGAACCCGGCATCAGAACACGTCCGTACAACCCTTTTTCTTTGATCTGCTTTTCTATCTCTTCTGAAAATTTATCCTTTTTTCCTATTAAAACTAATTGTCCGGTGAAATTATATTGTTCCGTTAAGATTTTGAATGCACCCAGTAGCGCCGGTACGTTCTTGTGTTCGTAAAAACTGCTTATATACAGTAGAAAAGGTTTTTCAATACCGTGCTTTGCCAGAACTTCCGTGGGCTCGCCCGTTGTCTGTGTTAGTAGTTCGGGGTCTACGCCTTCAGGTGCAAGGACGTACTTTTGTTTGGAAATAAAAGGATATACTTTTCTGAAATCGTTAAGAGTATCGTTTGACGGAACAATAACTTTCTTTGAACGGAAAGTCGCCCAAAGTACAACCATTTTGTAAACCCATTTTTTAAATCTAAAGTATGGTTTAGGTAAAGTCGTGCCTTTTTCTGTACTGTATGTGTGCATTATAATGTCAGGAATAGCCGTTACCAGTTTACCGGGGTAGAGGATAGGAATATTAAAATGAGGTATGTATAAAATATCCAGGTTTTGTCTTAGGAGCAAAAAAAGGAAATTGACTTGCTCTTCGAAGGAATACCACTTGAAATGAGCGCGGACTTTTTTAAAGTTCGGGTTCTGCGGAATGTAATCATCCATACCCCTATCCCTAAGGAATACGATGTACATATTTACGTTATCCGATCTTTCCAGGTGTTGGATTATGGATTTAACGTACCTGCCCGGCCCGGCCTCACCGTAAAATCTGGCATCTATTCCGATAGTTCTCATACGACTATTTTATCACGCCGGTTGTTATAAATTACGTGGGTTGAGGCGGTAAGTGTAGCTAGGTTCGGCCGCAACGTCTATAATTGCGTTATGCAGAAGAAAATTGGGATTAACGGACAGATGCTGCTCACTAACGAACCTGCCGGTCCCGAACTATATACCATAAACCTGATACGCGCTTTGGCAGAAGCAGATAACACGAACTTATACACCCTGTATTTTCCCGCTGAACCTGACGCGGTCTTTTGGCAAAATCTTACAGATGAGAATCCCAACTTTTCTTACAAAGTTATAGATAAGAGTTTATCGTGGACGCAGACAGGATTGATGAAAGCTCTTTATAGAGACACACCCGATGTATTTTTTACGGCGGTTCATACAATGCCTATGATCAGAAAACCCGGAATGAAGACAGTGGGAATGATCCATGGTTTGGAATATAACTATGCCGGAACTTCAGGAAACTTGATCAGGAAATTATCTTTGGGAAAACCAGAATGGTTTGTTGCAAAATACGCAGAGATATTGATAGTACCTTCTAACCACACCAGAAAAATGATACTTGAAAAGAATTGGGGGATACCGGAATCGAAAATTACAGTTGTACCCGAAGGGGTCAGTGGTATATTCCGAAAATATCCCGATGAAGAAATCAGTACCGTCCGTGAAAGGTATGGACTAACCGGCCGTTATCTTTTATTCATTTCCACAATCCAGCCCAGGAAAAACCTCCCGAAGTTGATAGAAGGTTTCTCGCTGGCCTTAAAGGAATTGGGTGGAATGGATTTTAAGTTGGTGGTTGTGGGGAAAAAGGGATGGGATTATGAGGAATCGCTTAGGGCTCCGGAGCGTTTCCATGTTCAAAATAATGTATTATTTCTTGGAAGAGTAGAGGATAGCGATCTGCCGCCTTTACTGTCCGGAGCGAGGGCATATGTTAGTACCTCTTTTGAAGAAGGCTTTGGATTGCCTTTGCTCGAGGCTATGGCGTCCGAAGTTCCTGCGATAGTGTCAAGTATTGAAGCATATACGGAACTGGCAGGTGATAGTGTATGGTACGTGAATCCGGAAGACGCGGAAGATATAAAAAATAAAGTTAAGTCTCTCATGCATGGGGAATATAACCAGGGGATGGTCGAAAAAGCTAAAGAAATTGCCGCCCACCGCACCTGGGAGAATACCGCACGTGAAACGTTGAGCGTATTTGAGAAGGTAACCGGAAGTTAATGCCCTTTTATACAATGCTTAAAAATGTATTAAAAAATAAAACTGTCTTGGTTTTTCTACTTTTTTTGTTAACCCATTTACTGCTACTTAATGTAAATACCGCTGAGTGGGGGGATAGCTACCGTATACTACGGGCTTCTGAGTATATCAGGAATTTAAATTACCCTGCTGATGAAAAGAGACCGCCCCTATTTTCGGTACTGCTTGCATTGCGTCCCGGAAGTGTTGACCAGATACTTTGGGGTAGGATCTTTATGCTGTCTGTCAGTATCGCTTCATTTGGGGTGTTTTACAAACTAACGCAGCTATATTTAAAAGAAGATAAATACAAAAATCTTGCCCTGCTGCTTTTTGCTCTTAATCCTGTTTATCTGTACTGGTCGTTACGCATTTACGCGGATGTACCGTTTACTTTATTGGTAATGCTTGCGTTCTACCTGCTAGAAAAGCACAAGGATAGTATGAACATACGTCTTGCCGCGGTTTTAGGAATTATTGCGGGTTTATCCATACTCACAAGATTTGAGGGTTATATTCTCTTTGGCTCACTGGCTCTGGGCATCTATTTTGCAGAGAAGTTTAGAATTGTTGATATTCTATCCAAACAAGATTTTCTTAAACGTTTGCCCTTATTAACCGGATACATTGCGGGATTTTTTGCGACTGTATCGCCTTACTGGTTCTATAGGAACCCTTTGAGCTCAAGTTATTTTGATGAGCCTTCCTCCCGTGCTTATGATTTAAAAACATTAGCTATATTTGTAATCTCTATGCTATTTGTTTTTGGTGTTATATGGGCGTGGTATTTCATATTTAACGACATCCATAAGATTTTTTCGTTAGCGGTAGGGGATATAGGGATCGGGGTTTTCGTGTTAATAGAGCTAATTCTGGTATTATTGTGGCCTGCTGCGGTTCCGAGGTTATTTGTTCCGGTAATTCCTTTTTTGATAATATTTTTGGCGGTTTCAGCACGTACCTATTTTGACCAACTCCAAAAAACACCTCTCACTCCCCTACTAGGTTTAACGACGTTGATAGTGATCTATCCCCTATCCCAGTACTTTTTGAAACTGCAGTTTTTAGTGCTGTATAAACCTCTGCTTCTGCTCGTGCTCCTGATATATCTCTTCTCCGTTCATTCTATATTAAATAGAAAATATAATTTGTTCGTTTTTAGTACCTTTATAACATTAATGATCTGGTCAGGAGCGACAATTTGGCTTCATAAAGATAACTTTATTTCAATTAAGAACGCAACTGAGTACGCATCAGAAAACCTCGAAGGTTTGATTGCCTATAACGACGTTAGCAGCGTCTCGAACTGGTATTTGAACGACCGCCGTGCAAATGAAAAGGTGCGTGGTGTCTTTTACCCATATGATAAAAAAGCTGACCTTGAGGAATCCAGGCTAAAAGAACTGGGATTTGATTACCTGATCCTGACCAACGAACATAACACCGATATGACGCTGGATATAAATCAAAGGCCGTATCTGGATGAGATCAGGAATTTTGAGTACGAAGTAAATGGCAAGGTATTTTTTGCTAAAATTGTACGAGTGCTGTAACTTAGGTACGACATTGTACTAGAAAGCCGCTTCATGAAACTTTCTGTAGTAATACCGGTTTATAACGAAAAAACCACATTAAAAGAGATCATCGAAAAAGTGAAAGCAGTTGAAGGTTTGGATGTGGAGATTATTCTAGTCGACGATGCTTCTACCGATGGTTCCATAGGTATCTTAAGACAGATAGGGAATGATCAGCCCGACCTTAAGATTTTTTTCAAGAAAACAAACGAGGGCAAAGGAGCGGCACTGCGGGATGGTTTTAAACAGACGACAGGAGATTATGTGATCGTGCAGGATGCCGACTTGGAATATGACCCTCAGGATTATTTAAAACTTATCAGAGGACTTGAAGAGGAAAATGTAAGTGTGGTATACGGCTCACGTTTTTCAGGGAACTATGAGGATATGTCCAGTTTGCATTATTGGGGAAACAAACTTTTGACATTGGTTACCAATGTTCTATACGGAGTACTTCTGACCGATATGGAAACCTGTTACAAACTTTTGCCCGGGGATTTTGTACGCAATATAAATATAAGGTCATCACGGTTTAATTTCGAACCTGAGATCACCGCAAAGATATTAAAATCCAAAATGAGGATCAGGGAAGTTCCCATCAGCTATAAAGGAAGAAGTTTCAGTGAAGGCAAGAAGATCACCTGGAAAGACGGTATCTCAGCGCTTTACACTTTGATCAAATATAGGTTTGTTGACTAAGGCGCATTACAAAATATGAACTTTACAAAGATAAGAAATCTGATCAGATCTTACATCCATATCATTACACTTAGCGCGGTTTCCGTAGTCGTGTTGCTGGTTAATCTAAGGATAAATTTTTTTCGTTACAATAACTTCGACTTCGGAAAGTTCGATCTGGGTAATATGACCCAAATGGTTTGGAATACGCTTCACGGAAGAGTTTTATATATGACCGATTATTTTGGAACGAACCTCCCCCGCTGGTCAATGAGCCACGTCGACCCTATACTTTTATTGTTTGTGCCTATCTTTGCGTTATTTCAGCACCCTATGACTTTAGTAGTGTCTCAGTTGGTGTTGGTGATAGGCAGCGCCTTTTTAATCTACAAGATCGCGGAACTGGAACTTGGGTCCCGTACCGCAGCGTTATTGCTTAGCGTAGCATTCTTATTCTATCCCGCGGTTGGTTTTCTGACGGCGTGGACAGGTTTTCACGGAGTAACGGTTGTAATACCATTCTTTCTGGCAGCTTTTTATCTTTACGAGAAAATGTACAAAATGGGGAGTATCACAGGAAAAGGTTTAATTATATTTTGGTCTTTGCTGGTATTAACAATATTTGGCAAAGAGCAACTTCCTCTATATGTTTCCCTTTACGGGATTTTCATTTGGCTTTTCAGGAATAACAAGAAACTAGGGTTTACTATGTTTGCAGTAGGAATAATCTGGTTTGTTATTAATTTTTTTGTAATAATTCCCTACTATGCCCACTATAGGATCGAAGGTTACGAGAGATTCGCGCAAACGATTGGGATCGGGTCCGACCTGACACGGGACGTCACTAAACCTAATTATTTCTTATCCAGATATGATGCGTTTGGGGATTCTTATAGCGAAGTAATAATCAATATGATTATCCAACCGGAAACTTTAGTGAGAGTATTCTTTGGCGGGGATAAGATGGATAACCTGAGACGGACCTTTGAACCCGTAGGGTATTTACCATTCATATCCCCCGCGGTTTTGGTTATATCGGCTCCGGATTTTTTGATAAATTATCTTACGACTGCAGGCGGGATTGGGACAGCCGAGATCAACAATCACCGTATATCCATGATCGTGCCGGTAATCTTTCTCTCCACGATATTTTCCATAGGATTTCTCGGCGCACTAACTGATAGCTATTTTAAAAAATATCGCATCAAAGGAAGGCATATTGTTATTGGAGTATCGGCTTTTATTTTGTTCACGAACATTTACACTTCGTATACTTACAACAACCCTGTATACCTATGGTTTACACAAGCTGTCCAAAAGAGGGTAGCCGGCATCGCTTTTGCCAAGACCGATACAGAGATAATCAAGAATGAGGACATCAAGCCCGGAGATGTTTTTAAGATCACACCGTTGGAGAACAAGGACAGAGAGTGTGCTTTAAAGGTAATTGATATGATCCCAGGTGATGCATCTGTTTCCGGGCCGGATTACCTTGGTGCACATTTATCCATGCGCGAAACATATGCGATCTTTCCCGCGCTCTATAAAGAAGCTGATTACGTGATTGTGGATGTCTTCTCCAGGAAAATTCTTACCATACTGGATGTTAATCTTGACCTTGTAAACGACGTTGTAGGAGATCTGATCAAGAATCCCGATTATCAGATATCGGCCGGGTGCGGTAATTTGTTCGTGTTTAAGAACGTCGGCCCGCACAACAAAACGGATCTTCTGCCTCTGCAGGAGAAATTCGTTTACGATGAAAAGTTCGATTATGAAATATTCAATTCTCTCACCGTTGTTGATTATGAAATTCCCGAGGTTATAAACCGGGGAGAACCTACTCTGACTCAGATTGTATTCGTCAAGCGTGACGATGATTCACTGGATGACTACTTCTCGTTCCTTTCCTTTATTCATAAGGATACCGGTGAAGTTTACCAGGTGGCTACTTTACCGTCGTTCGGGTTGATTCAGTTAGGCCAATGGGTTGAAGACCATTATTACATTGAAACTAACGAACTCGCCCTGCCATCGTATCTTGATACGGGGCAATATCAGGTTTTTACCGGAATTTCTAATGTAATCAGAACAAGAAGTATTTACTTAGGTGAGGTGGAGGTTAGATGAGAGATCTTGCTAAATGGCAGGTGATAAGCTTCGCATCCCGGGGTACAGCGATGGCATTGGGTATTATCCAATCCTTTTTTATCGTCAGGTTGCTTACCGTCCCGGAATGGGGTTTGGTGCAACTGGCTGTATCTCTTGGAGGGGCGCTTGGGATATATCAGCATTTGGGGTTGGCATCCGCAAGTACGCGGGAAGTTTCGGCGGCGAAAGATAACAAGGAGATCTTTAAGATTTTTATAACTTCAGTAGTAATCCGTTATATCGTTACTATTCCAATAGCCATAGGCCTGTTCTTCTACTCCGATAAATTGTCCGGAGATATATACAGCAGCCCTGAAATCTCATTTCCGTTAAAACTTTACGCGGTAGTCCTTTTATTTCAGGGTTTTCAAAGTATATTGAACTCGGTGATCGCCGGAACAAAGAGGTTCAAGCACCTTTTCCTGTACCAGGCGCTTATTGCCTTGGTTAGTGTTGCTTTGTATATTCCACTTGTATATCGGTACCGCGTAAACGGTTATTTTTTCGCATTGCTTGGTTTTAATATTGTTGCCACGATTGTCTTATCGTATTTGGCATTCAAACCAATGAGAGGTGAGTTGGAGCTTCCCGATAAGAACGATTTCAAGAGGTTATTCAGAGAGCTGTTTTCTATTAGTATCGGAATTTATCTTGTAAAGATCATTTACACAAACTGGGAAAAGCTCGGACCTAATTTGCTCGGACTGAGCGTTGATGCTGAGATTGTAGGATATTTTGGATTCGCTCTTCTTTACTCAAAAAAACTGATGAACGTATCCGATGCGGTAACGGATGTCAATTTACCCGTATTTTCGGACAAGTACGTTCATGATAGAGAGGGATTTAAAGGAATATTTTCCCAGAACTTCAACAAACTGTTTGCATTTATTGTTATTGCAGGAAGTTCGGCGGTTTTCTGGGCTCCTGAGATAGTACGTCTTGCAGTCGGGGGATCTAAATATGATCCGTCCATGCCACTGATACTTCCCCTGGTATTTGCGTTCGTGTTTTATTCGTTCGTGAATATAATCAAATCCAGCGTGATAATTCCCGCCAAGCTTGTGAAAGAAATGGTGGCAAGTTTCATCGTTCTATTAGCCGGTACTGCACTTTTCTATTTTGCCGCGCGGATGTATCTCGGAAGTGTTGAGGCTATGGCCTACGGTTTAGTAGTCGGCGCGTTGTTATCTTTCGCGCTTCTGATCTCAGTTTCGCAAATCAGGCTGAAATTTAAGTTCATAACTCATGACCATATTCTACTTTTAGTAGAAGGTTTGGCGATAGCCTATATCGGGTTCATAGAAAATATATGGATCAAATTACCCTTATATATAGTCTTGGTAGGTGTTTATATAGCAGGAACATACATAGCCCGTTTCTACAATAAAGAGGATTTCCAATTCGTGCTTAGGAAATTAAGCGTTTTAAAAAGGTTCTAATCGTTTGACGATTCAATAACGGTACTATCTACCTTACCGTCAGTCGGGTTTACTACAATTTTTTCAGCCTTTTTCTTTGAGTGAATAAGCGACAGGTTACGTATATATATCATTGCGTTTAGTATGGACGCGGTGATGAAGACTATATCTTTCTGGCGTATGGAGTATGCGAGTATCATTACGGTCCCTACCAGGCTTAAGTACCAAAATGCTACGGGTATGACACTTTCCTTTTTCTTTTCGGAAACCCACCACTGCACGGCAAATCTAAGGAAAAATACGAACTGTGCAGCAAATCCGAATATTATCCACGGATCCCAAAATTTTTGGATCAATTGAAGAAGCTGTTGAAGCATACTTGCTTATACTATCACAAGGCAAAAAGAGGGGGAAGTACGCATAGTTCAACACCTCCCCCTAAGATTTTTATTTTTCGTTCTTAAAAACCGTTTGCCCGAACTCACACTTATGAAGCATCGGTATAAAATTTTTCGGAATGGAAAATTTGATCTTTACGTATAACTTGACCGTTTGATTAAAAACCGCCAATCAATTACTCTATTAGTATGTCGAACTTTAACAGCCGCTACTGTTGGTTACTTTTATCTTTGTTTACTTTAGTTTTTTTTATAACAAGAATTGACCGATTGGGTACTGATGCCATAAATCCGGACGGTGTGAACTGGCACTACAGATCCGAGCAATTCGTTGTCGGTTTGAAGACCGGGCAGTTCGAAAAAACCTACCAGCATTACCACCCCGGTGTCACTCTGATGTGGATCGCAGGACCCGCCGTTGAAATCGTAAAACAGTTATATCCGGAAGAAAGTACTTACAATCACTACAATTTCTCTGTTTTTCATTTTGTCGCAAAATATGCTTTGGTAGTGGTTCAGTTGATTCTATCCATAATTACTATTTATTTATTATCAAAAATTTGGGTTTCGGATGGTTTTAAGGGTTTTGTACGTTCCATCGCGGTAGTTTCACTATTTTCTTTCGAGCCGTTTTTTCTCGGGAACTCGCGCTTGCTTCATATGGATGTACTTTTTACTTTGTTCCTGTTTAACGGATTGCTGTTAGCGTATCTAAACCTTCTAAAATTCCGCTGGGTTATGGGCGCTTCGGCTGGAGTTTTTATGGGCCTGGCATTCTTAACAAAAAGCATCGGAGTAGGCGGGATACTTTTTGCTTCATTAGCAGGCGGTGCTTATGTCTTCTACAGGATAGGATTTAAACCTGCATTAAAATATTTCTTAAGTTTGGCCTTTCCTTTTGTAGCAACAATATTTGCGTTGTTCCCCGCGCTTTGGGTTGAACCGGTGTCAGTAATAAAGGATATATTCTTGGAAGGCGAGAGAATTGGTATCAGGGATGGGCATGGACAGATAATATTAGGTGAGTACACGCGTGACGCAGGCTATTCGTTCTACCCGCTGGTGCTGCTGATGAAAGTTTCTCCTGTCGTTTGGGCGGGAATCCTTCTGCTGTTATACGTATGTGTGATAAAGATAAGGAATAACATTAAAGCTAACAGTATGCGATTGGGCAGTGCGCTGCTTTGTTTGCGGGAGGATAAAATATGGACCTTTCTTTTTGCGTTCTTCTTTTCTTATCTGCTTGTAATGTCGGTACCGAGTAAGAAGATTGACAGGTACATGCTTCCACTATTTCCATTCATGGCTTTAAGCGCGGTTTTGGGTTTCGAACAGTTCAGAATCCGTTATTTTTACCGGTTAATGATACTTGCGGTTTTGCTCGTAATAATAAGTTCCTGTTTGTTCCATCCTTACCAGTTCACTTATACAAGTCCGTTGTTCGGCTCAACGGACAACGCGAACAAAATAATCGCCCAAAAACCGTTTGGTATTGGGATACCGGAACTCAAAGAAAAGATTATTGAAAAATACGGCTATTATCCTAGGGTTGGTTTTATCGATACCAAGCCAATGAGAGCTATTTATATGAACTCACGGATCTTTGATATACGCGTCAACGGGTCAAGTGATTATGACCTGCTTATCTTAGGTATCAACGAGGAAATCCCTGAAAAGGTCCTTACGAGTGGTACAGTTTTTGAAAAAGATGAATCGGTTTATATGAACGGGTTGGAGTATTGGAGGATCTATGTCAAAAAAGTGGATTAATCCGCTACTTATCATACTTGCATTAGCTTTGCTCCTGCGGCTTGCGGGGATCCAGCATAGTTTTCCGGTCATACGTCATCCTGACGAGCCTGCGGTCGTTAGAGCGGCTTTAGCGATGAGATTTAATCTTAACCCGGGGCATTTTGATTGGCCTCATTTGTATATCTACATGAACTTCTTTATTTATAAGGTATTTGCCTTGTTCAGGGATTACGCGGCGGCTTGGGGTTATAGGACATTGATAATCCAGTGGATACCGCTTTTCTGGAACGATAACCTTATTTTTTATCTTATCTCAAGGATACTATCAGCCACGATCGGTGCATTAACTATATTACCAGTCTATCTGAGCGCAAAAAACCTGTTTAACAAAAAGATTGCGCTTTTTTCCGCCTTGGCAATGGCTTTAATGCCGTTTCACGTACGCCACTCACACTACGCGCTGATAGACGTGCCTATGACATTTTTCTTAAGCTGGGCTTTGTATTGTTCTACTAATATTTTTAAGCGGTTTAGAACGGAAGATTATATCCTTGCCGGTTTGTTCGTCGGTTTTGCTGCTTCTACTAAATATAACGGAGGGCTGTCTGCTATTTTAGTACCTTTAGCGCATTTTTTGAGGATATATAAGGAAAAGGGAAGTTATATAACATTCGAAGGTATTAACAGTTTGTTCCTTGCGGCTGCGGCTTCGTTTTTTGGATTTATACTGGGAACACCTTACGCACTATTGGATTATAAGACTTTTTCACGGACGGATGGTCCGACAGGGGCTTTTTGGCAGTTTACGAACGTGGGAAAGGTAGAGTTCCATAAACAGATTGTCAGGTTTTTTACTTCAATGTGGGAGAAAATTGCCAGTGACGTAGGATACACTTTCCTTGTGGGTTATTGGATCGTATTCCTTGCTACAATAAAGGATCTGATAATACGCAAACGTTCGCCGGACCTTATTAGAAGATTATTCTTGGCTATACCTTCAGTTTTGTTCTTCTTTTATATTTCGGGATTTTATAAGAACCGTTCCCATTACTATATGATCACGTATCCTTTTGTCGCAATTATAGCGGGGTATTTTATAGTGATGGCCGGTGAATACCTAAAACCGAAACTTTCGAGTCTAGGTAGATTTTTGATCCTCCTCCTGACGCTGATTTTTTTTATAATTCCTTTATATTTTGCTATTATGAACATAATAGACCTCACGGAAGTAGTGCCATTGAGACCAGATTCAAAGATTGTTGGAGGGGACCCGGACCTATGAGCTCAATAAAACGATTTTTTTCAAACTTAAAATACGAAATAACTGTACTTATACTTTTTGTCCTGTCACGTATTCCCTCATTAGGAAACGATGAGTTCAACACGGATGTTTGGAAATGGAAATCGCGTATCTATGATTTTGGAAGCGGAATTTTTAACCTGGATTTTGAGCTTACAATCCAGAAGTATCACCCCGGTGTTACACTCATGTGGCTGGGGAGCCTTGGAGTAAAGATATATAACTTTTACTATGATATTTTCAGGGGTCATCCTCCGCTTGACGACAACATTAATACAATTTTCGAACTGAATTTTGTTCAAAAGCTGGTAATTGTTATAGCGATTGGCTTTACCCTTGCCTCTGTTTTCTACGTTCTCAGGAACTTGTTCGGTAAGAAATACGCTATTCCTGCCATTATTCTAATCTCTCTTGAACCATTCTACATTGCTCTTACGCGGGTCATACATCTGGAAGGTTTAATGTCCACTTTCATGATCGCGTCGTTCGTATGGCTGTATTACTATCTTTTTGATACCAATCATAAAAGCAGGATGTATGTTTCGGCATTGTTTGCAGCGCTTTCTATTCTGACTAAATCTTCCTCGCTTTATTTAGTGATGTTTACAGGTTTGATGATGCTTATCTGGTATTGGCACAACAGGGGTTCATTGAAGACCGCAGTTTCGTTAACTTTTTTTGATTATACAAAGTGGCTACTGTCCGTTGTGATTTTATTTGTATTATTTTGGCCGGCCATGTGGGTCAATCCGGGGGAAGCATTAAGGGCTGTTTACCGGGGGATTTTTACGATAGGTGTTGAGCGGGGTCACGAGCAGTTCTTCTTCGGTCGACTGGTAGATGACCCTGGTGTTACTTTCTATCTGGTAGTGTTGGGGATCCGATCGTCAGTATACATAGTGATCGGTTTGATCGGCGCACTTTTCATTTTTAAGAATATTGATAAAGGTAAAAAGAACTTCATATTTTATACCTTGCTTTTCTCGATCCTATACTTGATAGAAATTACCATTCCATCCAAGAAACTTGACCGCTATATACTTCCCACTATTATGGGTTTCGGCCTGGTTTCGACGTTTTTTTATCATTGGGCTTGTAACAAGGCCGGTTTGTTCATTAAGAGCCGCCGCACCGCACTTCTACTATGTTTTATTGTGTTACTTCCCGCGGCATTTACCATACTCCGTCTGCACCCCGATTATTTTTCTTTCTATAATCCGTTGCTTGGTGGATTAAAGAGGGGGATATTTATCCTGGAACCAAAGTGGATGATCGGCCAAAAAGAAGTAACCTCTTACTTTGAGGAGATTAAAACTGATCGGGGATATGAGGATTTTGCAGAAGGGGAGTCCATCGAGGAGTTTGCAGGCGCCGGCGGTGATGATAGAAAGTTAGTGATAGGTTTCCAGGAAAAGTACTACACACAGATATGGCCATTCATCCGTAGGACCGGGGCTTGGGCAGTGATATCCGACCTGTCGGACCATGCGGAGATCGCTGACTTTTTGGTATACCCGGTTTGGGATGACCAGTCGGCTGGTGAAGATAGATTTAATCTGACGAAGGTGGAATCCGTGAAACTAAGAGGAGTTGATATTTATAATGTTTACGAACGTACTCCCCTACAGGTTAGCCTCTAATTGTTCTATAATAAATACTGAAATAAGAAATCCCATGATCGAAAGAATTAAAACTATAACTAAAGATCAGGTATTGATAGGGACGTTTATCGTGACTGTTGGAATATTTACCGCAAGTGTGTTTAGCTATCTATTGCAGTTTATATTAGGCCGTTTGCTTACTGTGGCGGATTATGGGACATTCAATGCCTTATTAGCCTTTGCAAGCATCGCCGGTGTGCCTGCAATGGTTGTCAGCACGTCACTTATCAAGCTAGCCTCCGAACTTAAAGCTAAGAACCGCTTTGACCAACTGACTCAATTGTATTGGAAACTATCCTTTTTCGCGTTGGTTTTTGCCGTACTTATTTCTGCATTTTTTGCATCGTTCCACCAACCTATAGCTGATTTTTTCAACATACAGAACGCAGATCTTTTTTACTATTTTGGGCCATTCCTTGGTCTTACTTATTTACTCATCGTTCCGGCCGCTTATTTACAAGGGTTGCTACGCTTCAAAGCGTATGCTTTGTATAACGTTTTAGGTGGGCTATTCCGTTTTGTGTTTCCCGTGATACTGGTTATTGTAGGATTGGGCCTTCCCGGTGTGTTTATGGGAATTGCAATGAGCGTTGTTCTGATGTACGCGCTAAGTACATTACTAACAAGCAGGAACTTTATTGATTATAATAAGGAAAGCTTGCAGGTCTTTTATAAAAAGATCGTTATGTTCGGTCTTCCTGTACTGCTAGTAAACCTTGGGATGATACTAATGAACAATATGGATATCATCTTAGTCAAAAAATATTTTGATGAGTTATCTGCCGGTTACTACGCAGGTACGGTTACGGTAAGCAAAGTGCTGTTGTTTGGAGCAGGAACGGTAGTGGTCGTTATGTTTCCTCAGATCTCCGAAGCTTACTCAAAGGGAGAGGATTACACAGGCAAGCTGAAAAAGTTTCTGGCCCTTCAGTTGCTACTTGTTGTTGGTGGTGTGGTGGTGTTTACATTACTACCGGGATTGATCGCAGGTGTAATGTTCGGAGAGAAATTCCTCCCGTCTGTTCCGTACATTCCGTTATTTTCGCTTTTTGTGGGCGTGTATGTTCTGATCAATTTCATGGTGATGTTCCTTCTTGCCATCAATAAAACAAAAGTAGCCCTACTCCAGATACCTGCCGTAATTGCACAATATATCCTTATATATTATTTCCACGACAGCTTGACCGATGTCATTAAAATAAATCTTTTTGTTGCAGTGTTTCTACTAGTAACTATTTTGTTGTATTATGTAAAGCATGCTGGTTTCCATAATCGTTCCCGCGTACAAACAAGAGAAAACTATTAAAGAAGACATCGAAAAGATCTGTACGGTAATGAACAGTACCAGATTCGATTTTGAGATGATAGTGGTAGTGGATGGATTTTTGGATAATACCTATGAAGAGGCGAGTGCAGCAGATTGTAAGAAGATCAAGGTTTTGGGATACGAGAATAACAAAGGAAAGGGGTACGCGGTTAGATATGGTATGGCACGTTCTACTGGCGAGTATGTAGCGTTTATCGACGCGGGCATGGAGATCGATCCTAACGGTATCTCAATGATGCTTGAACAAATGATCTGGTATGAGGCGGATATAATGGTTGCAAGTAAAAGGCATCCAGCTTCGAAAGTAAAATATTATTCAAGGCTTCGTAAATTGTACAGTTGGGGTTATCAAATGATCGTGTGGGTACTTTTTGGGCTAAAGATCAAGGACACACAAACAGGGCTTAAAGTATATAGGCGGGAACTATTAGAGAGAGTGTTACCTCGGCTTGTGGTTAAAGAATTTGCATTTGACGTAGAACTGCTTGCCGTAGCACGTCACTTGGGGTTTGATAGAATATTCGAAGCGCCCGTAAAAATAACCCTTAATTTTACCGAGGAATCAAAGATTAAGAGGAATAAACCATTATTTTTGGATCCAACTGTCCGTGGAGTATTATGGGATACCGCATCAGTTTTTTACAGAATATATCTTCTTAGATACTATGAGGATAGGTGCAGTAGAAAATGGATCTACGACGAGGAATTAGATATGCGGATAAATACAGGCGAGTTTGCACATAATCAATAAGAAGGTTTGTACAAATAAAAACCGCCCGGGTATTTTGTACCACAAGCGGTTGTATTTGGTCAGGAAAAATCCGTCACGATCTTTGACCTGATTTTATTCAGGTATCTTATTAACCACACTTCATCAAACACTGTAATAAAAAACGGCGGGAACATCTCCAGGATCCACGGAACATCCAGCAATCCTAGTTCATACAGGATTGGTGTAAGTGACCACCTACCGGAAGTCATTAGTTGTACCTGGTCTTTAACCGTCGGATGCACATGGATCAGTTCAATCTGGTGTCCTGCTTCTTCCATTAATGTTAGAAGGCTGTTCAGATTTTTACCGATCCTCTTTTTGCTTCTGTCCTTGCTTCGTCTAAAGAAATGGTGTGTATCGATGACTAGTCTTTGCTCACTACCCGGGAACACAATTTCTTCGAGTCTGAGATTTGCGTCCATTCCTTCCGGAAGTATTTCGAACAATTTTTGTGGAGAAGGAGTGTGCCGTATTTCCGTACTGGGGTCCAGAACCCGCCTCATTTCCCTGAGACGAGTGCTTACATCGCCGCGGTCGCCAAATATTATTTGAGAAGTGATATCGGGTTCATCATCGTCAGCCAGTCCTAATTTCCTTTTCAACACGCCAATCCACCGATCGTTTCCTGTACTGGGATGCCATGCCTGGCCTTCCCAGGATATGATTTTATCCGAATACATGGAAAGTTTTCTTGGATTCACAACTCTGTCGGGTATGATCTGTATACCCTCAAACCCTGCTCTCTCCGCTAAAAAAACGATATGTTCTAAATTTGTTAATGGAAAGAACACCGTAGCTGATATACCGTTTCTACCTGGCATATGTTTCTCCCTTCTTATTTAACAGCCAAATAAAGTGCTATAGGCCTATTGTAACATATTTAGTTGTGTCTCTAATCCTTAAATACAGTATTATATAATGATATATAACAAATAAAGTGTAGTATCATCAGAAGTAATTAAAAAACATGGATAATAAAACGCCGCTTATATCAATAGTACTACCGGTCTATAACGGAGAAAAATACATTAAACATGCAATCGATAGCATTTTAAATCAAACTTTTAAAGAGTTTGAGCTTATAGTTGTTGATGATGCATCTACTGACTCTACACCTGAGATCCTCAAAGAATACATACATAAGGATAAGAGAATTATTGTTATAAGAAACGAAAAGAATTTATATATCGCCCGTTCGTTAAATAAAGGGATTGGTCTTTCCAGATCGAATATCATTGCCCGTATGGATGCTGACGATGTTAGTTTTCCCTGGAGGTTGGAGATGCAGTACAAACTAATTTCAGATGATCCGGAAGTAGGAGTGGTAGGCGCCGATATTCAGATCATCGACGAGAATGATCGTGTGTTAACCTACCGTTCGTACAAAACAAATCCCGGATCTTTGAAACGAACTATGATGAGATATAGTCCCTTTGCCCATCCTGTCGTAATGTTCAGATCTGTGGTTCAAAATGGGAAGCAAGTACAAATTTTCTTCAGTACCTTACCCCTTGTTGAAGTATAGGGTTTTTATGAATTCTACCAGTAATAGAAAACTGAGGAGGGTAGAAATGTTAACGTTAAAAATGCGGATTAACGCTGTAAGAAACCTTGGCTATACGTATGGTATTTCTGATGTGATTTACAACATATTACAATTAGCAACAGGATACATTATGCCCCCTTCTTTTAGAGTTGATTTATTCAATTTTCTTAGGAACAGAGGGTTAATATAGTGTCTAAAAATATTGCAATTGTTGCTCACAAATATCTTACGCAGCCTGACGATGATCTGGTGATTTACCTTAACAAGAACAAATATAAGAATGTACTTCACATACGCCATAGTTTTAACGAGGCTGAAGATAGATGCAGCTATTATACATGGTATAGAGACGGAGCTTTTTGTAAGGAGGAGAGATCAAGAGATTATAAGAATTGGCCGGAACCGTTGATTTACCTAAAGGAATTGTTTTACACAGTGAAATGGGTTGTCGGTTCTAAGTTAGTTTGGGATTACTACATCGGGATGGATGGATTATGTACATTGTCCGGTGAGTTGTTAAAGTTTATTAAAAAGGTTGAAAAAACCGTTTATTGGGTAATAGATTTTGTGCCGGGAAACCGGTTTGATTCGGAATTAAAAAACCGGATATATAAGTTTATTAATGTTTCCGGGTATAAGAATTCAGATGAAGTGTGGGATTTGTCTCCGAGAATGGCAGAAGCCAGGGAAAATTTGTGGGGTATTCCCAAGTCAATTTATAAAGTGCAAAAAGTGGTGCCTTATGGTGTGTGGCGGGACCGGATAAAAAAATATTCATATACCGAGTGTGAAAGAACGACTTTAGTTTATATGGGGATACTTATACCGAAACAAGGTGTTCAATTAGTAATACAAGCACTTCCTCAGTTAATAAAAAACATTCCGGGGTTAAAATTCAAGATCATTGGCGGTGGGGAATACAGGATCGAGTTGAAAAACTTAGCTTCAAGTTTAGGTGTGGGCGAATACTGTGATTTTAAAGGAAAGATAGAAGAAGATGAAGTTTTAGAAGCAGAAATTGCCAAGTCTTGTGTCGCAATAGCTCCTTATATAAAAAGTTTAGATACCTGGACATATTACGCAGATCCGGGAAAAATAAAGAAGTATTTGGCGTGCGGAGTTCCTCCGGTACTGACTGACTTACCTTGGATGTCTAAGCAGATCCGGGATTCAAATGCAGGTATAGTTATAGAGGAAAATATAGAGAATATTGTGGATGCGGTAACAAAACTTATGCAACCCGAAATCAATGATATATATCGTAAAAACGCCGTGGAATTTTCAGCTTCTTTTGATTACAATGTTATTTTTTCAAGTTTGTTTACTTAGGAGGTAGGAAATGAAGTTAGCAAAAAGAATCGCAGGTTTTTTTTATTATTTATATTACAAAATATTAGGAAATAACATTTACAAGGAGAATTTAGGTAAGTGGTTTTACGATAACGGTGAAGAAACTTTATTAGTCGATCACGTATTAAACCAGGACAGTATTGTTTTTGACGTGGGTGGTTATATTGGTGTTTTTTCTGACAGGATCTTGAAGAAGTATAGTCCAAATATTTACATTTTTGAACCAGTAGACACTTTCTATAAGACTCTTGTATCAAAATATAATAACAGCCCTAATGTTCACATATTTAATTACGGTCTTTCGGGGACTAATGGGGAAATGTTCATCAGTGTGTTGGGAGAAAAAAGTTCAGTCTATTCTGAAGGCCAAGATAAGCAGAAAATCGCCTTGCGTGATGTTTCAGAGATAGTAAAAGAATTAAATTTATCCAAGGATATTGATCTAATATCTATAAATATTGAAGGTGGAGAGTACTCACTATTAGACAGGATTATTGAGTCAGGGTTCATCAGTCATATAAAGGAATTGCAAGTTCAGTTTCATACCACGGTACCTAATGCCGCCAAAGAAAGAAAACGGATAGTTGAAAAGTTACTTCAAACACACAACTCTTCATATAGTTATCCGTTCGTTTGGGAAGGTTTCGTCAGAAAAAGTTAGAATGAAAATATTATATTTCGTTCCCCATCTTAATACAATCTACGCAGGAAGGACAATTTACAATGGCTATAAGAACGCTTTCACGGACTTAGGTCACGATTTTAGATTTCTTACAGCTGATAGCAACCAAAAGAAAGAAATAGAAGAATACAAACCTCATATAATTTTTACAGGTATTAATTCGTATGTTCTGAAATTTCTGGATTTGGAAAATATACAGCAAGCAAGGAAGAATGGAGCCAAAGTTTTCGTCTCGATACCGTTTTGGAAATCACCTCTATCAAAATTACGCATTAACGAATCTCCCGGTCTGTCTGATATGCCTGAATATACCAACATGATAAAGTCCGGCAGATTTGGGGATGTATACTACAATGTTTGTGAAGTCGGTGATCCACGAATGGAAGGTTTTGAAAAGGAGACCGGTTATAAACATTACACAATCCCTTTAGCAGCAGACAAAACTATGCACTATCCGGAATATTCGGAGCGATTCCACTCCGATATATCCTTCCTTGGTACCAATCTTCCTGAAAAACGCGCGTTTTTTAAAGAAGTCATACTCCCTATGCGGAGCATCTATAACGTTCGTACTTACGGTCAGGATTGGGCTGCTACAGACCGTATCCTATCCTTAATCCAAAAAGGTGGTCAATATTTTAACATCCCTTATCTTAAAGCTTTGCAAAAACCTAAATTAAGTTTAGAGGATGAAAGAAAAATATACACATCATCCACCGTATCCTTGAACGTCCATGAGGAGTATCAGAAGAAGTATGGAGGAGACTGTAACGAACGGACATTTAAAATACCTGCATGCGGAGGTTTTGAAATTACTGACGATGTTGCATGCATAAGAAAATATTTTAGAGAGGGCGATGAGATAGTGATTGCTGATGATAAAGTCGATTGGACGGAGAAGATACAACACTATCTTAAATATCCTAATGAGAGATTAAAGATAATAGAAGCAGGTAAACAAAGAGTATTAGCTGAGCATACTTATCATCATAGGGTTCAGACTATATCGAATATCCATAACAGTATCAGTTAAGATTCAACCGATTTCCAGGAACTAAAATCCCTGTTGAGTAACTTTTCCAGAGAATTAATATCATCCATAAAAATCTCAACACATTTTTTTCTGTCATCAACGCTCATTTTTGGATACTGGCTGGGGCGTTTATTAATTGTAGAATAAATATTAAAGAGTGTCCTACTCTCTAAGATTCGCATTCGTACATTCTCAAGTTCTAATCTATCGATGGCGACCATACACTTATGAATAATATCTTTTAAGAGTTTGCTTTTTGTTTCATAGGCACTGTTAATTCTCTTATCAATTGATGGGGGAATGAAACTTGGATCTACTCCCAAAAAATTATATAAGTCACGTGTGACGGAGGTAGGGTTTTTAATTGTATCGTCGTAAATAACTACATGGATATTATCAGCAGGAAAGTTATCATAAAATTTCTTTAAGTGTTTATAATAAAATCCTTTATCAATAAACATTCCTTTAGATAAAGATTCCGAAAAACTCTCCGGGACGTCAAGTAATGTTCCATGATAAAAATACCAATATGACGAGTAGACCATATCAACAGGATTTCTAAGAATAGCTACTAGTTTAACATTTGGCAAATGTTCCTTAATTCTTTCATACGCGACTGGATCTGCCATATACGATGCGCTAAATTCACCACGTAAGTATCCAACTTTTGGTTCAGGAAATTGCTGTAGATACCATTCAAATCCACGATTATAACAGGATAGTCTGTTTGTTTTATGCTCACCCCATATATCATCCGTATTAAAGAATAGTACTTCCTTCCTAGTTTTCTTAGATGAAAGTAATATTTGTGGATGTTCTTCCAGACACTTACTAAGCCATGTAGAACCGCTTTTGGGAGCACCGATGCCGATAAAATCTATTGAATCCATAAAAGTAATAATATCACTTTCGTGTAGTTAAACGCTATTAGCAGGTTTGAAAATTCTTCCCGGACAGCGAATTGTTGTCTCTATATTACCGGTTTTTTTATCTATGACGTTTGTTGATGAATATAGAGCTTTAAAAATTCCGGAATCTTGACAGCTCCACTCCACCTTATGTTTATTGATACAACCGGATACGGCTTTTTCAAAGGGTTGTGAATAGATGCATTCTTTGTTTCCATCACATTGCTCGATAACATTTGCCGTTACATCCACCTCATCTGAGGATTTTGGGCACTCCGTTATATTGGCGGCTTTCCGTATTGTTATTTTATTTCCCTCATCAGTATATGTTTTTATGAAAATTACCAACATAATGATAATAAAAGTAAATGCAGAAAAGTATGCTGCTAAAGATAGTTTTTTAATCATAAATAATTTTTAATTATATTAACAACCTGCTTTCTTGTCGGAGTGTAGTACATCTGGTACAGAAGAAGAATTGCCAGCAGTATAGCCCACACTTGTGAATACTTATCCTGATGCTGAGTTGACATACTCCAAGGAAAGAATGGAACTTTAATATTACCTATCAGTAAATTCATTTGGTACCGGACTAAGCCGCTAATATTTGCTGAAGGACCTGCAGCTAAATAAATATAAGTATTTAAAAAGTATATGAACGCAATAATATTTTTATAAAACACAGACATTGCTAGCAATGGGACAGCCATATATTGATTTGCCAAGGAAGGTGAAAAGGCAAACATCGCAAGTAAATAAAGTGGGTACACGATCTTAATATCCTTTACTTTATTTATCGCCAATACACCAAATAATAACAAACTTGTAACAAAGAAAAATGAATAATCTTTAAAGAAAGGCGTCCACGAAAAGTATTTTTGTATGTAAGCAGCCGGTAAAAATAGATGAAGAAGCTGAGCAAAACCGGAAGTACCGTACAGCCCTCCGCTTCTGTAGTCAAATACAAACATCTTTATATTCCTAAATGTGATCGCTGCAGGATGATAAGAATCACGTAAGATTTCTATTCCGAAAAGTCCGAAAAAGATAAAATACGGTATAAAGATATAAGTAATAATATCCGAGGTTTTAAAGATCTTATTCCTGCGGTGCATAAGAAATACGTAAAACGGGAAAAAGAATAAAACGTGTTTTATACCCAGAGAAAATCCTAAAATTATGGCGGAGGCAATCAGGAGTTTTTTATACTTGGGATTCTTCTTTTCATAGAGATCTTTTGCCTTTAGTAAAACGAACCAACTTAACAAACCTATCATAATAGTTGTGCTTTCTATCTGTGAGTGATATCCGGTGATAAGTAAACTTACCGGATTTAACAAGTAAATAAGCGATGATACTTTTCCGAATATTTTCCAGATTAATAATGCCATGATAGTGTCGAATATGGATAGGAAAAATACCACCCAGATGTGGAATGTATACATGTCATTAAGGGATAATTTATTTAAAGCAAACGCTAAGAAATATAATGCGTAAGATCTGATTGGACCGTGGTTATAAAATTGAGTATATGTATATATGACCCTGCCGTTTAAAAACCCATCTAACATTCCTCTAGATACGTGTTTCCATATCTCGATGTCATTATTATAGCCAAGCGTTGATATTGATAGTTTTAAAATAAAAACAACAACTGCTACAGAACTAAAAACGAAAAAACCCTTCATTCAACTATAATACCTTAATTTTGAAGTTGGTGGCAATGAGCGAAGCCTTTACTTTATGCAGGACTGTATAAAAAGTGAATGCTATACTATTTTATATGGAAAAAATAGTACTTAATCTCGGTTGTGGGAAAACCAGAATACCCAACTCTATAGGTGTGGATACAGTTAAAATTGAGGGTTACGTAGATGTTGTCCATGACTTGAACCAAGTACCCTATCCCTTTCCTGATAATTACGCAGATGAAGCTCATATGTATCACGTGCTCGAACATTTGGAAAATCCTTTAAGAAAATTGGAGGAAGTTTATAGGTTTTTGAAGCCGGGAGGTATTTTGTATATGAGGGTTCCTCACTTTTCTTCTTTGGGTGCTTTTACCGATATTACACACATTAGGCCATTCGGATACATGAGTTTCGACTGTTTGAAAAGTAATAATTACCAGCATTTTTATACTAACGTGGAATACAAGATACTTGAGAAAGAGATAAAGTATTTTGGCCTTTACCCAAACAAAGGATTTTACGCAAAATACATTCATGCTAATCAGTGTGTATGGTTCGCAAAACCATTTGTTCTGTTATTGAATAAACTAATTAATTTAAGTCCAATATTTTTTGAAAGAGTGTGGTGCTACTGGGTAGGTGGCGCGACAGAACTTATGATTACGCTTCAGAAAGTTTAGAAAAACATGAATAAAAGCAATGTAATAACAGATCAAGAACTATTTTTTAACCAAAACTCATTAGCCGGGAAAAAGGAATTTACCAAAAACATCTTTTATTATTATGCAAATAAAGAGCAAATCGAAGGTTTTAATTGGATAGAAGACAAGAAAAATATTTTAGAATATGGATGCGGATCAGGCACCTCTTTGGATATCTTTTTTGAGGCCAGAAATCTGGAAGAATACTTTTTTTACGGAGTAGATATAGCGGAACAGGCTGTAAAAAAAGCAAAAGAGTACTATCCAGGTTACACTTTCTATAAAATAAAAGATAATAAAATACCGCAGATTGAGGATGGTACTTTAGATGCAGCGTTTATGCTTCATGTATTGCACCACTCATTTGATCACGGAGATATATTCAGTGAGATATATCAAAAACTTAAACCAGGCGGCAAGTTCTTCTTAAGCGACCTAAGTTCTAACAACATTTTTATTAGATTAGGAAGAAATATCTTCGCACTATTTCCGGCATTCTTTAAAAATAAGTTTCCCGATGATTTGGTAGTTGATGGAAAAATTCCGGAGAAGTATCCGGTGGATTATCAAAAAGTTGCTATGCTTCTAAGGGATACTGGATTTGAAGTGCAGGAAATAGGACACGGCCATGTGTTCTTTTTCCTTTTTGGATGGTTGGATAGGTTTGTACCATTAACAAAAGTTAAGCACCTTACTTCTATATATCCAAAGATTATGAAACTGGAAGAAAGATTACTGAAACATAATTTATTTAAGAAACAAGCAGAAGTTTTTTATATTAAAAGTGTTAAATAATATAGATACAAACAATACTACTACAATAGCATCGGGAGATTACTCCAATTCTTTGAACATGTTCGTCTACGAAGAAGTTCCTGAGGATTCTCTTTGTTTGGATGTGGGGTGTTGGACTGGGAACCTGGGAAGGTTACTTAAAGAAAAGAAGCGATGTGTAGTCGACGGAATTGAAGTTAATAGGCAAGTTTCAGAACAAGCACTAAGAAAAGGTTACAGAAATGTGTTTATAGTAAATTTAAATAATGATAGTTTTGAACTAGATAACACTGATGGACGTTACGATGTAATAATATTTGCCGATGTACTAGAACACTTAGTCAACCCTGTGGGAGTTCTAACGAACCTTATGAGATATTTGAAACCGGATGGAATAGTTATTGTGTCGCTGCCTAACGTAGCATTTATTTTAAATAGGTTGTTGTTACTAATGGGGAAATGGGATTATAAAGATTTTGGAACTTTAGATAAGACTCATTTGAAATTTTATACTGTAAAATCGGGAGCACATATGGTAGAGTCTGCGGGGTTGGAGCTAGTTAAAGTATTACCTTATAACCAGTTTGGTATACTGACACGTTTAAACTATTTAAATAAACTCCTCCCAACTCTTTTTAGTTACCAATTTTTAGTTGTTGCTAAAAACGAAAATGGAAAATAAACCATTACTAACATTTGCTATACCTACATATAACCGATCCGAGACTTTAGAAGAAATTCTCAAAGAGTTAGAGAAACAGAATACTGATGAGGTAATAATATTAGTATCGGATGACACCTCGCCGGATAATACCCAAGAAATGGTTTCAGGCTATAAAGATAGAATTCCCAATTTAATTTATAACCGGAACGAGAAGAATTTGGGTTTTAACGGGAACGTGTGTACTTGTTACGAGTTGGCTCCTACAAGATACGTTTGGTTCTTTTGTGATGATGATACTTTGCTTCCCGGTGCAATTAATAGCGTAGTAACCGCGCTAAAAAAGTACGAACCTGTAGTTACGGTCTTTAATCACACACAGATGGATCCTTATGGAGTTAAGGTCACGGCAGGTGTGTCCCAAGACATAATTTATAACAGTGTGGAT
>Ga0075579_104_pt1 | contig 47478 bp, 42 predicted proteins | sample RifGroB1_FD_68195 | JGI IMG/M metagenome (GOLD analysis project Ga0075579, IMG submission 68195) | candidate division WWE3 bacterium GW2011_GWB1_41_6 | reverse complement strand
TTTGAATCCTTTTCGTACTACTATAAGGGGAACATACAACGTGATCTGAGCGAAACTACCGATTACATTGTAGCGTCATTGGACTTTGACCGCAGGAATATTGAATATGAACTATGTCCGGTTATGGAAAAAAGTTTTGGTCCTAAGAATACTCCGGTAGTTTTTATTTTTAAGTGTAAATGACAAGTTCCGTTAGACTATCGGGGTGCGAACATCTATAATCATAAAGATGCCGTTCCTTTCAATAGTAATAATAAATTACAATACCCGTGACCTTTTGCAGAAATGCCTGGTCAACCTCCTAAGTATCTACCCTGAAAAGGAAATAATCGTTGTAGATAACGGCTCCTCCGATGGTTCTGCGGAAATGGTCCGTAATGAATTCAACGAGGTATTACTTATTGAAACCACAAATAACGGTTTAGCCGCAGGAAGTAATTTGGGTTTGGAAAGATCGCGTGGAGATTATGTTTTGTATATGGGTACCGACGCTTACCCGACTTCTGAGACGGTGAGTGGGATGATCGAGTATATGGAAGAAAATAACAACGTGGGTATTTCAACTGCAAAGCTAGTTCTTCGTGACGGAACTGTAGACATGGATGCGCACCGCGGCTTTCCTACCCCATGGGCTGCGTTTACACACTTTACTAAAATAAATAAAATATTTCCTGACTCCCGTTTTTTCAACCGTTACTTTCTAGGTGGCTTAGATATGAAACAACCTCACGAAATAGATCTCTGTATAGCCCATTTTATGTTTATAAGGAGAGTGGTTTTTGATCGGATCGGAAAATGGGATGAACAGTTTTTCCTATACGGGGAGGATGTGGATTTCTGTTACCGTACAAAAGAAGCGGGATTTAAAATAATGTACCTTCCACAATTCTCTGTTCTGCATTATAAAGGTGTTACCGTTGGGATAAGGAAACAGACAACTGATATTTCGACTGCAAGCCAGGAAACAAGAAAAAAGATGAAAAAAGAAACGACCCGCGCGATGAGGTTGTTCTATGATAAACACTACAAGAACAAATACCCTAAGTGGCTTACCGGTATAGTTCTATTTGGGATAGAATCTTTATCCAGACTCAGGGAAAAGGGATTTTTTCTGGGATAGACAACTGGATCGTACGGTTTATGTACGCGACACAAAAGGATTATCCTTTATGTAGTATCTCCAGAATTTGTCCTTGTGCTCTTCCGCGTAATCTATGCCTATCCTCGTAGCGGTAACGATCCCGAAGTTTTCTAATGCCCCCTCATTCGTTATATAAATTAGATCACTCTCCGTTATATCAATGTTGTTGTGCGATTTATCAATTCCCAAAGCTTGAGTAAGTTTACCCGGCCCCGTAGTAAGGTTTTGAACATTTTCGGTATTCCGGTTCTTGATCATTGTATCTATACCTGTGACGGGTTCCAGACTTCTTATAAGAACCGCAGCCGGAAGTTCGGGTTGTTCTGTAACAATGTTAAGCATATGGTGCATACCGTATGTAAAATAAACGTATGTGAATCCGGCAGGACCCCACATGGGAAAACAAGTTTCTTTCTTACGCCAACTGGCATGACTTGCCTTATCTTCAGTGCCTATGTAAGCTTCCGTCTCGGTGATGTATCCGGAAAAATAGCCGTGTACCAACACCATTCCCAGTAGTTCTTTGGCGACGTCTTTAGTATCTCTAGAATAAAAATTGCGGGTATGCTTCATTAATAATAAATTATTGGATTAATCTTTTTTCTTGTCGAGTCTATCCAATTTGAGTTGTTTAAATATAAAGTAAACAGTGCCGGCAATTATAAGGAAATCTATCAGTACGCTAATAAAATTTCCTATCATGATCCTGGCAGGGCCTAGTGGTATTACGAGGCTGTTTAATTGACCGACCTTGCCAAGTCCGATACCGATTATCGGATTAATAATATCATTTACAAATGAAGTAACGAGCTTTGAAACGGAACCGCCTAAGACAAACCCCATCGCAAGTCCAATTATCCCTTGTTCTCTGATAAATGTTAAAAATCCTTTCACGATATATTCCTCTAACAAAATTCTAACACAAATTTAATGCCCAATTCAAATACAAAAGTTATTCTACAGCAATAACCGATGTACTTAATTAGGAGATATTATATTGCAATACAAAGAGTTTTACGTTTCCAAGGCATTATTGTTTATCACGGCACTGGTGTTTATAACAACCGGTGTATTAATTATTCTCCGATTTAATCCATTTTCGAAAATACCTTTATTACATACCGGTGAACTTTTTAATAGAGATCGGATCGAAAAAGTTTATGTCGACACATATCCCGATGCTACTTTAAACCAGTTATGGGATGCATACAAAAGAGAGTATGTTCAAAAAGACGGCAGAACAATGGATAGAGCACAAAATTTCCTGACAACCTCAGAAGGGCAGTCTTATACCCTTCTCCGCTCTGTGTGGCTAGACGATAAAGAGACATTTGACGCGACTCTTCTTTGGACAAATCACAACCTGAAAAAACGCGGAGATAATCTATTTGCGTGGAAATGGGGTGAATTGAGTCCGGGTAACTGGGGTGTCCTTGAAAGCGAGGGAGGGCTTAACTCTGCGTCGGATGCTGATCAGGATATTGCACTTGCATTGATTTTTGCATATCACAGGTGGAACCAACCTCATTACTTAGAACAAGCTCGGCGTATTTTAAATGACATATGGGAGCAGGAGGTAATAATAATCCAAGACAAACCATACATGACTGCGGGAAACTGGGCAAAACTAGAAGCGGAGCCCATCATTAATCCCTCGTACTTATCACCGGCGGCATATTCTATATTCTCAAAAGTAGATCCAATTCACGATTGGATGGCAGTAAAAGATACATCCTATGAAATATTAGAAAAGTCGACTGTAGTTCTACCGCCTGACTGGATCAAAATAAACCCCGCCACTTTAGAGGTTATTCCCCATTCTTTTAGTGACGAGGAACCTGCTTTTTCCCATGATGCGTTAAGAGTGTTTTGGCGGGTAGGTTTGGATTGGGAATGGCATCAGGAAAGACGGGCGAAAGAATACTTTACAAAAGTTAGCTTCCTGAAAGCGGAATGGGACGAGTATGGCGCGATCAGATCGGCTTATACTCTTGACGGAAAACCGCTGGTATCTGATGAGTCTTTAAGTATGTACGGAGCCGTGCTCCCCTACTTCTTAGTTATATCGCCGGAGATAGCAGGTCAGATTTACAACGACAAACTTGCAGAACAGTTCAACCCGGATAGCGAAGATTTTCATGGTGATATTGGATATTATTCCTCGAACTGGGCTTGGTTCGGAATGGCAATGTACCAGGATCGTCTTTTGAATTTATTTAGTTCGGAGGGAGTGAGAAGGTGAGCAATGAAAAGGACCCAATCATTTTAACAAACTACGCAAAAGTTTCTAAGCTGTTGATATCAACAGCAGTTTTACTGACTTTAATATATTTTACATGGTGGCTTAACATTAATAATGCAGGCCACCCGGTGTTATATACATTTCTTGTGGTTGGGGAGATATTCCACGTGTGGCAGGCGTTGGGTTACGCGTATACTATATACAATCAGAAAAGAATTCCCTTTAAAATGGCAAAATACTACCATCCGGTAGATATATACATAACGGTGTGCGGGGAGCCTGTTGAAGTTGTTGAAAAAACTGTAAGAGCAGTAATGGATATATCCTACCCATATTTTAATGCATATGTTTTGAATGACAGTAAAGGTGCAGGCAAAGATAACTGGGAGGATATTGACATAATGGCGGAACGATACGGAGCAGTACCGATATCCCGCCCGACAAACAAAGGTTTTAAAGCAGGTAATGTAAACAACGCAATGAGACTTACCAAAGCACCGTATATAGCAATTTTTGATGCGGATCAAATACCCGAAAAGAACTTTTTAATCAGAACAATGGGTTATTTTAATGATGAAAAGATGGCACTAGTGCAGACTCCCCAGTATTACGTAAACAAAGGAGATAATTTTTTAACAAGAGCGGCGTGGGAACAGCAAGAGCTATTCTTTGGGCCGATTTGCAACGGTAAAAATAAAAGTAACGCTACATTCTGGTGCGGAACAAACGCAATTATAAAACGTAAGGCAATCGAAAGTATCGGTGGTGTTCCCGAAGATAATATTGCGGAAGATTTCCTGGCTAGCTTGTTTTTACATGAACAAGGTTGGAGTACGATATATATTCCCGAGATTCTTGCCAAAGGTTTGGCCCCTCACAATCTAGAAGATTATGTGAACCAGCAGTTCAGATGGGCAAGAGGTTCTCTTGAAGTGATTTTCAAATACAACCCATTATTTAGGCGAGGTCTTTCCTGGGCTCAGAAAATGCAGTATTTATACTCATCAGGTTACTACCTAAATGGAATAATAGTTCTGATAGATGCCGCAATTCCTTTACTCGCGTTAGGTTTTGACGCTTTGCCTGTAAGTGCTGAAACAAGTGATTTTATGGTCTACTTTTTCCCTTTCATTTTTTCAACGATATTTCTGCTGATGATGTCAACTCGTAACCAAATTACATTCAACGCAATTCAAATGTCCATGAGTTCCTTTTTTGTCTTTTTTACCGCTACGATTTCTGCAGCACTCAATATCAAAGTTAAGTTTAAGGTTACGTCCAAATCAAAAGAATCGGGAAATTATCTTAAATTAGTTATTCCTCACATGATTTATATTGTCCTGACTATCATAGCGATCGTTGTGGCGGTTATCAGGGATGGGATCGTTCCATCGGTTGTGACAAACGCTTCCTGGGCGATTTTTAATATCATTTTTTTCTCCGGTTTCTTACGCGTGGCTTACCCATGGGAGACTGTGTTTGAGAAATTAACAAAACCCGTCACACTAGGGTTAGAGCAGGAAGTAGCAGAAGAATTTGCCTTTCCTTTTGTGGAGATAGATACGAGTTTACATACGGATCATGAAGACTAAAGGGAATACGATAATTAAACAAAATAATGATCTGGTAATAAATACTGTCGTAATACTTATTATTGTATTGGGAGCATATTTGCGCCTTCACCAACTGGACAAGGAAAGCATACGGTTGGATGAAGCTCAAAGTATTTGGCAAGCTTCGCATTCACTGGAATTTATCAGGAATTATATGGCGCAGAACGTTCATCTTCCGCTACATAACTCACTACTTCATTTATGGATGCGGATTTTCGGTGCTAGTGCGATGTCCGTAAGAGTACTATCAGCAATACCGGGGATATTGTCTTTGCCCGCTATCTATCTATTATCAAAAGAGATCCTTGCAAACAGAAAAAAAGCAATTATGGCTCTAACGATAGCCTCGATATCCCCTTTTTGGATTTGGTATAGCAGAGAAATAAGAATGTATACGTTGCTTACACTGGTTTCAACCTTATCCTATTACTTTTTCTTAAAAATTATTAAAGAGTCTACATGGCGTAACGTGGCTACGTACACCCTAATAAACCTCGTTGGTATTTATACACACTATTTTTTTAGTTTGGTGTTATTGGTTCAGGTGGTTTATTTTCTTATTCTTTGGAGAACAGGCTTGGAACCGAGGTTAAAATATTACGCTAAAAGTGTGTTCAAATTATTTGTTGCATCAGCTATCGTACTTATTTTAGCATTTCTTCCGTGGGCGTATTTTCAGGCCAGAAATACTATGGGTGGGAACTTATCACCTGATTTAAAATCCCCCTCAAGTTTTAATATAGTACTAAGTTTGTTCGAATTTACACTAGGTTACCAGCCTGAAAACACGACCGCCGCAATTATCGCACTATGGCCGTTAACCGTTCTGATTGGGTTCGTTTTCTTGAAAAAACGCAAAGACCCGTTGGGTCCCGGAATATATTTGGCATTCTTAGGAGCATTCTCCCCTATCGTGATAGTTTATGTTGTTAGTTTATTGTTCCAGCCGATGTATCTGACACGGTACCTTATTAGTTCAACACCTTTATATTACATTTTGTTAGCTTGGCTTTTGATGGAAATGCGGGGAAGAGTTCAGTATGTAGTTGGAGGGATGTTCTTTGCGGGGATAATGCTTTCGTTGCATAATCAGGTATTAAGTCCGGATATACCTACAAAGGAGAACTACAGAGAGGCTGTTGAGTTTGTTAACAATAATTCTACGAACAGAGATGTCGTAGTTGTAAGTCCGCCTTATACTCTTTACCCTGTTTACTACTATTACAATAATCCCAGTAAATTAATTTCGATGCCTGTATGGGATAGAACTCAGCTCAATATACCCGAAATAAACGACGAAAGGTTAAAAGAAGATTCTACGATGATACAGCAGGGACATAAGAGGATATTTTTAATTGCAACACTGGATCTGGCTGGTGGGTATACAGTACAAAATTACCTTGATCTGAATTACACACGTTTGGAAAAACATCAGTTTTCTAAGTTCGTTTGGGTGTCTGTTTATCAGGCGGAGTATCCGTCCATTAACACACAGACCGCTTCAAAGGAGTAGACAAGATGAGAAACATAAGCCATATTTTGTCCGAAAATAGATTTGAGATTATAATTATTGCTTTTTTGGTAGTTGTAACAGCATTTCTTCATTCGTATAACATGCTTAATTTCCCTTACTTCGAATCTGATGAGGGAACCTATATGTCTCAAGCATGGTCTTTTTCCACATCCGGAAAACTTTCGCCTTATAAATATATTTACGACCACCCGCCGTTAGGTTGGATCTTTATCTCTTTTTGGACACACATCACGGGTGGTATTTTTGCTTTTGGATTTTCACTAAACTCAGGGCGGGTCTTTATGCTGGTTCTACAAACAGTATCTAGCATTCTATTGTATTTTATAGCAAGAAGGTTAACAGACAGCCGTTTAGGGGGATTGCTAACCGTTCTTATTTTTTCAGCTTCGCCTCTTGGTATTTATCTACACCGGCGTATTCTTTTGGATAATATAATGACCTTTTGGCTACTTTTATCCTTGTTTATTATTTTATATTCAAAAATGTCCTCAAAGACTATTTATTTAAGCGCTGTAGTATTAGCAATAGCGGTTCTTACTAAAGAACCGGCGATAATATTCCTGCCGGTTTATGCGTACATCTTTAATCTGGTTTTGAGGGGTGGGATTGGTTCCATTAGCTCATTGACTACTATGGATAATAGATCGATCGGCGGCGCGGTTATATGGTTGCTTATGTTTTTGTTCATTGTCTTGCTATATCCCCTTCTTGCCTTTATTAGGGGTGAGTTATTACCTTCAGACAGCGGCGTGAGTTTAGTTCATACATTTCTTGAACAATGGTCGCGCAGAAGCGGAAGTTTTGCCGATATTAGAAATACTGATATTTGGATTAACATTGTTAACTGGCTTAAAGAAGATCCCCTTTATATAGTTACCGGTTTAGCGGCATCGTTGATAAATCTATACTTTGGCTTGAAGAACAGAAATGCGCTAGTTTTGTCGCTGCTGTCTATTTCGTATTGGGCATTTTTACTTTTAAGCGGGTTTGTTCTTGAGTTTTTCATAATACCTGTTCTTCCTTTTATGGCAATGAATATTTCATACATTACTATATATTTGCGTCGTTTAATTAAAAGGAGATATATGTCTATTGGTGTTGTAACGTTAAGTGTTATTCCTGCACTATCGGTGGCGGTGATGCTGTTTCTTATGATCGTTCATTACTCAGGGAATGTAAAAGATAAGTTCAACATATTTAGTGATGATCAAACCGGTCCTCAAAAAGAGGCGGTTTGGTGGTTGCTAAACAATACTTCAGATAATATGGTAATAGTGATAGACAATTATGCATATATCGATCTAAACGCCCGTAACACTTTAACCGGCCGCAAGTTTGAATATTACTGGAAAGTGGACTTTGACCCTGATATCTCGAACGTACTTCTCTCGAACAATTATGATAACATTGATTACGTTGCGGCAACTCCCCAAATGATAAGAGATATCAATAACAACCCTAAGCTTGCATTGACACGTGAGGCTTTAAAAAAGTCCGAAAAAGTAATTGAGTATATGGGTAATGAATGGGGAGTTGAGATCCATAAAGTGTTTCCATCGGGTAATGATGTCACTTTATCCGGTGGTTATTTATATCTCTAACCTTTTCTCTTAACCTCTTGGATGTATAATAAACCTATGAATAAAAAACTTTATATCTCTGTTGCAGTTGTTTTTGTCACATTAATGGTAATCGGATATATAGTAGTAAAAAGTATGGGAGGTGCACCGGTACGTGTGGAAGGAGTTCTATTACCCGCAAAAGCCGTTGAGTTATTCTACGAGAATTATCTGCAGAAAGAAGAGGATAAGATCGTTATGGACATTTATAAGGAAAGCCCTTACGTTACCGACACCTTTAAGAAGAGCGTAAATTCATCAGCCAAAGACGCGATCTTATACCCGTCATTATTCTGTAGTGAAAATAAACCTTTGGGAATAAATATCCATGACCCTGTTTATGAAGGTGAAGATAAAGCATATGTTCAAGTCGACAATAATTTCGGTGAGTCTGGAAGTATATTTAGCATAGAACTTATAAAAGACCGGAAAAATTGGAAAATCGATAAAGTTATATGTCCTGCGGGTTTACAGCCGACGGAAGGAAATGAACTTACGGGCGAAGAGAAGGTTTCATTGTTTTATTCGAACGAAAATTTGTTTTCCGAAGGTACCAGCGACTGCAGGCTTGTATATCCCGTTGAGAGGACGATAGACAGGACTAAGTTATTTGATAGTTCATACAGAGAAAAAGCGGATGCGGTTTTAAGAATGCTTTTTGAGGGACCGACATCCGGAGAAAAAAGCGAAGGTTATAGCTCGCCATTTTCGGATCAGACGGCGGGTATTTTAAATACAGTTAGAGTGTGGCAGGGTACTGCGTATGTGGATCTGACGGATCTAAGAAGTGTGATTCCGAACATAAGTGCCAGCTGTGCGGGTGTCCAGTTCTTTTCGCAGATAGATAAGACATTAATGCAGGATGGCAAGGTCAATAAAGTTATATATGCAATAAACGGCAGTCCTGAAGTGTTCTATGAATTTATGCAGTACGGTTGTCAGGATAATGTATGTGACCCAACTCCGTTTAGTGACCCTTCCCTACCCTCGGAATAGAGTGCCGTCTATGTTGGATTTAAGAATTTCCAAATTCTTTGTGTTCGCTTTGTAAACAAAATCCCCCAAGTCCCCTACCACAGGTAAAAGACCGACTATTAGGTCAATGACAATATTTAAAAACATTCTATATATCTTTTTATGCGGCAGACCTGCTTTTACCCCGGCATATAATATATAAGTTGCAAGAACAAAGGATAAGGCATCGCCTAATCCCGGTACCAATCCTAATAATGGATCCAGACCAAACCTAAAATTTAAGATTCTGAACCTGTTCTCAAGTAGGTCTACCAAATATTCAGCTATTTTTATCTCTTTTTGCATAAGTTCCCCAAACTAATATTACACCTTCTTACAGTCTTGCATTCATTGTACCACCGACAAAAAACCGTACATGTTCTTACACATTTCTAACATTATTCTTACCGTTTTTTGACAAGGTATTTTATGTTTGAGAGAATGCTAAGGTTTGTGAACGCAAACGTGCCTGCTCATGAAAGTTACTAACGTAACATCAAAAAAAGCCGCTTTACTAGTGCTCACACTTTTTGCTTCTTTTTTTATACTTAGCCAAGTAGCAAAAAAAGTAGACGCACAAGAGTCCGTAATTAGCCAACGCCCGATTTATACTGACGATGTTGCACAGGGATGGGAAAATTGGTCCTGGAAAAGCAGCGTCAATTTTAAGAATTCCAATCCAACCCGCACCGGAGAAAAGTCTATTAATTATACTTCCGGTGCGTGGGGAGGATTGTACTTCCACAATGAACAGATCCGGAATATTGATGGATATAAAACTTTCCGGTTTTTCCTTTATCCCACAAAATCCGGTCAGGACTTCCGTGTTCTATTTTTCGATAAATATAATAAAAAATTGAATACAGAATTTACGGTTAGTGAATACACGGACGGACTTGCACCAAATAAGTGGACTAAGGTAGATATTCCTCTTGATAAATTAAAAACCGAAACAAAAGAAATCAAAGGTGTTGCGATCCAAGAAGGAAAAGGTATCAACGATTCGGCAATATTTATTGACGATATTTCATTTGAAACGCAAACGGAAACTGCCCCCGTTTCAAATTCTAATTCAAGTACCGACTCGGCAAGCAATAACTATCTGATATTTGAAAACTCACTAAATAGTAAGTGGTCCGATTGGTCATGGGGTGGGAGGAGCTCATTTACCGACTTGATCGAATTTAAACAAACTGCGCTTTGGGCAGCGTTCTATGTTCATACAAAAGAACAGATGGATGTATCCGGCTACTCAACAGTCAATTTCTCGTTGAAAACCGAAAAGACCGGTAATAATTACAAAATAGCATTGTTCGGTGCTGATGATATGTCTTTCGCCGAGTTTAAGAGTTTGGATAAAATGGGCGGACAGCCGGGAAGTACATGGAAAAACTACAGTATAAAGATTTCGGAACTTAACCCAAGTATGAGGCCAATTAAAGGTATTGCTATTCATAACGGAAGCGAACATACAAACATTTCTCTATTTATCGATAATATCTCTATTAGCGGAGGTACTTACTTTACACTGGAAAACCAAGATTCAACCACTCAGCCGGAGCCCGATAAACTACCTGCTCCTCAGCAGCCCACACCAGACCAGGCTCCGGCTTCCTCTGAAGGTACGTATAAAGCCAGTAAGAATGTGATATATAGGAATGGAAGTCCTGTACAGCTAAAAGGTGTCAGCTGGTTCGGGTTTGAAACGAGTGCGAATGTAGTGCATGGATTATGGCAGCGAAACTGGAAAGAAATGGTCACCCAGATAAAAAACACCGGATTCAATGCCGTTAGGGTACCTTTTTGCCCTGCGACTTTACAAGGCAAAACACCAACATCGATAGATTATTCAAAAAATGACGACTTGCGGGGTCTAAACAGTCTGCAAATAATGGACAAGGTGGTAAAAGAAATCAACGACCAGGGGATGTATATACTAATGGATCACCACACGCCTGATTGTAAAACAATTACAAGCCTTTGGTATACAGGCTCGTACTCAGAACAGCAATGGATAAACGATCTGAAAAATGTTGCCAACAGGTACAAGAGTCTCCCATACTTTATGGGAATGGATATCAAAAACGAACCTCAGGGAGCAGCAACATGGGGAACCGGCGACGTTAAGACAGACTGGAAAATCGCAGCTGAAAAAGCCGGCAAAGAAGTTTTAAATGCTAATCCTAATTTATTAATATTCGTTCAGGGGGTGCAGGACAACCCGTCCTGCACTTCATCGACGGCACATTGGTGGGGAGGAAACCTTGAACCGGTAGCATGCGCTTCGGTCAACAACGCTTATATTCCCGCAGATAAGCTGGTTTTCTCCCCCCACGTCTATGGACCCGATGTTTACTGGCAATCATATTTCTCAGCATCTAATTTCCCCAGCAACATGCCGGCGATATGGAATCCCCACTTTGGGTATCTGGCTGATAAAGGGTACACTATAGTTCCCGGTGAATGGGGTGGTAAGTATGGCAATGGAGGGGTCTCCGAGGATAAAGTCTGGCAGGATGCCATAGTTTCCTACTTTAAATCCAAGAAAATATGCAACTCATTCTACTGGGATTGGAATCCTAACTCCAGTGACACCGGAGGAATACTTCAAAACGACTGGAAGAGTGTATGGCAGAATAAAGTGAACATGCTCCAAAACTACTACAACTCTTGTAAATAATCACCCCTAGGTAGGATTTGCCTTCGGTACATATTCGGTATATTATATTTTAGTGTCACTACTTAAAAAACCTTTACCTGAGATACTGCGGCCGTATTCTCTCGACGAGTTTGTAGGGCAGGAACACCTGCTTGGAACTGACGGTCCTGTAAGAAAGCTTATCGAGAATAAATCCGCACACTCAATGCTTTTTTGGGGCCCACCCGGAACTGGAAAGACCACGTTGGCTAGAATAATTGCAAGTACACTAAACGCGAACTTCATTGAGATATCCCCTACTACATCAGGAGTGAAAGATATTAAACTGGCGGTTGAAAATGCTAATAAAGAGTTTTTTGGTGAAAAGGAGTTGACAATATTATTCGTCGACGAGATACACAGGTTCAATAAAGCTCAGCAGGATTACCTTTTACCCCATGTTGAGAATGGTACTATCGTACTGATTGGCGCAACTACTGAGAACCCCTCTTTTGAGATCGTATCGCCTTTACTGTCCAGAACACGTGTTTATAAGTTCATACCAATAAGCAGTGAGCAAATGAAAGGTTTGTTGGAAAAAACACTTGGGTATCTAAATACTAATGGGATTAAGCTTGTAATAGACGATTCCGGTAAGTCATTTCTTGTGAATTTATCCAACGGGGATGTCCGTACATTACTAAACTCAGTTGATGTGTTGGCAAGATCAGGAGTTACCACCGCCGATATCTCACAGCTCCAAAGAATACTCCAGGAAAAGTTGAACAGGTATGACAAGGGCGGTGAGGAACATTACGACACTATTAGCGCGTACATAAAAAGTATGAGAGCCGGCGATGTTGACGCGGCATTGTATTATCTGGCAAGAATGGTTGATGGAGGGGAGGATCCTAAATTTATTGCAAGACGGATGGTTATTTTTGCATCAGAAGATATAGGTTTGGCAGATCCTCACGCTTTGGTGATCGCAAACGAAGTATTTAAAGCTTGTGAAACCATAGGATACCCCGAATGTCAGATAAACCTAGCACACGGAACAGTGTATCTCGCGAACGCAGACAAAGACCGCTCTTCTTATAATGCTTATTTTGAAGCGCTTGAGGATGTTAAGAGGCTTGGAAACTTAAGTATTCCCCTGAATATACGCAATGCCCCAACTAAATTAATGAAAGAGCTTGGGTACGGCAAGGACTACGAACAATATCCCGTGAAGGGAAGTTCATATCTGCCGGATAAACTAAAAGGAAAACGCTATATTAAGAGCTCTTAACTATGTAATGTTACTCCGGTGTTCCTTAGCACCAGTTCTTACTGTATTGTTACACATCTTTTATGATCGTCTCATTATCCAGTCATAAAATATCGTCATGTTACCGAAGAAGAAAGATAAAATTTGTGATATTTGCGGGGTTAGACCTGCTATAATGAACGCCTTAGTAATCCAAAATGGTCTGCAGACGATTCTGGAGCTTTGCGAGCTTGATTATATGGCTTTGGATTTTCTGCAAAAAAAGTCATACGGTATGGGTGATTATTCAAGCAATGATCCTCTTTCAGAACTATTTGATGACAGTTTGGATGATGAAGATGTCCTGCCTGTTACTAACATCTCATACGTTGCAACTCAAAGCAAAGAATTCTTTGAATTGGACAAAAGGATGTCTGACGAACTGAAGCAGATTGTTATTGATTCCGGTGATGTTGCACTTAGTTATAGGAAGAGTGTTATAGATGTCGAACATCTGCTCTATGCTCTGTTGAGTGATGAAATAGTTGTTTTACTTTTGGATCTGATTGGAGTGGATAAAGTAGAGGTGAGGAACGCTATTGACAAATCAGCAGAAAAGCGTGAGCAATACGTCTTTACGACTAATCCTCTTAAACTACCTCTATCTGATACTTCTGTGGAAGTGTTGCAAAACGCCTTAGTAAACGCAAAAGAATATAATTCCCAAAAGATAGAACCGGAGCACGTTCTAATGGCGGTTTCGGAAGATCCTCAAAGTTTAGCAGGTTCATTATTGAGGGGTTATGGAATTACAGCGGTAGCCTTAAGGCGCCCTGAACTGAGGGTATTACGTTAACTTTTGTGAGAATGAGAAGGTTTTTTCTGAAAGAACTTCAGATAGACGATCTCCAAGATACCTATTGTATTTATTACTAGTAAAGCGACGAACCAGTATCTTTGATTATTTCGTCCCGCTCTCCACAAAGCAACACCTTTCCATATCATTTCCCATATGATTATAACTGCTATCAAGAGAGAATATTTCTCTATAAATTCCATGAAATAATTATAGCAGAGAGAATTACTATTTTGTCTAGTAATTTGTGTAGTAGTTTATTTTTGCGTTTTCTTTCAGCTCGGTAACCCAGGACTGAAATTCGGTTGCGAATTTTTGCTGCTTTAGCTGTTCACGGACATCCGTGACAATTTCTTCCTGAGTAGCTTCCTTTGGAAGGAAATCTTTATTCTCTTGGATATAAGCGTCGATTTCGGCGTCGGTTACAGCCGTTCTATCCTGAAGCATGACCTCGATGATCTTTTGAAGTTTTAGCTGTTCATATAGATCCTCACGCGTCATGCCCTGTAATTCTAAAGCCGATTCTAGAGTCTGGCCTTGGGTGGTCAAAGATGTTTCGATCTCCTTAATTTGTTGATCTAATGTTTCCTGAGATACGTCAACATTAGATTTAACAGCTTCCTGTAGGATTAGTGTTTTTGTAATTTCCGAATCGAGAGTCTGTTTTCCGCCTTGTTTCTCAAGCTCTTTTATAACCTGAACTCGAGAAATAGGTTTTCCGTTAACGGTGGCTGCGATAAAATAGCTTTTTAAATAGTAACCCGCGGTGGCGAGTATTGCTGCAACAAGGGTGATAATGATATATTTTTTAAGGGTTCTTTTACTTATTTTTACGGTTGCTCTTGAGGGTGTGTGCGTTTCTTTAACAACTTCTTCCTCAATTTCATCTACGGTTTCTTCAAAGGGTTCCTCGATAGTATCTTCTGCAGACTCATTATTAGTTTGATCATTATTATTTTCCATTGAGAAAGTATAACAGAGGCTAATAAAAAAACCAACACACCCGAATTACAAGGTGTGTGAGTTTTTGACAGCTGTTCTTTTAGTTGTACAAGCTTTTGATTCCTGCGATATCCCCGGTTTCGAGAGTCCTTTTGCTGGTTTCCCCATTAACGGAGTAACCGTACATTGTTTCTATGCTACAGGATGTTGTGTATAGATCACCCAGTCCTGCGCTGTGTCCCATTTCATGTGTGGCTATATTTTGGATATCCATAGCATCGGATGATGAAATACTCCACTTGAAGTTAGTGTTAAAGAGCATATCCCATTCTACTATTTCTCTCCACGTTTCCGGGCCTGAGAAATATCCCCATACTGTAGTAACTGCGATAACTCTACTATCACCGTAGGGCCCAAAAGCAGCAACGTTTTTGTCGTCAACTCTATCCGGGTCATATACCACGTTCACATCCAGGGTCCCGTTGCCAAAAATGTCCTTGCCACTGCCGTTTTCCCATGCCGTTACGCCTCCGTTAAATGCGTCATAAACTGCATTATTGGATAAAGATGTGCTTGCGTTCAAAGGATTTACAAAATAAGGCTCAAGTTTCTTCCATTTAGCACCTGCCGAAATAAACGTGTAACAAGCGTCCGTTTTCTTCTTATTGCCTGCTGACGGCGGTTTCGCATTCTCTTTCTCTTTTTTGTAATGGATAAATGTAACTTTGGATAACGGTCCCCTATCTTCAATTCCCTTTGGCATGTTTTGTGATGCGTTGGCGGTTAACTGTCGGGATACAAAAAAAGTACCGGAAACTGTGATTATTGCTAATAATAGTATTCTTTTCATTAAAAACACCTCCTATTCAAATGGAAATTTAAGTACAAAAGTATTTGCTTATTATATACAGGTTTATCGATACATGCAATGAAATATTACCTGTCCAGGTCATCCAAGGCTGTTTTTGCCGGTATATAGTATTTATTGTAAAGCACTGCTTTTTCGAACTCGTTTCGTGCACCCGCTGTATTTCCCTGTTCAAGGTAGATCTCGCCTCTTACCAGGTACAATTCGGAAAACGCTCTGTTACCGTTGTTTAAGATATTCTCTATTTTCGCTAGAGCTTTGTTATATTGTCCCGTCTTTTGATATCCAAGGATCGGTTCAATCTGGTACCAAAGCATTCTCCTGGGTAGTTTGCTTTCGACCGACTCAAAGGATTCTACGGTTTTTTGGTAGTTGCCTAGATGGTAGCTTGCAACGGAAAGGTTAAACCCATGGTATGGGTTATTGGGATTGGCTGCCATGCCCTTTTCCGACCTTGCTGCAAGTTCGTTCCAGGCGTTATTAATGTCCATGTCACTTCCGATAATAGATTCAATCTTCTCCCGGTCTTTTTCGGGGAAAATCACAAAATACTCAAAACCGAATGGTTCCCACATTGATAAAAATTCGATATAAGTTAAAGATAGTTTAGAACCGTGGTAGGAATCGTCCTGTATCACAACCCGTTTGCTTTCATCATAACCACGGATCAGCCTGAAATGCCCAATATCGTCATTTGGGTTAAGCCACGCCCTTACCAAAACCGGTACATCGTTGGCTATGAAGGTTTTAAGAAGATCAATATCCCCACTTGGTCTGTGTATCGATTCGAGACTGAACCTTTTAATATATGTTGCAAATTCTTCAAATGATACAGATTTGTCGTCATTATCTCCTTGTGGGTGTTGGTATGGGCGTATTTCAACGGCTATGGTGTTTTGAGGCTCGTTGATACCATAATAACTTAAAAGCATAGATAATCCTGCAGGGCCGCAATTATTGAAAGTTTGATATGTATGTTTGATGTTATTTATAAGATAGTTATTTGGGAGTTGCATAGTTAAAGGTTCCGCTGAGCTTGATCCGGTGTTAATGAGATTTTCGCTTGAAGAACTTGTAACAGGGTTGGCAGAACTTATATTTGGGATATCGTTCTTAGCGCTGAAGAATGATCCATATACCGACCAAAAAACGGCCGGAATGATCATAAGTGTGATTAATGTTAGAAGTATTGTCTTTCTTTTCACTGCGGGCATTTTAACACATTTTCCCGGGTTGCTTTAATTATCTATCCTTTTACTTAACTCTAACATACGTATAACTGCGTCCTAATGAATATTGCTTAAACTTCACTTAATAAATTTCTAAAGGAGGTGAGCTACATGGCTCATAACAAAGATACCGAAGAGATGAAAAAGAGAAGAAAAGAAAGGGAACGTGAAATGGGTGCAGAACCTGACATGGGTGGGATGGAGGATGTGGAAATAGATGTGGAAGAAGGCGAACTCGGAGGTGAAACCGCGGGAATGACTGATGAGGAGCGTGAAAGAAGAGCGAGGATGAGAAAGGAATCCGGCACACCCGAAGAGGATACGGGCGGTTACCTAGATCCTGACGGTTTCTGGATACCTACAAAAGAAGATGATATGTAAAAAGTTTATAGCAGCGATTGAGCGGGCAGGTGCATCTAAACCTGCTCGCTTGATGCTATTACCGCGTGCGTTACGTTAACCGTATTTTCCACCGCAGAGCGGATAATATCCATATCTCTTATATTTGCGTTTATTCTGATATGGTATGTTCCGATCAGTTCATTCTTCCAGTTCCATTTGGTTGAGCCTCTGTATATCAAAACCATATTGGATGCGGATTTACGTTCGTTAAAAAGGCTTTGCAGAAGGATATGTTCAAAAAGATGCGCAATAGGTGTATTGAGAACCTCTTCGGAAAAAGGCAGGTTCTTAGAGTTATAACACTTATTTTCCAGAACCTCCGGAATACTGGTAGTCAGAATTTCTATGGTGTTAGTACAATTACCGGTATGAAGCTTTTTAGGATCTATCATAAAAAGTATTTCGGTAGTAGCATTATTTACCTCAACAACAAGAGAAAAATGAACGGTTTTATAAACAAGTTGTGAAGCCTTGGTCGGCGCGGTGGTGATAACTCTTACCATACTCTAACAAAATCCTAACAAAATATTAAAAAAGTATATCCTGTGCTGTGTTTATGTCAAATACATAAGTAAAGTTTGCCTGGATAGGCTTATTCTACAGGAAATTGGCTATTTATGAGTTTTCATTTACAGGGAAAAATTAGTATAATGCTGCGTATGGGACGTTATACAGGACCAAAAGACAGACTTTCCCGCAGGGAAGGAAAAGAATTGTTTGGAAGGCAGCGTGAAGCTTTGCAAAGACGGCTGAAGCAGCCTCCCGGGCAGCACGGGGAGCGAAGGGCATCAAGAATGTCAACCTATGGTGTTCAATTCAGGGAAAAGCAAGGTGTAAAAAGAATGTACGGTTTGAGGGAAAGACAGTTCAAACGTTTTCTTGTTCTTGCTTATAAGAACAAAGACATACCGACAGGTACAGCTTTACTGCAACTTCTTGAACAGAGACTCGATAATGTAGTTTATAGGTTAGGCATGGCAAAGACGCGGCCACAGGCACGGCAGTTCGTATCACAGGGGCATATTCTTGTGAATAGTGCTGTATTAAACGTACCGTCATACATTGTAAAACCCGGTGATGTTATAAGTATGACGCAGAAAATGTTTGCAAACCCATTTGTTCTGGACATTCTAAAGCAGACACAGTATATCCCGGCTTGGATGGAGGTAAAAGAAGGTGCGGGTCATGTTTTAAGGGTTCCTGAACGGGATGAGATGGATAAGGATATAAACGAGGATCTTATTATCGGATTTTATTCTAGATAAAGGTTTTTAAATGGAGTGCGTTACTCCCCTTTTCTGTCCGTGAAGAAAGTTACCATCGCGGCACTAATTACCAAAAATGCTAAAAGTGATAATAATGGAATTGTTATAAACCCGAACCATTCAACATAAGTACTAGTACAGGAAATACCATAAGCGCAGGAAATCGTACTCTCAGGGAGGAAGCCGTAGTAAAGGAGACTATGGTATCCGGCGAACAAAGTTCCGATCAAAGTTAAAGGAAGAACATAGAATGGTATATGTTTATCTTTTCGGTATACGGCAACAGGTAATATAAAAATAAGTGGATACATAGCAATACGCTGATACCAGCATAAGGAACAAGGGGGGTATTTTAACACCTCACTAAAATACAGACTTCCTCCTGTTGCGATCAGTGCCACGACCCAGGCTAAATAAAGAGCGTACTTTTTAAATATACTAATAATCTGCACATCTAAATTCTATCAAAAGTCCGTGCAAGTTTACATAGTATATGTTCTTGATACGCTACTTCATCTGATCGAATATATCGTTAACACCCTCCCTCACTTCGTAGAATGCGCTTTCAACGTCATTTTTGAACTGTTCCCATGATGTGTCAGCTGATATTTCAGCTCGTTTGATTTTCCTGTCGAGTTCCTCCCTTTTTTCCTCCAGATTTTTAATCTCATCCTCGTATATCATTTCCTCCACTTCACTGACAATCTTTATTCTTAACTCAGTTAATTTATTGTCTATTTCTTCAAGCTCCAGTGCCAGATTTTCTAAGTATTCGTTTTTGTCCAATAGTATTACCCCCTTTATACTTTATGAATTTACGTCATTCTATTAGTATGGGTTCAATAAGATGTTGAGAATTAGTAAGAGAGTTGTAAGAAACGTTAAGCTTAAGAAAAGCTTATGTTAAAGAAGTTTACGTTTTATCAGAAAGTAAACCACTATTCCTCCGACAATAAATGTCAGTAATAATATGAACACATAAGCAAGCGGGTGATTATCAAAAGGCAAATCTACGTTCATACCGAAAAAACTTGCAACGATGGTTGGTATTGTAAGTATTACCGTGATGGAAGTGAGCGTTTTCATTGTTTTGTTCAGATTGTTTGTCATTATCGTTGAATACGCTTCGCGGACGTTAACTATATTTTTTAAATTGGACTTCGCGATTTCTATTAATTGTCTATTACTCAGAGAAAGATCCTCGACCAGCTCCATATCTTCCTCGAATAGCATAAGCATGTGTTCCTGCATTAAACGTTCAAATATTAACTCAGATGGGATCAAAGCAGATAAAAAGTCGTTTAGTATCCCTTCATAGTCTACGAATTTAATAATATCGTGATTGTCAATGTTTTCCAGGCGTGTGCTGAGTTCTTTTATTTTTCTGCTTATTTGGTGAATATGGCGTTTGTATAAGCTGTTGGTTTTAATAAGAATCTGTAATAGGAATTTTGCCTTTTGAGTTGTTGTGAACTCCGTTTTTCCGTCAAGAAAGTGTTGGAGAAGCGGGTTTTGGTTTTTGGATATGGTCAGTAAAAAATCCTCTCCGATAGCAATAAGTAAGGGGGTAGTTAATATGTGGGAATTTTCTTCATAAGGGAAACGCGAGAAAATATACAGTATACCGTCCTCCAGTTCGGTTCTTGGAACTTCGTATGGGTCAAGCGAGTCTAATAAAAGCCCTTCGTCCAGTTTATATACGGATACCAGTTGAGCTATTTCTTCGGGGGTTGGGTTTTCGGAATAAATCCAACTTCCCTTTTTAAATTCTTGGATTGCGGTTAGTTCGTTATTTCTGATGTTCTTATAATATAGTTTAAGCACGTCTGAATTATATGTATATTTATTAATATGACAACCATTTTATGAGATCCCGGGTTGGATGGATGGCTGCATGGGCTGTGGTGGTGATGGGAAGTAAGGTACTGAAGCCGGGTTTTGAGGTGTGTTTTGGGCAGTATCTTGAGGAGCAGTTGGTCCGCCGAATATTTTATTCACTCTTTTCTTCTCATCCCTCTTTGTGTACAAAATGTAGGAAATAGACGGGATTGCGAGTGCTATGAGTACAAATAACCACATGAAGTGATCGTATCGTGTTGGGATGTAGAAGTTATGAGCATACTGGTCGCCTAATAACGCTGCTATACCGGTAAGCAGTGGAACGAACCACCACATGAAAGGTCTTTCATCCTGATTGGCAATTAAGCCGTAATACATTGATGTTATAACAAAAGCCGCTATGGAAAGGATCAGCCACCAGTAGCAGTATGGGTTCCAGTTGGTAACCTCTCCAGTTCTTGGATCTATTTGAGCAACACCGTTTCTGTTTTTGCCCCCGATCATATCAAACAGTCCTGCTGCGTAGATCTTATTACCTGATGGTTCGTAAACTATGTTTGTTACGGAATCGTTTGCGCTTGGGTCCCAATCTGTGGTTTGTGTGTTATAGGTATCTATGGCGGCTAACTGTTCACGCCGTTCGTTGATAACCTCGTTGAACGAGCCGGCGATATAAATATGAGATGTGTTGGAGTCTGAAGCGATGCCAAGTACTGTGCCTCCTACGGGTGGTCCTTCTGAAACATCCGAAGTTTCTGTGTCTACTGTAATGAAGTTAGGCTCCTCAACGTACGAGTACGTTGGTGTTTCTTGTGATGTATCCGGTAGTGTAGTTTCTGTCACTGTCTGTATTGGATCGGTCGTAGTGGGAGGTTGAACTGTTGACTCGTCCAAAGTTTTATTGATAATAACGTCCGGTACTGTTGTGTCCGGCTCGGCCGTTATTTCCGGAAGAACGAACGACGTGACCGGACTATGCTTTCCGTTGTAAAGTCTGACGTAATATCTTGTATACGGCCTTAATTTTAATTGAGTCTGTTTTTTGACTTGGCCGGGAGGTTCTTTATCTTGCGTGTCGAACATACCCCCGATCGACTCCGTAAGCGTGGTACTTTCTTCCAGCCTGAAACCTTCTGATGCCATAGTCTCCGGAAACGGTGTTACTTTTTTATTGAAGTAGTCGTCGAATTCCGGTTCTGTGCTTATATCTACATATGTTACTTTCTTATGGGGATTTACCCACAGTATTGTTACCAGAGTGTCGTCAGGTTCGCTCATATCAATCCCCTCGGGTAGTATGAACCACGGGGCGTTTAGGTCTTCATCGGGTTTTTGTCCCTGGGCGGGTTTTGGAGGTTCGGGAGGGTAGGTGTCTACCGCGTTCTTTTTTGACTTAATTGAGAATGATGTGGATGGGCTGTGTTCCCCATTATACAAACGGGCATAGTATATGGAGTCCGGGTATATTGTAAGTTCTGCTTGTGTCGATGTTTTACTTGTATTATCAAAACCGACCGGACCCACAGTATTGTCGGTTCCAGGAACATGTTTGTTGTAATAAGTCTTAAAGTCGGGATCCGTACTTACATCTACATAACTGACAGGTGCGCTTTCGGGGTTTACCCAGGAGATTAACGCTACCGAAGTCCCGGTCTGTGGTTCATATATATAATCGACTGTGTTTATTGTAGGAGCTCTAAGTTCACTGTCAAAATACGGTTCGGTAGTCGCCGGATCTATAACCTCCGGTCCGGTACATGTCGCGGCGTACAGGGTGGGTTCGGAAACATGTTTTTCGAGTGAGAGTACAACTGAATTAACTTTAGGGTTGAATTTAGTTAGTATACCTGTTTCTGTGCTTACGGCTGCTATATTCTTCTTCTGAATATCATTTACATAAGTAAAATTACCGCCAAGGTACACCATCTCATTTTGCTTATCTAATTCGATCGTATATACCTCGCCGTCAATAAACGCTGCCCAATTCTTGTCAACCTGTCCGTTCGGTAAAATATGAACAACATTACTCACAATTTCCTTACCGACTTTATTGAATTTACCGCCAATAAACCACCCTCCTTCGCCGTCAGGTTCGATAGCGTAGAATGTTCCGTTCACTTTTGGCAGTTTAACTTTCTTTTCGAATGTGAAAAAGTCGAACACTTTACCCTCGTAGGTCATAGGTTTGTAGCATAGGTCTGTATCTTCTACTACTTCGCGGGTGGTGATATTAGTAAGTTTAGGTTCTTTTATAGGACTTCCAATAGGAACCTGTAAACCGATCTGCTCGTTAACTTCATCCGGGAAGGATTCGCCCGAACTATCTACAACGACATGTACGCTTAATATGGTCCTATTGTTTGCGTTATCTTTTGCTTCAAATAAAACTCCATTATTTCCATTGTTTAATGTAGTGTCAGTAAATTGCCATTTTTTATCGCCCAGGACATCGGTCTCACTAGTATCGGCTGAACCGTTTAATACCATTTTCACTTTGGAATCAGCTTCAGCAATACCGTAAAAAGATAAGTTTGTAGAAGTTGAGTAGTAGGTACCTCCGCTGCTTTGTGCAGTTTCGATTCGTGTTATCTGAAGTTCGGGGGGTGTTGTGTCCAGGGTAATTGATTCGCTGAACCTGTTCGACTCGTTACCTGCTTCGTCTCTGATTTTAATGTATACAGTCTTTAATCCGTCGTTATTGGTTAGCCTCCAGTCCTTTTCTTCAGCATATGATTCCCAATCCGCATCCCGGAAATTTTTATCGTTAGAGATCTTCATTTGCTGAACCTTGGTACCGCCATCTTGGTCCACCGATATGTATAATTTGACACTACGGTCATTAGTATATTCAGCGGAATCTCCTGATGCTTTCCCGTTATCGGAATTGATAACAAGCCTGCCTGTAGGGGCCCTGTTAGCATCCAGTATTATAGTGTCGTTATACGAACTTGATTCATTTGTGTCGGTATCTCTGTACTTTACGTATACAGTTTTTATGCCGTCACCTGAAGAAAGAGTCCATAATCTTGTTGCTGAAAAATCTTCCCACGACGCTCCGGCGAAATCAGATACGTTGGAGAGAAGCATGTCTATGTCGGCATCAGCTGTTGTATCGTCTTCTACAGTTAAACTTAGCGTTACACCAACCGAATCTGTGTAACCGTCACCGTTGTTAATAACTATCGTGCCGGTTGGTCCCGTACCCACGGCTCCGGTGTCGATAATAAAATCTGCGGCCGATTCGAGGTTTCCTCCATAGGCGACCCATGCAGAACAAGCACTTTCATCGTCGCAGACCCGGGCTTGCCAATGGTATGAAGAGTCGTTCACAAGCCCGTTCACAGTCACACTTGCTGTAAGAGGAGTTCCTGAGTAATTAACATTAGATCCCGTATTAGTAGAGGTATTTGAGAAAGCCGTACCGACTTCCCGGACTTCAAATTGAGGTGTCAGAACCTCTGGATTATCTGTATCGCTGACAGTCATCTTAAGTACAACTGTTGTTTCGTCGGTTGTTCCATCTGATTTGTACTGCGTTAGGGTAGAGGGACTGTTTGGTGTTGTGTTGGATGGCTCCCCGCCTCCACCGATAAAATTCCCTCGGATGGCTACATAATTGGTATTATTGTCCGCTATACCGGTGTTAGCCATCCCATCAACCCAGGCAATGTTATAGGCTTCAGATTCTACAGTACTCTCAACTACAGCCCATGTGGTTGGTTGCGCTGCTAACACTTGTGATAGTATCGGAGGGTCCGAATATTCTTGAGTTACCCGTGACCTTACATAGTAGTATGAAGTACCCTCACCGTTAACTGCGGTTGTGGACCAATCACCGGGTGGTTTAAAGCTAACATACTGCCAATACTCTCTACCATAGTAATTTGCACCGGCGACTTCCGTAAATTTAGTTAATGGTGCCCACGCGCTTCCGTTATAATATTCCCAAACTACTGAGCCGCCCCTGGCGCCATTCGACGTGTAATATGTAGAAGGTCCGTCGATCTGATCCATGTTAACAGTTTCGAATTTGGTAGATTTACCGTAATATGTTATATCGTCAATATCTCCAGGTATTGGAAGGTCACCTGCGAGTTCGAAATCAAGTGTCCCGAACGGTATTTCTGAATAATCAGCGGTAGCTCTTCCCCTGACATAGTAATAAGATCCACCTTCTCCGTTGACTGATGTTGTTGCCCAGTCGGCAGGTTTGTTGAAGAACAGGAAATCTGACCAAGATGAGAAGTCGTGTGTGAAATCATGCCAGATATAGTAGCTTTCGAGGGATGACCATGTAGTACCGTTCCAATACTCCCAGATAAAGCTGTCGTCAGCTATAACCCCGCGTCTTTCTATGTACCACATCAGGAATGAAAATGAAGTTTCGCCGCCAAGATAAATTATGTCACCATTATCTGCTAACGGGACATTAGGTCCTAGATAGGATTCGACAGGAGGTGTTGAATAATTTCCGGTTGCCCGTGCCCTTATATAATACTTTGCTGAATTATCAGAGCCTAGAGTTGTAGTAACCCAGTCACCGGGAACCGTAAAGATAATATCACCGTTTCCTGTAAGGTTTATGTTGTTTGAGCTTATTAGTGACAACGATGACCACGATGCACCATTCCAATACTCCCACTCTACCGTACCGCCTGCGCCTGGTGTTGATAATGTCCATCCTACGGAATCTATCTGTTTATCATTTCCTAGATAAAGTATATCGCCTGTCGAAGTCATTAATGTAGATGCCGACGGCGATCCCGCTTGTGCAACATTGTATGTAGCATCGGTGAATGCACCTGAAGCGTATGTCCATGCCCGACTGAAATAGGGCTCCATATCAATGCTGTACTGATCGTAGTCGGTATAAGTGCTGTTTGTGTATCTCCATATCTGGGAAGGCTCCCCTTTGGACATTGCTTCACTTGTTTTATTTGAATACGTAGTAGCACTAGAATCGAAGGTCCATACATTATCGAAGAATCCGTTATAAGATATTACAGGCGTGGCATTGGCATCAAAATCACTAGACGTAAAGGGAGGAACCCCCTTTTTATATGAAAGTATCCCTTGCCCGGTTGTACCAAGCCAGTCTCTGTTTGTGTATTCCTTGGAAGTTAATTGTGATGTGTCATAGGAGAAAACCCACACATTGGTGTCATCCGTTGCAAGGTCAATGAGCTGCCCGTACTCTTCGAAGTTTCTGTCTAAAGGTGTGTTGTAGAATAGAGTTACCGGTAATGACCATGTGGCTCCGTTATAATAGGTAAATCTTATTTCGGGATTGTAATAGTACTGTTTGTATACCATGAGGATATTACCTGATGAGGTTCCAAGTGCTTTAAAGTCTGTACCGTACAAATTTCCCCCATCCGCATGCGGAGTTATCCTGGTTGGCGGATCACTCCATTGGCCTGCAGGATCCGTATCGGTTCTAGTTCTCATATAGTACTGGTAGTTATCATCACTGAATATGACAGCAACTTTATCTGTTCCATACCTCACTAGTTGTGCACTATCGTCCGTCACATCTAAATTATTAGCAGGGCTACTAAATGCGTTCATCATAATAGTTCCAACCGGTGCTGTTGTGTATGAGTTAGTAACCCTGGCTCTAACGTAATAGTAGGAGTCCCCTTCACCATTTATTGAAGTGGTCGCCCAATCAGACGGTACTGGAAACATTACCGAGGTACTTGTGTTAAAGTGTGTGTTTTCGGTACTATAAGGATTAGCACTGTTAAGAGCTAACAGTTCCCATGAATCCCCATCGTAATACTCCCATGCTACTCTTCCTGTGGATGTACCATTTGTAGAAAGACTCCATGAAACGTGATTGAACTGTGCTGTTCTGCCAAAATAAATAATGTCGCCAGTATTCTTTGCCATTTGGACATCGGCCGTTGTAGTATTACCCGCGTCTGTTGTTTCATTAGAATATACACTTGAGTAGTAACTCCATACTTTGTCAAAGTAAATACCTGTGTACGATTCTGTCCATGTCGGATTATCTGTCAGGTCACTAGAGTAATACAAAACAGTTCTATTATAGTTTCTTGAAGTATCTTCGATGGTTGCTGTAACCCAAATTCTGTCAGTATCTTCGACCACTATAGAGGGTAAGGCATAACCAAGCGTCGACGTTGCTCCAGCTGCTATAACCCGTTGTGATCCTATGGTCCATGTGCCGCCCGAATAAGTTAATTTTCTGAACCATAGGTCTGCGTCCAGTGTAGCTGAGGACGTGCCTAGTCCTGCCTTGGCATAGACCAAGTAAATATTGTCGGAACTGTCCTTTGCTACGGAAGGTACAAGTGCTGATGGATGGTTCGTTATCTCTCCCTGGCACGTCCATGTGCTTCCGTCAGTTGACTGATAGTACAATAGCCCTACGGTATATATACTGCCGCACTTAACACTAAGGTTGGAAGTTGTTGTGAATAAGTGAAGTGTTCCATCACTTGTCTTAATATAGTTCTCATTACCAAGGTTTTCCAGACCAGAGTCCGCTCCGCCGGTATAAGTTATCTGGTTGTTGTTTATGAATTCTGCTGATGCCGGAGTTGCTGCGGTTGTAACGGATATGGTGTCGGATTTGATAGTAGCAGGAGATGCAATATTTTGGGTCCAGACCACATGTATGGTATCTGAAACCGGATTGTTGGATACAATTATGTTGTTCATTTGACGGTTTGGTGAGGCTAATGCATCCGATGGGTATTGTGTAAAAGCAACACTTACTCTAGCCCTCACATAATAATAGGCGGAACCCTCCCCGTTCACACTAGTCACAGCCCAGTCACCGGGAGGAGAAAAATCAATATATCCTGCATTTTCAAAATTAGGGTTAGATGAAGCAGTAGTCGTAAGCGTTGTCCAGGTACCACCATTCCAATACTCCCAGACAACAGTTCCACCCGAACCCTCGTAGCTTAAGCTGTAAGAAACACTTTCGAATGTTCCATTCTCACCAAAATATGCAATATCACCCGCATCTTTAAGGAGTATATCTTTGTAGAACTTTGTTCCTTTCGGGGCTACAGTGTAAGGTGTATTTACAGCGGCTCTAACATAGTAAAACTCACCATTATCCATCTGTGAATTAAGTGGGTCCGCTATTCTTCTTTTAACCCAATCGCCGGGGGTCGAGAATTTGGCATAACCACCGGCTGTGAAGTTAGGGTTACTGGATTCAGTTAAAGTCAAACTCGCCCACGAACTACCATTCCAGTACTGCCAGTCCATAGTTCCGTCGGTTCCGTTAGTTCCTAGCGTCCAATATAAAGATGTAAACTGCTCAAGTGAACCGAATACGGTCCATTCGGATGCATCGCTTCCAAAATATGTATCGTTAGCTGTAGATGAAGCAGCTTCGGTAACATTATGAACATATGCAAATCCCGGCGTGTTGTAAGCAATATAATCATCAAGGTTGTGCAAGCTAGTTTGAGAGTTAAAAGTTGTTTTATCGGAATATGAGCTGTTTCTGTATAACCATACTTTGTCGAAAGGGTTCACCAAGTGACCAAATTTCTCCGCATCTCCGTGATCACCGTCATCTGTGTAAGGTCTATACCAGGCATCGAAGGGTGTGTTGATTTTTTTATAGAAAACATTTCCTGTTTAGATATTGTCCGTATAGAACACCCATACATTCACCCCGTCTGTTGATAAGCCAAGGTTACTAATCACAGCATTATCGTCAAGGCGGGTACTCTTGTCATGCCATGAGTTTCCATCATAGAACTCAAAGAAAACATCGTTTGCACCTGTTTTAAAGAACATTACGTAAATGTGACCATTTGTGTTGCCTACTGCACTGAAATTTGTAATTGTGGTCATGTTCGAAGCGGTTGTGGGAGAGAAGGTCTCATAGCTCCATAATCCCAAAGCATCCGTATCAGCGCGGTAACGGAAAGTAAATGTGTAGCTTGTAGTACCGTCCAAAAACATCAAACCAATTTTGGAACCGAACCTTACAATAGAAGGAATACCTCCTGTTGTCCGCTGAGAAGGATTAGCGATCGTAGAAGCAACTCTCGTACCGACGGGAGGTGTTGTGAAGTTTGTTGCTGCCCTAGCCCTAACATAGTAGTAAGAACCCCCTTCACCGTTTATGGAAGTAGTAGCCCAATCTGTGGGAATAGTGAAATTAATATAGCCGTTGTTAACGCTGGTAAAATTTCCGTTCACCTGATCTATCTGAAATCCTTCGATTTGTTTCCAGGTACTACCGTTATAATATTCCCAGTCTATTGTTCCCGCGACTCCGATTGTTGACAGCATCCATGCAATGGAATCGAATTTTGTACTATGTCCAAAGTAAATTGCGGAGTTAGGTACCGAAACCATCGTAACATCAGCACTTGTTAGGTTTGATGCATCAGTAGTTTCATCAGTATATGTGGAGGTTCCATCAAAGCTCCATATTTTCTCAAAAAACCTCTTATGTCCAAGTGTCCATGATGGAGCTGTAGTAAAGCCGTTGGAATAGTAAACCAGTACGTCAATTCTTGCTGAGACCCATAGCCTCGTTGTACCCTCAATGGCGATTGTTGCATAGCTGTAGGATTCTGCGGCAGTTCCGTCCAGTAGAACCTGCTCATCCTCAAATGTCCATGTGGAGCCAGCGCCTTTTGTGAGTTTTCTATATAAAACATCGTAGGCAGTGCTTAGGGTATTATCAATTCCTGAATAAACAACATAAATGTTATCAAAACTGTCCTTTTGGGCTGAAGCGAATTTTAAATTTGTAGTATCGGAAGATAACTGTCCCTGACAATCCCAGGTAGCGCCTGAATCTGTTGACATTACCCATACAAGACCGTTTGTAGGTGCACCATCGCAAGTCATAGTTTCTGTGCCTAACTGCAAGAAAGTGTGAATAGTATTATCCGAAGTAACAACCATATGGTTCATTACTCCGGGATATGTAGCGTTATTTGTGGATGTAGTGTTGATATTAATGGGGGCTGCTTCGACGAGTTGTGTGAAAACACCAAACACCAGCAATAAAAGCGGGATGATTACCGTTATTACAAATGTAAATCGGGTCAGGCGATGACTCATTTTTTACTTCAAATCTATATGAAAATCTTAACAGAAAAAACCGATCGTGGACAGCAAATTATGGTTGATTTATCATTAATTTTTATTGATTCTGGTAATGTAATTATTCACAAGCGTTCTCATGTCGTTTTTCAACAACTCGAACCTATTCTGCTCCGAACAGAATGTATTTAATAGTGACAGGTCTTCGTTACTAAGCTGTGTGTTTTCCGACACTATCGGGTTCATTAGAGCATCGGTGTGATTTAAATGCCCAAGGCCCAAAGCGTGCCCCATTTCGTGAGCAATGGTATGTACAAGTTCGTCATCATTTGTATAAAAGTAAACCTCTATCTTATTCTCGTATGGAATGAATACCCCCTCCTCGGGTTTAACTTGCAGTATAGAGTTAAAAGATGAGATCGTTTCGTTCAGATTAGTCACGCGTTGGTTTATATTTGTTGTAGTTTGGTTTAGCTCTTGAGCGGTTTTGTTAAGTTCATTGATCTCCACCCTTAGCTCTTTTTGTTTCCTGTTCAGTTCATCGTATTTTTCAGGCGGAGCTCCCCCTTTATCGTTCCAGGATTCTATTTCCTTATTCAAAGCGTCCATTTCCTGCTCGATTTCCTCTTGCCATCTTTTAAAATTTGCAATCCTGCTTTCAAGTGAGTTACGCTCGTCACTAACGGAGCCGTTCATTCGGTTTATCTTATTTAAAAGCGTTTGTCTTTCGTCAAAGACCAGATTAATCTCCAAGTCCCCTTCCGGAGAGTACTCAAACAGTGTGTTTTCATAAGACCTGTTCCAGATCTCGGCGGCTGTAGACGTTCTATCCATAAGCTCCTGTTTAGTAAGTTCAAAGCGCGAATCTATGTTCCCTATTCTGTATAAGATAGGTTTTTCACAAAATGAGAAATATGCGACTCTTTGATAAAGGGAATTTAAGTCTTTTCTAAAAAATAGCGTGGTTACGGATATTAACAATAATAAAAACAGGAAAAATAGTCTTTTTTTATTCATAAACATGAGCTAAATCAGCAAACTTGCGATCGTGAAGTATATTAACACACTTAAGAAATCCTGAATAACCGTACCGACCGGCCCGCTAGCGTTTGCCGGATCAAAGCGTAATTTTACGAATACGTATGGTATTGTTAAACCTGTAAGTATGGAAGAAGTTATTGTTCCGAATAGTGAAACGCTCAGGATCTTTGCAATATTAAAATCGCCATAAAATAACACACTTATACCAAAGAGGATCGTGGACATAATCAAAGCTATCAATAGAACAATGCTGCTTTGCTTTATGAAATATTTTCTGAAAGGTAGTTTATCGGTAAGTGCTGAGTCTCTGATGACAAAAGCGCTGACTTGTTGACCTACTGCGTTACTCATATAAACCATTAATGGTATGAATGCGGCCAATATAAGGTTATTTTGTAATGTACTTTCAAAAGCACCGATCGTCCGCGCGATCAAAAGACCTCCTGCCAAACCGATTATGATCCAAGGTAGCCGGTGTTTTAGTGAAGTAAGTACTTTTAGGCTCATTACATCATCGGTTTCACTGTGTCCTCTAGTTAAACCCGCGAACTTTAATAAATCCTCGCTAATTTCTTGATATAGGACAGAAAGTAACGTATCGTATGGTATTACCCCCAGGAAATGGTGATCTTTATCAAGGACCGGAACAGCTTTAACCTTTTTCTTTAATGCCATATACGCAGCTCTTTCCTGATGAGTGTACGGATGTGTATAGATTAGATCCGTGGTCATTATTTCCGAAACATGTCTATGGTTATCGTGTTTGAGTACTTCTCTTATAGAGACAACACCCGTTAATTTATTTGAATGATCTGTAATATAGATATAATTAATCGTTCTGAATTCATCAATGTTCTTGTTAATAAGTTCCTTTATTTCCAGAACGGAAGTATGAGGAGAAACTACCGGTACATTCGGTTCTATCAACTGACCTACAGAGTCGGGTGGGTATTTTTGATCAGGTTGTATGGCAGAAATAGATTCCACATATAAATTCTAGCAAAAAGAGAGTGAAAATTGTTTATAATTAAAGAATGAACAAACTGTTGTATTTGAAAAAGATCCTGGAGATCGAAGATTTTGAAGTATGGGAGGTTGATGGCGAGCATATCCGGAACACAATGAACCGTGAGTTTACGAACTTTGGACAGCATTACCGTTTTCCTTTTATTCCCGTGCATGAATTTTGGATAGATAAGGAGTTCTCAAAAGGAGAAACAGAATATTTTGTGAACCATATGTTAATAGAGTGGCATTTGATGCATGCGGGACGGTCTTACGATCACGCAATCGGTGTTGCCGACAAAAATGAGATAACGGAAAGAAAAAAGTCCGAACTGATGATGAAAGTAACATCTGAGTCTGAATGGAAGCATAAAGAAGTTCCAAAAGAAATATATAAAAAACGTATAAAAAACTACGAATATCCAAAAATTTGGATTATAAGCGGCGAACTGGTCCGTGATCTATATTTTATCGATTTTACTGAGGGTGGGCATCATTTTGTTTACGATTTCGTTCCTTTTCACGAGGTTTGGCTGGATGACGATCTAAATCATGATGAGATAAAATTTGTTTTGTTGCACGAACTTCATGAAAGATATTTAATGTTTAAAGGGCTGAACTATTCCAAAGCCCATCGTTCATCAAGCATAATTGAATACAAGTGTAGAAGAGACCCGAAACTGACAAAAGAAAAAATGGATGTAGAAATAGAATTGAACTTAGAAACAAAAGCTAGGGCAACTAAGGACTAAATATTAAATTCTGACGGTAGTAAAAGCAAATATTTAACTTACTCGCAATTAAGACGCTCTTTACAGGCTGTTTTATCGCTGTCATTAGGTATGAGATCACATGCTGAACAAAGATTTCCCTGATTGTTTTCAAACTTTTTGAGTGTCGCCGAAAAGTCAGTGAATGTGATGTTTTGAGGGATTTCAAATAACGAGCTGTCTTCCGACCACGCTGAGCAATTGTAATCGTAATCAGTTCCTAAGCTTTCGAGGGTTTTATTATCGGTTGAGCTATCTTCGCCTGCAATATCCTCAATTTCACTTACATTCATCTTAAACCCTTGGGGTAGTTGAGACGTCCATGTGTAAACCCAGTCACCATCCATGATCATATGGCCTTCTATTGTCTCACTGCCACCTGTAACTATATCGTAATCTCCCCTCATTTTATTTCCGGACACATAAGATGTACCTGAAAATGTCGTTCCTTCGGAAGTTCCGTTATAGGTGCATTGTAGTGTTTTCCCTAGTTTAACTAGATCAAAAAGACTTCCCCTTAAAGATAAGTCACTTGAAGTTTCGCTTTCCAGCTCCGTCCCTAGAAGTTCCTGATCAGTTTGCTGTGATGGTATACCTTTTGTACGGTCTAAATTGTTATATAAGAATACTGCGAGAGATAGAAGTATGATAGCCGATATTATTAGGATGATACCTTTATTTTTCATATAAACATTATACTCTATTTGTTATTTTCGCGTAATAATAAGAATATAGGTTATAAAGTAAATATTCTTACAGACTTATAATAAAAGTATATGTACAAATATAAAAAAACCTGTATATTATTAAAACAAGCTCCCATTGTTATAGGTATAACAAACAAAATTTTGCGGGTATAAACCCCGCAATATTGCATCTACATTTATACAACAGCCTTTATAATTATCAAATGTTTGTATAAAAATAACTTCTTAATGCCTATAGCATAATGGTATTTACATAAGATTTACTGAACATTAGTGAAGATGAGATAAATGACAAAAGTTAGACAATATCTTAACATTAATAACTTACTTATAGTTACTATAGTTATATTTTACTCGCTGAGGTTTCACAACCTTTCTGCCGATACCACATATATTAACGACGAATCCATTTACATTCTAGTGGGAAAGATGGGTTTGTTTGAATATGATTGGAGCGCATATAATCCTCAAAATTGGATACCCGGAGATTACTATTTGTATCCTTCCCTTACAGCCATCGCTTATACAGTTGGAGGGTACGCCGGTTCCAGGATCTTGAGTTTGCTTTTTGGACTATTCACATTAATATCGATCGGTATTATCGCTTATTTCTCAGTTAGTTCGGAAAACAAAAATATAAAGTTGTTCTCAGGTTTTGTTACAGCTTTGATAGCAACAATAATACCCATATCCTATACAATTAATAAACTTGCTACAGCGGATATGCAAAGCACTATGTTACTTATGGGCGGATTAGCGTGTTTGCTGATTGCTACAAAACGGAGCCCGACATTACCTGCGTACTTTCTTCTCGCGTCTCTGTTATTGCTCTTATCCATTACCACAAAGATCATAACCGGTTTGTTCCTTCCTTTGACCCTGCTAATAATGTCAATCTACCTCATTAATAACAAAGGAAAAGGGACGACGATACTGATCTATTTTTTTACACCGCTGGTTCTTGGTTTGACCATATTTACCTACTTTAGACTCGAAAGTTTTGTTTATTACTATTACACACAGATCGACCAGGAGTTTGCCGATATCCGGACAGTATTAGGAACGTTTTACCAATTTGCTTTTCCTGTACTTCCCTTAGCAGCTGCCGGAGCAATTGGTCTGATCTTAAGGAAGAAATTTATCACATTAATCGCAATTCTATTTTTTATCCTACCTGTGATTTTATTCCAAATAGTCACACACCGAATAATATCCTTTGATCGGCACGTGTACTTACCAGTCGTGTTTTTAAGCATTCTTTCCGGAGTTGGTATGACGGAACTTATTTCGGTTGTTAAGTCGAAGTATTTAGAGTCGTTTGTTAAATTGTGTTTTATGTTTACGGTACTTTTTTTAGGTTGGTACTACTACACTTTTTATTTACATGAAAGCGCCCCACGCCCTTGGTATGACACAGAGAATTTAAGCACGTTTCTCTACCACAAAGTTCAGAATGGGGACAAAGTGCTTAGTGAAATAGGACCTCATGTTGCCCTCGACCTGTACGACGTTAACGATCCGACGAATATAAGAACCTTAAAGGTTACGAAGCATATGAATCAGCAATGGATGACAAGTTTTTTGACATAATACAGATTAATGGAAATCTTCACGAAAGGTATAAAACTCATAAATATATCGCACAGATTGTATATTCCAAGTTAAATGAAAATTACTCACTTGTGTATAGAGAAAAGGAGTTTTACGTATATGAAAGAATCAAATAAACGCAGGCTAAAGATATCCATGACAGGTTGGATATTCGTACCCATGCTTCTAATGAGCATATTTGTTATGGAGTTAATTTACCGTGAGGTTCCACCCGGGTGGAAGCCTAGGGCGTTTGGTAATACGGGCAATTTACCAGAAGAGGTTGCAGGTTACGTGGTCGAAAGACCGGATTTCTCGTCTTTTAAATGGGAGGGCGAAGGTCTAATTACTTTATGGTTTGACGATGCGTGGTTGTCTCAGTACGAAAATGCATACCCAATGTTAAAAGAACGTGGGTATAAAGGTACGATCGCTGTTCCTACAGAGTATATAGGTTATGAAAGTTACCTCTCTTGGGATCAGTTAAGAGATTTGCAGAAAAATGGATGGGAAGTTACGTCACATTCAGTTTCACATGACTGCGCGTATATAGAAGAAGACATAAACAATATCGAGCAGGAACTTGTAGAATCCAAGCGCGCGCTGTTGAGGGAAGGTTTAATGTTTGATAATTACGTCACACCGTGTGGTAAAGTATCCGACGAATTGGTCCGACTTGTGAAAAAACACTACAAATCTTTAAGGCTAATCGGCCACAATTTAAACGTTCTGCCGGTACGTGATCCATACACGTTGGAAGTCATAGGAGTTGATTTGGAAACACCTCTAATCGAAATTGAGTGGTGGATGGGTGAGGCGAAAAGAAAGAATATGTGGCTAATACTGATGTTCCACCAAGTTGAAGATAAGGAAAATCTTTATGGGAATGACATAAAAACAATGAATGAAATATTAAATGCTGTAGAAAGACTGGATTTGAAGGTGGTGCTTCCCGCTGAGGTTTTGTCGATCAAATAAATATTAGTATGAAAAAAAGAAAAAATGAAATAGCAATAATAATAGCTGCAAGAAACGAAGGACTTGTTTTAGATAATACTTTACATTCAATCAAAAAAATAGTTCGGAAGGAACATATCTATCTTGTTAACGATAATTCTTCTGATAACACAACTGCACTCGCGGAAAAGGAAATACCACGAGAGAACATTTTAAAAAATGATATTAAAACAGGAAAGGCCGGGTCATTGAACAGGGGTATCGCGCATTTTCATCTTCCGAAAAAGTATAAGTATATAATGCCGATCGATGCCGACACAAAGGTTGCCAAAACTATGATAAAACGCAGTTTAAGGTTGTTCAAAACGGATAAAAAACACACTATCGTAGCTGTTGTGGGGCGGATTAAAAGCGAGGGTAACAGCTACATTACTTATTACAGGATTTGGGAGTATGAGATCGGTCACACAATTCTTAAAAATGCACAGAGCTTCATCAACGCAATTTCGGTTTGTTCTGGCTGTGCGACTATTTATAAAAGTTCTGTTTTTAGTGAACTGACATTTCCCGAGGACACCGTAACCGAGGATATGGACCTAACATTTACTATTCATAGGAAAAAATTGGGAAGGATTGTTTACCAGGATAATGCACTTGTATACACACAGGATCCCATAAATCTAAAGATTCTTACTAAGCAGCTTAACCGGTGGTATTCAGGTTTTTGGCAGAATATTGTGAAGCATAAAATCCCGTGGGGTGGTCAGATACTTGATTTTGAGGTTGCATTACTAGCACTTGGTGGTGTGGCAAACAGTTTGTTCATATTGGGAGAGGTTGGGTTATTAATATTGAGTATTTACAATCCATTTCTATTAAAATTTGTGTTTTTACAGATAATTTTGGACCTGCTGCTGTTAATGATACCGACGATGGTTTTCACATCGGTAAGAAATAACTCGTGGAAAATATTCTTGTATCTTCCCCACTTATACTTCATCAGATTTTACAGTGGTTTAATTTTTCTTCATAGTTTGGTAAGGATAATCTTCGGTGTTGATCTGTTACATTGGGACAGGACCCAAAGGTATAAGTATTTGGACGAAAATAAAATTGTTTTTTCGGAATAATTTTTATGTGGCCTTATATTGTATCTATAAACATTTTGCCAATAATATTTCATCTTGTTGTCTTAGTGATAGGTGTTTTGGTTATTGGAGGTAAAAAAACATTGTTGAGGATAAAATCTATATTTGCTAAAAATAGACGCGCAAAATAGATATGAACAGATCTGTTATTAAACAATTAATTGTTCCTGTGCTAATCGTTATTTTCATTGCGGTAGTCTTCCACGTTCAGCAAAATGGTATAAGTTCAATGAAGCAACTGTTCCAAGGTAAAGTATCAGAAAAACCGGGTAGGGAGATAAACGTCACATATGACATTTGGATTCCCTATTGGGACCAGGAGAAAGTGCTTGACAGTTTGGAATATTCCAAAAATAAACTGAGTACAGTACTTCCCGTCTGGTATAAGATTGACCCAGAAGGCAGTCTTTTAAAAATAGAGCCTGTCGAGGATAGAAACATCAGAAATTTACTATTAGGAACTGGTGTAAAATTAATACCGACTATACAAAACGATTTTGATCCTGTACGTGTATCCGAGTTCCTGAAAAATGAGGAAAAAATGGATACTTTTACTAACGAACTTGTAAGTCTGGCAAGAGAAGAGGCTTACGACGGGTGGGATGTTAATTTTGAACAAGTTTATGAAGAAGACAGGGAGTTGTTCGTTCAGTTTATAAATAAGACTTCAGGAAGGTTTAAAGAGGAGGGGCTTATTCTTTCCGTCACGGTCCACGCACAGACAGGAACGGTAGCGGATTGGAGCGGAGCTAAAGGTCACGATTGGGAAGGCATTGGTAATACGGTCGATGTTGTAAGAATAATGGTCTATGACTTTCATAATAAAGGGTCAGTGGCGGGTCCAATCACTCCTGTTGATAATTTAAGGGATGTTCTATCGTACGCTAATAAAGTTTTACCCCGGGAGAAAGTGGTAGTAGGTTTGCCCCTATACGGTTACGACTGGGTTGGAGACAGAGGTGTTCCCATAGATTTTGAAAAAACAGGTGAGATTGTTAAAGAATATAAAGTCCAGCCGATCAGAGATAGAAAATCAGGCGAACTGAATTTTAACTATACTCAGAATGACCAAAAGCATACGGTTTGGTACCAGGATGCGGTCAGTGTTGCGGAGAAGATGAAAGTTGCAAAAGAATATGGGTATAACAGATTTACTTTCTGGCGTTTGGGAGGGGAAGATAAGGATATTTGGAAGAAATTATAATTAATTACTTTAAAAATCCCCCACAAGTCTAATCTAATTTTATAAAGAGATTGGTTCTTCCTAAGCACATTTAAAAATTAGACTTAAACGCCAGATTGCACTTTTTCTAACAGGATACTTATTCTACTAGAATGTAACCGCGCATTGTTAACGGGTGTGCGGAACAATGGTAAAGATATATACCTGCTTCGTTAAATGTGACCGAAAAACTCTCTCCTTGGCCGATACTCCGGGAATTCATTACTGGGTAGTATGAGTGTGCAGGGTGTGGGTTGGTGTTAATAAAGTGTGCAACATTCTCAAGATTGTTCCATGTGACTTTTGTTCCATTAGAGATCCTAATTTTTTCATCAGAGAACTGTAAACTGTTCATATCAATAGTGACCTCGGGATTATTTGTAAGGTCACTAAAATCTGATGATAACGAGCGGTTAACGGCAAACTGAAAAGATCCATTATGGCAACTTCCGTCAGGCCAGCAGGCATTGTAGAATACAGAATAAATCCCATCGGGAGCATCGTTTTTCATCGCCCTTCTCATAGAAAGACCACCGTCGTCTATTACAGTATTCCCTACTCCAAAGTCTTTTCCGTTCATATTTATTTTAATTTCAGAAGGACTTGCGAGATCAAAATTAAAATCAATAACAACGTTTATCGGAACACCTGCCAAAATCTCACCATGTGCCGGAGTGTTAGTTTCATAATGGGCGCTTTTCTTAGGATTCGTAAAGTCAAGATTTTCTGCGGTACTTGTATCTATAATCCGGTTGTTACTTTCAGATTTTGACGTATTTGAAAGTTTTTGCTGCCTGCTTTTTGTAATTATAAAAAAGTAGTAACCTGCTGTGGCTGCCAATATGACAATAGCTATAATCATTATTACACGACGCATATATTTAACTCTAACAAAATAATGGCAATAAGTGTGTTATAGAATTGTAAGAATATTTATAAATGGATAAATAGAAGAAACTGACCAGAAGTATCTTATATTCCAAGTTAGATCCGGCTAGGTATTCGATCGATTAATCGTCAGCCGAAATTTTAGTTAAATTGGGTCATATGAGAAAAGCTTGGTACTCCTGCGAGGATGGGCGCATTTTATAAGTCTTAATTACACAGGAACTGGTAATTTATCTGTCGATTTGTATCCATAAAACACGACGTTCTGTGATGTGGTGGAACCTTTTACCACTTTTGTTTCAATTTTATCCATATAGATACCTAACTCGTGTTTAAATTGACCGGCCCCCTTCCCGTCTTTATTAAATACCCGGTTGAAAATAATAAAAGTTCCGTTATCCGCCAACTTAAATAGATTTTTTAAGAACTGCGCACTATCAACGCTCACCGGATACTTGTCCCCCATAAATGTATCCACTAAAATGCACTCCGGACTGCTGTTTATCATATATGTTTCCGGTTCTTGAAGAACCTCGTTTGCGTCAGCAATGATTATCCGGCTGTTAGTTATTAGATCCAGGTCAAAGTACTTACGGGAAATATCAACTATCTCTTTGTCTATTTCTACTAATATCGTATTGATCCCGTTCATTTTAAACTTCTTATTCATGATCTGAACGACTGTTCCTGCTCCCGTACCTAGCATCAGTAAGTTTTTAACTTCAGGTTTATTGGCGCGGATGGCTTTTGCAAGTTCATGCCATACCTTATGTTTGTAATAATCCGAATCAATGCTACACGACTGCACTAAGCCGTCGACGATCAGTTTTCGTGTTTTCCATGCCTGAATAACTTTAATATCTTTATTGAAAGGAGTACTTCCCTGATAAATTGTTTTTGGCAACAGGCCTTCTAATATATGCATGTGTATAATTATTGTACTTGAATGAAATAACCGATATACGACAATCCGATAATTGGTCCAAGTATTTAGCATTATACGGGTGGAAGTCCATTAAGACTAGAAATGGTTCTATATTAAGGATTAATGGAAACTTTTTAACCTGTAGGGCTAATCTTCAAATTCCCTCCGAGTTATCCTCAAAGGATCTTGAGGAAATAGAAAACATTTGCCGTAGAAGTGATGTACATATATTAAAAATATCTCCTAATCATAAACAAGATGTCAGCTTTTTGGAAGATCGTGGTTATAAGCAGACGAATCAAATAGAATTAATACCGAATACCGTGTTTTTGGATTTGTCTTTAGGAGCGGAAAACCTATTTTCACTTTTTACCAGAAGCTGCAGGTACTCAATAAATAAAGCTAACAGAGATGGGTGTTATACGGAAATAGTCAGAAACCCTACACCGGCCGAGACGCTGGATTTTTATAAAACATTGTCATTACGGGCAAAGAAAAAGAAGTTTACGATTCTCGGTCTGAAGGACATCCAAAAAAAAGTAAATGTTTTTGGGGTTGATTCTTTCATATGTAATGTTTTTGACTCAAAAGACCGGCTTCTCGGAACAAAACTATTCCTTGGTCATTGTGGTGGGGTTTGGGGTGTGCATAGCGGTACGACTGAACTAGGTCAAAAAAGTACGGGTGGTTATAAACTCTTATATGACTGTATCCCCTACTTTATCCCGTTAGGTTATAAGAAAATGGACCTTGGTGGGGTCAGTGATGTCCGTTTAAAAAATCTAAGCAAAAAATGGGAGGAGTATTCACATTATAAACGGGAATTTAACGGAGAGGTAGTGTATTACAGCCTCCCTTATTACAAGTGGTTGTTTTAATTGAAGTCACTTACGAATGTTAAAGCGATGCCGTTCTTGTCTGCCCTGCCGGTTCTTCCGATTCTGTGAACGTAGTCATTGTAGGACATTGGAAGTTCGTAATTGATAACGTGGCTTACATCGCTGATATCAAGTCCTCTTGCAGCAACATCTGTTGCCAAGAGAACACTAATCTCACTTCTCTTGAACTTTTGAAGTATAGACTGTCTTTGGTTTTGTCTTTTATCGCCGTGAATAGCATCTGCTCTAAGACCGTTGTGTATAAGTTCGTCAGTTAACTTTTGGATTCCCCATTTGGTATTTCCAAAAACTATCACTTTATTGAACTCTTTTTGCGTCAAAAGCTGGATCAATGTGTCAACCTTTCGTTGGTTTTTTGAGACGCGTACTATATCCTGGTAGATATTTGCACAGGTATCATGTTTCTTCACACTTACTGTTATCGGATCGTGAACGAAGGCTGCCAATATGTCCTGGACTTTCTTTGAAACAGTGGCTGAGAAGAACAATGACTGTCTTTGTTTGGGAAGCAAGGAGATAAAGAATTTTATTTCGTTTACAAAGCCGATATCAACCATTCTGTCGGTTTCATCAAGAACTACATTATTGTATTGTGACAGGTCAAGGATTTTCTTATTAACAAGGTCTTTTAACCTTCCGGGTGTGCCTATAACGATTTCCGGGTCGCGTTTCAGATCATGGATCTGTTTGAACATACTTGTCCCTCCGATTATCAGTGCAGAGTATATATGCATATTTTGAGACAGTGCTTTCATGTCATTACTAATTTGTTCAGCAAGTTCTCTGGTAGGAGCAACAATTAATACTTTTTGGTTGCGGTCTTTTGAGGTTTTATCTAATAAAGGTATCAAGAACGCAGCAGTTTTACCTGTTCCAGTGTTCGCAATTCCGATCAAGTCTTTTCCCTCTAGAATATGAGGTATTGCCTGGTCTTGTATAGGAGTTGCAGTTTTAAAACCTTTGTTCTTAATATTTATTTTTAGTTGTCTGTTTATTGGGAGATCGTCAAAACAACTCACTGGTGTATAGTTGGTTTCAGGCTCAAAACGGCGGTTTTTTTTAGAGTATTCGATAGACTTTACCAGGTCTTTTTCAGACCATGCGTATTGTGCGTTATTCTTATTTTTATTGGGGAATCTTGAAAAATTGGATCTTCGTTCCCCTCTTTGATATCTGTTTCTCATATACATATTTAATAGCGCAATAAAACTGCCTAAAATTGTAGTAGGCTAGTGAAAAGATACATTTATAATGAAATTCTGGATATCTTTTATCTGTGCTAAACGTACAAACTAATATCAAGCAGATTTATAGCGCTATCTTTTAACGAGTTAGTATAGCAGACATGTCAAAACTTTGCAAGGAGCTATAGGCTTGGTTGTAATTTGTTAAAAGAAACAGTTAAACTCAAACATTTTATTAGCAAAAAATAAAAATTGAACTATTATTTTGTGCAAATATTGTATTTTAATAAAAGATCTTTTAGTCTGATACCGCCTAATATAGTTTCAACCACAGTATAATTATAAAATCCGATAACATAAAATATGTAAAAGCTTGACATTAATTCATTACCGAGTATATTTACCTCCACGTCTCTCTTGACAACAGAATACGTAACAGAGTCTGCGAGGAAACTCAATGACACTCCCAGGGAGCCAAAAGCGACTTCGGTTGCCGACGGTAATCTTTGGAATTGAACACTAAGGTAAAGGAAACTAGAGCTTAACTGCCCTACGATCCCCACTAGCAGCGAAAGTTGCTACACCCTTAAGATCAGTTGTTACACCTGGAGGATAGTTTACAAAAAGGCATCGAAAGCATTGAAGAAATTCATAGTTTTCGTCGGTAAACTGAAGCGAATGACCGTCAGGCCATCCGTTGGAAGAACCAAATCCGGACCTAGCTTAACGGCGAAGTCAGTTTGTGACACCTGCAAAGGATAGTAAGCAAAAATCGTAGATAGCTAAGAGGTAACTCAAAGCTACTTCAGCGGAGTCAAATCCAATGAATCTTAGGATCTAAGGTAAAGGAAAACTAGAGCTTAACTGCCCTACAATCCCCACTAGCGGCGAAAGTTGCTAAACCCTTGGCCCTAATTTACGATGACCAGAAGGATAAGAAGAAAAGAGGGATTAGAAGCTAGGATCGTGGAATGTAAATGAGAAACGGGAACCCAGTCTGACTGCGAAAGCTTTCATTCTTCCCATCTATCAAATACAGCCCGTCCTAGCTTTGCCCTTTTTATACAACTTTATTACATCAAGTCTCTGAAAAATATATTCAAATGAAATATCTTTTGATAAAAGGACACGGAGAAGTAAACTATGCAAATAATGTAGTACTGCATAATCAACTTCTCCGTTAACAAGGTGGGAACCCAGCCTCAGGTTAATTAATACTATTGTCCTTATCTTCATCAAGTATCCAAAAAAAGCGTAAAAAAACCGCTTGGTAGCGGTTACGATAAAAAACGATATAGTCTATTGATTTTTAGACATTTATAATTGGACACTAAGGTAAGTATTAACTTACAAATGAAACTCGTCAATGGTTTTCTAAACTTCTTTTATTTGTGGCAGCTCCAAGCTAGAATAACTCTATTGTTATACATATAGTTATATCAATAAATTAACTATTGTTAACCAAAGGAGAGAAAACAGTGAGCAAAAAACCAGTACAAATAGTAGAGGTTTGGCACGGACCCAAACATAACAGAAGAAAAGTACGATTGGGTTGCCCTCCCGGCGGATGTGTCCGCCACTGTGGCGGGGGTTGGGGCGGCACTAAAATGACAGGTGAGGCTATGAAGATCGCTGCAACAAAGGGTAGGTTAAACCCAAATAAACTTGGCTGTGCTACGACTATGTTTCACGGAGAACTCGCTTACAAAAAATTCACACCTCTACATTTGAAAGTGTGGATATGGTTTTCCAGAAAGTTACTTCCTGCAGTGTTTTGGTGGATTCCTGGTAACAAGCTAAAGAAATGGTAAAAAATGTTACCCCTGTTATATAAGAAATAACAGGGGTATTTTATTAGCTAAGTTTTTGATCTAACGTAGAAAACCGTTGTCAGCAGAACCAGCATTCCTCCCAAAGTCAGCGTTACTTGGGGCGAGTACACATCTGCAAGTTTTCCCATAATCAATAGAGAGGCAGCTCCGCCTAATGTACGCGTAGCGCTTATCATTGAGTTTACGGTCGACCTATGCCTGGGATGTATCTCATTAAATAAGTGTCCATACATCACAATATTCACTGAGCCGTAGGCAACTTCGATCAGAATCAACCCCAGGAAGAACATTGAAAGTTGACTTGCTGATCCTGAGATGACCATACCTATACCTAGCAGTGTGAGAATCCTCAACAACCCCCGCTTATTCCGTGTAAATAGCATGTTATGTCCGGCAAGCAGTCCCCCGAACATCGTAGGTATCGCGATCATCAAAATAGCCCACCCACGCTCAGCTTCGGGCATCCCAAGGTACTTCACAATTTGAGGCCAGTACATGAATACAGGTTTGCTTGCGAAACTATATGCAACAATCAAGGAAGTAGCCCCCACGATTTTCCTATTTTTAACCGCAAGCGAAAAGATTTGTTTCAAACTTGCATCGGGTTCGTTCATGTCGGGTTCAGAATATTCCGCAAGGTCATCCCCTGCTTTTAAGAGAACTACGCTTCCTAATACCGTTGCGATCAGGAAAAAGGTTCCGGACACGAACCAGGCTATTTTCATTCCAAATACCGCTGAGATATATCCGGCCAGAATACTTGTTGAAATCTGCCCAACCGTGAACAACATTCTGGACCTTCCCATCACCCGGCTTGCTTCGACTTCACCTAGTCTGTTTTGCAGCCAACTTTCAAGGGCATCGCTCTTTAGGGAATGACCTACAGCCGCCACACCCTCAGCCAGAAAAAAGCCCCCCATTTTTGTACTGGCTCCATAGATATACTGGGTGGACGTCCACATTATCTGCCCGATTATGAACGTTTTTCTTTTACCAAACTTGTCAGCAATATGCCCCGTGAACGGATCGAATACCGATGTAGAAATATGGTAAAAGAAGTTCACTACCCCCATTCTCAGAAAGTTCATTCCATGAAATTCCAGCCAGGGTGTGTATATCGGGAAGAACGACCCCATACCAAGACCTTCAAGGAACTGGATTACGTAAAAAACCAACTTTGGACTCATTTTTGTCTCTCCTATCTGATTAGATTCTCAAAGAACTTTAGTTCTAGCTTCTTTTTGTGAAGCTATAGAGACCTCTAAAGTTGGTTTTTAAATTTTGTAAAATGAAAAATGGCCTTGTTTAGAGGCCTTTAAGCTGGACAAAATTAATGGTTCTGCGTAAATTCCTCAAACAGAATATTTTGAAGTGCAAAGACTTCCCCTGCTTTATAGGGTTTTGCGCCGATAGTATTAAGTTGAGATTTATTCATTACGTTACACATAACAATGGGGATTATATCATTACAGAAAGAAAAATAAAATAGCGCTTGTTCGGTAATAAACAAGCGCTTTACAGATGAACTGGCCTTGACCTATCGATACAGGTCCATTTCAGGGCTTATATCTTCCCATCCCGGAGTTCTGGTCCTGGTCTGGATTTTGTAATTCATTTCCCTATGCAGACCCATCAGACCATATAGGATAGAACTGATGATTTGGCGGGCGTAGGGGTCGTTTTCGGGTAAAATGCCATACGAGGTCAATTGTTTTTTCACTATATTCAGTGCGTTGATAAGTTCCACATCAGTTAAGTATTTGGTGTCGACCATGATCAGGGAAACGTCCCAATAGCGTAACCTTGTTACCTTGTTAAAAACCCTTTTGCCGTGCAGTTTCTTTAGAGTAGACAGTATATACCAAAGATACTGTATAGATACTTTCGTGTAAGCTAAATTTTTGACTCTATCCTCCCAATCGCTCTCAGCCTGTGCAAACGTAAGCAGAGTCGCTAAATCTTCACCCGAGAACACCGCATAGTCATTTGGTACCAGGTCGAAAAATGTCGTTTTCTTAACCATGCCTCTTTCCTCCTATCTGTTTTTGCGTATTATACACTTTCAGTTGGGTACGAATAAAGTTAATTGTGGCGAAAATGACTTCTATCTCAATTCAAATCCGTTAACTTATAGCTATGCTCTGATATAATCGTATTGAACAAGAAACATATGAAACTTAAAAAATACGATAAAAAATATGATTTTTCCTATACATTTGGTGTTTCACCGACTATTGAGTTGTTGCTAAAAAAGCCGGAAATAGTACGTTTAGTTTTAATACATTCGGACGGTGAGAAAAGCGACGGAGGGAGAGCATTAAAAGAACTTTGCCGAAAGCATAGTATTAAATTTGAGATTGCATCAAAAGCAATTGATAGGATATCTGCAAAAGAAAATACCTACGCGATAGGAGTTTTTAAGAAATATAGGACAAGCGTCGTACCAAATGCTAATCACGTGTTATTAATGAATCCAAGTAATCCCGGCAATCTTGGAACAATAATCAGAAGTATGGTTGGTTTTGACTTTAACGATCTCGCTGTTATCCGCCCCGCCGTTGACGCCTTTGATCCTAAAGTCGTCCGTGCATCAATGGGTAGCGTTTTTGACCTGAAATTTGAATATTTTGACAGCTTTGACCAGTATGTAAAGAGATTTACCGGCCATAACTTATATCCATTCGTACTACACGGCAAAAATAAATTAAAAGATATCACATTTAATAAACCGTTTACTTTGATATTTGGTAAAGAATCAAGCGGACTTTCCTCCAATTTCAGCAATATCGGAACAAGTGTATACATCCCTCATTCAAAAAATATCGATTCGCTGAACTTACATGTGGCCGCAAGTATTGGAATGTACGAGAGTCTAAAGTAAACTACTAAAGTTAAAAAAGAGCTATTCCATTTTATTTACTGGAATAACTCTTACAGATCAAAAACTACTATTACTTTTCCGCTGTCACTTCTCCCTGTCGTGGACGAAAATATCGTACACCCCGTTATTGTCGCCCTCGACGAGGTTGCTGGCCTGGGAACTAAATGCAACGAACCTCCCGTCGCCCGAGATCGAGGTGAAGTCCGAGAAGCTATCCGCCTGCCCCTCACTTTGCAGATCAGTATAAGACATGTTCACACGTTCTGTTACGCCTGTTACCAGGTTGTGAACAAAGATATCACTGATTTGGTTTGTGTCCTTCGGAACCAGATTGGAAGCTGTGGATACGAACGCCACGATCGTGCCGTCGTAATTCAGCGACGGCTCCCATGACACACCGTTACCCTGTTCACCGGTTGAGGATACCGAAACCCTTGTAGTGATGTCGGTCTGCGTGTCGTGTACGAACACATCGTTAGTGCCGTTTGTGTCGGGCATGACAAGATTACTCGCACCCGATACGAACGCAACGTAGCGGCCGTTTCCGGACATGTCTGGCTGTGCCGGGTAAACCTCTCCCGCCTCTCCGGTGCTCGATCTGGAAACGAGAGTTGTATCTCCAGTCAACCGGTCGTGTACGTAGGCGTAGAGACCACTTGACCCAATGCCACCTAAATTACTTGAGGTCGATACAAAAGCGACGAAACGTCCATCGGCATTTATCGACGACAAACCGGAATAACCGTTTCCCTGCTCACCGGTTGAAGATACTGAGGCGATGGTCGTCTCACCTGTTTCAAGATCATGGACGTAAATATTACTATCCTGACCACTTGCGTCTTCTGCTTCAACGTTCGAAGTGAACGACGTGAATGCCACGTACCTCCCGTTTTCGGATATTGAGGGTTCGTACGAATATACTAA
>Ga0075579_108_pt1 | contig 48004 bp, 48 predicted proteins | sample RifGroB1_FD_68195 | JGI IMG/M metagenome (GOLD analysis project Ga0075579, IMG submission 68195) | candidate division WWE3 bacterium GW2011_GWB1_41_6 | reverse complement strand
CCTATGATTACTATTATAAATCTGCAGATGCTCCAAAAAGTTACACGGGCAATTATATAGAAACTGAAGAAGGAAAAATTTTGTACATTCTCCATACCACTTTTTACGGGCTTGCATGGGGAATTGGGTTTTATGCAATACGCTCGATTATCGCTGATAAAAATATCCCGCCCCTATAGTTGATATTATTAAGCGTATTTTCTATAATCCATACACAAATTATCCTAAAAAGGAGTTGAGTATGACTACCCAAGACTTAGCACGACGCATTTTGAGAGAGGTATTCGACGGCGCCCGTGATGTTATTTCACCGGGTAACCTTCGCAGTGTGATTATCACACAGCAAGAAGCGGTAGATTTGGGGCTCAATCCACCGGACGAATCAAAATGGAATCCTCACGTCTCACAGGCTCAGCTGTCGAGGATCGCCAACGGTTAAACCCATCACTCAAGGTACGGTTATACTTACGAAAAAGGTATAACCGTACATTTATATATATTTACCTTATAGCTTGTTATGGTACAATTCCTCCTAACCATTAGACTTAATCAAAGGAGACGAACATGTCTAAACCCTCGATTTACGTTGTTGTCAATTTCGTTATTGGAGAAAATGCACCAAGTGGTGATTTTGAAGGTGTAAGAGCAAAGGATGTTGTCACACAAATTGCTAAAGGGAGGAATGTTAATGTGCTCTCTTATAAAAATATCGGCGGTAATTTACGCAAAATGGTGTTAATTGTTTTCTCTCTATGCATCAAAGGAAACACCTACACAAACCCAATTCCTGAAAGAAACGCCCTTGTTGATGAACTAGAAGTAGAATTATTCAAATTAAAACAAGGTAAAGTGATTGAACGCTTTAAAGTAGAAAAGACAGACAGTTATAGCACATGTTACGTAGGATAAATTCGATCAACCGGTTTTAGGACCCATACTAAAGCCGGTTTTATATTTACTTTATATTAAAAAACCTGCCCCTAAGGAAAATCCCTAAGAACAGGTTAACCTGCTTACTTCCTTACACAAAGCATATATGATAAATACCGGTTTTCTCAGAACGTGATATTTCAGCCGTGTGTACGCCGTTTAAACATAAACCTGTATTCCACGGAACAAAATTACCTCCGCGTAACAGGCGGCAAACATGGTCTGAATGACTATGAGCAAATAACCTCTCCCAATTTGTGTAAAACAAAACAGACGGTATACCGTTACTGCCGTTAGTATTATCCAAAATACTCAGCAGTTTAAATTTACCGCACTGTTCGTGCAAATCTACCAAATTGTGGGATAATCCTTGCTCGTAGTGAATTCGAATGTTCACTCCGTAGATTATCATGACTGCCTCCTCCTGCATTGGTTTTATCTTATTTAAGTATATTGAACGTGTTTCAAAAGGCAATAGGTTTAACCCGTTTTTTTCCACTTAAAATAATGATAAACTGCGATTGTATGTGCCGATGTCTCAACTACGTTGAGGGTCGTCTCACTTTGTTCGCCGATGTAGCTCAGTTGGCAGAGCAGCGGTATCGTAAACCGCGGGTCGTCGGTTCGATTCCGACCATCGGCTCCAGGATTCTATAAACCGGGATCGAACTAAGCGAGTGCAACGAGCGTCTTCGATTCCGACCATCGGCTCCAGTAATAAATTTATGTTAGAATTCATTCGTGGCACAGAGAAAATATAGCCGGACATCAAAAACTGCAAGACCATCAAGACAACCTGCATTGCACCAGTTGTCAGACGAGCAGCTTACACAGCATCTGATGAAAATCGTACTAGGAACATTTGTTTTTCTGGTTGTTATACTAGGTAGTTTAATGTTCTTTGCTCCAAAACTTGGAGCTTTCTTCGGTCTTCTTTCCTTCCGCAGAAATGACAATAATAAAACGGTGGTAGTAGCACCAGCATCACCGGTCTTTTCGGATATTCCCCCTTCAACAAAGAGTGAGAATTTAACTTTAAACGGCTTTACCGAACCGGGTATGACGATCAAGCTGTTCGTGAACGGGCCGGAAGCACAAAGTACAATATCCGATAATGAGGGGTTATTTACATTCATAGACGTAAAACTGATCGAAGGAAATAACAAGATATTTGCAAAAGCAGTAAATGAGCAAGGTGCGGAAAGCGACGCATCCATTATTGTTTCTATTCTGCTTGATAACAAAGCCCCTGATGTAAGTATTGATACTCCCACAAACGGCGAGACTGTAAGAAATCTCAATAAACGTGTTCTAGTCAAAGGGACTGTCAGCGAGTTATCTACCGTAAGAGTTAACGGGAACTTGGCTGTTCAGAAATCCGATAACACATATGAGATTGTTATTGGCGCTGAAGAAGGTGACCTTGAAATAAAAGTAGAAGCTACAGACGAAGCCGGGAATACGAAAACCGAAAAGATCTTCATCAAGTACGCAAAAGGTAGTTAGATACTCCAAACATCGTTGACCATAAAAACATAATCTGCGGATAGAACAGTGAGTTTACGAACAATGAATGCACCAATAAACCCCCGATCAGTGTAATCATTAGAATATTTAACTTTCTTTTCTTAAAAAAATAATCAGCAACCGGAAAAACCAAGCCTAGAACAAACGTGGTTAAGCCAAACAAGCCTGTCGTGGCAAGAACAAAAAGTATGCTTGAATCCGAACCTGCCCCCGAGTGTCCTTCAAAAGTGTCAGGTGTTAAATAACCATAATCTCTCTGAACATACCTGTAGGCATTAAAACCCACACCTGTTATAAGGTTGTCTTCGGTAATTTTTAGCGTATTGTTCCACGATATAAACCTGTACTGAGCCGAGTCTGCAGGATCTGTCGTTCCGGATATTCTGGTCTGCACACGGGGAACTGCAAAATAAGCAAGAAACGCAATTAAAAATGCAAGAAGTAGTAGATGGCGGTATCTCAAAACACCGTATATTAGTACCACAACAGACATCATTGCCCACGAACTTCGGGAAAATGTTAGAACAAGCGCGACGGTAAATAAAACCGATGCACTGTATAAGATTATTTGTCTAACATTGTCTTTAAATCTAAGAAAAAGATTGTTGTGGAATTCAAATAAAAGAATGAGAACTGATACCAAATATGCACCGGTAAAATTCGGGTCAAAAAATGTCGACGCAAGACGATTCTTATGCGGATCCCAACCAAGTTCAGGTCTCAAGTTTTCAAAATCAGGCAGGATAATTAGCTGAGCAAAACCGGCCAATGTAATTAATATACCTGATAGAATAAGAGAGGTAACCACTTCTATTACCGTCAGCATCTTCTGCTCAAACATATTAAATACAACTATTGCTGAAACCAGATAAAATATCCAGCGCAATAAATAAAATGACGACAGTAAGAACTCTCTGCCATTCAATCTGTCTAAGCTATATACCAACGACATTGCGGCAATAACAGTAAATAGTAAGAAAAAGTAAAAATACCGGGGGATACTCAGACTTTTCTTTACCGCAAGAAAATAGAATAATCCTACCAGAGAAAAACCCGCGATGGCGGGGTCGAAGAGATACAGGCTCGTCTCACCCGTTTTACTGACCGCTGTTAGCTGACCTAAACTTAATATAGCTATACAAGTATAAAAAAGGTACTTAAGCATATTTCTGTTTCCAAACCTTACGGGCAAAATAAACAAGCAATATAAGAATTATCACTTCGGAAAGCAAGGTAATAACGGAAGATCCGTAAAAAGAATACAGAGGTATCACCAAAAGGTTTGCTACGATATTAAATACCGCGCTTACAAAATATACGAGTGGTAGATATTTCTGGCCGCCTAAAGTAACGATCAACCACGAAATAGGCTGTGTCGAATAAAACAGTACCAACCCGCCTAAAAGAACTCTTAGAACCGGAACTGATTGTGAAAAAGGCTCCCCCCCAAGCAACCTAATGATCAACGGAGCGATTACAATTCCTATCAAACCAAAAATGATACCTCCCACCGACAACGCAGTTATTACTTTAAAAAATGTTTCTTTAAGCCGCTCCCTACTCTCATTCATATGGCGGACAAGAACGGGATATGCAGCATTCATAAAAAACGTCGGAACTACAAGCGAAACTTCGAATACCTTATACGGAAGTCCATAAACACCAACCGATTCAGTATTATTCAACCCATACCGGGCAGGTAAGTTCAAAATCGATATAAATATTGAATCCACTTTAAAGTTAACCTGACTGAATATGAACATTAACCCCAAAGGCAGCGACTGTATGAACAAAAAACGCACCAGATCCTTATCGTAAGCGAATTTTACCCTCACACCAAGGCGCTTGATATAAAAAACGTTAATTACAAACGTCACCAAACCACCAACCACATAACTAAAATTCACCCACATAACGGGGGCACGAAAATAAGTAAGTAACAATACCGATAAAAAGATGATAATGCTGCCGGTAACATACCCGATAGTCGACAGATCGTATCTTAATTTGACCTGAAATACTACATTTGTAGTAGCATACAAAGCCTGTGTAAGGATCAGAAATAGGCTGAGATATATCCCAAACTTCAAGCCTGCTGCATACGGAAAAAAAATCAGAGCAATTCCGCTTAACGTCATGACTAATAGGGCAAGGCCAACCCTCAGTAGCAGAATATTTCCCAGATATTTTTCAGCTTTTTCCCAATTTCCGGACAATTCCCTAGTAGCGATGGCATTAAATCCAAAATCAACGATTATAAAAAATAAAGCGGGGAATGCCTGCATAAGGATAAACTCACCGTAAAACTCTCTACCGTACATCCGAACAACCAAGACCGTGGCTATAATAGTGATAGTCATACTGACAACTTTCCCGACTATCTGGTATATAGTATTACTGGCAATCTTTATTGAAGTCTCGGAGGGCTTTACCATTTTTTAACTCTTGGGCGGGCAACCTAAAGATACCTCATTTCCTGTTTCCAGTTTAGCCGGAGTACCTTTTACTTTCTTTATTGATTTTACTACCTCATAGTGCTCGTAGGGAACGCCGTCTCTGTTCACCCAAGAAAAGTGGTCATAAGGAGGTTCGTACCAAATGGTGAACGGTGTCACTGCCCATACCCTATCATCCTTCATCCACACTTTCTCATATGCCTGTTTAAAGTATTTACCCACAAATTCTGCTGTTAAATATGAGCTATTATAAGACTCACCCTCAGCGTGTGCCCAGCCTGTTTCGGTGATAAATACGGGTAATTCTTTTTTCACACCCATCTCTTTCTTTAAAAAATCCAATTCCGATTCGTATGCCCTAATACTCAAACGGCCTTTACCGTCCGGTTTACCGCTAAAATTAGGTTGGGGATATGAATGGGATGCCCACCCATCTAACTGGTTAAATATACCCGGTACTTTCTCATTCATTTTTTTCATAAATATCTCTGCGTCCGTACTGACCTCGTTTGTTGAAGCGCTTGTATTTAATGCTCCATTTATCATAAAGAAATCCAGATTTTCCTTTTTGAAAGCGGCAATCGTATATCTCATGATCACAGCATATTCTTTAGGGTCAACCTTGCCGCCCCAGAACCGCGAGTCGTTTGGTTCGTTATAAATACTTATATACCGATTCCTTATCGGCCACATAAACTGATTAAGGAATTGGGCGGCTTCATTGGTTTCTTTCTCGTAATTATCAGGATTTACCTCGTGTAATTGAATAATGGGAACCAGGTGTTTATCGTTTGTCATCCTAAAGACTTCTTTCCATTTATCCACGTCCCGGTCCCTCACGTTATAAGGAACCAACACATAACCCCAGTCACCGCCGTTCGAGTTAACAAGTTTCTGCGCTAGTTCAAAAAAACTCTTTTTCTCAGCATAAATGTATAAACCAACCTTGTTATTCTTGACCTTCTGAAAGCCTGTATTTTCATAGTACAAATACTCTATAGAACCGTGGATTTCACACTGATCCGGTTTCTTTCCAAGAACAGCTTCATCCACACCAAAAATAGACGCTTCGTCTCCCAATACTGAACCCCTCCGCAACAAGTTCGTTAACAACCCACTATCTAACATAAGAAAACCAATCACTACAAATACAGCGAGTGACATTATTAAAAATGATATTTTACGTTTTCTTTTTCTCACTGGTACAATTTTATCATTAGTAATGATTAATTATTTCTTATACAATAACAAAGTGAAAAAAGAAGTAATAATAGCCTCATTTCTATTAACTCTGGGAATATTCCTCGGCATTTCAGGAACATACCTTCAACGGATAGAAGCATCTGAGAACCTCATTACGCCGTACAGCGATACTTTTAGCGTTTTTTCGATGCTTAAGCAGCAAGAAAAACCAAAGTACACAGTTTACGGTTTCCTGCCTTATTGGACGATAAATAAGGCGAAATATCTCCAATTCGACAAGCTTACTGATCTTGCCTATTTCGGATTAAATATTAATGCAGACGGGACCTTTAAGAAGATTCAGGATGACGGAATTGTGGACCCAGGATACAATAATTGGAGAAATAATAAAGATCTGAAAGAGGTAATCGAAAAAAGCAAAATAGAAGGTGTGAGAGTATCTCTCACTGTCATATCCCACGAATCCGATACATCAGATTACTTTTTAGGATGCAGATCTTGTTGGGATAAACTGGCGGACGAGGTGATCAAAGAACTCGATTACCATCAGATCAATTCGGTTCATTTGAACTTCGAATATGCCGACTATACGGACGGGGATAAGGCGGACCAATACACCGAATTCTCAGATTTCATAAACAGGAAACTTGACGCAAAATACGGAGATTCGTACACGGTCGTATCGACCTTTGCAGACTCACTTGTAAAACCGCGTGTGACAAAAGTTCAGGACCTTGTGAATGTAGTCGACGGAATATTTATAATGGCATATGATTTCCACCGGCCAAGTTCCGATCAGTCAGGTCCGGTTGCTCCCGTCGGGGGAATAGGTGTTCACGCAGAATACGATATTAAGACAATGATAAAAGATTATCTGGCTCACGCTCCGGCTAGTAAATTAATTTTAGGTGTTCCCTATTACGGATATAACTGGGTTGTAACTTCATCTAACCCTAATTCAGCCCGTATACCAGGAAACGATTATATCGGGTTCTCACAATCCCAAACCTATGAGAATGTTATGGAAACTATTTTAAGAGCCAAGCCTAACCTTAACTGGGATGTTCTTGGGTTAACGCCTTATTTTTCATATGTTAGTCCAGAAACCGGCTCAGTACGTCAAGTTTACTATGAGAACGAAGAATCTCTTAAAGCAAAGTACGAACTTGCAAAAAACAACAATTTCGCGGGTGTTGGCATATGGGCATTGGGGTACGACGGCGGTTATCAGGAACTGTGGAAATTATTAAACGATGAGTTTGTTCTGTAAGGAAATATTTTGTAAATATCAAATCCTCTTGATATAATCCAAAATCAAACAAAAAGAAAATATAAAGAAAGGAGCAGATGATGACTATCCATTTTAAAGACACCAATCCAGAAGATGTCTTCTTAATGAGGCTATTCAGCGAACAGTGGTTCAAAAAACAAAAGTCGGGTGGTGCTTTTTCAGAGGATTACCGTGAAAAAGTCAGACGTAAGATCTATTCCTTATCCACAAATGGGTTCATTGACGAACTCGAACGTGAGTTTATAGATCTTCGCTGTGGATTTACTGGTAAAGTACATACACAAAATGATATAGCTCAAATGGAAAAGTTTTTTGGAGGTAAAACAGTTACTCAGCCCGCAGTCCGCTCAAAAGAAGCACGTTTGTTCAAGAAGTTACGAAAAGAGATCCATCCGAACGAGTTTATGCGGCAAGACATAGCAGAATAATAGATTGGGAAAGCTAAGCATCGTCTTTGCTTTCCCTTTTGATATTTAGATCCACTTAACCCAAGCTTTATTCACTTCACCGTAATAATCTATCTCACCTACCACGCGGAAACCGTTTCTCTCTAAAACTATCTCTGATGCTGGATTTTCCGGGACGGTATAAGCTGTTATTAATATATGCCGCGGTGTAACGCCCATCTCTTCGGAGATGATATTTTCTTTATGACGAAAGTACAACATAGCTTCATTAAGCCCGTTTACCGCTACCCCTCTGTACTCCATATCGTCCAAATTATCCCTTTCACGGATAAATCTACTGTATTTTGGCCACTCCTTAAAAACTTTGGCATAGCTGGTTTCCATGATCAGTGCGTTTTCAGGTATGTTCAACTCTCTTTTCTGTTCGGGGGTCAAATGCTCATCTATATAGAACTGTGTCCAACCAACAACCTCGTTCTCATCGTTTGTGATTGCCAACATAAGCCGGGCGTCGGTAGAATCCGTTTCGTCAATATTAACCAGCCAATCGATATCCTTCTGACTGGATTTTTTATCTTCAACCATCCCCTTTAAGGTCTCGGGGTGCCTATCGGAATCTACAAAACGTTGGGTATCCTCTGTGTGTTTAGGGTTAAACCTCCTAACCCCATAAGGCACATCAGGTGAGGATTTCCAAGAAGGTTCCAACTTGTTTGTTATCTCAATTGTTTTTTCTGCAAGATCCCTGATATCCTGGGGAAGTTCATTGTATTTCATACATATAGAATAACATATTAGACAGAAGTAATAATGTTCATTACGATTTCTTTAGAAACATTAGGCAGGCCTGTTGCTGCAAAAAGCAATGGATGGCTTTTACCGAAATACAGATCGATAGTTGGTGAAAAGCTCAGCGAACTTATTGAAAACGGCAGTATCACGCCACTGGAGTTGGAATTCATTGAACTCAGGTGCCATTTTAGGGAAAGAATTTACTCACACAAAGAAATTGCTCATATGAAGGAATTTTTCGGCGGGAAAGCCGTTAGTATTACAACTGCCCGTCTGCATGAGGTCAAACTCTTTCGAAAACTTCGGAAGGCCATAAAAGCGAAAGACTTCTTGAAACCTGTCATCATTTGAATGTAAGTGCCGAACCAATAAAATAGGGAAAGCCTGGTATAACCTAAACTTTCCCTATAATTTCACACAAAAGCTAATCTTGATACGAAAACAGGCGTGTAAGCAACAAAACCCAGAAATCTGTCCTTGTGACCACACTTAACGGCCTTATTCTCGCATATAAGCAACATGTATGTCTTTCGAGGAGAGATCCCATCTCCTGGTCAAGTGGTTCGTGAACTGTGATAACTATAACCCCCGGAAGGGGCATAACGAAGTCTTTTATCTTCATTGCGATATACTTTCCCGTTTTTGATATTGATTTCTATTCTTTTTTCTGAAGTAAAATAAAAGTTCCGACGTGTTCCGGATCCAGCGAATTTTCTTCAGGTTTTGTTTCCCATCTGACTTCTCCTGATCGTATCACGCTAAACTTAGGATATATGACTTGGACATCCTCCACATTCCTAAACCTCGGAGAATCAGGGTCTCTTTGAAAGGCAGGGTGATTTTTATTAAAGCCAAAGTACAACAAATATCCCCCCGGTTTTAGAACACGGGTAGTTTCTCTTGCTGCAATTATCTGATCGCTTTGTGTCTCTAGCATGTGCGTGCAACCTATATCAAGCACCGTATCAAATTCTTCATCCCGGAATGGTAACTCCATTACATCGGCTTGGTCGTAATTGACTTTAACACCAAGCGTATTTGCTCTATTTCTAGCTTCCTGAAGTTCACTATACTTTATATTTATGGCCGAAACTTTAACACCTTCCGAAGCTAGAAAGTTTGAGTTTGCCCCAAACCCGCAACCTTCATCTAATATTTTATCTCCGGGATTAACAATTTTCGATTCAATAAGCGACACTACTACATCGTTTGGTTTCTCCGATTTCCATGCAACATTTTCTTCTACGGGAATGGTTTCATTATTATTCACGTAAATATTGTAACAAAAATAAAATCGGAAGTTTGTACGTTGCGTAATTTAATGGCGGACCGTTCTGGACAATGTTGGAACTTTGACCTATATAGAAAATAAAACGAGCCCATGAAATTCAATTCATATGACTCGTTTGTAATAAATAACTATAACTTTTCACACTTGAACTTGTTTTTTTGGGGCTTTTGCAGTCCCAATCGTTATGCAGGGACCCACACCCCAGCCAACTTCAAAGAAGTCTTTTGCTTTGAGGCCGGTTAATCGCGCACCAAGCGAAAACACATATTCTTGAACTTTCCGCTCCCAGACCGACTGGTCAACACTGGTTCGGGTGAAACCTAGATTAGGAAAAACATCAAAGGATAAATGTATTCCGGTTTGCATATTGTTAGGTTTCCATGCTCTGACAAGAGTGATTTTGCACGTCACCTCTGTGGTGTACTTAAGAGTTGGTTCCCAAGTTTGTGTCATATTTTTTTTCCTTTCCTGTATGTTGAGTCGATTTTATGGCGTAATTGAATAAAAAGCAACCGAAAATAAATTTTTAAGAAGTTCGAAGATAACCGTAGAAAATATAAGGTCAATGGTGGGCTTGCCTGGGATCGAACCAGGGACCTCTGCGATGTGAACACAGCGCTCTGACCAACTGAGCTACAAGCCCTCGAGTGAAACGAGAGGGTTTGCGCGACGTAGTCGTAACAAGCCCTTGAACGTATCAAAAACATTCATAATATACCATAAAATAATATCAACTGTTACAATAACAAAGACATTAATGAAGAGTAATTTTGCAAAAACAATCGCAGAAATAGTAGAAGTAGGAATTATAGGTTTAGTAGTTATTTTCTTTGTTTACCTTTTCGCCGGCCAACCTCTAAGAGTGACAGGAGACTCCATGGTTCCTAACTTTTACGATGGTGAGCAAATAATCGCCGAGAAAATATCTATTAAAACCGGAGAGATTGAGAGAGGAGATATAGTGATCTTTAAACATCCGACGTACCTGGACCGGTTAGTAATAAAACGCGTCGTTGGACTTCCTAATGAAAAAATATCTTTAAATGGTGGAAGAATTTACGTTGATGGGAGGGAACTCATCGAATCTTATATTCCCCAAAATACATCAACCAAAGAAGGTACGGTTATCATGGAAAACTCGGAATACGAGGTTCCTCAAGACGGATACATACTTTTAGGAGATAACCGTGAAAATAGTACAGATTCCAGGAACTGGGGTGCAATTAAAAGAGACCTGATAGTAGGAAAAGGGTTCGTGATCTATTATCCGCTCAACAAAGTGAGGGTGATTGGGTAATACGTTATCTGAGAATCGTTATTTCAGTTCTTCGACGTTCACTTTTCTTTTTCTTCTGTCGGCGTATACGAACTGGACTATCCCGTCAATGACTGAAAATATTGTGAAGTCTTTTCCCATACTTACATTATTTCCCGGTATAACGGTCCTGCCCCTTTGTCGAAGGATTATCTGACCGGGCTTTACTTTTGATCCGCCAAATACTTTAACACCAAGTCTTTTGCCTGCTACATTCCCACCCTGTCTGGCTTTTGAACCTCCGGCTTTTTTATGTGCCATATACTTTTATAAGCTTATGCTTTTTCCTTTCCTTTAGAACTTTTCGCTGCAGGTTTTGTAGTTTTCTTAGTTGCAGGCTTTTTTGCAGCTGCTGTTTTCTTCACTTCGGCCTTTACGACAGGTTTTTCTTCTTTCGCTGACTTCTCCATTGCTTTTTTACTAGTTTCTCCTGCTTTGGATATTTCATCTATTTTAATTATGCTAATCGGTTGTCTGTGGCCTTTGGTCTTTGTATACCTAGATTTCGACTTAAATCTGGCTACCCTCACTTTTTTACCAAGTTCCTCACTGACAAGACTAACCTTCACTTTTATATCTTTTAAAAGAGGTGTACCCAGAATTATCTCAGAGCCATCGGAATACATTAAAATATCAAAGTTTAACTTACCTTGACGTTCAATCCTAAGAGTTTCCCCTTCGGTTACTTTATGCTGTTTTCCACCTAATCTTACAATTGCGTATTTCATTAATATAGCGCCCTTTCAGGCTAAACCATAATCCATCGACAATGGACTTACGAATACTACAATAAAGCGGGTAAATTATCAACTAGCTCAATACTATCATCCCCGGCTACCCTGTTCTTACGGACCATCCCGCAAATGTCACATATATGAACTAAAACTTCCTCCCCGTCTTTTTTGATCATTTTCCCAACCGCCGGCATTAATCCCCCGCAATGCGCCTTACGATCCCCTACTTCCTCATCCACATGCAATGAATATAAGCAGTATGGGCAGTGGTTTCTATTCTTTGTTCCGGGGGCTTTTTCGGGAACGTTCTTCCCGCAGTTCATGCATTTAAACACACTAGTTAAGACCGACAACGATAAGCAGGTCGTGCTCGGAGTTCTCATCCAAGTTCTCTTCAACAACTAATTCAAATTCATCCCCTAAGTCAGCCAATAACATTTCCTTATAAGCTGCCTTCGATGGTTTGATTTTCAACAACGTATTGTCACGGCCTGTTTCTTCAGCATTACCTATTTCCGCAACTTTATAACCCTTACCCTCTACAAACTCCTGAGTTTGAGCTGCTACACCAGGAACACCTGCCCCATTCTCTATTCTAATGACAAGGTCTTCCTTTTTAAGCTCTTCGACCTCGCCCACAATTTCGTTTGACGGTGTTGCTTCTACAGTTTCGCTTAATACTTCAGAATTTTCGGGTGTAACAACAGGTTGATTTGTACTGTTGTCACGGATTAGGTTCGTGTAAATTAAACCGAGGAATATCATAAGTGCTGCTACAGAACCCGCTCCTACCAAAACTAAGGACGCGTTCTTTTTTTGCTCTACAGGTAAGGGGAGTAAGTTCAGAAGGTTCAATTGACTGACCAATAAAGAAGGATCTTCTTCCATCAGCTTGTTTAACAATGCGTGCATCTCAAAATCTTTGATGTCTTTAAACTCCTCACCGCTTGGCAAAAGCGGTATTACAGTATAATTGGGATCCAAGCTAAAACTTTCGCTTGACACTGTATATATTCTTGTTATAGGAGCTGCCCTCTTATAAACGGATAGATCTGAAACCAGCTTTTCAAGCTCTTTTGGTGTTTTTGCAGTATCAAATGTTTCCGAAAAATAAATTCCGTTAAGCTCTGATAAAGCTACAACCTGATTTCCGTTCGTATTGTATATAAAGATACAAGGTTCACTAGTTCCTACTAGTTTAGGTAGCAGCAGAATCCAGGGAATAACGCTTTGAAGAGATAAACCTAAATTATTTGAAACTTCCAGAATCTTCTCCATCTTATCCTTCTTTATCCCAACGAACTGATAAACGAAAGGAGCAATTTTCTGATATGCAAAATATATATCGTCGAGATTATGGTTATCTAACTTGCTTTTAATATCTTCGAGTATATTTTCGTCGCTATCTCCGGTTCGCTTATTAACGGTAACAAACCGCACCATTATATCAGCGGGCTCTACAAGATAGTTAAGTACAGGTTTTTTATTCGCTTTTATTGACAGTTCTTTGATCAGTCCAAGTACTACCTCGGAAAAAGCCTGTGTATCCAACACCTCGGTGTCGTTGGCGACGTTCATGTCAACCTTAGCCGAAGCTGTTCTGAATTCGGACTCAACTGTTAGTGTAAGTTTGACTATATTTTCGTTAAGAGAGAGCGTAAGGTTTTGCATAATCCTATCTTACCAGAAACTTAGGTTTTATTACCAGTCCAAACACTTTGAACTATTCCTAAAAGTATCATTGAAGTAAGCAGTGAACTTCCTCCATATGATACCAAAGGAAGGGGAATACCTGTGACCGGCATAACGCCTAAGTTCATACCTACATTGATAATAATTTGAACAAAGAATATAGTAAAAACACCTACTGCCACCAAAGATCCGTATGAATCCTTAGCCCTGTATGAAACGAACAAAAGTGAGAGAAGCAGCAACGAGAAAAGCGTCATCATTATCAGTACGCCAATAAAACCCCACTCCTCAGCAAACGAAGCAAAAATGAAATCCGTCCAGTTTACGGGAAGGAAATCGTGTTGGGCTTGCGTACCGCGCCCAAACCCTTTGCCCATTAACCCGCCCGAACCAACAGCTATCAAAGCTTGGATCACGTTATAACCTGAACCTAGTACGTCCAAGCCGGGATTAAAAAATACAAGGATACGCTCTTTCTGGTAATCCTTTAACAATTCCCAAATGGGACGTGAGAATGTGCCAAACACCAATAAAGAAATAATAAAATAGATTCTATTCAATCCCGCAAAAAATAACAGAACTGCAGTCGCTCCAAGCAAAACCAGCGTTGTACCAAGGTCAGGCTGTAAAAAAACAACAACAAGAACAGGTAATACTATCATCAGGATCTGCACGAACTTCTTAAAATTATGAAGAATACCTATATCCGAAACTATAACCGCGGAGAGAGATAGGACTAACGCTATCTTTGCAAATTCCGACGGTTGTATGGTGAAAAACCCCAGGTCAAACCACCGCGCAGAACCATACCTTACTTCTCCGATTAAAAGCGTCATGAAAAGCAACGCCAACACAACGTAATAGATGGATTTCCAATAGTGTTTAAATATGTGAATATCTACAAATGAAACCAGTATATATAGAACATATCCTGCAGCGAAAAACATAAGCTGGTCTTTAGCCCGCTCACCGGAAGTAGATAATAGCGTAATATATCCTAAAGAGAAAATAAGAACAGGTAAAATCAGTAATGGAACATTAAATTTTTTCAATAAGTTCATAGGTTTCGCGCTGTTTCGGGTCAACCATTAAAGAATATATCGGCAGTATAGGCACGGAATATTAGCACCCCGACAACAAGAATTGCGAATATGACCAAAATAGCAAGCAATAAGTAATACTTTTTCACAAGAACAGTTAATCAGTTATAGATGGATATTTCAATAGGAAGAAACACTTAAGACTTCCCTTCCCAGATTATGTCATGTACGCCGCTTTTGTTATTAGAATACCTAGCCAGAACGAATAACAGGTCCGACAAACGGTTAAAGTATTTATTAAGTTCATTATCGTTATCGAGTTCGTTCCTGTCCAGGTAAGCTATCAGGGAGCGTTCCAGTCTCCTGCATACCGCGCGGGAGAAATGTAATTGTGCAGATGTAGTGGAGCCTCCGGGAAGAATGAAGTTCGTCAGTTCGGGAAGTAGTTTGCTAAACTCATCCATTTCTTTTTCCATCTCTTCGGTTTTTTGAGTTAGGTCAATGAGCTCAACGTCCGGAGATTTAAGATTAGCAATAAAGGCACCAATTGCAAACAGGTCTTCCTGCAAATCGTTGATGATAGTATTGATCTCTTTGTTCTTTGGTGCTTTTACCAATCCCAAAGAAGCGCTTAGTTCGTCCAGAGTACCCAAAACTTCAAACACTTCGTCAGATTTAGAATACCTGCCGCCTGAATATAAGGAGGTATCTCCCGTGTCACCGTTCTTTGTATATATTGGTTTTGACATAACTTTTATATACTACGTCTACAGCGCTTTGTCTAATTACTAACAAACGCTATATCCGCATGAGTAACATTTTGAACATCCCTCCTCCAGCACGAGCGAGGAATTTCCGCATTCGGGACACATATTCGTATTTGCCAGAGTAAATTGTGGTATTTCCTTTTTCTTTTCTTCCTCGATCACTGTATGGCCGTTCGTCCTTAACTGTATATCAAATTCTTCAGATAATACTTTTGCAATCGCATCGGGTATGGAACTTACCCGGTTCCTGCCAAAACCTACTGACATTGCTCCCCCAATACCGATTAACTGCCCAACGATCTCTTTGACGGTTTTCATCGGTTCCGGAGACATCCTCAACCAACCTGATATCATCCTTCCCAAAGCTTCAGACAGGGCTGCAACATCGCTTCCCGCCTTTCCCACACTCGCAAATACTTCCATAGGCTCACCATTGTTGCTTCTATTTACTGTGATAAACGCCTTACCTTGAGGAGTCGGAAGTTTATAAGTAACTCCCGGCAGTTTGTAACCACGGTCAATAGGAAGTGACGGGGCCAGCACATCTTGTGACTGCTCATTACCATCTTTCTTATCTTTAGTCTCTTTAGTTTCAAGAACAACTTCCTGCCTACTGCCGGTCACATAGACCGTCAAACCCTTTACGCCCATCTCCCAGCCCATAATATAAACTTTAGCCACATCTTCTTTTGTTGCACCGGCAGGAAAATTGCAGGTTTTAGAGATTGAATTATCAATAAAAGCCTGTATTGAGGATTGCATGAGTATGTGTTCGTCTGGGTCAATATCGGAAGAAACCACGAATACTTTTCTTATATGTTCCGGGAGTTCTTCTATAGCCTGACACGATCCCGTAAGCAGTATCTCGTCAATAACTTTTTTCCTTGTCTCATCATCCATGTCCAAACTAAGCAAAGCTTTGTCAAAAATAGGACTTGTATAAGTAAGCGTCATCCTGCCTTCGTCACCGGCTGCCTGATAGACATTTCTAAGATAGGCAAGTGCGAACACCGGTTCACAACCGTAACCCTCGATACCTGCAACCGTCGATATTGTACCGGTAGGAGCAATGGTTGTCTGAGCTGCGTTACGGATACCATATAAACGGACGTTTTCCTCAATTAGAGTCCAGTTCAATTTTGGTCTGCCGAAATCTCTGGTATAGGGCTTAAGAGGTGTTGGGGAAGTCCATTTCATATTCATGGAATCGTAGATGCTACCCTCAATTTTTAGGAACGGACCACGCTCTTTGGCTAATTCAATAGAAGCTTCCATCGAGTGATACCTCATGAATTCCGTTACCTGGGCAGCAAATTCTGCACCTTCATCACTTCCATATCTTATTCCCATTGAGTACATAGCATCCGCAAGACCCATAAATCCCAGGCCAATTCTTCTAGCATTATCCGCTGATATTTTAAGTTGCGGCACCGCGGGAACATATTTGTTCGCAGATACGACATTATCCAAAAATCTTGTTGATAACTTAATTGTCTGTTTTAGCGACTCCCAGTCCAGGTCACCGTTCACATCAAGATGTTCGGCAAGGTTAATTGAGCCAAGACAGCAATTCTCATACGGCCCCAGCCATTGCTCGCCACAGGGATTGGTGGCTTTTAATTCATATAAATGAGGGACGGGGTTAGTACGGTTCGCTGGATCTATAAACAAGACTCCGGGTTCTCCGTTCTTGTGCGCATACTCAACTATCATTTCGAATATCTCGCTTGCCATAGGTTTTTCTACAACCTCGTTTGTATGCGGGTCTACAAGATCATATGTAGTGTTATTTTTAACAGCTTCCATAAATTTATCCGTTAATGCTACCGATATATTAAAATTGGCAACTTTACCCTCCTTACCTTTACATGTTATGAACTCACGTATATCCGGGTGATCTACTCTTAACACACCCATGTTTGCACCCCTCCTGCTACCTCCCTGGGCAATTTCACCAAAGGCTGAGTCATAAACCTCAAGAAAACCTACAGGTCCAGTAGCCTTACCCATACTGCTGGTTACAAGAGAGTTCCTTGGCCTTAGATCCGAAAACGAAAATCCGTTACCTCCTCCAACTTGTTGGATTAATGCGGCATTCCTTAAAGTTGAGAAAATACCGTCGGGGTGTTTACCAAGATCATCTTCAATTGGCAGAACAAAACAGGCAGCTAACTGACCTAGGGGTGTTCCTGCACCTGTAAATGTTGGAGAATTCGGAAAAAATTTCTTTGTCGTAAGTAAATTGTAAAATTCTACCTCAGTACGCTTTACATCCCTGTAAGGGGCATCAGGCGCAGCTACCGTATTGGCAACCCTTTCAAACATCTCCTCAACTGTTTCGGCGATCGAGCCTTTTTCGTCCTTTCGCAAATATCTCTTTTCAAGAACTTTCCTCGCATTATCGGTAAGTTTTATTTCCTTATTTCTTTCCAAAGTAGATAAATAACCGTTAACGGTTGAGGTTTGGGTGTCTTTTTCGGACCCCACATTGGATGGGTTTAACCAATTCATAGGCAGAGGATTTCATGAGGCAGCAACCTTCACTGCCTGAAGTAAGATTGACGACTCCTGAAACTCCATCATTAATTTTATACTAGATAATTTATGAAAGCATATTCACATTTCCAAAACCACTAACGTAGGTTAATTGTTAAACGGATTTGTATTACTGTTATTTGGTGAAAGGACTTTATGTCAGAAAATATCAAAAAATAGGGGCTGCCATAAAAATTATATGGCAGCCTATAATTATAATGTTGTACAGCAATCGGCTCAGTATCCGGCGTTCTTGATCACTCTGTTGATACCGGTGTAATCAAAACCGCAATATACGATGCTTTCTTGGATACCGAGTTGCATGAGAATAACCGACTCAATTTCTCGCATCTGCTCCTTTGACCCAAATACAGCGACGATATACGCATTTGGAAATTCCTGCAAAAATGAGGGGCGGTAAGCAGGTTTTCGGTAGTTGTCAAGGCGGTCGGAAAAAATGAAAACTAAGTCCATTTCATCCGGGCCGTACCCGTTTGTCATAAAACCACGATTTCTCATGAATTTATGCAGATTAGTGACAGCTTCGTCGTTCCCACCTAAGACCCTAATCCCCCGTTTAACTCTACCCTCTTTTGATGATCCCACTCTAGTATAAGAGGGGTTAAACATTTGTCGGAATCTCTGTAGCCCAGCAGTCATGTTAACCTCTCCTTTGGGAATATGATTTGGCCGTAATAGACCTATATATAGTATAGGTGAGTTACCTAATTTTCGCAAATTGTATTTTTAATATTTTTGAATCGGAAGACTATTTTCCTCTAAGATATGCGGGTATGTCNGGGATTCCTCTTTTGGAGTAGTATCGTCGGTTTTTTCGGGTTCTTCAACAATTTGCTCCACTTTTACTTTTCTTTCTACAGTGGTTGGTATTCCATACTTTGTTCTTAGGTCCTCAGCATCAAAGCCTGTAGCAATAACGGTAATTTTAATCTGATCGTTCATACTCTCATCGATAGTGGTGCCGTAAATAATATTTGCTTCTGCATTAGCAGCCTCGGTTATAATCTTAGCGGCTTCATCAACTTCCCTCATTGCAAGATCCTTACCACCGATTATATTAAACAAAATCCCGGTCGCACCTTCTACTGACAACTCCAGCAATGTCGAGGATATGGCCGCCCTTGCTGCAGAAACCGCCCTACCTTCTCCTGAACCGATCCCAATCCCCATCAGTGCAGAACCCGCATCTTTCATAACAGTACGTACATCCGCAAAGTCTACATTTATCAATCCGGGCATGACTATCAAATCCGAAATACCCTGGACACCTTGGTTAAGTATGCTGTCGGAAACCCTGAAAGCGTCAATAACCGACATTTCTTCATCCGCAATCTCAAGTAATTTTTGGTTGGGAATGATGATTAATGCATCTACTTCACGTCTAAGTTCCTCAATACCGATTTCAGCGTTTCGAAGCCTTTGATTACCTTCAAAATTGAACGGTTTTGTTACCACACCAATAGTCAAGGCCCCCATCTCTCTTGCAATTCTTGCAACCATGGGTGAGGCACCGGTACCCGTTCCGCCGCCCATACCGGCAGTTACGAACACCATGTCTGACCCTTCCAAGTTCGATTTTATAATCTCCTCGGACTCTTCCGCGGCTTTACGTCCTATTTCAGGATTTGCACCGGCCCCCAAACCGTTCGTAAGTTCCTGACCGATCGGAACTTTCACGAATGCTTTATTAACGGATAATGCTTGGGCGTCTGTATTGATAGCAACAAATTCTACTCCGCTTATTTGCTGGGATTCCACCATTGTGTTAATTACATTACAACCGGCGCCGCCAACCCCAACTACCTTGATTTTTGCAAATCTTTCAATCTCTGGTTTAACGTACATATGTAGGACAGGGATAAATTAGGGCAGAAAGGATTTTAATTTATCCAATAGTTTAGATACTTTAAAATTCATCTTACCCTGAGATTTGCGAAAAGGCAAGAGCGCGCCTGATTTTACGTAGCCTGAACCATATAAGACAGCGCCAACTGTTGCGGCAAACGCAGGTCCTTGGATTTCGTCTATAAGTCCTGTTACACCTTTGGGATATCCTATACGCACAGGCATCTTAAGAACATTCTTTGCGACTTTCTCCACACCTGAAGTTAACGCCCCGCCTCCTGTTATAACCACACCCGCAGGAAGTTTTCCGGTTAGGTTGGCTTTCTTTAGTTCCAATGCAAACAAACTGAATATTTCGTTTAGACGGGCGTCTATAATTTCGTAAAGTAATCTTCTTGGAACAGAGTCGGTGTCAAGACCAAACTCAGCAACATCAAAATCCTCGATCCTTCTTGATTTATCGCTGCTTAAATAATCCGGTCTTTCTAAGCTTAGTTTTAACTTGATCTTTTCTGCATCTTCAAGACGAGCCCGTAATCCAATTGCAATGTCGTTCGTCACATGTCTTGCACCTATGGGAAGTACACATGAATATATAGGGCTTCCGTCAAGATACGCGATCATTGATGTGGTTCCACCCCCTATGTCCACAAGAACGGTTCCCAGTTCTTTTTCCGTATCGGTAAGGACAGCATGCGCGGATGCCAAACCTACGTATACAAGTTCTTCCACAGTTACACCAACCTGCTGAACACACTTCATAAGGTTTTTCATAGCAGTGGATGAGCCATGTATAATGTTCGTTTCAACTTCCAAACGCACACCCGACATTCCAATCGGATCTTTGATACCTGTCTGCCCGTCAACTATAAAATCGCGGGGTAAAACATGGATTATTTCACGGTTTGACGGGATGGAAACTGCCTGAGCGGCCTCTGTCACACGGCCGACATCATCCGATGATATATCTGAATTTTGATGTGGGTTAACTGCTACAACACCATGAGAATTTTGAGTGAGAATATGGCTTCCGTTCACAGTTACAAAGGCCGAGGAAACCGAAACACCGGCCATCCTTTCAGCTCTTTCTAAAGATGAGGAAATTGCTTCGACGGCTGAATCTATGTCGTTCACATTACCAAGCTTTACTCCTTTGGATTCAACAACACCTGAAACACCTATCACCGAAACTTTGCTTTCTGAAACGGCGGCAACTGTGGTGCTAATTTTTGTAGAACCAATATCGATTCCTGTAATAATTCTTTCTTTGGGCATATTTAGGATGAATCACGCTTCCCCAAGCGTTTAGCGGATTTACTCATATGATACTATTACTTTATCATATCGTAAATCTATTTTCTTCACTTTCCGATCCTCTAGACCAAGCTGTTTAACAAGATCAGCAATTATAGTTACAGACTCACTCTTACTTTTGTCGTTCCCGATATAAACTTCGATACCGCCTTCGGTATACAACTGGGCATAGTTGGGATAAAAACTCATACTACTTACCTTTAAGTTATGTTCGGAAATAGAATCGACAAGTTCCATGTACACAGGTATCATTTCGGAGGCTACGAACAAACCTACTTTAATATCCCCTTCATACTTTATTTTAGGTAAATTCGTTTTATCGCTTTCTACAAGCCCTAACACATAACCATCCTCATCTACCATATAAAAATCAGGCTGTCCGTCATTGTAAACAAGTGCAAGCGGTGTGCGTTCCTTTACGTCAACATTGATACTTGTGGGATAAACTTTATATACAGATATGGATTTTGCTCCCTGAAAGTTTTGAAGCAGGTTATACTCAAGTTCAGGCGTATTTACCTTAAATATGCTATTTCCATAAACTTTCCCTCTTACCACTTCGGACAGGTCCACTCCGTTCACAAAACTCTGCGTTCCAAACACATTCACCCTTGATACCCTAAAAGAGCCGGATTTAAATACCAAAACATACAAACCGGATAAAAGTAATACAACAGATATCGTTATTATGATGACTCTGATCGCAGGTAAAGCCCGACGCAAAAAAAAGGAAGGTCTCCGGGGTATAATCCTGCGACTTGTGATTTGGCGGAGGAATGTTCTCCGGAACACAGTCGGGTGTCTATTTTTGTTCATTCTTGAGTAAGTCGTGTATCTCATGGGCAATTAAAACTGCAGAGTCCATCCGGATCAATTTCCTAAGATTCTCATCATTTAAAGTGTATCTATTGTACTCCTTCGACATCTTCTCTACCGCACCCGGAAGCTCCTCCTTGATATTCTTTTCACTAACAATAATCCCCAATCCCGCGTCCCTCAACATTTCAGCATTTTTATTCTGTTCGTTGTGCGAAACCCAGGGGATTGGGACCAATATACATGGTTTTTCCCAGGCAATCAGTTCACTAATAACGTGCGCTCCTGCTCTACCTAATATAAAATCCGATTTTTTGAAGGCTTCACCTATCTCATCACCATACACGAACTTACGCAAATGAAATATTCCGGGAACATTGTTTTTAATCCTTTCATAGGCTGAGGTCAGAACATCAAAATGCCTGAATTCCGAATGATCGCCGCACTGATGAATAATGTTCACTTTACCAAGCAAAAACTCTAAAGCTTGTTGTATTGCCTCGTTGACTGTTACCGAACCTGTCTTTCCCGCAGTAATGTAAACAGTAGGAAGATCAGGGTTTAATTTAAATGCGTTGGAACGGACTTCAAAAATATCTTTTCGTACCGGAATACCCGTAAGAATGGTTTTTGACGGATCGAAATATTTTTGCGACTGCGGCCAGGAAATTAATATTTTTGATGCGAATTTTGAAATTACTTTGTTCGCATACCCTACAACTACAGTCTGTTCGTGTGTTACAGACGGTATTCCCAATATTTTTCCCGCAAGGACAACCGGTACTGCCAGATAACCGCCAAACGAGACGATAAGTTGCGGTTGGAGTTTTATTAGAAAATATAGTGATTGGAAAAAACCGTAAGGAATCTTTGCCAGTCGCAACAAATTAAAAGTCTTATAAAATTTTCCCGCCTTGATGTCATAAAAAGGAATTCCCAGCTTTGTTATTTCGTGATATTCAAACGTAGGGTTCTTATCACCTTTCAAGCTATATTTATGGCCGAACCAATACAATTGGACCTCCGGCATAATTTTCTTTAGTTCTTCTATGACAGGCAGAGCACTGCTGTGATGCCCTCCTGTGATAACAATTCTCATTGTTGCTATTATATAAGCTTGCTCGGTGCTTTGCACCTGCGCTTCCAAATATAAATTTTTCAAAATTAGACCTTTTCTCTACTAATGTTAGCTAAAATCCCCAACCCCATGAGACTAAATATCATTGAAGAGCCACCATACGAAATAAGTGGAATAGGAACACCCGTCAAAGGTATGAGTTTTGTCATAGCAGCTACATTAACAAAAAATTGCAACGCAATCCAGGAAGTGATACCCACAGCCAGCATTTTTCCTAAAAGGTCTGGTGTGTTTCTTGCAATATCAAAGCCTTTATAAATAAATAAACTAAAAAGTATAACTACAACCGTAGTTCCGGCAAAACCAAGTTCCTCACTAATATCTGTTTAATATGATAACCAAGTGATAACTCCTTACCTTCCGTAGTACCAATTAAAGTTAAAAGCCTATCACGCCTGTAAGGAGAAGTAAGAATCCCTAACAGACCAAATAAAGCCAAAGGAGGACCGGTAACAAGAAGCGGTTTAAGAGATTCGCCCGTTGAATAATAGATTGAAGTAGCGATCAAAAACACGAGTGCGGCTGTAGACATGTTCGGTTGAAGCAGGATAAATAACGCCACCAATCCTGAGGGAAAAAGATAGACATAAAAGGAGTTATCCCGTTCCTTTATCGCTTTGTTGAGTTGAACGGACAAATACATGATCAAAGATAGTTTTGCCAGTTCGCTTGGCTGGAAACCAAGAACACCCATAAGCGGAATCTTTGGTAAGGGTGGGGGGTTTAGGTAAAGCCATCTATACGCACCGTTTATACATGGAGCAAAAATAATCGAATTAGAACACTCTATCAGACCACTTTTGTTCAAAAAACCAAGAAAAGCCAGCAAACCAAGGGAAAGTAATGACAACGCAAACATAGGATAAGCAACCCGACCGATTTTTTTATAATCATAGCGGTAGAAAAATAAAAAGCCTAAGGAACCGGCAGCTATCCAACCCAACTGCAAAAGCACAAACCTGTAAGCTCCTCCAAAAACACCTTGAGAATATACTACTGTAGCGTTATGGATCATAATAACGCCAAATAGCAACATTAGGGATATCAAGATCAATAGTGACCTGTCGTGAAAACCGGATCTTTGGGCAGTATTACGCTTAACATTTCTCATTTTATTAGATAAATTTACAGTAACGCGATAAAGATTCCAAGAAGAGCGGAGAGGACACCAAACAGCCAGAACCTCATCGTAACTTTAGCTTCATGCCAGCCTAACATCTCAAAGTGATGGTGCAGCGGGGCCATTCTAAACAATCTCTTTCGCGTAAGTTTTACGGATAGCTGCTGTAACGGGCTGGAGATACCGTCAATCAAAAAGACTCCTAAAATTATTATTAGTGCAAACTCCCTATGCAAAACGACGGCGAGCATCACTAGTGTCGCTCCCAGCACGTGCGACCCCACATTTCCCATAAATATTCTTGCCGGATAGATGTTGAAATATAAGAAAGGTATCATTGCACCTATAAAGGTAGCGGTAAAAATTGCCAGTGAATTGTAACCAAGCACCACCGCAATAGCCCAATATGCGGACAAGGCTATGGTTGCCAAACCCGCAGCCAAACCGTCTATCCCATCAGTGAATGCCACAGCATTTAAAACTACTATAAACATTAAAAATATTACAATTGGATAAAAAATACCTATGTGAACGTCACCTATCAAGGGAAACCAGATATAGTCCCAGCCAAGCTTAATATAAGCCCACGCCGCAACAAATCCCCCAATACCGGCTTGTATCAGAAACTTTTGGTATGTTTCCAATCCGCCTGTTTCCTTCTTGCTTCCCACTACCCTCCAAAATTCTTTGAACCACCCCCACGGACCTCTCAAAAACAGTCCTTTTACACCGGACAAAAAGGGAAAGTGATACCGGAAAAATCCCGGCAAACCGGATTTTTTATACACCTTAGAAAAATCCTCAATCAAACCGAACAACCCTGCTAACGATGCTATAAACAGCGGAAACAGGGTTTGGGTGCGCGAGCGGTTCAAAAAGAACGTAACCAGGGATACGGTCAAAAGAAAAACCAATCCACCCATCGTGGGAGTTCCTCTTTTTACCAAATGCGTCTGAGGACCGTCCGGCCTGACTTCCTCACCCATATGGAACTTATATACGAATTTGATCCAGAAAGGATAAAAGATAAAAGTTATTAAGCTTGTTAAGAATAAGTATAAAAAGTGCAGTTCCATAAGTTACTCTATTAGTGTAATTTTAGCACCAAGATCCGCGGTTTTATCTAATATATTCTCATTAAGAATTTCCAGAGTTTCTATTCCGCTGATCTCACTTCTGCCTTCAGCGCTACATGCAGCTGATATAAGAGTAGTTGCCGAAACAGGATCTGACAAGTGCATCTTAGTTCCTTTTAGTCTGGATGGTCCCGTGATTTTGGCAACGGTTGTAGGCTCACCAAACCTCTCTATATCATAGGATTCATCACTTATCACAGCTCTCATCCCCACTTCCGATGGTTTGAATAATTCTATCTTTGCACCCATACGGTTTAGGTCTTTAATATGATCAAACCGATCCGTATATACAGTGTCGTGAACTAATCCCTCTCCCACCGCCTGCGTTGACAGAAGCACCATCAGAGGCTGCCAGTCAGTTACGAAACCAGGAGCCGGTGAAGTTGTTACGGTAACGGGTTCTAGCTGTTCCCCTCCGGACCACACCCTAAGCTCGTCCTTTGAAACTTCATATTTACACTTCATTTTTGTAATTACATTTATGAACGAGGTAAGGTGGGTCTTATCTACTTTCTGTATGGTAATATTCCCCTTTGTCAGAACTGCCTGAACCGCAAAGTAAACAGCTTCATTCTTGTCGCTTTGAACTGTGAACTTACCACCCTTGAACACATTCCTTCCATTCACACGAATCTTCCTTGGTTCGATCCTTTTCACATCGCCTCCGATCATATTCACAAATTCGATAAGATCATCAACTTCCGGTTCTTCTGCGGCGTTGTTTATTGTGGTTTCACCTGGCGCAAACAAAGACGAGATGATCGCATTATCCGTTCCCGTATGTGTACTGACTTTAAAACTGATATTAGCTGCGGCGATATTTCCTGATTCAACTTTGATGTATTTGTCATCAACCTCGACATTGAGACCAAGACTCTTCCAAGCTTCCATCCATCTACTTATCGAAAGCGAGCCTTTAGGAGTATGTGGCTGAGGTATAATAGCTTTCCCGAAACGGTAGACTATAGGGACAGCAAGTAAAGCAGCAACTCTATACTCCCTTCCAAACGCATATGGAATCTCGTATGTGTTAATTGAGGATCCATTCAATATCAGCCTGTTCGAACTGATCCATTCCGCCCGCGCTCCCATACTTTTGATAAGTGTTACATACTCCAGAACACCGGTCACCTGTGGAACATTGTCTATTACAATATCCTCGTTCGAGAACATCGCTGCGGGAATAAGTTTTAGAATGGAATTTTTGGCACCGGATAATTTTACGTTTCCGATTAGCGGCGTGCCACCGTCGATATGTATTATTGACATGCTATCCCAGTAATATCAGGAGAAGTGAATTAGCTACAAGCATAAAACCTGCCGCGATGGTAAGGATAAATATCACTTTCTCCAGCCCACGTCTGGACCTATAAAACGATATGGAACTTCCTACCGCGCTGGATAGCCCAATTCCTTTTGACTGTATCAAAGTTAATACAACTATAAATACTGCAAATACAACCTGCGCTATTTGACTAATAAATTTAATGTTCATTTCTTTTTATGCTTTACCGACGCGAGCCAATCAAAATAACCGTATATCACACTCACTGAAACTGCAGAGTATATCCCCGTCTGCAAAGATGACAGGCTAGCTGATGGTAACACAAAATAGCCTGTATTAAAACTTGGGGTTTTCCCTGCTGTAATGTTAAAAGAAGGTATGAACACGGTCATCATGTATAACATTACAAAATTCAATAAAACACTAATAAATAAGAACGCAACTCCTTTTGTCGGTAGTGAGACGATCGATAGTATACCGGTCATAAAAAGATTTAACATTGCCAGTGCAAGCACTATTAGTAACAGGATTTGGTAATGGTTGTATCCATAGTGAAAACCATTAAAAAGCTGCTGGGTCAACACCAGCGCGATGAAAGAAAAAGTAAGCGATTTAAAGAAGTTTTTCACATCTAAATTATACGTTACTATTCAATCTTTTTTAACCTTAGATGATGGTGGTATTTCTGCGCGAACCTGTGAGCTTCGTTTCTTAATCTCTGAAGTAGCCTCAGTCCCTCGTTGTTCTTGTCCAAGTTAAGTTCTATGAATTCACTACCCGATGTATAAACTATAGTCTCAAAACGTTTCGCCAATCCTGTAAGGGGAATGTCGATATTCATGCGTTTCATAACTTCCATACCTGCGGATACTTGCCCTTTTCCCCCGTCCAGCACGATCAGATCTGGTTTTGGCCAGTCATTCTTGAACCTTCTCGCCAACACCTCCCTCATCATGTCAAAATCATCAGGTTTTTGCTTGAATTTTATTTTAAACTTGCGGTACTGGCTCTTGTCGATCCTGCCATCCGTCGCAACAACCATAGCCCCAACCGCCTCTTTTCCCGAGATGTTCGAGATATCGTAACACTCTATCCGTTCAGGGAAGTTTCTCATTACGGGAATGTTCTTTACAAGTTCGTCCAAGGATTCTGTAATCATGTCCTCTACTAAGTAAGGGTTTTCGATATAAGTGTTAGCGCTTTTGAAACTCTGCCTGATATAATCAAACTTCTGAATAATATCGCGGTAATGTGCCGCTTTCTCAAAGTTTTGTTCCTTTGACGCCATATCCATTTCTTTTTTTAGTGTGTTTACTATCTGAACACTGTCCCCCGACAGTAACTTTTTTATCTTGTGAATATCGTCGCGGTATTCTTCTATCGTAAGATTATCCGCGCACGGGGCTGAACAAAGACCAAGATCGCCGTATAAACAGGGTCTTCCCAAGTTCTGGTATCGTGTGTATTTTGCAACGGAACAATCCCTGAACGGAATGATCTTCCTGACCGTTCTGACGATATATTTAGCGGTACTTCCATCAGGATATGGCCCAAAAACAGTATCATTATCCATAAGGTCCGGTTTTCTAGCCGTGAGTATCCTTGGAACACCTACCTTCTTGCCTCTGACAACAAGCTTTTCGTTCCGAATCACAATATAAAGATAAGATTTGTCGTCTTTAAGGGAAATATTATATTTCGGCCGGTATTGCCTGATCAGTTCAGCTTCCAATAATAAAGCCTCAAACTCCGACAGAGCCTCAATATATTCCAGGTCCCGGATCCTGCTTACCAGAGCGTAAGTTTTACTGCCAACATCCAGATTATCCTGAAAATACGACTTTACCCTGCTTCTCAGATTCTTTGCTTTACCAATATAAATTATTTCACCCTTTATATTTTTGAACTTATATACTCCAGGGCTTTGCGGTAATTCTTTTACCTTTTCCAAAAGGGCTTTTATTTGTTCCTGTTTTTTCACAACCTAATTTTACCAAATCGTAGTTTTGTGCTATAAGTTTGTTAAATAAACCTATAGGAAAGGAGTTGGACATGGCTTCGGCGTCAAACAGGTTCATACTTGCTAAATGGCACTTTTCTCGGTTAATCTTCTTTGTGTTATTCCGTGTGTTGGGTTTTATGCGTACAGGAACGGCAAACATCGTTGTACAAGGATGGAATGCTTTAGAAGAAACCGGTAGGAAAGGTGAGGCTCACTACTACTTGGCTTATAACCTGACCGGACTTTTGGTTAAAGATAAACGCCCCAATGTCGTAGATAATTCAAAGCGTCACTTTGTACCAAAAAGAATGTTAAGGCACATAATGACACCTGCGAATTTCCGGATTACCTTTGAGAATGGAAATATGGTAATTACTTTAACTCCGACAAAGAAAAAGCCTCGGTACAATCTCTTTTTCGAAAACCTGAAATATCTTCCGTTTCACGGAGAGTTCTACCGGATGGTTTACGTAAAGTGCTGGGATATCCCTGGTGGAACAATCTCCAGATTCATGCTTATCCGCAAATAAGACGCTCCCGGAATACTTAGGAAGGTAACATAAAACATTACCTTCCTTTTTTTATCAAAAAATATTGTAAAATACCAGTAATGATAAAACTTAAACAGGCGTTATTACTTTTGGCCTTGATCGTTCTAATAGATCCGCAAAGTGTTCACGCCGAACAGGAGTTCCAAACCGAATATATCGTAAGTTATAAGATTGTTCCAAACGGTGAGGCGCTTGTAACATACGATATTACGATAATAAACCGCAAAGCAGACGTGGTGGCCACAAAATATACCCTATCCCTCAAGCAAATGAATATATATGGGATAATTGGTACGGATAACAAGGGGGTAATGGACGTTGAAGTTATCAATGAGGAAAACATTACAAGCCTAAACGCTACGCTAAATGATCCCGCAATCGGAGAAAATAAGAAAAATAACTTCCAGATCATCTTTAAAACGAAAAATATCGCAAATAAAGTCGGTGACGTATGGAATGTGAACATTCCACAGATCCAAAATCTCGAATTAACAAATAAATATGACGTTACACTGGAAGTTCCCGTGAACTTCGGTCCCACGATTTTCGTATCTCCTTCACCGTTAAGTATTAAAACCGAGAATAACAATTATGTGTTCTTTTTTAACAAAAACCTTTTACTGGATAAAGGCATTACATCCTCATTCGGAGAATACCAAACTCTGAACTATAGACTAAGATACCAGCTGAAAAACGATACTGTTCTATCCAATATACAGGAAATTGCACTTCCTCCCGGTATGAAAAATCGGCAAATGGTTCAATATAACGATATCGAACCCCGCCCTTATAAAGTAAGGATGGATAAGGACGGGAACGTTCTTGCACAATATAAAGTTCCTGCAAAAAGCGTTCTTGAAGTATTGTTAACGGGTTCGGCGAGGCTGATCGGTGAGCAGATCAATCCAGATTTCGGAGGCAAGAAAAGCGATATTCCGGGAGATCTAATCAAGAAATATACCGGGGACAGTAAGTATTGGGACGTATACTCTGTAGATATCCAAAAGATTGCAAAAGACCTGTATGACGACAAAAAGAATGTTTCCCAAAATGCACAAAATGCATACGATTACGTAACTAAAACCCTCTATTACGACCTTAATGCGCCGTCACAGGAACTTGTTGATAGAAGAGGAGGGCTGGCTGCATTGAAAGAACCGGGCAAGTCTGCCTGTATGGAATACACAGATCTTTTTATAAGTATCGTACGGGCAATGGGCATTCCTGCCAGAGAACTTAACGGTTACGCGTTCAACAACACTGAGGCGAATTTACCGTTATCTATAAACCTTAAAGGTGGGGATTTTCTCCACGCATGGCCTGAGTATTACGACCCCGAATTCGGTTGGATAGCTGTCGACCCCACTTGGGGTTCAACCTCCGGGATGGATTACTTTACAAAACTGGACACAAATCATTTTGCGTTCGTAACTAAAGGTTTGAATTCGGAATACCCTCTTCCGGCAGGAGCATACAGAATAGACGAGAATGAAAAGCTTGTGGAAATCGAATTCTCTCAGGACGAGAAGGATTATTTCACTGATGAAACAGCATACGAGCAGGCGAAGAAATTCGTTACCGGGCAGAGACCGTCAGTTTTTCAAATTATTGCTATAATTGTAACCGCTGCTTTGGTTTTACTTTTCTTATATGTCGTTATGTTAAAACCGGAATTGATCAGAAAAGTCTTTGTAAGAAAATGATGGTTTTGTTAAAAAATTTACTTTTTGATCCTACTCTTAACTTTAGTTTCCCTTAATGCCTCTGCCGTATAGGATAAGCCTTTAAAATCTTTTAATGCGGCTATATCCCCTTCGAACAGTATACGTCCACCCGCATCACCGCCTTCAGGACCTAGATCGATCACCCAATCGGCATTTGCAACTACATCCAGATTATGCTCGATTACAACGACTGTGTTACCTTTTGCGGTCAATCTTTTAATAATGGATATAAGGTTCTCAAGATCGGCAAAATGCAGTCCTGTTGTAGGTTCGTCAAGTATATAGAACGTATTTCCCATCGAACGTTTAGACAACTCCAACGCCAGTTTTACTCTCTGAGCTTCCCCTCCCGACAACGTTGGCGCAGGCTGACCCAATTTTATATAACCCAAACCTACATCAAACAAAGTTTGAAGTTTCCTTCGGATCGCGGGTATATTTTCAAAAAACCCGAGCGCGTCTTCTACATTCATGTCCAAAACATTGCTTATATTCATGCCTTTATAATGTATTTCCAGAGCCTCTTTGTTATAACGCTTTCCCTGGCAAACTTCACAATTTACATATACATCGGGCATGAACTGCATTTCTATCTTGATCTGACCTTCACCTCCGCAGGCCTCGCACCTCCCCCCTTTGACGTTGAAACTAAACCTTCCCGGATTGTAACCCCGCACCCTTGCCTCTTCGGTCTTGGAGAAAAGGTCACGGATATGATCAAACACTTTCGTATACGTCGCGGGGTTGGACTTGGGAGTTCGTCCTATTGGTGACTGATCGATTGCGATTACATTCGTAACATACTCTGTACCAAGAATTCCTTCGTTTGGTTCAGGGCGCTCTTCATTCTTTAAACCAAATTCCTGCCGGAGCTCTTTGTACAAAGTATCCATAATTAAGGTTGATTTACCCGAACCGGATACTCCGGTTATACATGTGAACTTACCAAAAGGAACGTTTAGGTCAATATTCTTCAGGTTCCTGCCTCCGGCTTTTTTTAGGGACAAGCTTTTTCCCATCAAATCAGCTAGTTTAGTTTTGCTCAAATTGGTTCGGGGGTCGATGTCATCATAATTGATAAGTTCTATCTCTTTTGGTTTCTTAAAACGGTCTCCTACTACCTTTTCACCCGAAAGGTACTTTCCGGTGATAGATTCCGGGTCCTGCATGATATCTGCGGGACGGCCTTCGGATACCACTTTACCTCCATGAACTCCGGCACCCGGCCCAAAATCAAAAATATAATCACATTCCATCATGGTCTCAGCGTCATGCTCGACTACAAGAACGGTATTACCCAGATCTCTTAGGTGTTTCAGGGTATTAACAAGCTTACCCTGGTCACGCTGATGCAAACCAATGGACGGTTCATCCAAAACATAAAGAACACCTGATAAACCGGACCCTATTTGCGAGGCAAGACGGATACGTTGAGCTTCTCCTCCCGAAAGATGCGCAGATGCTCTGCTTAGTGTCAAATACCCCAATCCAACATCAAGCAGGAAGTTTAGGCGGTAATCGATCTCTTTTAATATTGATGAGCTTATAATCTTCTCTTTTTGCGAGAGTACGTTGGGAAGATAGGTAAGCCAATTTTTTACATTCTCAATTGAAAGATCGGTAGCTTCCGAGATATTCTTCTTATCAATCACAACCGAAAGTACCTCCTTTTTCAATCTTGATCCTTCGCAAACCGGACAAGGGTCTCTTACCATAAATTTTTCGATCTCGTTTCTTATATAGTCAGAGCTAGTTTCCTTATGTCTCCGCAAAAGATTTGGAACGACACCCTCAAATCCTGCCATATAAGAATTTTCTGTTCCATCCTGCCTCCGGTAACGGACTTTAAATTTTTTGCCCTGAGGAGCTCCATAAAGCAAAAGATCTATTGCTGTTTTTTGCAGATCTTGAATAGGAATGTCCAAAGAAAAATCGTATTCTTTTGAAACGGTCTCGATAACTTTTGCTGTCCATGAGTAATGTTCAAACAATTTAGACCAGGGAAGCACCCCTCCTTCTGCTATTGTCAGGTTCGGTTTTAGAACAAGTTCAATGTCGACATTAAGTTCCGTACCCAATCCATCACAATTAGGGCAGGCTCCGTGCGGAGAGTTAAATGAAAAACTTCTGGGCTCGAGTTCGGGTAGGGAAATGTTACATTCGGGACAGGCGAAATTCTCGGAAAAAAGGCGGTCTTCCACATTCTCTGGGTTCGCGGTGAAATCAAAATCCTTATCGCGGATCACTGACACAACCACATTTCCGTTCCCCATTCTAAGAGCTGTTTCCACAGACTGAAAGACGTTTAGTTCTAAAGATTTACGGTCTTCTTTTTGAGACAGTCTTTTTGAACTGACTATCTGTCTGCTTATAAGTGCGTCTATAGAATGTTTGTTTGTCTTGATTAAATCAAATTTTTCACCTATGTCACGAATTTGCCGGTCTATTCTGGCACGTATGATACCCTGCTTTTTTAAATTGTCGAACAGTGCAGAAAACTCGCCTTTACGGTCCTTTACGATAGGGGATAATATCATGAAACGTACTCCCCTATCGCTCTTATAATCCTTTTCTTTTGATATGATCTCGAATATTTGATTTACGATCTGGTCTGAACTCTGGCGCTGGATCTCACGACCGCAGTTCGGACAGTGGGGGTGGCCTATTCGCGCGTATATCAATCTTAAAAAATCATAAACTTCTGTAACAGTTCCAACTGTAGATCGGGGATTCCGTGAGGTTGTTTTCTGGTCGATCGCAATTGCAGGAGACAAACCTTCTATCTTATCAACATCTGGTTTGTCCATAACTCCTAAGAACTGTCTGGCGTATGCCGATAAACTTTCGACATACCTTCTTTGACCTTCGGCATAGATCGTATCCATAGCAAGAGAAGACTTTCCCGAACCGGAAACCCCCGTAAATACTACGAATTTGTTCTTTGGGATCGCAAGATCTATGTCTTTTAGGTTGTGCTGACGCGCTCCATTTATAATTATATGGTCCAAAGCAGATAACATAACACAAAATAGTATACGGCATTTATTCGGGTTTGAGAAGTAGGATAATTAGGAAAAGGATGTAAAAAAGGGCCGGATCAGTAAAAGAACTGACACAGCCCGTAATAGTCGAATAAAACTGTTAGGGAGACTCGTTTAAAGGTCGGAACGGGGTTATCGATGGTAAACCGGGAGCATTCCCATAACCGCCGCCAAGAAACAATACCCATTCCTCCGGAGCAAGGCTCCATATCTCTATCGCAGTCTCATAATCCCCCATCATACCAATCGTTTCCTCGTAAGTAGGCAAATTTAACATCCGGTTTAGTTCATCCCTTTCATTCGGATGTCCTAGTACGCCATCCCAAAACTTCTCCGGAAGAGGATCCTCATGCCTATTCCAGGTAGCAAAGATGTAGTAATAAGCTTCGGAAGACTTACCAGGTATCATCCGATATCCAACTTTTTTTTGGACCAGGTAGTAACCGGAGCCTCCGTTCCACTCATTGGGACCTTTCCTTCCAATTGTTACATCGGCAACTTTGAAACCCGGTGCAGGAAAACAGTAACTTTTCTCCGTATCGATAAAGTAACTGTATGCCAGCCCGGATATAAGCTCATTACAGGGCTCATAATCCGTCAACTGCCACCCTACCAAATTCGCTACTGCAGCAAATGCGCTACTATCATAAGACATCTGCAAGGCCCCCGTATAAGCAGTGATCAGATTCTCGTGTGACTGCAAAGACTCTTTAACCCAATTCATCTGCCGGTCATAACGTTCCTGAAATTCCGCTTCCTCCTCAACATGTGACTCAAACTTATTATTGAGTGAGTCCACCATGTCAAGTATTACAAGCATACCGGTTGCTAAAGTTTCCCCATCTGCCACAGTTAAAGAGGCCGGTGTAGATGCTTTTGCGGTCATCTTGCTGTTTAATAAAGAAGCCGTGCTTACGACAATAGATAACACCAGTATTGTCCCAAATAATAAGGTTTTTATGGTTCGAAAAAACGCGCTCATTATCCTGCTCCTCTCCTATCTCTCAACACATATCTGTTAATCAACCAGCCAATTTATATAGGCTGACAATGATTTATGAACTGAATATATATTTAGTCTATAATGATGTCAAATAAAGAAATAAAGTTATGAACATTAGATTAAGCAAAAAACTTTCAAAGAGATTGTATACATTAATATTAGTAACTATTGTGACTCTTGCTTACATCGTTCTGTCCGGAGAGGAACTGTCAAATGAGTCTGTATCACCAAATGCGGAAACAAACGCTGCTTCCTTCTTTGTTAATGATGTGGTTGACGGTGATACAATAAAAATCGAGAAAGATGGTGTGATTTACACTGTTCGTTTACTTACCATAGACACACCTGAAACAAAAGACCCAAGAAAGGAGGTTGAATGCTACGGTCAGGAAGCCTCGGAAAAACTAAAATCAATGGTTCTGCATAAATTTGTAACATTTGAACAGGATTCTCAGCAACCTGACAAGGATCGATACGGAAGATTACTAAGATACGTCTACATGGATGACGGAACGCTTGTTAATGCGGTAATGGTTAAAGAAGGTTACGCTTTTACCTATAAGACTACTCCTTCTGACAAACTTGATGAGTTTGAAGAGTATGAGAATACCGCTAGAGCCAGTGTTCTCGGACTTTGGAGTGCCTGCCCCACCGAATAATTTTATTGTTCTGGAAACTTTTGATATACTATTTCCACCTTATGGGCAGACTCAAAAAATATTTGCCTGTTCTCTTGATCCTGGCAGTAATTATCTCAACCGTATCCATCCTTAACCTGGATAAGATCACCGGCAACAATCCTATAATCACTAATACACCCACTGAAACTAAGACGGTTAGTAAAAACAGCGGTCAATATACTGTTGAAACAGTAGTAGGAGGATTATTTGTTCCATGGAGCATTGTTTTTACATCAGAAGACCGGATACTTGTAACTGAGCGTAACGGTAATATCAGAATCATAGAGAAAGGCAAGCTCTTAACAACACCGATGATCACCTTCCCAGAGGTCTCTCAAATTTCAGAGGAAGGTTTAATGGGTTTAGCCTTGGACCCCGATTACAACTCCAATAAATTTATTTATACATCATATGCTTACGGACCTTCAAATAACATTAAAGTACGCGTGGTTCAACTGAGAGACGAAGGAAATACCGCAACTGTCCAAAAAACAGTCATAGATAATATACCTGCAGCTAAGTTCCACGCCGGGTCGAGGCTAAAGTTTGGTCCGGACGACAAACTTTACATTACAACAGGCGATGCTTCACAAAAAGCTCTATCTCAAAACCAAAGTTCGCTTGCCGGTAAGATCTTAAGATTAAACACTGACGGCACTATACCTGAAGACAACCCATATCCGGACTCACCGGTTTGGTCCCTTGGCCATAGAAATCCTCAGGGAATAGACTGGCACCCAGTTACTAAAGAGCTGTGGCAAACAGAACACGGACCTTCCGGTAACGACGGACCAAACGGAGGTGATGAAGTTAATATCATCTACAAGGGCGGAAACTACGGTTGGCCTGTTGTTTCACACAATAACAGCAGTGCGGGCATGATTGATCCGATTCTTGTTTTTACACCTGCTGAAGCTCCTGCTTCAGGTATGTTTTATGCGGGAAATCTATTGCCACAGTTTAAAAACAATTTCTTTTTTGGAAACCTTAGGGGTATGGGAATTATACGTGTGATACCTGATGTAAGCGGTAGCGGAGAAAATCCACAATACGAAAAATTGCTTTATAACGAATATGGGAGAATTAGAGATGTCGTACAGGGACCGGATGGGGCAATATATTTTTCAACAAGCAATAAGGACGGTAGAGGCAACCCAAGTTCCGATGATGACAGGATAATGCGTATAGTTCTTGTAGAAAATTAAACCTTTAGATACTTGTCGATTAACTTGAATAGCTCGTGCAATTCAAACGGTTTAGCTAAAAAATCATCCGCTCCAAAATCACGGGATGATCTGTCAGTCTGAGGAGACGCTGACAGCATGATAACAGGAATCGTTTTTGTGTTAGGGTCCTTTTTGATCTTGTAAGCGATGTCTCTCCCGTCTATCCCCGATAGCAAAACATCAAGAAGTACGATATCCGGTTTTACCTGAATCACTCTGGCTTCTGCATCCTCAGCATTCGACAAAGTTACAACCTGATAGCCGTGCATTTCCACTGCAAGTTTCATTGCCTCAAGTATAGACAGATCATCATCGATTATTAAAACTTTCTTCATATTTTTATCCCACGTTATTCTTTGGCAAGGTGAAATAGAAAGTTGAGCCTTCACCTTCCTTACTCTCTACCCAAATACGACCTCCATGTTTCTTTATTATCTCACTTGATATATAAAGTCCCATTCCCAAACCGGGAAAAGTCTTTTCATTCTTATCGTAAACCCTATAGAATCTTTCAAATATTCTATCATGGTACTCTTCAGGAATTCCAATCCCTTGATCTCTTACACTTACAAGTACATCGTCGGGACGATTTTTATACTCCATCTCAACTTCACCACCGGATGGCGAGTATTTCACGGCATTAGTAAGTAAATTAACTAACACTTGTCCTGTCCGGTATTTATCAATATTTATTATGTCCAACTCATCTCCGTAGCATTTAATTTTATGGTCAACAACGGTAGCCTGAATATTCTCGCAAGTTTCCTCTATCAAGTTGCGTAATGAGGTTGGTTCCAGATTCAACTCTAACCTTCCTGTTTGAATTCTGGATACATCTAGAAGTTCGTTAATGATGTTCGTTAATCGATCTATCTGATCGCCCATCCTAACTAGGTACTTAAGAGCCATTATATCGCCTTTCTCCTTCGACGATCTCTCCAAAATCTGTGTGAATACTTTTATACTGGTTACTGGAGTCTTAAGCTCGTGGCTTGCCATACTAATAAAATCGTCTTTACGCCGCTCAAGCTCCCTTCCTTTTAACAAGGCATCTTCCTTCTGACGCACTTCCCTCTCAAGCCGGTGGTAGTTAACCTGAAGATTAAGCGCCATTTTATTTAGATTCTTGGCAAGGACACCAAGCTCATCACTACTCGCTGCGTCTAATTTATCCCCAAAGTGTCCTTCAGAAATTCTTGAAGCAACATCCGTGATCCGCTTAATAGGAATTGTGATTATGTTCCTTAAGTAAAAGAATAAGATCACAACAAGTACTAAAGTACTTATCATCGTTAGTAAAGCAACATTATATACGTTTGATATCGCTCTTTCATATACATCCGACGAACGGCGTAATGTATTTAAATTATAGTTTGTAAGATCCTGTAGCGTGGCATTGATATTTTGAGATTTTAATAGCCATTTCTGATAGTTCCTGTTTATCTCAACATCCGAATTGCTATTGATTGCATCGATCAGATCATTTCTGGTATCCAAAGCCCTTTCTTTACTGGTAATGAAATTCAACCTTATTTCCCGGCCGCTTTCGGACTGGAGATATGAGTCCATTTCATCTAAAGCAAGATATATGTCCGTTGTATGCTGCTCGATTAACTCAAGTGTTGAGATATTCTTGTTAAATCGGTAAGAAAGTAGGTCTACTTCGATCTGTTTCTCAAGTTCATATACTTTACTTGTCAGTAAATTTACTCTCATGATCCTTTCATTGTTTGTGTTAATGATATCCCTGGCTAAGCTCAGGTAAAAAAGAAGGTATATCAGCATCAGAATCAAAAAACCCTGGATCAAAATTATGGGGAAAAGTATTTTTAGATTTAGTCCTCTTTCCGGTAGATGTTTAATAAACATGTTTATAATGTAACGGACTCCGGGTCCAACTTTTCTAAAAATCTGGTATCAAGGTATTTCCTGAAATCAGGTTTCCGGACAGGTACAAATCCTTCATTTTGGATCATCCATTGGGATTCTCTATTTAGAATACTAAGCATTAGATTATCAAATGACATGTGCATATTGGTGTCGCGCCAATGTCTTGATAAAAATTCTTTATCGTTTATACCCAAACTTTTGCTTATAATATTGATACTTTCATCAGGATAATCTTTGATGAACTTCTCTGCTTTCAGTAAAGCGACTGTCACTTTGGAAATCTCATCTCTATGATTATCTATATACTCTTTTTTTCCAACAAAAAATGATAGATCAATATAAATATCCGAAAATTCGACTATAAATTCTTCCGGACTGTAGTTATCTTCGACCCTATGTAAGAGTGCATCAAACACAACAATTGCGTCTACTTTATCTTCTTTCAGACTCTGTTCCAGATTTTCCGTCAGGGTATCTACTATTGTTACATCTGACATCGACATACCGTTCGACAATAGAACTGTATACAAGAAATATTCGGTACTCGCACCTTTAGTTAAACCTACTCTCTTGCCTTTCAGGTCCTCGGAACCATGGACGTCATCTTTCCATTTCATTACAATTGCGGTATTTCTTGAAGAACTGTGAAGCGAGGTGATAGCCGATATCGGCTCTCCTTGCAAAATCGCTCTAGTAAATGGTGTGTCGTAGACAGTAGCCAGATCGGATTTACCGTCGAGTACATCCTTTAATGCATCCTTACCTAATGTATGAGTTGTGTATTCGGTTTTTAAGCCTTGTTCTTTAAAATAACCGTTTTTTTCCGCTACAAAAACCAGTCCAAACACTGTCTGGTTAGCAACAGAGATACGGACCGGTGTCATGTCACGGTCCCTGCTGTATGTATTATTAAAAAGGACGGCCATAAAACCCAGGAGAATTGGGGATATAAACAAGAAAAGTATGTAGTAGTGCCTCCTTGTGCGTCTCATCCTTCTGCATTATGCAACAAAAAGTACTTTTTGAAAAGCATGACGGTGATATAATCCAAAAATGATAAAACTTAGCGACTTCGGTGTAGAAAGAAAAGATATGGTTCTTTCTTCAGGTGTAAGGTTAGTCACGTTCGAGAAAAAAGGTTTACCTATTAATATGAGCATCCTTATAAGGAGCGGATCACGTTACGACCCCAAAGGAAAAGAAGGTCTTGCACACTTTACTGAACATATGGTCGTTGCAGGGACTAAAAACTTCCCTTCCCCCGACAAGTTATCGATATTTATAGAACGATTAGGCGGTGTTTACGGAGCGTCAACATCTTCCGAGGTAATAACGCTCAGTGTTGCCGTCGGGGACCCCGATGATATTTCATCGGCGGCTGTTCTTGTACATGAGATGCTCGAAGAATCACTTTTTGACACTCTGACTATCGAGAACGAACGTCAGTCTATTCTAAAAGAACTTGGCGATAAAAAGGCTAAACCGGATAATTACATCGGTGAACTGTATAAACAGCTCTTCTTTCAGAATACACCGGTTGGAAGAAGTATTATCGGTAATGAAGGTACGATAAACAGCATCACTCGTATGGACCTTTTAGATTTTTACCATAACATGTTAACCATTGACCGCATGACTATCGTTGCAGGCGGGGATGTTGAAATAGAAAATGTTGCCACAGAGATAGAAAATAAACTTGCTATGAAGAATGGAGGTAAGCACGAATTTGACAGAGAACTTCCTGAATACCGCAAGATTAATACCGCGGTACATAAATACCCGGGTATCGGGCAAATACATATAATTATAGGCCATAGAACCGTACCGGAGATCCACGAAGATGCTGTGATCCTCGATACCATAGCTTCAATTTCCGGGGGAAGCCGTGCCGCGTCATTACAACAAAATTTAAGGTACAAATCCGGGTTGGTATACGGTGTCGGGGCATTCTCTATGTCAGGAAGTGATCACGGATCCTGGGGTGTTTCGACGTCGACTTCTAAAGATAAGGTTCAGGAGGTACTGGACTTAATAACCGGAGAGTTCGAAAGAATATCATTGGGGAAAATAACAGCCGACGAACTGAGTTTTGCTAAAGATAAAATAATAAAATCTACAAGAAGACAGATGCAGACGGCGGGGTCGTGGGTTGGATTTCATGCATTTGGTGAGTTAATCGATCCTGAAAATTACCTTAAACTTGACGATTACCTAAACCGCGTCAACGCTATTACTCTGAAAGATCTTTCAGTAGTAGGAGCTAAATACTTTAGAAAGGATAGTTGGTATCTGGCAATGACAGGAGATATTGATGAATCCGATGTCACAGTAAATTACTAACTAGTCTCTTTTTTTCTTATTCTTATCATTATTACCTTTTTCGTCACGGTTATCTTTATCATCGTCGTCGGGGCAAAGTGTTTCAGGAACTTTAGTCCCTTTGATAAATATTTCCCTGAGATTACATTCCTCTTCGGTTTTAACTGCAATACCTTCCGGAACATTAAATTTCTCACCAATCGTACCATCCAAAACGTAAGACATTATCCGGTTCCAGATCGGTGCGGCTCCGCTCAGACCTGATGCCAAGTTCTTGTTCATGGGTGTGTTGTTGTTATTTCCCGTCCACACAGCCACAACATAAGATGGTGTATATCCTATCGTCCAGTTATCCCTTTTTAGATCTGTAGTTCCCGTTTTTACAGCTATATCATGTCCTTTTACACTCAAAAAATTGTTTACGCCAAACGCAGGCAACCGTGCATAGTAATCCGCCAAAATGTTAGTGATGAGATAAGCGATTTCTTCGCTTAATACTCTTTTTTCTTTTCCGGTATTCTTATATATCTCATATCCCTGATTATCCTTGATGGAAATAAAGGGGGTGGTTTCTTTATACACACCTCCGCGTGCCAATGTTGCGTAAACATTTGCGAGATCTAAAGGCCTTACTTCCTTACCCCCGAGAGTTATTGAAATGCCATATGAACCGTCTACACTCCAATTATTTAAACCCATTTCTTGGCCAAGTGAGACTATATTGTCGGGGCCGATCTTGTGCGCGAGTTTTACGGCCGGAATGTTGTAACTGTTAGCCAATGCCGACCTAAGACTTACCTTTCCATGATATCTACCATCATAGTTCACAGGTTTGTAGGTTTCCCAATCGTTTTTATATACCACCGGGCTATCTTCAATAAAGTTCCAAGGTGCTAAACCATTCTTAAAAGCCAATGAATAAGTAAGCACCTTTATTGCAGAACCAGGCTGTCTATATGCTCTTAACACGTCAAACGCCCCCCAGTTTTCGATTTTAACAATATCTTGTGATTTTTCCTGTAAGTCAAGGTCAAGTGTAGTTGTGACTGTTAGTCCCCCAAAGTTGACCATCCGGCTCCCGTATATCTTTGTAAGCTCATCCCTCACATACTCAACAAAATGCGGTGCTCTAATATACTCTATTTGAGGAACAAGGTTTAGTTCCTTTTCATACGCCTTATCTGCTTCATCCTGGCTTATATAACCTAATCCGACCATTCTGTTAAGAACAACTCGCTGACGTTGTTTAGATATTTCGTAGTTACCGTTAAAAGGTGAGTATGTGGTTGGAGCAGACGGCAATCCGGCCAATAAACTACTTTCAGCCATATCGAGCTCGCCTACATCTTTCCCGAAGTATTTTTGTGATGCTGATTGAATCCCCCACGCTGTTCCGCCATACGGAATATTATTGAAATAAAGTTCGAGTATTTGTTCTTTTGTATATTTCTTCTCAACCATTATTGCCAATACCGCCTCTTTGATCTTCCTTTCCATTGTCTGCTCGGACGACAGAAGCACATTCTTCACCAGCTGCTGGGTAATAGTCGAACCACCCTGGATATCATCATCAAGTATCGTAGCCTTGGCCGCACGGATTATACTTAACGGACGCACTCCGTTATGTTCAAAGAACATGTCGTCTTCTACAGCAATAGTACTTTGAATAACGTGTTGTGGTATGTTCTTAAGGGCAACCGGATCATATTTCCTGTCGACATAGATCTCATACAAGAGTTCACCGTCCCTGGATAGGATCTTAGTGCTTTTGGCTGATCCGTATTCCAGAAGTAGGTCCGGGTTGGGTAACTCCCTATACCACGAATAAGCCTTAATAGGTAGTCCGATAAATACCAGAGCGAATATTATCCCCCACACAAACACACGTGTTCCGGGAGTGTAGAGATCATTAAACCTTTTTATTATTTTAAGGATACTAATGTTTGTGACTCTACTGATGAACGTTTTAAATATTTTTAGATTAAGCACTCCTCTACTATTAAGTTTTTTGTAAGGCATTTTTATTTTAATCTTTGGAGGTTTCTTGTTGTTTTTCAAATCGTTTATAAAATTCCTGAACATTTCGTATTGATCACGTAACTCATTAACGTAACCTTCGGGAATGCTTTTAATCTTAGTTGAAATAATTCTTAGAATATTTTTACTTCTAGTGATAAGAAATTTCATACCCTCTGTCAGACCTTTTGATAACAATGGGTATAAAGTAGACCAAAACCGGAACACGCTTTCTTTAATATAAGCTTTATAGTAGAGAATCCGCTCGTTTTTAGGTAAGTATCTGTACACTTTTTTCATAAACCTTCGGAGCAGGACTATAAGATTTTCAATCTGGACAAGTATTATATAACCAATTTTCCTTACTGTTAAGAGTGCAACGGTTATTAACGACAATGACAAGGTTTTTACAAAGTCGATGGCGGGCAGCATCTTTACCCTTAATGTAGCAAAAAGGTTATGCAAAATTAAGAGATTGAAAATGGAATATTTAAATTACTCGAAGTTTAATATAATGGCGGTGATTCAAAAAGCTCGTATTATTTTAAGTCTAAAAGCACCAATACTAGTTGTTAAGATTACTCTTTATTTCCCTAATCTTGTCTCTCAATTTTGCAGCTTCCTCAAAGTTCATCATCTCTGCTTCATAACGCATCATTTCCGTAAGTTTCTTCATTTCTTTTTTCAACTCAGTAGGAGGCAGCTGCCGGTAGTCTAATTCAATCAGACGGGTCTTTCCAGGACCTTGACCTTCCAACACTTCTTCAATAACCTCATCTATTAATTTCTCTCTAAGGGGCTTTACTATCTGCTCAGGAACGATTCCATGTTCTTCATTATACTTTATTTGGATCTCCCGACGCCGGTCAACTTCGTCGATTGCTCTCTGCATACTTCCGGTCACGGAATCAGCATACATGATTACTTCACCGAGAATGTGCCTGGCTGCCCTACCCATTGTTTGTATGAGCGATGTATCGGACCTCAGAAAACCTTCTTTATCAGCATCCAAAATAGCAACCAAAGACACCTCTGGAAGGTCCAAACCCTCCCTGAGAAGGTTTATTCCCACCAAAACATCGTAATTTCCTCGCCTTAGGTCATCGAGAATGGCTGTACGCTCCAAAGTTTCTATGTCGGAGTGCAGATATGTAACTTTGATACCTTTTTCTATCAGATACGATGAAAGTTCCTCCGACATCCTTTTTGTTAGTGTAGTCACCAATACCCTTTGCCCATTCGCTACACGTTTCTCAATTCTCTTTAAAAGATCGGGAACCTGGTTTTCCGACGGATGTATTGTTACTTTGGGGTCAATAATCCCGGTCGGCCTGATCAATAGTTCAACAACATTACCCGAAGCCATGCTAACTTCCCATTCGGAAGGAGTTGCACTTGTATACATAGTTCGTCCCATCTTTCTGCTGAATTCTTCAAAATTAAGCGGACGGTTATCTATTGCGGAAGGAAGACGGAACCCATACTCCACCAGTGTCTCTTTTCGTGACCTATCGCCGTTGAACATACCACGTATCTGAGGAACGGTTATGTGGGATTCATCTATGACCAATAGATAATCTTCAGGAAAGAAATCCATTAATGTATACGGAGGATCACCGGGCTTTCTGCCGTCAAAATAACGTGAGTAATTCTCAATACCTTTGCAATATCCCAGTTCCTGGATCATCTCCAGATCATAGTTGGTCCGCTGTTCCAGACGATATGCTTCGATATGTTTTCCTGCGTCACGAAGAATTTTTAATTGTATAGCCAAATCAGTTTTTATCTGTTCGATCGCCGACACTCTTCTTTCTTCTGCTGCAATATAATGTTTGGCCGGATATATTTCAACGAAACCGCCCTCAATCATTTTGTGTTCCAAATAATCCTGTTCATCTTGCGCAACTGACATTGTGTGGCTGCCTCTCCTTATTTCGGGCAAAATAGAACGGTCCACAGGTATCCCGCTTACCGGGTCAAAGTAGCTTACTCCCGTTAACGTATCATCAAAAACTTCCAGTCTTACTGCATAGTCCATATAAGCAGGGTAGACATCAACAATATCACCCCGAACACGGTATGTGCCTCTTTTAAAATCAAATTCGGACCTCTCATAGTAGATCTGTGACAAACGTTTAAGCAGATCCACCATCCTGAGTTTCATCCCTTTCTTCATCTCAATCGCCATTTTTGAATACTCAGCAGGAGACCCTAAGTTATATATACAAGAAACCGAAGAAACGACAATAACATCCTTTCTAGTCATAAGAGAAGTTGTGGCAGAAAGGCGTAGCTTATCAATCTGTTCATTTATATTCGCGTCTTTTTCGATATAAGTATCGGTCGCAGGAATGTAACTTTCAGGCTGGTAGTAGTCGTAGTAACTAACAAAATATTCCACCGCGTTATTGGGAAAGAAATCTCTGAACTCCTGGTAAAGTTGCGCGGCTAAAGTTTTATTGTGAGATATCACCAATGTAGGCTTGTTAATATTTCTAACAACATTCGCAACAGCAAAAGTTTTGCCGCTTCCGGTAACTCCCAGTAAAACCTGATGCTTCTTATTATCTAACATGTTCTGCGTCAGTTTTTCTATTGCGGCGGGTTGATCTCCCGTCGGTTGGTAGTTTGATGTTAGGTCGAACACCTAAATATTTTATCACAAATAATTTGGGTTTTGTTTGGCTAATATAAATTGATTTATCAAATAATATGTACTAGAATCGAAAAAACCCAAATAGATGAAAAGGAGCGAACGATGGGAAATATTGATATTACAAGCAGCAAGTCAAACCCAGCCATGAGAGTGTTGTTTGGAATAGGACGCATTGTTCTTTATCTATTTTTAGCGTCTATTATTATACGCTTAGTTGGGTGGATCTACAGTAATACTGATGTATTGTGGGTGTTTAGTGTAAAGGTGTTTGGAATTGTATCTGCAACACTGATAGCCGGTACTATGGGATTGGTACTGGGGTTGATAGCCGGTGCTTTTTCAATCGTAGTAAAGTTCAAACTCCCCGGTACCGAGTTAAACAAAAGTGCTTGGATAGTTGCTTTTGCGGTTGGTTTAACAGCTTTCACCGAATTCTTCGGTATGTTGTATGGCGCTTTTCAACCTTAACCGGATTACAAAGGAGAAAGAGTAATGAACCAAAGAAGTGTGGATACGCTCAAGAGATTACAAGTGTGGATCTTAGTTACAGCTAGCGCGGGGGTAATACTATACGCGGCCATCTCAGCTGCTTTAACCGTGTTCGGATATCTGCTTGCACTTGTGCTTGCAGCAATAGTTATATTACTTTTATTAGTCGTATCTATTAGCATATCGGAATATGCCGTATCGCTTGGATATGATTCCGGTTTCCGGTTTTTTGGCATGGATCACGATAGAAGTATTACCGTCGCTGCGGTTATTACAGGTATTGGCTCGTTTATCGGTACATTAGCGTTATTGAGCTGGTTCGCTGAAACATACTTAAAATAAGAAATACCACCGGGTTTTCTACTCTAACTGGAAAACCCGTTCTTTTTTTCTATATTACCCCTTGACATCTTCGGGTATTTTTCGCTACTATAAATATACCAAAGAAAATACAAAAGTTTGTCCTCACGGACGGAAAGGTTTATATGAGTCCTGTTACTTTATATAAAAAACAAAAACAAATTCTAGATTATATCTCTCAGTATATTCAGCTTAATAATACGTCCCCAACTTTGCAGGAGATCGCCAACGCAATGAGCCTTTCCTCACTTGCTACCGTTCACGAACATCTTCAGGCACTTGTAAAGAAGGGTGTTATCAAAAGATATGAAGGTGCAGTAAGAGGTATCGAGATACTTGACGAGAGGATAAATGCTACTTTACAGGGTATTGAGCTTCCTCTGATAGGTTACATTGCCGCCGGAGAACCTATCGAAGCTATTGAGAATCCTCTTGAAACAGTCACTGTATCACCTGATATGGTTTCCAAATTCAAGCGTTGTTATGTATTGCAGGTCAAAGGTGACTCTATGATAAACGAAGGTATATTCGATAGTGATTACGTGGTAATCCAACATCAGGATACAGCTATTGATGGTGATATAGTCGTTGCGTTATTAGATAACGGATTTGCAACATTAAAAACATTCTATAAAGAAAAGAACGGTAAAATTAGACTTCAACCTGCGAACGATAAGATGGACCCCATCATTGTCGAAGCAGCCTCTCTTACCGTACAAGGAAAAGTTACCGGCGTAATTAGAAAATTCTCATAAAAAAGCAACCCGCCATATATATAAAAAGGCGGGCTTGGAAAGACTCATTTACTTTTGCGAGGTTCTCGGGGTTTTGGTGATTTGCGCCTGGTTACCACGTTTTGCCTTGGATCCGAGCGTACACTGCTGTGAACACGAAGGTCATTACGCCCGTGATGAGGTAAACCTGCTGGGTCCTTTGCCGACGGATCACTCTTATAAAAACCCTTGAAACTTAGCATATACTATATCTCCTTTCATATGTGTCAGAATTCGCGAGTAACAGAATTATTTGAATATAGAATAACGGAAGCGTTTAATAACGTCCAGAACTTTTTGGTTCCAGGACTTATGATTTTCTTTGTATAGATGCACGGCGGGAGGTGCGACTGAGATAAATACTATTAGAAAAATAATAGGCAGTAAATATGTATCAATACTCTCATCATTTGGAAGTAAATTACCGAGAAAATATCCAGCTAATCCAACACCCCATATCCACAAAGTCCCCCCAATAAAATTGAAAAATGTAAAGCGTTTATGATCCATGTGAGCAATTCCGGCTACAATAGGTGCAAACGTCCTTACAACCGGCATGAACCTGGCGATTACTATAGCCTTACCCCCATGCTTTTCGTAAAATTCCTGAGCTTTTAAC
>Ga0075579_101_pt1 | contig 98752 bp, 114 predicted proteins | sample RifGroB1_FD_68195 | JGI IMG/M metagenome (GOLD analysis project Ga0075579, IMG submission 68195) | candidate division WWE3 bacterium GW2011_GWB1_41_6 | reverse complement strand
AACACGTATCAATTGACTATAGGGTAAATTTATAGTAACATTCCCGCATTGGTTAAATCCCATATCGAACGTTGAAAAGGAGCATAATATGCAACGCAGTGTCAACTACCCATACTGGGTTTTGGTTGTTTTTCTGGTTGTTTTATCATGGTTGGGAGCTGAATACCAGGGAACTATTTGGCAAGTTTTGTTCACTTACCTGTTTCCGCTCGGTGTTGCAGTCTTTTCGGTTTATATCATCACGAAAGCCGATGATGTGCACCGGCCTGATGTAGACTTCAAACCCTTTTTTGTATTACTGACGGGTTTAATCCTTGCCTTGATCTTCTATATCGTATGGAACATTATCTCGTCCAGCACGAACTGGATCTTGTACGGATCGTTGTTCGTGGTGGTTTTTGGATATGTTCGTTTTGCAAGGATTTTCAAAACCATGAACCAGATCAAAAAGGAAAATCACAATGGGTAAACGGTTTAATGTCCTGGCACTCTTACTGTTTCTTACGGCGCTAATTTTCTCCGCTTGTGCTTCAAGTGCCGCAGGCTCGCCCACAACTGATCCGATCATGGTCCAATTGACCACCGACACCGGTTGGTGGATTGATACCACTGGAAGTGTCCGACGGGATGTAATGGACGCTTTGAAAGCTGAATCTCGCTCTGCCGAAAGAGATGGTTTTCAGATCGGCGGTGTGATTTTTTCGAATAGCGTGTCAGAAGTTATGGACATCTGCACGAAGTTCGGAAATTTCAACGGGATTGGCAATAAAGAGAAGGACAATGGTCTTGCAATTTGCGTCTTCCTTGACAAAGAAGGTGCAAGTGGCGATAAACCTGCTATAGCGGTAGCTGTCGGTAAAGGACTTGAAGCTACGCTAAACGATGCCAAGGTTGGAAGGTTTTTGGATACCTACTTCGTGCCTGAAAGGACAAACGGGAATTGGGAAAAAGGGACGATTAACGTAACAAATGCCTTTCACCGGTACCTGATTGATCCCGAAAACGAGGAGTTCAAAGACCCGCCGCCTAACTGGACGCTCATTATTATAATCATCGTCCTTTTGGTCATACTGCTGTTCTTAGATGGAACTTTCAACAACTTTGCATTCACGATGGCAGTTATGGAATCAGCGGCCAAAGGTGGGGGAGGTGGTTTTGGTGGAGGTGGGGCGAGCAGATAGACACCGCGTATATAATAATAAAATCAATTCAAATCCAAATTCAGATTAGGAGATGACAATGAACGTAAATATCAACAAAGGCTTACTACTTGGCGTACTTGGGATTTTCGGGTGCGCGGTAGTGTGGAATGTAATTGGCTTGGTTACTCTTTCTATGCAACGAGAAGCTGTGCGGGGGGATGTTGGGCGTGTCTGGACCATAACCGAACGTGCGATTGAACTGCTTCCCCGGCTTGAAAATGATGTTGAAGTTTTTATGAAAGACCGTCAGGATTTAGTCGAGCTGATTACAATCGCTCGCAATGACTTTCTTGCTGCGGAGAAGTCAGGCAATCTTGACCAATTAAGTGGTGTGATTGATGCAGTGATGGCAATCCAGGTACAGATTGAAGCATACCCGGAGGTCAATTTAACGCAGCAGCAAGTGGCGCTGATGGATGAGACTGCAGGATCAATCAACCGGATATCGTTTGCCCGGGATACACTGATTGAAAGCCAGGTTGGTTTTAATCAGAGTAGGATTATTTTCTTCCCGGTTGGTTTGATGTTCCCCCGTATGTCTGTATTGGGTGAATATCACGACCCGTCGACTCCACTGCCAACCAGCAATTTTGGCGGGTAGCGCAAATTGTTTAGATAAGTGTGATATGTATGTGGGGTAAAGATAAGCAGATAGTGTGGCTTCTCTTTACCCCGTTTTTTTAAGTTTAGTATCTGATTCACTCCAAATTGTTCGACATGTTGTTTGATAGAAATATCTTATAATAATGTAATGCTGTATACAGTAAAATTCCCATTAAAATATTCATACAGAGTTCTAACATTCAACTGCTAATATTCACGAATAGTTCTTGGCAAGTTGAAAACACAATAGACCCATATAGCAAAAGGAGAAGTAAGTGAACAAACGACTGTATTTAATTTTGTTAGCTTTTTTCTTGTTGGCACTTTCAGTGACCATCTCTTGCAGGATTGGGGCGGGTGAGTCTGCAAGGACCGAGTCACCAGCAGATGTTCAGCTGACACAGGAACCTGCAGTGGAGATGACTGATTCCGCTCCGGTAGCAATTACCCAATTTATACCGGTTAAAGATTTCTTCATTCTGGCCAACGATCCTTCGTGCCAATTGTTCGAAGATGAAAGTGACAAAACAACAGTAACGTACCGGTGTGTAACTGCGGATTTCACTGTTGTGTTTCAGGAGTGGACTTCCGAGGATTTCTGGAAACAAAGAATGGCCTACAACATCGATCATGAGGACAACGAGGTAATTTCCGAGCTTACTTGGAGTTCCGGTGAAAATGGGTACGAAGGTCCGTACATAGTCTTTGAGAATCTTGGTCAAACTTTTCTCTTTTGGGGAGTATCCGGCACAACATTGTCAGGTCTTATGTCATGTGGTGAATGTGATAACGACGTCCTTAGGGAATTGTTCTTGGATGTGGCTGGTGAGCATTACATTCGGGATTCGCAAGTTCCTCAGGACGATCAGCCTTCCCAGCAAATAAGTTCTGATGAAGTGGCAAGTAATTTCTTAAAACTCGCGACTAATCCTGACTGCGAGATATTTGACCCGGAATCCAGTGTTATTTCTGCAGCGTATGTTTGTGATTCCGGTGGTACAGATCTCTGGTATTACAAGTGGACAAGTGAAGAGGCTTGGGAGGATTGGTTAAACGACACAGTTAGTGAGGAGCAGGTTATTTATAATGAGGTTTTTTCGGATGGGGTATGGTTAATTATTTATAACTATGAAGGTGAGGCTATTAGTGTCTGGGGTATAAAGGGTACAGAATTTACCGGATTAGGCGGTGGTAAAATAACCGTGTCACTTGAAGAAGGAGACCCGCGTTTTCTTATTATGCCCTAAATTTTACTTCGAAGCTCTGATGGAATTCTCAATCTATCAGAGCTCTTTTTTTGCAGGCATCTTATTCTCATAAAAACACTTCATTATACTAAAATCCCCATTAGAATATTCTTACAGAATTTTAATATTTAATTGCTAATATACACGAATAGTTCTTCGCAGTTTTACAATTAATCAAGTCGCTGTAAGTCGCTATAAGTAAGAGACAAAGGAGGCTTAAGTGAAAGTAAAGAGATCGGTATGGATAGTTATTGCAGTGGTTTTGCTGTTTCAGTTGGCTTGCGGTCTGGGCTCAGGTTCGACATTGGCTACACAAACTCCTGTACCAACGCAGGCATCTGTACCAACTCAAGCTCCTGCACCAACAAACACTGCACGGCCGGCCGGGGATAACCCGATTACAGAGTTTTATGTACTCGCGTCGGAACCCGGATGCGAAGTTATTGACAATTTGAATGAGACTATTCTACTAACCATCCGCTGTAGGTTAAACGATGTGTTAGTCGAATACGCCCAAGTTGTGTCAGAAGAAAGGGTGAGTACAGTTGCCGACAATTTTCGTAAAGGATTTTCACCGCTTGGCGTTGATGAAGAGTGGTCGTCAAGTCAAAGCGGAGTGAGCGGTTTACTGTTGGGAGGTCACACCCCTGAAGGCGGTCCTGCAATTATGTGGACTGCGAAGGGGAAGACCATTGTGGGGTCTGCGGTTGCTGTCAATCGTGATCTTGAATACTTGATGGATTGGTTCGACCAGGAAGGCTCCCGTCATTATATTTCAAGTGAGCCCTCTCCCGAACCAACTCAACCGCCTGTTGCACAAGGTGACCTGATCACTGACTTTTTCGTTCTTGCATCAGATCCATCATGCGAAGAAGTTGAACCTACACAAGCAGAGAGGCTGAGGACTGTACGATGCTCATTCTCGGATGGGACAGGCACTGTTATAGTGGCCTTCCAAGAATGGGTTGCTGAATCAGCATGGAACGACTCGATAAATTCGATGGGAAATGCTGGAAATGTTGTCCTCGAAGACACGTGGAAGGCAGCATCAGAAACCGCAGGTACGCACGGCCCCTATGTCGCATGGCTGGATATGGAAGGGCGTGTTACCCTGGTGTGGGGTGTTGATGGTTATCGGCTAACCGGCATAATGCTCTGGTACAACGGTGATGTTGCTGCTGCAGAAGCTTGGTTTTTCAAAGAAGCCTCGCGCCACACTCCTTAACAAAAACGAAACGCGAAGAACTTAAACTTTCTGGCCAACCATAACAAAGTGGGGGGCCAGCTTTTTTTATTCCCACTCTACCGTCGGAAAAAGAAAACGCCGTATGGTGTGATAAACACAACTAGCCGACGATAGCACGTTCGGGCAAAACTAAATTAATATTCATACAGAAATCTAACATTCACTTGATATTATAGCCGAATAGTTCCTCGCATCTTGAAAAATCTATAGACCAACTCAGACAAGTGAAAGCCATAGGAGAAGCAAGTGGACAAACGATTTAGCACGATTTTAATTGTATTTCTGTTAGTCGCGTTGTTACTGGGTGCCTGTGCACCTCAAAGTCCGTCCCGCCCGTCAAATTCCGTTGGTCCTGTAATCGAAGCAACCGCCCGCCCGCCTTTGCCCACCTCTGTTCCTACACAGGTGAGTGAGGAATCTGGTGGCGTTGAACCGGTGCAACGTCAGCTAACGGAAGAGGAAATAAACGAAATTGTTGGGAGGATCCTTACCGAACTTGAAAAAGGCGAACCGGCAGCTCCCGATTCTCTTCCTCTTGTCGGTGCACCTTCTGTCCAGAGTGGGTACCGCGAGTTTGCCGAGTTTGTAGCCGCGCGGGTAGACATGTACTGGAAGGATCTGTTAACAAGATCCGGTCAAATTTCCCTGTACCAGTCGCCGACCGTAGAAGTATGGTCAAGCACGGATATGATAACGTATGGGTTGGGCAAAACTAAGGATCCGCGAAGTGGCCCATTCTACTACGTTTACGATGAGACCATCTACCTACCCGACCCAAGTATCTACGAGGAACTTTGGCGTGTGGAAGGGAAGATGACGCCGTTTGCCTCAGCATACCTCATAGCGCACGAAGCAGGCCATCACATTCAAAACCGGCTTGGTATCTGGGATGCGTACGACAAGATGTGGCAGGAAGCTGAAAAGACTAAGAATAAAACAGCTCAAAATTTCCTTTCACAACGGGTAGAGCTTCAAGCTGATTGTTTTGCCGGAAGTTGGGCCAATTCAGAGTACTACCAGGGTACGCTCGAACCGGGAGAATTGGAGCAAGCAATCGCTCTTTCCGGTGTAATCGGCGACGATGTTTTGGGTAATAAAACCAACCCGGCTGATATGGACCATGGAACAGGTGAACTTCGAAAATCCTGGTTCCTGTACGGTTATAACACCGGCGACCCAAGCAAATGTGGTGAGGTTTGGAACGAGCCCTCTCAGACAACACAAACCCAGCCGACTCCGACGCCCGCTGTGGTTACTCAGACGGATACTTTGGTTGAGACCTTCTTTGTGCTGGCTTCGGATCCGTCGTGTGAGTGGGTAACTGACGAGGTCACAGACACAGTACAGACCAGACGCTGTTCTTTCTCGGACGGTACGGGAACTATCGCTGTTGACTATGACGAGTGGGTAGGTGAGCAAGCCTGGCTGAAGGTAATATTTGATGCTCAGGAGGCCGGTAACCTGGTTTTGAATGATACATGGTCAGCGGCATCGGAGACAGCCGGAACTCACGGACCTTACATCGCCTGGGTTAACACTGAAAACAAGGTGATCTTGATGTGGGGAGTAGACGCGTACCGCTTAACAGGAACCCTGTATTGGTATAACACCGATGCAGCTGCCGCCGAGGCCTGGTTCTTTGAGCAGGCATCCCGTCACTATGCACCGTAAGTAAGAACTAAACAAAAGCAAGAAGCGAAGAACTTAAACTTTCTGGCCAACCATAAAAAAGTGGGAGGCCAGCTTTTTTTATCCTTACGTCTCACGTCGGAAAAAAAACTCTGTATGGTGTGATAAACACAACCAGCCGACGTTCGCACGGTCGGGCAACACTATATTAATATTCATACAGAATTTTAATATTCAACTGCTAATATACACGAATAGTTCTTCGCATTTTGAAAAATAAGTGACTAAAAAACTTAAGACAGCAGAGGGAGAAGCACGTGAACAAGAAAAGGAGTTTCATCTTAATATTTCTGGTAGTGCCGTTCATACTTGTTGTGTATGCCTTACAAAGTCCGTTCCAGCTGTTGAACACTGTTAGTTTTGCAAAAGCTGCAGCTGAGCACCCATTTTCTCCGGTGAGCGATAAACCGGTTGTGGTTCCTTTAGCCGAAGCTTTTTCTGCACATGCTTCGGACCCGTTTTGCGATAAGATTGAGGATGGGATCACAAGTACATCCCGTACAGTGCGCTGCCTTTTCGACATTGGCGGTGATGTCATCGTCGTTGATTATGACGAATGGGTGTCCGAAGAAACCTGGAAAAACATCATTTATGGAATGAGGAAAAAGGGGAAGATACTTCAAGGCGGTAAATGGGAGAGTGGGGCAGAGATTTCAGGAAACCACGGACCATATATCGCTTGGCTCACCGAAAATAACAAGGTGGCTGTGATGTGGGGTGTATACGAACAACGCCTTACCGGAATTCTGTACTGGTACGATGATAGTACAGATGATGCAGTAGCCTGGTTCATTGAGCAAACATCGACACACCGAGTACCGTAATTCGTCACTAACGGAAGCGGAGAACTTCAACTCTACTGGCCAACCATAAAAAGTGGGCGGCCAGTTTTTTTATCGCGAACTCTAGGGTTATATATATTCCTGATATACTTAATATATGCCCAACGAAACCACTCAAAGCTGGGAAAATGCATACACAAGATCAGAGGCTGCAAACCCCGAAAAAACCGTGTTCAACGAAGTTGTTCCAGTCGAACAAAGCACGGGCTATAGCTGCGGGGCAGCTGTTTTTACCTCAATACACAATACGGTGAACAAAACACCTATAGAGGAGCCCAATGTGATTGAAGATTTCAGAAAAGTGCTTCTGAAAGTAAACCTTGATATTGAGAATACAGGAGTTCCTCCCAGATTTATTATAGAAAGACTGCAGATAGAAAATATTAAGTTTTCAATAAAAGAATCAGATAATACCTATACGGACGAACAAGTTATAAGTGAGGCCTTGTCAAAACTGGAGGAAGAACTAAAACGGGGAAGAGTTTGCCTGACACCTATTCAATACACACCATCCAGATGGATGATACATTCAGATACACATGAAATTATCAACGAGGACGACCTTGATCCCGACACCGACAATCTAGCAGATTACAAAGTAGTACGAACCTCGCCTCAGTGGGATGGGGTAAGTGTTCCCGAACCGTACGAGGGTCCTGATGCGGTGCTTGCTACAACAAAAAACGATGTAGATTATAACGGACATTACGTATTGGTTGTGGGCATGGTAAATCACATGGGGAGGGAGTTCTTTATCACAATGGACCCCTCCTATTTATGGATGCAAAGCGAGGCTATGAAGAAAAAACCTGAAGCGTTAAGAACTATCAACCCCGAATATTATGGATACAGGTTTATTGAGAAGCCGTTGTTTGGGCAAAAGTGGCACGATGTTTCCGGTGAGGGGGAACCGTTCAATCAATATTATATTTCCATTGAAACAAAATAATTAATTTTGTTGTTATAATTTTATCATGGTAAAGAAGGTGTACCTGCCCGTTTTGTTAGTAATCTTATACCTGTCCATTGTTTATATTAAAAATAAACCCCTATTTCCGACTCAATATGATAGCGATTGTCCTTATTACGTTGATAAACTTGGAAGGTTTTATAAAAGATGGGAAAATTCGTTCTTTTTCACAGTAGACTTTGGGCCGAATTTCACCTGGCATCATGAAAAGGATGTAGATATAAAGAACTTTTCTATCATCCGGAAAACAGCGGATAAAAAGTGTGTGGCTTATGACGGAAAATACTTATTCTATGAGATCTACAAAATTGAAGATACCGATCCTGAAAGCTGGGAATATATTTATAACGGCTACTCGAAAGATAAGAACACTGTTTATTTAATATCGACTCCATTTTATGATGCGGACCCAAAGACTTTTGAAGTTTTGAAACCCGAGCGCTGTTACCCCATCAATAAATACGCAAAAGATAAGAATTATGTATACTACGAACACCAAAAAGTAGAAAACGCTGACCCATCTACTTTTGAAGTATACTGCGAAAATATGAACTTTTACGGTAGGGATAATGACAACATATACAAAAGCGGTCAAGTCTACGAGCCATAAACTCATTTACAATTATGGGTTAGTTTCCCGACTAACCTTTTTTTGTTAAAATACCCAAGTCTAGATCCGGTAAAAAACCAAAAATAAGGAGATGAGAATGATAGTTCAGTTACGTTACGTGTATTACCTTGGCAGAAACCGGCGGGTAACAAACTTTTTGCTTATTGGGGGTTCACTATATGCTTTAAGCGTTATGTTGATGTATGTCTTTAGTGAGAGCTTGAGTATGCAAGCAAATCAAGCGTATTTAAGCCAAACACTAATAACATACACACTACAGTTTGTGTTGAACGCACTGATAACATGGAGGGATAGGGAGGCAAATAGCGTTGAGAATCTAAAACGGGTGGCAAAGTTCATTCCGTCTAAATTCATTGTGTGGACTGTAAATCAAGGTGTGTTTGCCTTTTGGTCCGTGTTGGGAGTTCATTATCAGGTAGCTAATGCTTTATCGGTTATTCTGATAATGGGCATCAACTACTTCTTGTTCGACCGACTGATATTCACTGAGTGAGGGGAGAAATATTGTATTTTTCCTCTCACCTTTTTGATTTTTAGGTGTAATATTTAATTGTGAGAAGATTTTTATTAATAATAATTGCCATTTTCCTCGTAATATTAAGTACCAGGTTACCCATACTCAAAACTCAAATAGGCAGTGAAGACTACTACTTTAAGGATGTTTTTGGGTTTGTGTACGCGAGGCACGGTAACTGCGGCTTACTTGGAGGTTGTACTTATTGGGACGTTCCTCTATACGGCGTACATGCCTCGTTTTTTGAAGTTCTTGAGTATAACGGCCACGGTTGTTCTAATGTTTATGCCAAAACCCCCAACTCGGTTTACTACTATGGCGAGAAACAACCGCAGGTCAAAGACCCGAAAACTTTTGAGATATTAAATATTACATACGCCAAGGATAGTGCAGGAGTATATAAGCTGTGTCGTTTGGAACCTACGGATGATGACGCCAGTTCATTTGTTTTGATAGGCCCGGCTTGTTCAAAAAGCTCAACTCAAGTTACATGTCTTGGAGGTGTTGTGGAGGGTGCCGATCCGGCAACGTTTGCACACATTTGGAGAGGTTACTACAGAGACAAGGACCGGTTATATTTATTAGGAATGGAACTTAAGGGGTTGGATCCAAATACATTTAAATTGCTTTCATGGGGTTACGCGGAAGATACGAATGGAATTTATTTTATTGATGAAAATTATAAGACTTATAATAAAGTAACAAATGCTGATAAAGCTACGTTTGAGGTTATGGAAAATTATTCAGCCCGGGATAGTAAAAGGATGTATAGAAAAGGTCTAGAGGTGGAGAAAACAGAGTAACCTACTGGTAATTATTGACATAATGTTCATTGTATGATACATTGAGGCTACTAACAACGCCTTGTCTGTGGGGGAACGATCCCGGGATGGTTGCAAATGCACCCGGAGGAGTTTTGAACCTGCAGAATTTATAACCGGCCAAGTACTTTGAATCGGTTGTATAAAAGGGCGTGTTTTTGTTTTTAGTTTGTTTCCGGCAATCCGCCCGTGTTCTATAACGTAATGTAACCGACCTCAAAGGTCGGTTTTTTTTTGCACGTTGATAATCGAATAAACATAAGAAAGAGAGGAGAATAATGTATACCAGAACGCGTTTCTTAATTTTCCTAGTCGTTATGGGTGTCTTAACCGCTTCTTGTGGATCGGCACAAAGTGAAGTGACTAAGAAGTTTGAGTACGAAATTCCGGGTAATCAAAATGGCATTGACGTACTCAGCTTCGAGGAACCGGTTTGCATCGCAATTAGCAACATTGAATCTTACCAGTTCGATGAGATGCAGATTAATAAAAACCGGGGTATACCCATTACATATGTAGTGGCCGATGGGAATGTATATTTAGCACCTTATACGTTGTATCCGGAAAGTGGGGTATACGTACTAGGTGTAGGTAGTGACGGATGGTGGATTAGAAGCAGAGAATATCTTGTCGGCCCTTTTTCTGAGTGTCCGCTGGAAACGAACTAAGTTCATCTCAACTACGGGCAGGTTCCTGTGAACCGACCGGATGTTAGGTATAACCTCAAGGACGTTTGTCATTATGATAAACGTCCTTTTTTTATTTAACCCATAATAAATCCAAAACCTTTTTACCTTGTATTTTAATATCAAACTCTTTTACTGCTTTTTCCTTCGCCTTTTTTTTCATCAAATCAATTTCCGGTCCCGGATTTTTTAGCATAAGATCAGCCAGGATTTGTGCGGGTTTTATAGTATCCGTATTTTCAAACACGAACCCGCACTTTCCCGATTCCGTGATTTCTTTTGGACCTTCAATGTCAGGAACGACAACCGATGTGCCAACCAGCATACTTTCAGCTATCGCCAATCCGAACGATTCCGTCAAAGACGTACTTAAGAAAGCTTTTGAACGGGCGATCTCTTTTGTCAGATCGCCGTTACCAAGCTTTGAGACTATCTTAATATTTTTTTCAAGTCCGAATATCTTTATTAGCGACATAATTATATCTTTGTCATACCCTTCACCAACAAGTACTCCTTTAAAATCCGGTACGAGTTTCTTAAGGTTTGCAAGTACGGCAACAGTTAAAGTACTACTCTTTTCTGCACTTAAACGCTGTATGCATATTACATCGTTTGTTTTTTCAGTTATGTCCCTAACGTCGTTCAAGATTTTTTCCACATTCAACCCGTTGTATACCACGCGTACTTTTTCCGGATCGACACCAAACGAAACAACTGATTCCTTCACAGCGCTGCTCACTGCTATTACACCCCGGCACATATTTCCTTTCAACATCTCTGATGTCAGGTATAATGCTGTCTTTTGAACATAGTCATTTACACCAAAGATATTATTGAACTTGCTGTTTTGGATCGTTGTATGGATCCACGGTACATACGGTTTATTGAGTTTCTCGCACATCAGTCCGACAGTAACACCAAAAGGTTTGAAGAACGACGAAAAACTTAGCACATTTACAATAATATCCGCTTCCAGGATATTGTTTTCCAGATCTTCGATGGATTCAAGTTTTACTACGTTGACGCCTTCTACTAATCCACAATTATTCTCTCCGGAATCTGAATACGAAGCGAATGTCACTGAACACGCCTGTTTTGCCAGTTCTTTGGCGATACCGAAAGTTGCCACAGAAATACCTGTCCCTTTTAAGGGGTCATAGTCTTGAGTTATTAAGATTTTCTTAATTTTTTCATTCATATATGTCCTTATCGGGACAGGATTTCCATGAGCAGATTCAACTTAACCGCATAATTTTTCATGATCTCAAAGCTTTCCGCATATTTCACACGCATATAATAACCAAAGTATTTAGCCATTCCTTCGTCAAAATCAAATACGGATGATCCAAGCTGCGAACCATACACCTTCGCCATATGAACTTTCTTATCCCGGTATTTTGTTATGTCTACCAGAATGTCAGACCGTTCATTCTCTATCAGTGAACCCATGTACAAACCCACCGGTGTCCTGAACTTTTCACCAAGTTCTGGACTAATACCCCATCCGGCGCGTTCCACCGCTTCCGTTACGATCAGTCCTACCTGCTTGTGGTCGTAGTGATAATCGTTAGGATTTTCACATATCACTATGGTGGGTTTCTCCTTCCGGATGATACTTATAACTTTATCCAGGAGTTTCGGTGTTCTGGTTACATTGCTATCAGCTTGTCCGAGCGTGTATAAATTCTTTGTACCCAGGATCTTTGACGCCTTATTTAGTTCTTTTTGACGTATGTCTATCAAGGACGAACTTTTATCCCCCGACAGATTTATACTTTTTTCTCCACCTGTGAAGACCGCTTCCGATATCTCAAATCCCTTGTCTTTGAGGAACAGAGCAGTTCCCGCACATGACAAGTTGTCATCGGGATGCGCGCTGAATATTAATAATTTTTTCTCATTTTCCTTTTTCATAACTTATAAATCCCGTATAATGCTCGGGGAAGCCTATCGCCACGTTCTCACAGTGTACGGATAGGCTTCCCTTTGAGATTATTTAACTAATTACTTCTATCGAACCGTTATCGTTCACTTTGACAACGACTCCCGTTCCCACTTTCTCCGGTTTTAGGGGTACTCTTTCAAGTGCCAATTCCCATAACCGGGTAAGAACTTGCTTTTTTCTATTCGACCTTTCAAGTGCATGGAGGAATATCGTAGGGTCCACAACCTCATAAGGCGACTTTGCGTTTGTAGAACATATTGAAAACGATCCAGCCGGGCATATCCACAATCCATAAGGATCTTTCATCCATGGCCTTGCGAGTTTATGCACACCGCCTTTTGATCCGTCATACAAAATAGCAACGAACTTTTTGGCTTGAGCTTGGGCGTAGAAAGCCCAATATATAGGTGCGCCGCCGAAACGGAACCGTTCCGTATGAAGCTCGCTGGCGTTTTTATGACCGTGCGAATTAAGCCAGGAGTAAGAGTTCGTTGAGACCTGACCTGTTCCTGGATAGAACCCTAATCCAACCGAATGTCCTAGTGTCCGCTCTATCTCCCTTGCCATCACATTTGCAGACTCCCGCATTTTTTCAAGGATGTCTGTTGCCGTTGACATCAGTGTCAGGTTGAACTTGACTCCTACTACACCTGATAAAGCTTTAGCGAACTTTCCCATCATTTTCTGACCTTCCAACGTTTCTTTGACTGAATTTCCGTAGTTATCAAATCTAGCAGGAAGACCCAGTTTGTAGGCAGCTGCCATAGTTAACAAAAGTTCAGCAATGTTTGTGGCACCCGAAGTTCCGTACCATACATACTTTGCGCCGTTAACTTTGACTTCACCGGGGTAAACGACTCTTTCTTGAGGTAGAGCCGTATATGCTACATACCCCGCACGTTCCTGCATACCCTGAGGTAGGGAAACTTTAGACATCGATGCAAGTTCCGATTTAATGCTGTAAAGGTCAAAGCTTTTGATGTCGGTTTCCCGGTTGATTGCCACAAAAATATCTGCGGACTGTAGAATTTCCGGCGTCAATCGGCGGCGGTTTGCTTTATTCCATGCTTTTGTACTCAGCTCCCAAAATTTCTGCGCATCACGTTTTGGATCCATCGAAGAAGCAACAAAAATACTGATTGCCGCCCGCGGGGAGTCGGGTGTGGCTGTCCGTCCCTGCCCGCTATCCAGGAACATTTCCTTATCGGGTAAGCTGTATACAGCAACGGTTTTTGGCCCTCCTGTGGATAGTGACCAAATCAGGACCTTACCGCTCCGGGATGGTTTTTTATCCGGGTTTAAAAGCGCTTTCACGAATTTCTGAGCTCTGCCATCTTCTGCCAGTGTGATGACGTTCATTATTCCTCCATTTTTTAAAGGTGCTGCCGATATTTTCCGGTGCAGTTCGGCTCTGCTTTGATTTACCGGAGATTTTCAATAAACTCGCTTAAACGCAAAAACTTATTAAAAAAACCGATAAAACAACTAAAAAACCCGCCTTTTAGCGGGTTTACCTGGTTCTGTTTATAAAATGTTTATTTAGACAACAGGTATAACGCCCGCCTGGGTGGTGGGTCTGAGATGCCTATAAAACCATCTAAATAAACTAATACTCATAACAGTTATATTAATGAAATATTGCTTTAAAGTCAAGGTATAGCTTTGCACATCAGGCACATCATCTGTATCATTTACTAATACAAGCATTGGGAATATTAACTAAGAATAGTTCTATGAAGTTGGTTTCTTCTCCAAATCTAAAGATACTAAAATTTGTGTTGTTAATGGTATTACCTTTTATTTTAATCCTTGTGTATGCAGTAAATGTGGGCAGGGAGGCCGCGGACAAAAGAACGGCAGAGCTTGGCAGGTATATGGTCAAAGTAATAACTGTTGAAGAGGAAAGGATCATCGATGAGACAAGAAACTTTTTAACGGGATGGAACCAGTCTTCTCAAGGGAGTATCGAAGAGGCATGCAATTACCCGCACCTTTCAAGGATAAAAGATATGCCGATCTATGCGTATTACGGTGTAGCTGACGCATCCGGAAATTTAGTCTGCGGAACTTTTTTGGATCCGTCCGCGACTCCGGCACCCCCGCCGCAAAACGTCGCAGATAGAAAATATTTTAAAGATGCGTTTTTTGGCAAAGCTTTTTCGATAGGGGAATACCAGATTGGAAAGGTATCAGGAACACCTTCAATGAATTTCGGTTATCCGCTGTTGGATAAAGATAATAATGTTACAGGTGTTTTATTCTTGGCGCAAAGTTTGGATTGGCTTGATAAATGGGTTGAAGATGTTCATTTGCCCGATGAAACGGTAATTACGATAACGGATAGGAACGGTGTGATTGTTGCACAATATCCGAAAGGTTTGGAAGAAGTTGGTGAGCAGGTCACGGACCCTCAGCTTTTTAGCATTATTCTCTCAAAAAGAACAGGTACTACTAAGTTCAAAAAGGAAGGTGATATTGAAAGAATCTACGCCTTCCGTCCCCTGTACGTAAATGAAGAGAATAATGCTAATGTTTTTATAAAGGTAGGTCTATCTAAATCCATCCTTGCTGAAGATCCTACTAGGATAATGAAAAATATTCTTTTTCTTTTTACAGGGGCTGTGTTGTTTGACGCTGTTATTGGCCTTTACTACATGAGACGCAAGTTTCACAGCTAATACTCATACATTCAGCAAAAAATCAGAAAAGTCGTGTTATTATTGCCACGATGAGGATATTAGTTGTGGAGGATGAACATAAGATCGCCCATGCCTTAAAAAAAGGTTTGGAGCAGGAACACTTTTCCGTGGATGTAGTTTATACAGGAACAGATGGTTACGACTTTGCTTCAACAGGAGACTATGATGTGATATTACTTGATGTAATGCTTCCGGGAATGAACGGTGTTGATGTAAGTGACCGATTAAGAAAAGACCGCGTTGATACCCCAATATTGATGCTAACTGCAAAAAGTGAGTTGGAAGATAAAGTAGCCGGACTTAATTCCGGCGCGGATGACTATTTAACAAAACCGTTCGCCTTTGAAGAACTTTTAGCCCGTATCAGAGCACTATTAAGAAGACCACCCGTAGCCGTTGAAGACGAACTTATGTGTTCAGATCTTAATTTAAATACACAATCATATTTTGTATCGAGAAATGGAAAAGAAATTAGTCTGACACGTAAAGAGTTTGCGCTTTTGGAATATCTTATGCGGAACAAAGGAAAGATATTAACAAAAGAACAGATCATCACTCATGTGTGGGATTACGATTCGGATATACTGGAAAATACGGTTGAGAAATACATAGGATATTTAAGAACAAAGATCGATTCACCCTTTCCTAAAAGTAAAAAATTGATACAAACCGTAAGGGGGTTTGGTTATAAAATTTTCGTGTAATATTTAGAAATGTTCAGATCTGCGAGATTAAAATTAACAGCATGGTATTTATTTGTAATAATGCTCGTAACTATTTCTTTTAGTACGGTGGTTTACGTAAGCGTCGCCAGGGCAACCCAACACGCGTTGGTAACTCAGTGGGGAAGGATGGAAAGGCAGTTTTCCGGATATGGGGGGCCCCGAGGAGTGCCTATGTTTGATGCAGAGACCCTTAACGAGGTCCGGCAGAGAACGCTGTGGGTCTTAATAGGTATCAATTCTGCTGTTTTGGTGATCTCAGGAACACTAGGGTATCTTTTGGCAGGTAAAACGCTCAAACCCATCGAAGACATGGTGGGAAAACAGAAACGCTTCATTTCCAACGCCGCCCATGAAATAAAAACGCCCCTAACGGCAATGAAAACGAACTTGGAAGTTACGTTGAGAGATAAGGACCTTACCGTGGCAGATTCACGGAAAGCGTTTACGAGTACGATCGAAGAAGTTGATAAACTGTCAAAGTTTACGAACAGGTTACTGCAGCAAAGTAAATACCAAAATGGTCTTGCGCACTATACCGCAGATATAGACCTTGAGAAATTACTACAAAAGGTTGTAGAAAGATTGAAACCACTCGCCGATAAGAAATCCCAAACATTTGAGGTACGCGACGGGAAAGCTTTGGTCAAAGGGGACCGGGATGAACTTTCGGAACTCTTTACTAACCTTATAGAAAATGCGGTAAAATACAGCGAAACCGGTCAAACAATTAAAATTTTATTGTCAGTGGAGAAGAGCTGCGTTTTATTCATGGTTGAAGATTCCGGCAAGGGTATAAATAAGGAAGACCTTTCCCACATTTTTGAGCCTTTTTACAGAGCCGATAAATCCAGAACCGATTCCGGAAATGAAGGTTATGGTTTAGGATTGGCAATATCAAAAGAGATAGTACACAGACATAAAGGACACATATCCGTAGAAAGCGTGCGTGATAAAGGTTCAAAATTCATTGTACGTTTACCTAAACCACCACATTCCGCTTAATAATATCAGTTTACTTTCAGAATAATTAGGTAAGTTATAAACGGTTAATTAACCATATAAATAATTTTTTAGGAGGAGGTGTCTAAAATGATAAAACAAAAAGTAATTATGACTGCTTTGGTTCTTAGCGTTGTAGGCTTGACAGGTTATGCGATGTTGAACAACGCATATGCCGTAACAGCGGATAAGTACTCCCCGCTTGTTCAAAGATTAGCGGAGCACTTTAACTTGAACGAGAACGAAGTTGATGAGGTGATCGCTGAAGTGCGGGAGGAAAGGCATCAGGAAATGATGAGTACTTATAGCGAAAAGCTGGACGAAGTGGTAGAAGAAGGAAAGCTTACAGCTGAGCAAAAGGATAAAATCCTTGCGAAAATAGAGGAAATGAAAGACGAGCACCTTGGCTTTACCGGTCTAACTCAGGAAGAGCGCAGGCAAAAAATGGAAGAACACCGTGCTGAGCTTGAGCAATGGGCAGAAGAGAACGGAATTGATGAAAGTTACTTATTTGGGTATATGGGCGGGTTTAGACATGGAATGGGCGGCAAAGGACCGGAAGGTTTTGGTATGGGTATGATGAACGGACAGGACGAGTAATACTTCTTTACTCTTTCACAGAAAAAGCCCTCTTTTTGAGGGCTTTTTTGATAGAATTTGGTAAATAATCATTCATAGGATAAAATATCCGGGTTCAGCTGATTATCAGGAATCACCATATAATTGGGTGATATAATATATAGATAGGGATGAATAAGATAAGACTAATTATTGCAATACTGACATTAATTTTTATAGCTTCCGGTATTTATGCTGCCTATCGAATATCCGGTAATACAGCTCGGTCTGATATTGCAGGTTCCGCAGGCCCTTTTGAACTATTCAACCCCGCAGAAGAGCTGGGTGACGTTTTATCCGATCAAGAAAAAGTACATCCCTTACAGATATCCCAAATGCGAAAAAATGAATACCCCGGCAGTGAGATCATTATCGAAGAGACTCTTAGCTCCGGCAGTAATTACGACCGATACATTACATCATATAGATCGGAGGGCTTAAAGATATACGCTTTATTAACTGTTCCCCGCAGCGAGAAACCGGAAACAGGGTGGCCGGTGATAGTTTTTAACCACGGTTATATTCCTCCCGACCAATACCGTACTACTGAAAAGTATATCGCTTACACCGATGCCTTTTCCCGTAACGGATATATCGTTTTCAGGCCGGATTACAGAGGGCACGGCAGTTCCGAAGGCACCCCCGAGGGGGCATATTACTCTACGGCTTATACGGTTGATGTATTAAATGCCGTTTCATCCGTAAAAAAATATAAAGATGTAGATCCTGAGAAGATAGGTATGTGGGGGCACTCCATGGGCGGAAGCATTACGCTAAGATCGATGGTTGTCACAGATGATATAAAAGCAGGCGTAATCTGGGCGGGTGTTGTCGCCTCTTACCAGGATATGTCTGAGAACTGGAGGAGGTCCCGCCCCTGGTCACCTTCGCCGCGTGAGCAATCCGTCCGCAGGCCTAATAGGCAGGAAATTGTTGAAGCATACGGGGATTTCAGTACTAATCCCGAATTTTGGCAGTCCATATCACCTATTTTTCATGTGAGTGATATATCAGGACCGGTGCAGATCCACCACGGAACGGCGGACGGAGAGGTTCCGGTTTTATTTAGCGAGCGCTTGGATGAGGCACTCAAAAATGCCGGTAAGATAACGGAATTTTACACTTACCGGGGGGATGACCATAACTTATCGGCAAACTTGGGTACGGCATTACAGCGTTCAGTAGAGTTCTTTGATAAATATGTTAAGGATGCTGAATAAAAAAGTTGCAGTAATCACCGCGGTTTTAATAATTGTTGGCTTGGCAGGAAGTTATTACCTGTCAAATAAGAGCGAGCCCATTGGATACGGTGCCCCTCCCTACCTTGATGAGCTTGATGAAGCCATTCCCGAGTATCCTTTCACAGACCGTTACCCGGATTTTTCGAAATGGCAAAGGCCGGAAGGTCCTTATAAGGTTGGTCTGCAGGTCGGCCACTGGAAAAGCGATGAACTGCCGGATGAACTGGAAAGACTTGGAACAAGCAGCGGGACGAGGAACGGCAGTATAGCCGAATGGGAGGTAAACTTAAGGATAGCCGAAGAAACGAAGACACTTTTGGAAAAAGAAGGCGTTGTGGTTGATATTTTACCTGCCACCGTTCCAAAATCGTATTGGGCAGATGCTTTTGTGGCAATACATGCTGATGGCAGCGAGGACTACAGAACGTCAGGTTTCAAAGTTGCGGCTCCCGGAAGGGATCTGACTCATAGATCGGATGAACTGGTACAGATACTTGAAGAGGAATATGAAAAAGTTACAAATCTACCTAAGGATCCTAACATCTCACGTAATATGACCGGTTATTACGCGTTTTCATGGCGGCGTCACGAACACGCTATACACCCAATGACTACGGCGGTCATATTAGAAACGGGGTTTTTAACAAATCCGCATGAAGCAAAAATGCTCATTAATGACCCGAGCACACCTGCCAAAGCTATCGCTCAAGCCCTTGTCAGATACTTAAATGCTCATGTTGTGTTATAGTATTTAACATCTTAAGGAGGTGATATCTAATGGACGAAAATAAAAATAAGAATGTGAATCCGGCAATGATCATTGGCGTTATTGTAGTTGTTTTGTTAGCAGGATATCTGCTGTACTCGTTAGTGCTAAGTAAAGATACGGGAGGTAACGAACTTTCCCAGTCCCAAAGGGAGCAGGAAATGACTATACCGGAAGGAAGTAATCAGAATGAACCTATTCCCGGTACTCAGCCTGATGTGCAAGGTACGACTGATGTTAACGAACTGGATGAAGACGTTATCACAGTAGAACTCGAGGCAGGCTCGTTCTATTACAGACCGGAAGGGATCACGGTACCGGTTGGAAGCAGAGTCAAGATCGTAATGACCGCTGCGGATACGATGCACAACTTTAACATTGACGAACTTGGTGTGAAGATTCCCATTACGAGGGAAGGGAGCACATCTACAGTAGAATTCACGGCCGATCAGGTGGGTGAGTTCGAATATTACTGCTCAGTAGGACAACATAGACAGAATGGACAGGTTGGAACGTTAATAGTTGAAGAGAACACGACAGAGTAACCTACTGTGGACAGGGGAAGCTCTCGTCAGCTTCCCCTTAAGCGGTAAATTATGCTAATTTCATAATATGAATAAAAAATTAATATATACCACTTTTTTTGCTAACTTTTTAATTATTATTTTTTTCTGGTGGTCAAATTCAGGGGCGTTATTAACCCGCGATACTTCCGGAACATTGCTGGCGCTCGGGCGTCTGTCGGGCTTATTGGCAGTGTACTTTGTTCTGATGCAGTTTTTACTAATGGGTCGGACCCGTTGGATCGAGAAGCTTTTCGGATTAGATAAACTTTCGCGTGTGCATCACTGGAACGGTAAATTAAGCATACTTTTAATCATTGCTCATCCTATACTTATTACACTCGCCTACTCATCTTTGGCTAAAACCGGGTTTATCGAAGAGTTCACAGGTATCCTGAGTTCTTTCAGGGATACGTTACAGGCATTCATTGCGCTAATACTATTTTCGTCGATCGTCTTTCTGTCATTGTATATTGTTAAGCGAAGGCTCAAATACGAAGCTTGGTATTTTGTACATCTGCTGACTTATCTGGCCATTGTTCTGGCATGGGGGCATCAGCTTAAGAACGGTGAGGATTTTCTGGCCAATAGAACTTTCGTTTTATATTGGTACGCTTTGTATACATTTGTTTTTGGAAATGTATTGATCTTCCGTTTTATACGGCCTGTTTATCTTTTTTACAAACACAGGTTCCGCGTGGAAAAAGTTCTACCTGAAACCCATGATACTAATTCGGTTTATATAACAGGCAGAAAATTGGATCAATTCCGCGTGAAGCCGGGGCAGTTCATGATGTTCAGATTTTTGCAGGAGGGTTTTTGGTGGCAGTCGCATCCGTTCTCACTTTCAAAAGTTATGGACGGCCGAAGCATCCGCATAACTCCAAAAAGCCTTGGCGACTTCACTATAAAAATACCGGAACTTAAAGCAGGAACTCAAATTGTAATAGACGGACCTTACGGTATCTTTACAAAAGAAATAGCAACAAAGGACAAGTTCTTATTGATTGCCGGCGGGATTGGTATTACTCCACTCCGCTCGTTAACTGAACAGTTAGCCTCCGAAGGAAAGGATATTGTCCTAATTTCCTGCAACAAAACGGAAAAAGATGTCGTGTTTAAAGAGGAACTTGATGAACTAAGCAATGAACACGGATTTCCCATTCATTATATTTTAAGCAAAGACAAGAATCCAAATTATCTTTACGGCCGGTCTGATAAAGAAAAAATTCAAACGCTGGTACCTGATCATAAAGAACGGGATATTTATATATGCGGTCCGGTAGCGATGTTGGAAGGGTTAAGAAAAGATCTGGCTAAACTCGGGGTGCCGGAGGAGCAGATTCATTACGAGAAATTTTCTTTATAACTATTTTAGTTAGTTTAATTAACAGGTCAATAAACAATCCTATAAAGAAATAAATAAAGAAAGTTACGACTACAAACGGTATATAATCGTTACCGTTAAAAGAGTTTGTTAACGAGGAGCAAAAATCACCCATGAGGTCTGTACATAAAAATATTGTAGGTAGTAACGGAAACAAAAAAAGAAACATACCAGGACCGCTACACATGAAAAAATCACACGATTGCATAAACCCTACAGTTTCCAATAAATAACCGATACCTACCGACAATGCTACAACGACCGGTAAATTAACTTTAAATCCGTATTTAAATATTTTTTTCATAGTTTTTTATTCACTATAACAGGAAGAGTAAAATAAAAGGTACTTCCTTTACCCTCTGACGACCTTAGTCTTATAGTGCCATTGTGTCGCCTGATAATTTCTTTACAAATATACAACCCCAACCCTAGCCCGGTGCTAAATTGTTCGTTGACCTGATAGAACTGCGTGAATATTTGTTTTTGCTTGTCTTTTGGAATTCCTACACCTCTGTCTTTAATGTACACCGTCACATTATTTTTAGTCCGCCTAACGGAGATGGTGACGGGTTTGTCGGCCGGAGAATACTTTATCGCATTATTGATCAAATTGCTCATCACCTGCGTGATCCTGTCCTTATCTATCTTTACATAGTAGTTATTGCACATATCGTACTCAATAAGACTGGAAGGGTATAGAGGTTTCAGGCCTTCCACGACCGATTCTATAAAGCTGCACAACTCCACGATTTCTAATCTCAGGTATACTTTTCCGGTTTCGATCCTGGAGATATCAAGGATGTCGCCCACTAACCTATTCAGTCTATGAAGTTCGTTATCAAGTAGTTTAAGTTGTTTCATTAACTCTGGGGATGGGTTATATTTCTTACATTCTTTGGACAGCATTTGGACAACGATTTGCGATGTGGTTAAGGGGGTTTTTAGATCATGGGCAATAGCGGATAGGAAATTTCTTTTTTGTTCTTCAAGTTTTTTACTTTCACTAATGTCTTCAACGGAGGAAACCAGGAACCGAGGTGTGCGTTCGTCTACCCTAACCGTTGAAACTGTCAGCCTTCCCCAGAACATAGAACCGTCCTTTCGTATGTACCTTTTTTCTATCTGATAAGAATCACGCTGGCTTTTTAGTAATTCTTTGAACATTTTTATATCAAGATTGTAATCCTCTTTAGGTGATAGATCTTTTACGTCCATTTTTAGAAGTTCTTTTGAAGAATAGCCGAGCATCTTTTCCATTGCGGGATTAAATTCAAGGAATTTGAGTTTTCCGTTAAATGTGAATAAAGCCAAACCTAAAGCAACATGTTCAAAAATCGTACTAAATCTTTGTTCCGCTTGCTCGCGCATTTCGTGAGCTTTTTTTTGGTCTGTTATATCGCGCGCAACACAGAATATAAGAATCTTACCATTCTCATTTTTTATTTGCCGGGCGGTTAGTTGAAAATTACGCCATTCTTTTTTCTTGTTTCTGACGCGGTATTCCAAAATCACAAATTTCTTAGGAGATTTATGTGCACTGATTAGCGCTTCCTTCAGCGCAGGAATATCTTGTTTATGTACAAAGGAAAGGGTTTTTTTGCCAATATATTTTTCAGGGCTAAAACCCAGTATAGTTTTTACAGAACTGCTCACATATCTTATGGTTCCGGTGTGATCCAACGCTATTAATATATCAGGTGAATTATCTAAGAATGTTTTAGTGATTATTTTGTCGGAATGGCTATAGTTCTTTTTCAAGACCATTAGGAGCAGACCTCCGTAACTTTATTATTATAATCATACTACTTTTTTTGGTGATTGTAAGACTAGGTTATTATCAGCTAGAATGCTAAGAATGTTGTCAAACACGTTTGTTAATAATGTAAGAATTTGATAATATTCTAACTAAAATTGCATATATGTAATATCAGAGAGGAGAATGGCATGAGTGGGATTAATATTAGAGTTCGTCCCGATCCGTGTTTGAGCGAGCAGAACCGCCGGATGTTTATTCGTATTATGAAGAGGACAATGGAAGGGTTAGGTATTACAGTCTACCCTCAGGATGGCAAAGGGCATTTTACTTTATGCTCTTCCGGTAATGTAGAGATCACGGAATATGACTTGTTGAGAACACTTGGCAACTTGAACTTTGAAACAGTCAGCAGTTAATATATTTTGCTTACAGCCGCTTGTGGAACTTTCCAATAGGCGGCTTCTTTATTTTCCGTCTCGTTCAATTCCAATAATTGGTTAAAAACTTTCTCAGTTTCCTCAAACGAAAAATGTTTTTTACCAATATCAAAGTTCTTTGCACCGCATAAAAATATATCATAAGATATGTGGTATTATTTCTTTACCCAAACTTATTATTTATAATAGTTATATGAAAAAATATGCTACTACAATACTAATAGTTGCAACAATATTTGTGGTATCTTATTTGGTTTTAACACAGATCCAACTAAACCCGTCTATAAACACCGGACCGTCAGTGGTTGATAGTGTTGAGGAAGTTACTGAGAATGTACCTGCTGATGCTCTAATAACGGGATCTGTAGTAGGTGATCTATGCTATCCGTCTTCGTTCCTTCCTTCAGGTTCTATTGATGCTAAAAATGTTAATACCGGTGAAATGTTCAATATGGAATATCCCGGAAGCACTGAAGGCGGTGCTAACAACTATATATACGAACTTCCCGTTGGCACGTATATTTTGAGGTATATAACAAAGGTTGACCCGGAATCGGAAGTTACTTTGAGCGGTTACCACACGAACGAATGTCCTACCGGGAGCGAGGGTACCTGTTCGGATACCGGAATTAGGACCCATAAAAACGTACAGGTAAGTGCGAGCAAGATTACCGAAGAAGTTGACCTTTGCGACTTTTACTATGCTCCTGGCAGTGAGCCACAGTTTTAACATGTCTCACAACAAGCCCTATAGTATTTGACTCCGGACGGTTCCGGTATTATAATTCGCCAATCAATCAAATAAATCAGTAAATCAACAAGAACAGGAGATAGAGATGAGTACCTATAAGGCTCTGGGCGATGTGATGGATAACGTTAACGTGTGGGCAAAGGCGATGGAGCTCTATTTTTATTTGATGGTGGGCTTCCGAGATCAGATGGGTGACCAGGCGGATATGTCAAATTTCGTTGGTATGTTCACTGCAGAAGATAAAAAGGATACCACATCATCGGGTGTTGCTTACGATAAGTTTGGTGAGCTAGTGTGGGCAATTACTTCAGGAGCGTATGGTGCAGGGCAACTTATTACAACTCCTGTCGACGGTTATCCATATTCACATGGATGGATGGGTGGGGCAGCATATTTACCGGGCGTGGTTGCTGTTAGCAAACTGTCCGAGCATCACGACGCATTGTTTGCTTTGGCCGCACTATACCATATGGTGAAGTCTCCTTTGAGATTGCACCACGTGGGTTTCAGGTATGCAAACCGGGAAGCGTTCGAAGCTGCTAATGCGCAATATCCTAACGGAATGCTCCGTCCGGCACCTGACCATCTTAGGTACTACGTCAAAGTAGGAGAGTCCGGAGAGTACTACCGGGAACATCAGTATTTTCCCGAGGCTGAAGGCCAAGCAGATGAGAAAAAAGAAATAGTCTCATCCCATCTTGATTTCGTCTGTGACGATCCGGTGGAATTTTTGATCTTCGTTGCCGAAGGGTTCAAAACCCGTCCCACTCTTTGGATGCCTGAACCCAAAAGCCCTTTTGGTGCTATCATGTTCAAGGATAACAAGGATGTTGTGAGGGGATTTATGGCACGTCCTGAGTTTTGGGTTATCGAAAACGGGTAGTTTTTTTTAGTAACCACATGCGGTATCTTGTAAACACAACAAGGTGCCGCATATTATTTTATAAGAAAAATTAATCTAGAAGGAAATAAAAAGCGCCCCTCTCATTATTCATAAGAAGGGCGGATGTGAAAAATCATCTTACAGCGATAGGCAGGAAGGTTTGATAGATAACCTCGCTGTAGGTTACCTTATAAGTGATGACCTGACCTTCCGTTACCGTTCCGGTAAAGATCCGGTCCATTGTTACTCCTTGCCAGTCCATCGCCGATGCTTCCATCGTATACGCGCCGTTCCCGATGCCATACACAGTTATGAGATAAGGTCCGTCAACAGGATCGGGAATAGTGAGTGTTTTCGCCACCCTCGGCTCCTGCTTACCGAATGCATCACTTAGTCCCTCGTATAAGTAGTAGGCTCCCGGGATCTCTTCATAAAGTGTGTCTGTAGTTGGATCATACCCGGCTTTGCGTTCTAATGGATCTGTAATAACGAAATGTATCGGGGACTGTGCTGCAAAATACAGCAACTGCTGGTTAGCCTCCGACGCACTAAAAGTGACCATGGCCAATGCGTTATTCAAGTACTGCTTTTTTAAAGTAGTCTGGCCATAAATTGGATCATTGATCGAGTATGTATCAACCCCGTCTCCGGTGGTTTTGCCCGTGGCAACAACCCAGTGACTGGGGTAATACCTTTTAGTTACCGGATCAAATTCCGGTTTTACTCCCAGGATCACAGGATAACCGCTTCGAAGATAGTAATCCAACAAGGTAGTATCGTACCCCGCTGAGCTATTCCAATACATGGAAATATCACGTGGAGTTTGGCGGGCGTACTTGCCAAACCAGGCATGTTTCACGTAGTACAACCTGTCATACCCGCTATTATTTATCATCCATGTATTTAGTACACCCGGATCGGTGTAATTAGCTCTATCCTGTGTGGCGGCAAAGTAATTTACTAACATTGCGCCGCTGGTTATAAGACACCCCCACCTTGCCATTGTATCGCTGGGTTCTGTGTTGTGTGCATATATGTCGTCCCCCCACGGATCAGCTCCCTGAAGGAACAATCCGACCGCGATACTATCGGATAGTACATATGGTACTTCAATTACCAGGGAGTAATCTCCGGTTGTGTTATCTCCACGCCAGATCAGAATGTTCCCATGCCGTTCCGAAACTGCGGGAGTGACTGATGTGACTGTTGAATTTGCCGGAAGCGCTAACACCTGTTCAAACGACTTTACGTTAGAGCCGGGGTAAATGCCCCAATTAGCTGTCCAGTAATCTCCTGAACCGAAGATCATTTCCCCTATCGTAATGAACTGTTTGAACTTGTATGTTTGGCCGGGTTGCAGCGGGGTTCTGAAATTCACTGTGACGAATATGACAGTTTCGCTGGTTTCGGTTGTTGTTTTTAACGGGCCTTTTCCATCCAGCGCGTGAATTTTTGAGTAGTCCGCTGACGGCCAGTTGAACCACCAGGTCATACTTTCCATCACCGCAGCCGGGTCGGTCGATGTATTTTTAATGTGCTGTTCTAATAATAAGTCTCCCTTTCCATCCGACCAAACACCGACCGAGTTTCTCAGGAATTCGAATTCGAACGTAAGATCGAAGGATTGTGATACGTCACGGCCTTCGTTTACGTATGCAATGCCGAATGTGGTTGGTTGGCTTCTCTCCTGTATAAGATCGGATCCCGCTTGCACCGGATAGGACAAGATCGTAACGGATAGAACGATCGCTGCTAACAGAAGTCTTACAAAAATACGCGCTTTCATTGTTCACTCCTTTTCTATTATCGGTTAACTTATGGCTCCCTGTCAGATTTTTTCATTATACATTCCCATATAAACGATTGCTATAATACAGATATGAATAGGTTCTATGTTGTAATTGCCCTACTTTTGCTTATATTTTCTATAGTTTTCTATTTTAAACAGAAAAATAATATCGCAATAAATCCAGCTAAAACCTTTGTTGAAATAAATGAGTCGGGCACTGAATACATGAACGAAAAGCTTGGTTTTAAATTTAGATACTCGGAAAACTTCGTAATGAAAGAATATGACTTTGAGGATGAACTATACCTTGGCTTAGGTGAAACTGACACAAAAATGCCCATATTAATAAGAGGAGTCTATTATGGTGTTTCTGAAGCGGATGGTGGATTTTTGGATATTATTAATCAGGATTGTTTGGCCTCAGGACCAAGTACTGAGACCTATTGTGAACTTATGATGTCCGAACCGTTCAAAAATACTGAAGGATTGGCTGGCAAGAAAATGTATTTTAGATATATCCATTTAGGTGAAGATGCTATCAACGTACAGTTTGGACCTTTTTACTTTTTGGATATAGGTAATAATAAGGCGAATGTTCCCACCTTAATGATAGGTCCTTCGGATTTTGCCGTTAATAGTGATGGTGCAGGTGTTTATGAAGATATCATCACTTCAGTAGCGAATTCAGTTTCCTTGATCAAATGAACATAAAACTTGGTTTTGCGGTAAGCAGTTTAAAACCTGACGAAGAAGAATTAGTGACTAAACTTGAACGGGTACTGGAATTCGAGTCTGATGCCGTAGAACTCAGCTTAACTAAGCCGGAAAAATTTAACCATCCGTTTACCGAAAAATCTTTTAAACTACTTAAAAGGTTCAAATATAGATCCATTCATGCACCTGCAAGAAATTCAACCGGACCCATAATTTATCCAAGTGAAGAAGCGGACTCACTACTTGATGTTATTGATAAGATTATCGGTAAGATTGATCCGCAAACAATACTGTTCCACCCCGATACCATTAACGATTTTGGATATATAAACGAGAGATATGGGAGTTTGGTGTCGTTCGAGAATATGGATAATTTAAAAACTTTTGGCCGGACGATCGAGGATATGGCTAAGGTGTTCGAACGTTCTCCGCAGGCAAAGTGGGTGTTTGATGTCAACCATTTATACACTAATGATAAGAATATGAACTCTGCAAAGGAATTTTATGAAACGTTCAAAGACAGGTTAACGCACTATCATGTTAGTGGGTATGGCACCTGGCATGAATGCTTTTCCATATCTCATGAAGATATCATTTTAAAAGGTGTGTTTGACATGTCAAAACCGATGATCCACGAAGGAAACGCTGTTGAAAAAGGTTTAATGAATGATGAGTATGAGTATATCAGAAACGTTTGTTGCAGCAAGAATAACGCAGGCGTATAATAACCCATAATAAATCCCTGTAAAATATATCACTAAGGAGCGTGACATGTTAAGTTACATTAGTTTGGTCTTACTGGTTTTGAGTGGAATTCTAGCCGCACTACTGCACATATTCCGTGAAGAGGGATTGCCCGGCTGGACAGCACACAAGATTGTAATGAGATTGGCGGTAACTACCTTTCTGGGAGGCGTTATTCTGGCATTTATGGCATCCAATGTCACCGTACTGATAGGCGGTCTGTTGATTGGATTAGTATTATTTCTGTTGATTAGCCAATTCATCACCGTCCGCTTGATGAGCCGGAGATAAAAACAACAACCCCTTATGGATTGGTCCAAAAGGGGTTGATTTATTCATTTACATTATCTTTGTATACAAAACTCCAAGGCGGGGATAAACCCCGCCCTGATAGCTAACATATTTACCTTAACTGATTATCTAAGGCTTATGTTGTTATTTGATTCTTCGCAATGTCCCGGGCCTATATCCCCTTCGTTGTAACTGCCAAGAATACCCGCTAAGTCAATGAACTGCTTCCTTAAAGCGTTATTGCCTTTAAGAGCAGCTATTTGAGCAGGAGTTTTCGTTTCGAATAAAGTTGTTGCAGTATTCAACGCAGTCTGTACCCCGCTCGGTACTGAGGCACCGCTTAATTGATTTAACACAGCCGCCATATACTGATGTGCTAAATTGTAATAAGCATTACCCTTGGGAGCAGTATTAAACACTTGCAGCCAAGTTTTTCCGGATAAGTAAAACGTCGCATCAGGACCTCCGACTAAATCCCACGTGTCGTTGGGGTGTGCAGCCGGTCCTTTTATAGAGTGGGTCTTCCAGTATCCTTGGGTTAACGTACAACTAATTTCTCTTGGAGTACATATAACCGTAACCGAGGCATCAGCAGTTTGTCCGGTTTCTACTATAGTTGCAGTATTATCGTGCTGACCAGCATCTTCATCGCATGTAAAAGTACGTTCGTACTCAAACAAACAAGGTGCACCGCCTACGCTACATGAACCTAGTGGTCCAAAAAAAGTATCGTCGACGTTAACTGTTTCATTAACAGTGGTTGTAGGATTAACACCCGTGAAATCAACAGGTGCAGTTCCCTGACCTCCACCTACATCACCGCTGGTTGTAGCGGTTGCTGTATTGGTTAACGTTGAGCTATTTGGCAGGTTCGCGGTGTAGTCGCAAGTAAGTGTTCCACCCGGTATCAGGTTAAACGGAAATGATGTAAACGAGGGGTCTGTAGTACAGTCAACCGTTGCTACAGTACCATTTACACTGTCGCTTACGCCTGTGATTACCGCATTAGCGAACTGTGCTGGGTTGTGTATGGTTATTTTCCCACTCACTCTATATTTTGAATCTACACACCCTGTCGAAGTCACAGTGACATCATAATTAGACGTTCCACTATCACCTGAGAGTAGGTCGTGTTGAGCTACATCAACCTCCTTGGTTATATCCCAAGTACACTCGCTGTCAAAAGCGGGTAACGCTGTTTTAGTCACCTCCAACACTACATCCTGATAGTTAACGGCAATATCAGCGGGACCAAGATTCAAGTTCTGATGAGCATCACCTATATGTGACTGACCACCTATATATTGCGTTGAGGCTTGTAATTTTCCACCACTTACATCTGCTTCGCTGACAACATAATTAACTAAAGCAGAGTTGAAAGGGTTGCCTGGTGACACCAAAGGTATACCTCCACCGGGAGTTACATCATTAACTGCCCCATCAGGAGCTTGGTATTTAATCGTCTCACCTGATTCTACGGTACCGGCTCCTATAGGTGTAGAACCATCAGACCGGAAAACCTGGATACCAAGAAAACCTCCATTGGCGGTACATCCCGCCGGGTCCTGATGAGCAGAAACACCTGGTCTTAGTAAAGTCGACCCGGTCATCAGTGCCATAACCAGCACATACTTAGTAATTTGTCTTATTTTCATATCATTCACCCCCTTTCAAACAAAAAATCCGCAGAATACTATATCTGCGGGAAACTTTAAAAATAAAATTCAACGATATTTATTAATCATATTGAAGCAAAAGAAAATTATTATACTGGGAAAGAATGACGTATATTATTTAATATTTTGTTGCTAAATTGTTAACAGTTTGTAATAAATTAATCGGTTATTGATATGCGTTGGTCTCTTAACCTATACAGACAACCGTAATTGGGTGAAATGCTAGAAGCGGGGTGAGTTAGGGGTGCATTCAAGCTGATAAAAAAATAACCCCAAAAGTGGTTTTTTGGGGTTTGGAATATCAGTTCCGCATAAAATAAAGCTTATGCTTTAGCTCAGAGCTCTTTTGGTTTAATTCCTTCCATGCCTGGAGCAGATTTTCTATAGAAATCGAGATTCTGCGGGGTAGGTCCGGAGAAATAGCTTCATTTGTCGTGTGAAACTCTAACGAAGCCTCCACTTTACTAACTCTCCAGGGGGATTTGCGGTACCGTCTTTCAACGCCGTAGGGTAGTCTCATTAAATGTTCGATCTTCCACAGGCGGTGGCTCACCGTGGGCAAGTTGTCTGTACCCTTTTTGCTGGTGATTATGATTCTGCCTTCATTTGTTAAACAAACAAAGCCCCGGCCACCGTTCTGATTAGGTAAGTACACTCTAAGTGGCATATCTTCTCTCCTGATACTGCTTCTGATAGTTGCGTTATTTTACTATGATGTTTCTGTATTATCAAACTATAGAGTTTTGTGTGATAGGTTTAGATGTAAAAAACTACACAAAACCTCCTTCAGTTAACATAGCTATAGGTTGCTAGGGAAGCAGAATTGTACTATAATACCGGTATTCGTTAACAAATCTTGAGATAGGAGAATGTATATTATGAGCGAAACCTCGGCAGCGAAGCCACGTTCTGTTAATGTGGGTGATATTATCGAAATCAATGGCAAGAAGTACAAATTTCAGCCCTCGTCTACAACTGCCTTTAACTTTGCTTTACGGCACTATGATAGCCGTGATGAGCTTCCCGATGGGTACTTCATTTCTATTCGTCTGGTTGAAACGGGAGATATCGTTTTACATTCCGTACAAGACATATGGGATGCTGTTTTAACAGCTCAAAGCAAAGAGTGAGAGTATAAAATAACAATAAAGGTGTGCTATCCACAAAAAAATGGAAAAACACACTTTTTTTCTTCTACTTTTTCTCCTTTATCCCCGGTGTTACAATTATTTTATGCCCGGTTCCACATCTCCCGAAGGATCGATCGATAGTATCGTAGATTTCAATGAACAAGCTGTTCAGAACGAACATTCGGAGAGGGAGGCATTGTGGAGCGGCATTCCCGTAGAAGATATAAAAAAGATAAAAGCGCAAACTGAGATTAGTATATCCCGCGAAAAAGCACCAGAATTAGTAAAAATCATCAAGAACAGAGCAATACAGGAAGTTAATAGAACTTGGGAATCTGAGACTGCTGAGGGTATTAAAGTAATCGAAAATTACTGGGCTTTTCGAAATGATATGAATAACCCGGAATTGGATATTCAATATCATGAGACTTTGATCACCAAAGTGACGGATTCACGCGGTTTGGATATTTTTAATGAGGAACTACAAAAACTGGCTGAAAAATATCAAATGCCGATTGTAACTAAAGATGATGCTATAAAAGTTTACACAATTGCATCAAATGCGGAGCTTAGTGATAAATTCCACGGTGAGTATCAAAGAATAGAAAATACAAACGTTACTGAATTATATTCAGTTGAGGAATTAGAGCTTATTGCCCATGCGTGTCAGGAAGAACAACGTCTTAGAGAACATGTCCATAGACTTAGTAAACATGCAGAGAATGGGGCTATTGAGTGGTTTAAAAGTAAAGATATGGAACCACCCGTAGATCTCAGTGTTTTTGTTGATAACTTATGTAGCCGTGTAAATTTTTATGGGATTGAGGAGGAGCCTTTTATAAAGGAAATAGGGGAACAATCGATCTACTTGCTTTTAGATCAAGAAAAGACAAGTCTTGGAGATTTTAAAGAATATTTGGATGTTACTATTCCAAGGTCAAAGAGATTTTTAGGGTTGGAAGACTATGATCCTGATCCTCGATTTGAGAATTTTGATAAGAGTGAGGAGGAAAGATTGGGTAACTTGATAGAAGTTATTGTTCCAGTTGAGATGCGTCAACGGCTCGAAAAGATAGTTAAATCAAGTGCTCGAGAAATGGGAGTTTTAAGTATAGGAAGAATATCCCAGAAATTTACGGACGGGCAGCTCGATGTCGGTTCTATTTGGGGTTCGTATAGACCAAGTAACGGAACATTCATGTTTATGGCGGGAAATGTTGGAGAGAAGTTTAGTCCGGAGGAAGTATATGGGTGTATACACGAGGTTGCCCACGGGGAAATCCTATCATTTTTGTCCTATCCGGAGTTAATGGCCGAATATCTGTCAGTGTTGCCTTATGAATCGGATGCTTTGACGCAATATGTGCAGATGTTGGGTTCGGATAATAAGGAAAAAGAATTGTTAGACAGGTATAGTGAACGGTTTTCGGAATTGTTTTCGTTATTGCTTATGGATCCGGATAAACTTGAAAATGATAGTCCTAAAATGTACGAGTGGGCAGTAAAATATTATAAGGTCCGTTTTGGTGAGGATCGGGATCCGGTTGAAGACTCAATGAAAAGGTGGGAGTACATATTTGCAGTGAACGAAGGAGTTCCACCTACTGTAGCCAAGAAAGCTATTCAACACCCCTCTGAAATTAACGCTGAAGAATTAGAAGGGTTTGAAAAGAAACTCCTCGGACTAGAAGAAGAGATTAAGTATATATTGAAATTGAGGAAAAATATCCCTTCTGAAGAATGGGAAATCGTCAGTGATCAGTATATGAGATGGGTAAAATTTGCTCATTTTACTGCTAGAGTAAAATCGTACCAGACATCGGTTGAGGGGAAGGTTGAATTTGAGATTCCTATCTCTACCCTTGATGCTAGTGGGAAAGCAACAGGTGAGACAGAACCGTGGGTTCTTAGTAAATGGGGGAAGCGTCAAATTTTTAGATCTACCGGAAATGTGCTTTCTGCCAGTAATTTGAGTCAGGATAGAAAAGTCCAAACTGCATTATTCTCCACTATGCTTTCTCCTTATACAACATTTGTAGAGGAGAAATTTTATGAAACTCCCTACCCTGAGCAAAATGTCCATGGTTTTGGGCCCGATTTCACTCAAATTAAATACAAACTTAAGGTGACTTTTCCTTCTTATGTTAATAAAGATGAGCTTACGGCATCCAATTTATATTCATACGCGGAGAATGGGGATATTGTAATATAATCTGGAATTGTTTGATAGAGATAAAAAAGCGTCCCAGTAAGTAAATACTAAGACGCTCGAGTTTGAAAAATTTGCTAGTTGCTTAACTGTCAATGATAAAGGCGCTGACCACAAACAGTACGATTATCCCCACAATCGCGATGATCGCAGCAACGATTGGTCCGGCACCCAGCTTTAGCGCCAGTGCGCCCACAGAGCCTCCGCCGATAAGCGCGTTAAAGAACGGTGCTACGGCAAAGAAGCCTCCGATGAGACACCAATCTGATCCGATCTTGGCCATAAATCCTAGCACAAACGACAAAACGATGGAAAGGATTGCCCAGGGAACAATGTCCATTGCAGTCGTCTGGGCAAAAGGTGTGTCCGGCTCCGTACCGGCAAACATTACCACAGCAACAGCGATGATAAGTAACAGGGGTACAACCAATACTAGACTTTTGTTTCCCATTTCATGCCTCCTCCGAGTCAGTTCCTTTAAAGCGATTAATATTATAGGCTATTGTATAAGAAATATTATTTTATGTCAACTCTATAGGTTGATAGGCTTACAGAATTGTATTATAATACCGACATCAAAACCTCATTAAATGGAGAATGGAGAAAATATGGACGAGAACACTTCGAAAAGACCTAATCCCGTGAAACTCGGTGACAAGGTCAGGATAGGAAAAGTCTGGTATACAATTGGTTTTTCTTCGGCCTTTGATTTCAATAAGGCGTTAATGAGATACAAGGATAGAAGTGATATTCCGGACGATGAGCTCATCTCATTAACGGATGCAACTGGATACCCTTACGAATTTAAATTGTCGATCGTGTGGGATGCAGTGCTCGCGCAGCAGGCTAAAAAGTAAAAAGCAACCGGTTAACCACAAAAAGGTGCAGCCAGGATCCAACCGATCCCCGCCGCACCTTTTTTATTTATCAGGTTTATTTTCCTAACACAAAATCAAAAATGTTTTTCCAAAATGATATTATCAGCTCGTCGACTTTATGGAGCACGTCCAGAAACAGTGTGAAAATACTTTGTTCACTTACGTCCACTTCTTCCATCGTGCTTTCCGACTGCGTTCCTAAAATATCATTTTCCTCGTATAAATAGAGTTTTGTATTATCCGTGGATTCTCCGAGAACAAGCGGATTTAATTTAACTTCCTGACTTGCGGTTTCTTCCGGACTAACGGTTTCAGGTAAAATCAGAAACGATGCCGTACCAAGAGTTTTAAGAACATTAGTTCCGCGCCCGTTATTGGCCAGAACAACCGATGTAGGTAAGAACTCCACCAACGCCACACCGGGAATTTTTCCTTTAAAATACACCGTTCCGAAGTAACCTTTGCTTTGATCATAGCCGGGATTTGGTAGACCTCCGGTCAGTCTGGTATAGCCAACCTCATTGTTGATTACTTTATCAATAAAAACAGTCGCAAAAGAGTCATCTGTCGAAATTTTTATAGCTTCGAGCGTAGAGGGATCAAAGGAAAGATCTATTTGAACAGTATTAATAGGTGTTTTTATACCTTCAACAAAAACCTCCATGGGGAATATCTCACCGATCTTGTGCTTATTGTTACTACTTGGGACAAGGAACGACGCGCTTTTTCCGGTGAGTGAGGGGTTATATGTTGTAATAAGGGCGTACTCGGCATATACCACCAATCCGGAAATTACGGAAAAGAATAAGATCAATATTCCGTTCAGAAAAGCCGAACGGATGCTTTTTGGTGATAACTGGGTTTTGCTAATCGCACGTCTACAAAATGAGCACCACTTCTGTTCTTTTCCTGCATGGCAAACAAGACAGACTGTATTTTCCGGGGAAAGATACCACCAGATAGGGTAGGCAAAGGCTATAAATCCTCCGAAAATAGCAAGAACATGAACAAGCAACCAGGAAGATAAGGTGATGGATACAAACTTAAATAAAATGGATACTCCCGGCATGAACATATATTACTATTTAGTATACATGGTAAAGCAGTATAGAAAAATCCCTAATATCGCACCTGCCGTCACTGTTTATGTCGCAGGGCTCTTGGTCTATTCTCCATAAACCAACCCAACTTCGTGCTGAAGAGGCGTATTCATCAAAATTGATCTTACAGTTAAAATCCCAATCAAATAATTTGAGAAAGTTTGGAAGGGCGCAAATTAGGTTGGATACATCCTGTGTTGTTGTTCCGGTTGATGAACTGCCTGACTCTGAATCGCTTGAGTCATCATTATTGTCCCCTCCATTGTCATCACTACCGGAGTCTGCGGCGGCCGGAGATGTGACTATAAAGTTTTTGTGCTCGCTTTCATCGCTCAGATACCCCCCTTCAGCAGTGGTTTTCCCGTATACAGTATGTGTACCCGAGTTTAACGCCGTTGTGTCTATCGCAACCTCCCAGTAACCATCCGCTGTAGAAGTTGAGTTCAGAGTGGTAGCAGAATTAAAAAATAAAAGGGTTAGTAAGGAGTCTGGAACGGTGTAGCCGCTGGCTGTTATGCTGGTACCTTGTACGGTTGTTAATGCCGATAAAGCAATCGTTGGCGGTAATATTAGATTGCCAATCGTAGTGTTAGTGAATTCGGATAAAAAGACACTGTAAAGAATGGGATTGGACATCTGACCAAGTCCGTTAACCGAATAAATTGTAATATTGTGTATATCATCCGCAGGATAACTGTAAATGAACTCTTTTTCGAAATATCCCGTATTATCAGACGCCGTAGTTCCGATAACACTGTTATTTTCTGTAAAAGTTACTTGCGAACTAGGCGATGTTTTTCCCTGAAACGTAAGCCGGGTATCACCCACAATAAGACTTACATTAATTGAAGTTGCTTGGGAGTGTCTAACAGCAAGTGTAAAGACAGTTAGTATTATACATATGGCAGTTGTCGCTCTTATAAATCTCATCGTTATTGCGCATGTTAAATCTAAGCTTTGTAATTTCCAAAGAGAATTTTAAATGCCAGGCGTAGTCTTTTTCTCATTTTGAACAGTATGGCAAGCAGTATGAGTAATGCTGCTAAGATGATCCCCCCTTCTTTAACGGGAAATCCGCTAAATGTGGTAGATTTTATCATAGTTTCACCGTTAGTTCCATATGAAAATACGACAGTTGCGGTATATTTACCAATAAGATATTTTTTATTCCAGCTTGCCGGGATTCGCCTGGTTGCGTCAGGCAGAACATTTTTCGGTTCTATGGCAATCTTATCCACCTGCTTACCGAACATATTATTTATCGTGATAGACCCAATTGGCTTGATATGAACACTACCTTCGTTTATTACCCTTGCTTCGAAGTCTATGGGTCCGTAGTCATAAAATGATTTGTTTGTGGTAAATGAAAGGATTTCTCCGCTGACCGTTGTTTGTCCCGCTACTCTTAAAAGAATCAGCGACGCTACCTCCTGGGCTACTGCAGCACCTGATGAACCGGGAGTCTGCCCGCCCGTTTTAAAAATTACCGACCCAAAATGTCCTCCAGGTTCCGCATTGTATGGGACCGATGTTCTGAAAGAAAAGATCTGACTTTGTCCGGGTTCTATCGTTACTTCTGAAGGACTTACCGTGATCCAACTAGCTAAGGAAAAAGTTGTTTCCTCGTCCGTTAAGCCCACAGCACCTTCTTCACCGACGGCAGTAAAATTACGGCGATCTACACCAATGGTTATAGGTCGGTTTGAGAGGTTGGTAAGCTTGATTGTGTTGTCAATGACATCTCCGGGATTTCCCGTAAGTTCAAAAGTCGGTGGTGATATCGCCATACCGGTTCCCGAGGATCCTTGGGAACCGGGTTGTTCCTGAGCTAATACTATGGATGTGATAAGTGTTAGTCCCAACCCAATGAGTACAGTAATAACTGATTGATGCCATTTAATTTTTGGTTTAGTCATACATAGTTCGTTCTAAGTTACTTAAGCAAACAATTAACCAAAGTAATACTAACACGCTGTCTTAACAACATCCCCTACTTTTTCATTAGTATGTAGGGGTAGCTGTTAGAATTATCGTTGTGTTGTAAACACCGGCTTCTGTTGCTCCTGCAACTCCTACCTGATAACCGATCGTTGTTTCCTCGTTGCTTACGGGACCTGCGCTGTAGGCAACTTCTAAATTGCCGGTTGTGAACGCTGCCCACTGATTTGCAGGTGTTGTAAACCTATCTGCTCCGTCACCGGTTGCAGTTAGTGTGGTGTCAGTTGTAGTATACCCAAAGGCTTCCGTTCCCACAGAAGGAAATGAGCTTGGTTGAGCATTGGTTCCGGTATGATCTGTAATTGTGTCCGAAGCTACGTTTGTCAACGCTGCGGTATATCTTGTGTATACGGTGTAACCTCCGCCTGCATTAGTATTAACTGTTAACAAATGTGCACCAACGCCATTTGCAGATACTGTGACTCCGGTGAACGGTATTGTTCCGTCGGTTGTTGTAATTGTCAGGTCCTCGCCGTTTACGGTTTCGGTATCAGCTACCGCATCAACCGTAAAAGTCAAAGAAGGATCAATCGTAAGAGATACCAGTTGACCTGTGGTATAAATGAACTTTACAGTTCCCGTATCGACCTCATTTCCACCCGTACAGGCGTCATCCGTAAATGTGGTAAGAATCATGAAGTAAGATGTTTCCGCTGTACTCCCGTTAGTTATACCTGTTAGAACAACAATGCCTGTTCCTCCTGCAGCAGTTTCCCCGGTTGCGTTGGTTATTTTAACCAATCCTGCTGTTGAGCTGGCTGCCGTCCAAGATTGAACATCCGGAACATAATCAGAGCCTGCTGCGTTATAAGTGGCACCTGAAGTTACCATACCTGTTGGTGCTGAACCTGCCCCATCTGATTGAGTGTCAAACTGCATCTGAATACATTTTATTGCCGAGTTTGAAACGTTGCTAAATGTGGCTGTATATGTAACAGAGGCTGTACTTGGTCGTGAATCACTTATGGATAAAGAACCCGTAGTCAAAGTTGCAGCATGAGCTACTAATCTGGGCAACATCAGTAGTCCAAAGAAAACAACCAAAGAAACGATGATTCCGCTGGAAAACTTTCTTAATTTATGCAAACTAAATCACCTCCTTAGGGATTTTTAATTTTTTGACGATCTAGAACTACGCGTAATTCTCACGTCTTTCGGATCGGCTTTACCTAAGAGGATCTTCAGAGCAAGAACAATACGTGTTCTCATAATTGTAAGTAGTAGATAAACCACTGTCAATGAGAGAATTATAATGATAATCATAACCCATGGAATTACCCAAAAGGTTATTTCCGGGCTTTGGCTAATCCGATTATCAGCGCTGTATGTGATTGCCACTTGAGCTGAATATTTTCCAAATAATAGTTTTTTCGGCCACTGGGCGGTAAGTATACGCTCTGTACCAGGTAAAACGGCGCCTTTTGAAATCTCCAGTTTTGCCGTTTCTTTTCCGGCCATGTTTTTTATGGTTACAAATCCGGTTGGTATTATATGAACGTTACCTGTGTTTATAATAGGAACATCAAAGATAATTGGGCCTGATTGGTGAAGGTTCTTAGTTAATAAATTTTTAATATTTGCTTCTTCGCGAATGTCACCTTTAACGATAAAAAAAGTAAGTATTCCTACCCGCGCTGTCAAAAATGTGTTTTGTTGGGAAATGAACTCCGCCGGTATCAACGGCTGAAAATATACTGTTGCATAGTGTCCTCCCGGTTCTGCGTTTTCCGGAGTGTTAATGGTAACGATAATCTCTTGCTCCTGATTTGGCTGTAGGATAAAATCTGCCGGTTCCAAACCTATCCATTGCGATGCATTAAATATATTTGCCTGATCTTCGGTCAAAGACAACTTTTCGTTTACCGTAAAATTGTGTGCCAACCCTTTTACGGGAATAGGGAAGTTCGTGATATTAAAAACCGTCACTATTTCTGTTGTGGATTGTCCAGGATCTAAAATGATCTCAATTATGGCAGGTGAAACACCTAGTGCCGATTGGGGGTTTTGCATATCAGGGATGTACGCGGGAGCTGGTGGTTCCAACTGGGAATCTAATGTAGGTTCATCTAACGGCTCTTCTTCGATTATTACCGACGTTGATTCTTGAGTATTATTGTCGATGACTTGAGCAACAGCTGTTTTAGAAATCGCAAAAGCTGAGAAGAGTATAAGGGCTTGTGACAAAAGTAATATTCGTATTATTTTATTTAAAGGCCAAACCAAACGGGCGGGTGAGTATATAGAGCGCATGTATTAATTTTAACCTATTTTGCCCTTTTATTTAAAATCTACGGCCTTTTTCTCAAGATCGGAAATACGCTTACGGTGATCATGAAGTCTGTTGTCAATTGCAACGTGTTCGGATCTGTATTCTATTATCTCTGTCAAGAAGTTATCGATATTATTTTGAAGTTGTGGCAGAAACTTTATTTTGTTTTCTATTTCCTCAAATCTGGTATTTGTTTCATGCCGAAAAGCAGCTAACTCCCCCTTAATTTCTATTACGCTTTCATTCAGAACCATTATTTTCCCGCGATTGTCCAAAATAAGTTTTTGGAGTGTGTCAAACTTACTATCATGTTCTAAAAATTTTTTGGAATGTTCCTTCAAAATTTTGGAGTGATTTATCAAAATTTTGGAGTGGCTATTAAGTGTTTTTGTGTGACTTGCTAAAATTTTCGAATGCTTTTGTAATATATTCGAATGCTCGTCTAAGATTCTCGAATGCTCATTTAATATTATAGAGTGTTCAGATAAAGTCTTTTTAATGGATACAATATCAGCCTCTATCCTAAGTAATATTTTATATATGTCAGAAATAGTTGGGTTTTCCATATAAACTAATCTAGTATATTATAATGAACATTGCAATATGCTAACATATGAAACAATACTTTTGTTTAGTACCTTTCCAGTAGTTAACATTTTTCTTCCCATTTCTTCTTTTGTTTTGAACTTTTATTAAATGCTTTCCTTGCCTTTTTCAATAATTCCCTCACCTTGTTTATATCACTATACTCACCGTCTTTTGTAAGATATTTTTCATAGCTACTTACTCTTTTATTATCGGGTGGTCCTGTTAAAGTAGATTTTGGTTCATTAGATTCAGGTTCGTGAGTTTTGATGTTTTGTTTGCTCATAGGATTCTCAGAATACCCCTAACCGGAAACTCGTGCAAGATGAAAATGTATGAATACATTACGGAAATGACAGTGACAATATGTAAAAAGTGGAGTTGAAAAACCCTTATACAACGGTGCAAAATCGGGTTTAACCCGATTTTAGTACTGCGCTGTCACCGTATAAACAACGGTCGTACTATAATCGGAAGTCGCCTGAGTAGGGTTAACCTGAACCTTAAAATTAACTGTAAATTCCTCCGCGGTTATAGGTGTTCCTGTAATTGTACCGGTATTATCCGCAATAATGTCACCCGGTGCTGTTTGAGAGAACGGTGCGTAGCAGGGTGAACTGCCTCCACCAAGACAGGTTGGGGGATTGAATATATTAGAACCTTGAACAGAAGTGTCGGAAGTGTAGTAGCCAAAACCTCTGTCACCGCTCAACCATTCGTCGGGTGCGGCATAAGATCCTCCGTTAAAATTAATTATATTATCGGTGAGGTCTATGGATTTTAATAGATCGGTTGTATATGCTCTGATAACGTATCCGTTATACGCATTGGTTGATGTTGTTAATGTTGCGTTGTTCGTTGCTGTATAACTATTACCTGGCCCAAGGTTGGTGAACGTGATGGACGGCGGCGTGACACTAAATGCCAAACTTGGTGCGACAACTTGTCCGTCTGACGAGACTGCCGATTGAACATTATCTGCGTTATCCGTTGCCCGGACATTAAAATAGTAAATTTTGGATGTCATTAATGTTAAACCGGTAGCAGTTACGGAGGTGTCGGTTGTTGCATTCGTCCAACCTTTGGTATCAACTCCACCCTGGGTTGTTCCTATAGAGTATTCATAATACTGCAACCCTGAAGCTGCAGCATTAAAACTCCCCCAATTAGCAGATAGTTGAGATAGCGATGCAGTACTGAAGTCTTTGTCTACTCCGGCTTCCGTTCCATCATAAACCGTGCCGCCCGTCGGAGCTGTGGTATCAACGCCAAAATCACGGTCGGCTCCGGGGGTTGTGTCGGAGTTGGCTCCGTATACCTGCATCGAAGAATACTCATTAGCGGCGTCTTTGACTCTGGCTTGCCAGTGATATTGGGTTGCATCAGTTATACTTGTAATTGTTACCGAAACAGAGACTGGTGTTCCTGAGTATGCTACCCCGTTCCCGCAAAGATCCTCGGTTCCCGAGAAAGCAGTGTCTGTGTCGTCTTTCTCTACGCAAAGGTAGAGGGTGTCGCTGGCGTCTGTATCATCCGCGGTAGCGGTGAACTTGACTGACGTTTCATCCGTCCAATCACCCGTACTTAGAACCGTATCATCCGTTTTAGCTTGAACAAGGCTTGTTGGAGTGTTGGGGGCTGTGTTTGCGTTGGTAATACTGGCAAGTGCATATGTGGTAGTAGTTATGTTCGTGGTTGATCCGGCATTTGTTAGTCTAAAACAGTAATCCCCCACGCTACCCGCAGCCGTAACCGAAAACTCCATTTCTGTAAAGTCTTCTATGGTTAGATCCAAAACCCCAACCTGCGAGGAGGCATCTTTTACTCCTGTGTTTGGCGTTTTGAATGTAGGATTTGTATTAGTAACGCCCCCTATTGTATTGCTTATGTCTGTTGTATCGTTTCCGTCCGTAAGGTTAGTTGTGTTATACATATCCCAGTCGTCTCCATCAGCTCCGACATCTACCCAAGTGCCTATAGCACCGCATGTAGTAGATTTGGCTCCGTATTCCAGACGGAACGTCACATCCTCAGCAGCTGCACCTCCTTCATTAGCAACGCCGATTCTCAATCTTTTGTTGGAACCGCTAGTTATATTGAGTGACGTATCCTCCGTTCCGCTTGTAGCTGATGTGGCGTTAGCTTCATTATCGCTGTCGTTCCTCCAGTGGTAATGGATTTGTTCCAGGTTAGGGGAGGGAGCACTTGTAGCTTTTGCAAAAATGGCATCCCAATATACAGGAGTATGATCCTGCGAGTCTAAGCTAAAGGTAATTCCATGCTGATGGGAAGTGCTGCTAAAAGCGGTTCCACCCGATCCCACAATACCGTCACCTGTACCTCCGGTTAAGGTGCTGGAATTGATAGTAAAGTTGCTATGGGTGTGCGCGCTGGTATCACTGGTAGTATCTAAGCTGGTATCGGTAGGTCTGGGAAATCTTTGATAAAAAGTGCTGCCTGAATCGGACTTTAATGTCCAATTTCCCGCCGGAGGTGTGTTGTCAAACATGGCAATCATGTTAGTGGTTACAGCGCCCGTTGAATCTTTTTGGGCAAGAGTGACGTTAACGTATGGCGGCTCACTTGACCCGGAGTTTGAGCTACCGCTGGTACTATTATGAGTATGGCCGGAACTGGCAACAGTGGTACCGCTTGCCGCACCTTTAACATTTTGTACTCCAAGGGGTCCGGCCGAGTTGTTTAGGGGTAATGTATGGGTATGGGTATTGCTTCCTCCGGTGGTAACGGTATCTGCTCCCCTTGCGTATCTGGGTGTGGTTCCGTCGTTATAAACTTTTGTCCAGCCCCCCGGTACAGAGTCAACAAAATATGCAATTACCCCCGCCGGTAATGTTGCCGGTATGCCAAAATCATAACGTATTACTCTTAAGGTGCGATATGCTGGTAAATTATCAGCTGAAAGTCCCGAAGCAACGCTGGGCGAGGCAATCTGATGGGTATGATCCTGTTTGGGAGGTTTGTTGGTATTGCTGGATCCGGCTGTACCTAAGTCACCTGAACTATCAACAAGTGTTAAGGTTCCCGGATCGGAGTGAGTGTGGGAGGTGTTTCCGCCTTGAGATGTTCCGTAAGCATCCGACCCCCTGATAAACCTGTTATAAAAATCCCCCGATCCGCACGATAAACATGTCCAATCAGTCGGGATGGAAGAAGCATTGTCCCAAAGCAGTATCATCTTGGCTACAACGTCAATCGCAAGCTGCCACTTGCGCGTTTCCTCAAAAACCAAGAACTCTTCTTGTATTACTGTGCCGGACAATACATTTTCTTCCTCTTCTACGATTTGTGATTGAGGAACAAAGTTCATTAATTCTTCCAATTCGTCGACGCTCAATCCCGACTCAGTGGACTCCTCCGCATAGACGTTTCTTATTAGAAATGATTGCTGGTTATCGTATTCGCTTGACTCAGTGGACTCACTCGATTCCGTTTCATACTCAACATATAAATCCTCATTATTTTCTATGTCTTCAATATCCAGTGCATTATCAACCACATCTTTGATCTCATAGAACTTTAGAGTTCCAAGCAAATAAAACTGTGGGCTTATTTCAGGAGCTTTAAAGTAATACCCGATATTAATTGTTTCCCCGGCTGTTAAGTTAACCTGCCATGTAATATACTTTTTACTATCCGCCTCATCAATAAGTTCATATGATGTGGAGTGTAATGGCGGAGTTATTTCAAATTCCGCAGGAATAGTTTCCTGGATCACACCGCTAAAGTCCTGGTTTGCTGTGATAACTATATTCACAGGATATTTATCAGCAGGATATATTCTTGTGGCAATAAGTCGCTCGACATCAAATGGAACACTTTCACGGACTTCTATTTGGTCGGTTATTGCGTACTCACCGTTTTGCGTTACCGCAGTAAGTGTAAAATCATACGAGCCAATCCCTTCGAATCCGTACTCAGTTTCAAAGTCGGGATCGAGCGTGTACCCGTGCCTGTAACAATCGGGATTTACTGTGATGGTATCATCCCCGGTTGATAATGTTGTAGTAAGGCCGAGTTCCACATTCTCTGCCACTAAAGTTAGATTAGCGTCGCAAACCATATTTCCCTGATCATCCAGAACCGCGATAGAGATATTAGCCTTTTCATCCGGCAAATAAACTGACTTGTTGAAGTTCATGGCTAGAACGCCCCAAGCAAAATTATTGTCGTATATTACGCGTGTTCCGTCCTGAATAATAAGGTTGTAAGCACCGGGTTTTATATCTTTGCTAGGTTTAATAGATAAAGTTCCGTTTTCTATCGTTATAGACTCAGCACTAATCTCGATCTTTTCCTCACCGCGCAAAAGATAAACGTGCAGCTCAGCCGGTTCATACGAACCCATATCGATCTCGACACTTTCGTTCATCTGAAAACCTTCTTTATCCGTCTTGATTCTCTTTATTTGGATTTCTTTGGAAACAAGGGGAGACCCTATTGCAATAAGCAAAACCAGAGACATTCCGACAAATATAGCAAATTTCGAAGTTAGTTTCGTCCGTTTAAGACGTTTTTTCCTCCGAATATCGGTTGGAGTTGGCAGGATCCTCATATATATAAGTATAACCTATGGGCATGGATTTCTGAACCATATATCAAGTGTTATATATACGTTTTTGTAATAGTTTACCTCTACGACCGTTATGTAAATTTGCATAATAGACATACATATATTAAAATAACCCATAATAAACAATCCGGATACATAAAAAAGGAGATGCAGATGAACGAACGCCTTAAATTTGTAATAGTTACGGTTGTATTATTACTTTCTGAGATGGTGTTGGTGCTTTATACGGACTTAGGTGGGACCCAGAAAATAGTGGCTGCAATGATAGGTGCGGTGCTGGTTGGTCTGCTAGGAGCAGGATTGGTAAGTATGGTGGAAAAATTTACGAGAGGTGAGTTTTCCATTACAACAGTCGGAATATATTACTTACTAGTAGGCGTTGTATTCCTAGCGGCTTTTTGGCTGGTATTTTTTCCTCAGTACCCGCTCCATATTAACGCGGTGTTTTTCCTAGTTCCTTATATGATCGGCCTACTTATTTGGCCAATCATGCATGGGTACATAAAGAATTAATAAATACGCCTTACGGCTCTTTGTAGCAAACAAGGAGCCTTTTTATTTTTTGGAATATTTAGCGGTAAAAATGGTACCGGTAATAACTATTACAGCCCCTCATACAAGTTCAGCTGCTGTTCGTACAAATCGGTGTAATCCGTTAACACCTCTATATATCTATAAGATACATATAACGAACCTGCCAGTGCGGCGGTTGTGAGTATAAGCGCAATGTATCCGGCTTTTCTATTTCCAGGAATCGGGCTTCTAAAGTTCTTAAAGAACCAATACAGCCCCATAGGCGTTAGCACGAAACTTAATACATAAATTCTAAATTTTTGACCGTTTGATAGAGGATTCATATATAAAGTGTAGCACTATTAACCCTTTGAGGCTTTTCACAAACGGTTTATTTTTTTATTACATATTTTTTACATTCATTTAACACCCATATTACATATTGATGTAAATATATATCAATATTACTTGTTGTTTATAGTAAACAATGAAAAACTTTATGTTTTCACCATGTATTTAATAAATTTATAAAAACCCGCAGTTTAATCTACTGCGGGTTTTTTTGTTGAAAGGGGGTGATAATAATGATAAAGAAACTTCTAGTACTCACATTAATTTTTGCTCTTGCAGGTGTTGCGCTGTATGTTGGTGCCGGTAGAGCGACTGCTAATGAAGGCGCTGTTGTAATTAAAGATGATGGATGTCTTTTATTCGACGGTGATGGGGATCTTGTACAAGCAGATTCTAATGTGAGAGTTGAAACAAAGAGTAATAAAGATAATGCTCTCACAAGTTGTAAAGCCTCAGATGTGGATCCCAGTACGCAAGGTGCGGTGATTTTCAATTATGAAAATACCGGTTTGCCGTGTTTCACAACTGCAGGGTTTACAAATGATTGGCAGAATGTGGTAACTCCAAGCGGACAATCGTCCCTTTCATGCCACTATAAGAATTAGCATGAGATAAATACTTATTAGGTACCTAAGTATAAAGAACCCCGTACTAGTCGGGGTTCTGTCAGTAAAAAACTCCCGTGCTAATTCATAGTACGGGAGTAGATGGTTCACTAATGCTGGATATAAATTGCATTTAGTTCGTGTCCCATTATATCGGTACATACCCGCGCAATATCGGCCCACTGATGAACCGACGGGATTTTTCCACTGCCTACAAGCTTACAAGTCCGGGCGTCGTACACATCGAAATTCTTTTTTGTTTTGTCGGTGTATATGATGAAGCAGTCGGATTCCTCGATGATGTCCTTTCCGGGATGTTCGTGGACATTGTCGAACAGCGGATAGACCGAGTACCCGATTCCTGCTTCGGGATAATATACATACATCTGTATTGTCACTATTCTCTCCTTCTTTATTTAAAGCTTAAGTTACTAAGATCAACCTTGGTCCATTATAATCCAGCGGTTTACCGGGGCCATTCCGAACCCATGCTCTGCAAAACGCTACTAGAACTTGGTAATGTGTGCTGGTTTCAGCATTAACGGTGGCAAGCACCTTCATAGACTTATTATCCCAAATCTTAAACTGATTTCTTGGGAGTATATCTGCTCTGAACTCAGCAGCCTTGCGGATAGTACTGGCGGGCAGCTCTCTACCGTTAACAGTTGAAGTATCACTATGAACACACTGAGCTACTTCAGGATTATCTAAGATCGCATACACGTCTGTCATCTCTACCTCCATTGTCGACTTATGAACGATTGATTAACTGGATTTGATAGTCGTTATTATAAGGCAATATACCAACAATGTAAATGACTATAAGTCATAATAACTACCACTCCAACTGTGAAAAACTTCCGATCCTCTTAATGTTCTCCAAATTCTCCTTTTTCCTAAAAAAATTCTTGATGATCTTATAGTTGTCCAGATCGAACATAAAATCTTCCTGCATATCAGCAATAATCCCTGCTTTCATCCCGTTTTCCTCCCGGTCATCCAACTCCTCAACAGCTTCATCAACCGTCTTTAGAACCCTCCAATTGTTCACGAGGAAACGTTCGACCTTTCCGTTCAGCTCATCAACTTCTGATATTACAACAGGGCCTTCAAACGGCCATTGTGTCAGTTTCGTTCCGGAAAAAGCCATATAAAAGCGCATATTGTATTTCATCGGGTTTTCTTTTCCCACACAGGCTCCGTTGCATTTTTCCAGTTTATGCAAGAAACACGAACCTTTGGTGCTTTCCAACCCAAGTAGTTTTGTGCAAAGATCGTGTTTATCCCTCACTTCCTCCAGACTTTTCTTTGCCTGGGAACGCGACTTAAAAATTCCCAAAGAGTTTATCACTTCGTTATATGTGGGGTTGTCTGTCTCAAAAATCTCAACAGTTTCATAGCCTTCTTCGTTCTTAACATTTTTTAAGAGCACGAGGCTTTGATAATTCCGCAAACGTGAGTTATATACCGGCTGAAGTTCCTTGACCAGTTCAGCTTCTTTTAATAAAGCACCTAGTTCTCCCGCCGTTTTCATAAAAGAAATATCCTCAATCTGCTGGGATAGTTTAAAGTCCTTGGACGTAATATTCGAACCTGCGAAGTGGGATTTCACCCGTGACTTTATATTCACGCTTTTTCCCACGTAAAGCGGAACTCCGTTCTTTCCGTAAAAAACGTATATCCCGGGTGTATCGGGAAGGCCTTCGATCACACGGGATTTTATTTTCGTAGGAATATTGGCGTTTTTCATAACTTTATCAAAAGCCCGTATCAAAACTTCGGAAGGGATCTCATCCAGCATTTTTTGATAGAATTCGACCAACACTTTGGCGTCGTCAATTGCCCTATGCCTGCGGACACACGAAATTCCATGCCGTTCGATCAAAGCGTCAAGATTGTGTTTGCGGTAAAAAGGGAAAAGGCTTCGTGAAAGGTTTACTGTACACATGGTTTTGGCGTTGAACTGTTCCTCCAGCATTACAAATTCTTTTTTTATAAAGGAGTAGTCGAACTTCACGTTATGGGCTACAAAAACGGAGTCGTTAAAAAGTTCCATGACCGTATCTTTTATTTGGCTGAATGTGGGGGCATTTTTTATTTCGTCCTGGGTTATACCTGTGAATTCAAGTATCTCCGGAGGAATGTGAGTTTCCGGATCCAAAAGGGAATGAAAAGTATCAACGACTTGATCGTTCTCAACTCTTATGATCCCTATCTCTATTATTCTGCTGTTTCTAAGGCTCGCTCCTGTTGTCTCTACATCGACGAATGTTAGTGTTCTTGGCAGCATGCGATGATGTTATCAGGTGTTCGGGTTTTATTCAACCAAAATGAAAGTGGAATAAAAAAAGCCCGTCTGGTGGATACAGAGGGCTTTGTAAATACAGTTAAATCTCACCTTTTACGAACTGGGAGCCGACTTTCATCAAAGCGCGTTTCCGTGTCAATGCGTACGGTACACGACCATTTGTTTCTCTCGCGACGGTTCTATAGTCTTTAGCCGCAGTATTTGGACGGTTTTCAAGATCACTAGCAATTGCATCACGGAGGAGCTTCAACCGGCGAATATCGCCCGGTTTCATCCAGGTGTTTTTTTCCCACCTTGATACAGCATCCTCTGTAACTTCCAGGAACAGAGCTTTTCCACACTCTTTGGCACCTCCCGCAAGTGCGGCGGTAGCCACCAGTTCAGCCACGTATCTGAAAGTGCGGCATCCTCTATGGCATTTGATATTCGCCCGTAACCATACTAATCTGCTCATTGCTTCTCCTTTACACGGATAGATACTCATAACTTTCAATGCTTGGGGGCAGGAATTTGTTATAAGTTATTATTAATAGTATATTACGCTTAACGAATCTGGTGAATAAGATAAAAGGAGAGTAAATACAATGACGTTCATTGGGCAATATGAGATTTTTGAACCTGTTGGTGAAGGTAAGGCGCGGGTTGTAGTAATAGGGTACAATACGTCTCAGGATCTGGAATCCGGCGACGATATTTTTGTCAAACCGTTAGGTGCATATATGAGTCTGCCGAAAATTAACTTTGTGGATTTCAGCTACCTTGCGGCGGAGACTCACTACGGCTTAGCCTCTAGAGTACAGGAAGAGCTTGGAAGAGCACAACCTGTTCAGTATTTTGTTGGCCGCGGGGCGGGGGAGATAAAAAAGAACCCAACATTGAAGAATCAAGTTTTGAGTTTCCTGCGAATGTTTTGTCGTGAGAGGTAGCCGTGTTAACTCTCCCTGATCTTCAGGAGGCGGTAAAATGGTGTAGAAACTGGGGACATCACCATATACTTAATTCCAATCCTCTTGTCTTTGACATCAACAACGTACGATGGGATAAGAATGCCGGTGTTCTCACCATCAAAACGATTAGTCCAAAAGGTTGGGAATTCCGGGTAAACAATGTACGGGAGATCGATGCTTACTTTAATGGTACGCGTATACCTCCGGATTAAAAAATAGTCCGGAGGTCTTTTTTTGGTTTTATCACAACAGCAACACTTTTTTAAAGAAACCTTATCAATACACAGATAGTATAAATACTAGAAAGTGACTAAAAACATATGCTGCCAATAAAAGACCATACACCATCGGGAAAAATACCTATACTGAATTTTCTATTGCTTGGCATTAACATTGCCGTCTTCTTTTTTATGTTTGGAATGTCAGAGCCCGGACTGGAAATGTTCGTAAATCAGTATGCTTTGATACCAAACCTGGTTGTTAACGGCCAAAATCTTTATACACTTGTAACATCCATGTTCCTTCATGGTAGTTTGGGACATCTTTTTGGGAATATGTTATTTTTATATATTTTCGGGGACAATCTCGAGGATCGTTTGGGTTCGATAAAATATTTGTTTTTCTATATACTGGTCGGTTTAGGGGCAACAGCGCTACAGATATTTTTAAACCCCGCATCCGGTATCCCGAACCTGGGAGCTTCCGGAGCAATTGCGGGAATAATGGGAGGCTATCTGGTACTGTTCCCGCGCCACGGGATCGATGTTCTTGTATTCTTTGGCTTTGTGGTAAGGATAATTACCGTTCCGGCATACACGATGTTGTTGTATTGGTTTTTATTTCAATTTTTAGCAGGACTGGGAACGATCGGGATTGCTGAAACGGGAGGCATTGCATATGGAGCTCATGTCGGGGGTTTTGTGACGGGGGTCGTGCTATTGCTATTGTTAAGAGGCGCGGGTGGAGTAAGGAGAGCGTCAATTGAAATGTCCGGTTAGTTGGCGTTCATAAAACAAAAGAAGATATAGAAAAAGGAGAGCAGAGATGTTCGTAGAGAGTATTATCTGGTCTATGGCAGAGAATACGACACCGTCTTTTGACAAGGAACTTGTCAGGTACCGGAATACAATCTCAAGACTGGTGTCACTAGCCGAAAGGGAACGATATTTGAAACCCTTCTATGTAAAAAAGAAAAGTGGAGGAAAGAGAAGGATCGTTCCGGCTACAAAAGATCTGGTTTATGTTCAGTCGATACTTGCGTCGTGGTTTGTAAAAACATTCGGCGGAAGTGCCGATTATTGCTATACCGGCAAAGGTATAATTCCCGCGATCAAACCGCACCAGGGAGCAAAAACCGCATTAGTGGTTGATTTAAAGGATGCTTTCGATCATGTGACAAAGGAGAAGATTTACAAGCTATTGGAAAGAAGGTTCCGGAAGATGTCAAAGGAGGTCCGTTTACTGATAGCCACCCTGCTCACGTATGAAGGAACTACTCCACAGGGATGTGTATCTACACCATATGTTTTTAACGCCGTTGTGGATCCGATGGACAAAGATTTACTGGCTATCCTAGGTAACTTCCCGCTAAGAGCGTATACAAGGTATGCCGATAACATGTGTTTCTCTTTCGATAAACCCGTAAATCTGTGGGCGGTAGACAGGGCAGTAGCAAAGATAATCTCAATGCATGATTTTCAGGTAAGTTGGTCGGCGGGTTTTGAACACATGCCGATATCGTATCTCGGAACACATGTATATGAGGATAGACTAGAGCTGGACCCTGACAAGCTGGATGCGTACGTTTTGTTATTGAACGAGGCACTGTCAAGTCCAACGCCTGAAGTGTACAGAAAGCAGATTCTTGGTATCCTGACTTGGGTTTCTCAGGTATATAAGACTACCAACCCGGAAAAACTATCTCCGGAAGACAGGGCCAAGCTTGCATACTTCATCGGGTTGTTCCAGCAGTATTTTGGAAAGGTGAGAGGAACCCCTGAGTTGCTGGAAAGGCTGGTTACGTCGTTCCATAACTCCAGAATGTTCTAACATAGAAAGGAGCAGCTTGAAAAAGCATTGCTCCTTTTTTTAAATGTGCAGAACGTCCAATGGTAGAATTACATAGCAAAAGTGTATACCGGCAATAAGGTAGGGGATACGAAAGGAGAGACTGGAATGCCTCCACTATGTATTAATATTCCCGAGGTATTAAAGGAATTCGGAAAAGTGTGTCAGCAAAAACCTAAACCCGTAAGAAAAGGTGATAGGGTTATGGTAGATGGCGTGCTCTGTGTTTTTGATGTAGAGTCGGCCTCACAATTCAACAATTTATTGGCGGATTATAGAGCGTGTAAGAATATTCCGGCCAAAACAAGTATCTTGCTCAGGTCGTTGGAATCACCTGCCATGTACCAGATGAAGGCCAGGTGGGTTTGGGAAGCAGTAAATGTCGATCAGCGGGAGTGACGTTCATCAAAGGAGCAGTATTGATCTACGACTGCTCCCTTTTTTATTAAAGTCAAGAATTCTAGAGTTTTTTTGTCCTGAGTCTAAGGGCGTTAACAACTACCGAAACGCTTGATAATGCCATGGCACCGCTTGCCAGGATTGGGTTAAGTAATATTCCGAATAGTGGATATAGTACACCCATAGCTACGGGTATCAGAATAACGTTGTATCCGAACGCCCAAGCCAGATTTTGCTTAATATTCTTTACAGTCGACTTTGATAGGTTCACTGCTTTTGGAACCAGTGATATATCACCCCGCAGCAATGTCACCCCGGATGATTCGATCGCAACGTCAGTTCCTTCGCCCATGGCGATACCTATATTTGCGGTTGCCAGTGCCGGAGCGTCGTTAATTCCGTCACCTACCATTGCCACCACTTTAGCGCCCTCCTGCAGTTCCTTCACTTTATTTGCTTTATCCTGAGGAAGGACTTCAGAGAGGATTTCTTGAATTCCCAATTGTTCCCCGATAGCTTTTGCCGTTTTTGCGTTATCACCGGTTATCATTACGGGTGTGATGCCCATTTTTTTCAACGTGGCTACAACTTCTTTTGCGTTTGGTTTGACTAAGTCGGATATACCTATCAATGCTGCTATTTTATTATCAATAGCTGCGTAAGAAACAGTGCGGGCTTTATCTCTCCAGCCCTCCGCGAGTTTATCAGCCTCTTTTGTAACCTCAATATTTTCACTTTCCATTAGTTTTTTTGTTCCGATCAGAACCGGTTTGCCGTTAACGGTTGCTTTTACACCAAAGCCTGACCTATCTACAAACCCCTCGGCTTCAGGTACCTCAGTGTCGTTTGATAAATATCTCACAACAGCTTCGGCCAGCGGATGATGTGACAATTTTTCCACGGCAAGAATAGCGTTTTTTATGAACTGAGGATCGGTATCGCGCGCGACTATTTCGAAACCGTCGACTTCGGGCTTGCCGTATGTCAAAGTCCCGGTTTTGTCGAAAACAATATAATTTATTTTGTTAGCAACCTCCAAAGCTTCCGCATCTTTTATAAGGATGCCGTTCTCGGCACCCTTACCCGTTCCTACCATAATAGACATTGGAGTGGCTAAACCTAAAGCGCAAGGGCACGCAATTATCAAAACCGAGATCAAACTAACCAATCCCCGGACGAACGCAGGTTCCGGACCAAAGTTGAACCACATAAGGAACGTGATCAATGCAAGAATAATAACGATAGGGACGAACACCGATGATATTTTATCTACAAGTTTTTGGATGGGTGCCCGTGATGCCTGGGCGCGTTTGACGGTTTCTATAATATGTGCGAGCAAAGTATTTTCACCAACTTTAGTAGCTACTATCCTTATTGAGCCGCTCTTGTTCACGGTCGCTCCTATGACTTTGGCGCCCACGCCTTTTTCCACGGGCAGGCTTTCACCTGTAACCATACTTTCATCTATAGATGTCTCGCCCTTTATGATCTCACCGTCTATTGGAAGTTTTTCTCCGGGTTTTACAATGATCGTATCGCCTACTACGATTTGATCAACGGGAATCATTATTTCTTTTCCGTCCCGGACCACTGTTGCGTTCTTTGCCTGCAGGTCCAGCAATTTTCTGATTGCTGAGGATGCCTGACCCCTGGCTCTTTTTTCCAGATATTTGCCCAGAAGTATAAGCGTGATGATAGTTGCGGAAACCTCAAAGTAAACGTGTGGCTCGATACCTAACTGTATCAGCTGTTCTTCAAAAAGCAGCACGGCTAAAGAAAAGAAATACGCTACCGAAGTTCCTATCGCGATAAGAGTATCCATGTTGGCAAGTCTATTTTTCAGCGATGCCCACATGCTCTTATAATATTGAGCGCCCACCCAGAACTGTACGGGTGTAGCAAATATGAGCATGACCCAGGGGTTTCTAAGAACTTCGGGGGCTTGTATGAACATTGCCCCTATCAAAAGTAATACAGTAAAGAAAGTGCTCCATGTTAATTTAGTCTTTAGTTCATTTAATTCTCTCTTTGACTCCAATTCTGCCGCGTCTTCAGGAGTTTGGTCTTTGTTATCTTCATCAAAATGAGCTTTGTACCCAAGTGATTCTACGGCACTGCCGACCTTGTCTTTAGGGAAATCCCCGTCATGTTCAACCGATGCCTGTTCACTGGCAAAATTTACCTCCACGTTCTTTAATTCCGGTACTTTATTAAGTACGCTCTTTATATTCATTGCACAGCTGGCGCAATGCATTCCTGATATGTGAAAATCTTTTTTCATATTATTAATTCTCCACTAAAATCCGGCCGTGGTACATATTCATACCACAGTGGAACTGAAATTCGCCCGGCTCACTAGGTGTAATCTCAACACTTGTTATTTCTCCAAGTGCCAATTTTATGTTCTTGCCGAAATCCGGTATGACAAGTTCTTCAAGGCAAGAGGAAGGATCTTTGCGGTTGAACTTCAATGTGACCGGACTTCCTTTTTTTACCCTGATCACATCAGGTTTATAACCTCCAGAAACCATTATTTCAACCTGATTTCCCACAGCAACGGCCTTACTCTCCTTTTTCATAAAAAAGAACACATAAGTCCCGATTATTAAAATAATTACAATTACATTAACGATCATATATTACTTCTCCCATTTAAAACTTCGTTCATTATCTTCTATTTTACCTAATTTTAAAATTACGTTTTTTGTATCATCGCGCAATACATTGAATAGAAGTATTCCCGATAAGTGATGGCCACCACGCCCTCCGGTCCATTTGATTGGTTTCATTTCGTTTCCTTTATCATCAGTCAGTGTGAACAATTCCATAAAGTCATAATCAAGTTCAACAACATGTGTATTGAAAGTCACACGGTAGTCCGAAAGACTTTTGGGGGTGATCTCTATCTGTATGTCACCCATACTTACGGTTTGCGTTTCGAAGACACCTTTTGCCCCTTCCGTATCCGTCGAACCGGAGAAGGGATCTATCAGCACTATCACCAGAATAGCCAGTAACAGCAAAGATATAATTCCTGTTAAAAGTTCTATTTTACGCATTTTTTAACCCCCGTAAATTTTTTAGCATATAAACAATACCAAATATATTGAATAATATTCCAACAGCAAAAAGTTCCTTAGTATACACACCCAGAAACGCCGCCGCTGCAGATAGACCCAAAATAGGTATAACATCTGCCGCGTGATGTACACAGCAAGCTATCATTGTTACCGAACTTGTGACGCCTGTTGTTTTTGCAATTTTACCGGCGTCCGCTATGCCCTTTTGCATTATCTTTGTTAATTTATAAAGTGCGGCTTGCAGCCCAAACCCTCCCGATAACGCAACGATCCAGGGCAAGTAGTAGTTGAATTGACTCACCGTCACGGACATACTTCCCGTACTTAACCTCATTACTCCTATGTACAGCAGTAGCAGTGAGGAACTCCCGATGATGAAATATGGGATCGTCGTTAAGTATTCAACTTTCATCTTTTGTTGAAAGTGCATGCTTAAGTATCAGCCCTGCAAATAGAAGTATCAAACCCCCGAAAATGTATTCGGCGTAGGGTATTCTATTTAATATCAAGGCGAAATTGTTTATACCACCGGAAAAACCTCCTGCCATTTCGGCCATGGAAAAATCCGTAGCCAATGTCAGGTAAATAATTAGGATTCCCGTAATAGTGAATATGAAGAATGATATTAGGTTACCCATGACTATATGAAAACTTTTAGACAATATCTTCAGATCAGTTACCTTCTTTTTGAAGAAGGTCATACCCAGGACTTTCTTTGAGTCGAGGAAGTATGAACCTATGTACAGAGGGGTGACCATGCCAAGCACATAGACGAACCCGATAAGCAAAGCCTGCCATATTGAAGGAGACAAAAAACTCAATGTCAATACCCCTGCCAAAACCGGAGCACAGCATGAACTGGTGATCCCTGAAAATACACCCAGAGTGAAAACCGAGGCCACATCCGTACCCTGCTTACCCTCTTTATTCAGGTTTATCATCGGTAACTTGAGCCCAAGCAAAGATACTATTCCCACGATTATCATCACGATACCGCCTATAACATAGATAGGGGAGTGATACCTGAAAACCATAGTAGATATGATCTTTGCTCCCAGCACTGCCGGGATCATTACAATAAAGATTCCAAGCGAGTACACAAGTGTCATGAACAGGACTCTTTTCCGTTCCTTAAAGACCGATCCAAGATAAGCGGGCAAGAGATACGACACACAGCATGGTGCGAATAGTGCGACCATCCCGGCAAGGAAAGCGGCAATTATTGATGTTTGAAAAAGTATTGCTTCGTTCATATTGTTATACGCGGCTTATGCTCCACAGCTTCCTCCGCCTTGTGCGGGCAAACCTTCAACCTGTGCCTGAATGTTTTTGAAGCCGGATCCGCTTGAATATGATTTGTTAAGAACCATCTTGGGATCAGCATCCTTCCACTTTATATTCTGCTTTGTTTCAAGATAATGGGCAATAGTCAGGTATTGGTTTGGGAACCAATATGCGTTCACTTTTAGCGACAAGTCGTAGATTTTCTCTTCTGAGTATCCGTTGGCGACCATTAATTCTATTAAGCCAAGAAGAGCCATGCCGTGGTTGCAGTCCGGGAAGGCGGTATGGTTATTGCAGCACGGTCTGTAAATATTGGATGCTATTCTTCTGACCACGCTGTGCTGTTCGTCGGTTAGGCTAATAAGGTCGTGTTTATTGTAGATCTCCATTGGTTTTTTTGTCCCCAACGTCCAGCCTCCTGTACTGGCGAGATTTTTTACCTCGTCTGCCTTTTCGGCCATGTAGCCCTCGTTATAAACTACGCTCTTTTGTGCTAATCCAAAAGCCCAAAGAACGTCCAGCACGAACCGGGAATTACTTTCATTTATGATGATCGTTCCTTCGTTCGTACCGTTCAAAACACTCTGATACTCTTTACTATCAAGAGGTGAATTGAAGGCCTTAGCGAACTTTTCTTCATCTATTGCGCCTATCTGCACGAGCCGCTTTCCAAGATCTCCCCACTTTATTCCGGTATCAACACCTTCATAAGGGATCACGTCTCCCGCTAGCCTTTCCGCGATCTTTTCAGGAGAGTTCTCACCCTGCCCATCCAACGCCTCTTTGTAGGCAATTAACTCTCTAATTTTGAACTTATAATAGTAGTTCTGGATCAATACCGCGCCCAATGTAGTGTTAAAAGTAAATATCAGTGTCAACGTCAGGGGAACCGATATTTTGTGTATCCTAACAATCCCACCTAAAAGTTTTTCTAGTATTTTTGGAGCGGCCATTTTTTTAATTTCTTTCAAATAATTATTTTTTAGCTACGACAGCTGTTACTGTTAATTCTCCCGTAGCATTATTTCTATCGTTCGTATCAAATCCTATTAACCTCGTTATCGGTCCCGTACCGGTAGGTCCATGGAAAAGAGGATCAAATACTACTCTGATCTGTGCTTCTTCGCCCGGTTTGACAGTGCCTTTCCATGACGACTGCGCGTGCATTTGGAACGCGGGACTTGCTTCACCGTTAATTATTACCTGTGCTTCCGTGCACATACATGAGGTTTTTACGTTCGTCATTAGTAGATCGGTTTCACCCGCGTTTCTAATTGTGAATATTTTTTCTACAATACCTCCGTTTATGTCTATGATTCCCCAGTCAAATGTCTTATCTCCAACGAATTCCAGTTTTGCCCCATCGGTTTGCTCCAACTGAGGAGGAGTTTTGCTGGTTGCAGCGACAATTCCTATCCCAAGTATTAGAACGGAAACTATAGAAATAAAAATAACGAACTTATTATTCATTTTTAAAACCTTTCATTTAATCAATGATTTCTATAAAAATATCAAAGTGCATTTCAGAGACTGCCGGATCGTTGGTTTTTACAAACACCGACCGTTTGAAACGTCCGACCGGTTCGTCGTGGAAATTAGGGTCAAAAGTCACAGTCAGGTTAGTAGTTTCATCAGAATTAACGATTGAATTGCTAAGTTCAGCCGTGGTACATCCGCACGATGTAGATAGATTGGAAAATTCCAACGGAGTCTTACCATGATTTTCCAAAACAAAGACGGTGCTGACAGTTCCATTGCTTTTACTTACCTTTCCAAAGTCATGAGTACTTTTATGGGTTTCTACAGCCGGGACACTAGTGTTTATACTTCTGTGGTATATATCCGAGTGCTCCTCCTGCATATGACGTACCAATTGATCCCAAGTGTCAAAATCATTCATATGGCTTTTCCAGTCACTGTCTGATTGGTTGTTATTACTGCTGTAAAAGTATCTACCCAACATGCCCGTTCCCATCACCGGGAAGTACGAAAAGTTCCTTCCTAAAGAAGAGAACAACACAATGACGTTTGTAATCAAAAGTAAGGCAATTATTATGTATAGGGCTTTCTTTTCGTTCATTTAATTTTTATTGGTTAAGGAAAATATCTTTAGCAACTCTCCCCGGGCTTTTGCCTCCTCGCCGTTTTTCATTTGGTCGACCACACACGTGTCCAGGTGATTTTCCAGGATTTTTTTATCAACTTCTTTTAACGCTTTTTGTACAGCAAGAGATTGATTAAGTATATCAATACAATACTTATCCTCCTCAATCATCTTAGCCAAACCGTTTATTTGTCCGGCAACTATTTTAAGTCTATGTGAAATTGATGTTCTATCGATATCCATAAATGCAATACTAATACGGGGTATAGGTAATGTCAAGCGGTAGTAAACTGATACAATGGTTTTCGATATGGTATGCTTTTAATTAACCGAAACTAAATATGAAAAACGTTTCGCAAGGAAAATTTAAGAGAACATATTACATAAAAGGAATGCACTGCAGTTCCTGCGAGACTCTTGTTGAAAAAGAAGTTGCGTCACATAAAGGTGTTTGTGACGTGCGTGCCAAGGTTGGTTCGGGTAAAGTTGAAATATTGGCGGAAGATAGTAAGAGTGTGCCCGGTTTAGATCACTTGAATAAGACTTTTAAAGATGCCGGTTATACATTCTCGGCAAATCCCATAACGCAAAAGACTTTAAACACAAAGGATTTCGCCAAAATAACGGTTTTTACTATCCTGTTTATTATCAGTTTCTTATATATACAAAGATCAGGGCTATTTCTGAGAATGTCGGTAAATGAAACCTCTTCGTACGCAACATTTTTTGTATTCGGACTGGCTGCCGGTTTTTCGAGCTGTGCGGCTTTAGTAGGCGGACTACTTTTGTCTTTATCAAAACAGTGGAATGAAATCTACGGAGGTAACAGTAAAAAAAGCTTTACACCATTCATACTGTTTAACCTGGGCAGAATTTTATCGTTTTTGGTTTTTGGCGGTTTACTCGGTGTTGTGGGAAGCTTTTTTAGATTTTCACAAGTATCAACGGCAGCTCTGGCAATATTCATCTCATTGATAATGTTTACCCTTGGGTTGCAAATGATCGGTGTTGGGTGGGCTCAGAAGATACGTCTTCGTATGCCGAAAAGTCTCACGAATTATGTAGCCGACGAAACAAAGTTCAAAGGTAAGTATATGCCCTTTACAGTTGGTGCTTTGACTTTCTTTCTTCCCTGCGGATTTACTTTAATGGCCCAGACTTCGGCTTTGGCCTCCGGCAGTTTTGTTACCAGCAGTATCATGTTACTTGCGTTCGTACTTGGAACATTGCCGGTGCTTGCACTTATAAGTTTTTCGAGTGTTAAGTTATTGAACAATTCCAAGGCATCGGCACGGTTTAGTCTGTTTTCGGGTGTGTTGGTAGCATTCTTTGCGTTGTATACACTTAATTCCCAACTGAACTTACTTGGTTTTAAAAGTCTTAGTGACATTAAGATTAGGCCCTTGAGCTTGGCAAGATCGGTAGACAAAAAAGTTCTCGGATCGAAGCAGATTGCCGCTAATGATATACAATACCTGCAAATGGAAGCTGCCGGATTTGAATATTATCCAAAGAAAGCAACATTAAAAGCAGGGGTACCGGTTGTGTGGGAGTTTTATAACAGTGGAGTCTACGGATGCGGCCAATCAGTTTCCGCTCGCGGTTTATATCCCGGTATTGTTACATTAAAACCCGGAATGAATACTTTTAAATTTACGCCTAAAGCCGGAACATATAAGATCACATGTTCGATGGGTATGGTAGATCCCGCTATCATCACAGTCCTCTAACGTATCCGGAGCCTTAAAATAGAAAATCACTTTCCCCCAATAGACGACCATTAGAAGTAATGCGTATTGTTTTATTTTGATAAGAGACTTTCGTATGATATAAATATTGACGGTCGTAGATTTGACTATTATGCCTAATAAAATGGAGAACCTGACAAGCAGAAAAATGGGAGTAAAAGCTGCCTCTGAATATCTGGGGGTTAGTACCAGTACTGTCCGCAGATGGGCGCAGGGAGGATACTTACCCGGAATAAAAATAGGACACCGGGGTGTCTGGAAGTTTACTGAAAATGATCTGAATACGGTTATCAAAAATCCCTTGGATCCCGAAGAATTTATCCATAACCACAAAGATGTACCATACAACTGGGCAAGCACAAAGAAAACCTACGAACAAATAGTTAAAGAATTATCAGATATAAAGTATGCCGTTGATCAGTCCTCAATAGTCGCTGTTACGGATAAGGATGGTATCATTCTTCACGTCAATCAAAAGTTTACTGAAATATCCAAGTATTCCCGTGAGGAGTTGATAGGTAAGACGCACCGGGTGATAAATTCCAAATACCATTCCAAAGTATTTATGAAAGACCTTTGGGACACGATCTTATCGGGGAAAGTTTGGCATGGGGAACTAAAGAACAAAGATAAAGAAGGAAACTTTTATTGGGTTGCTACTACTATAACGCCGTTTCTGGATGAAAAGGGGAGGCCTTTCCAGTTCATAGCTATAAGGAACGATATAACCGAAAGAAAGATGATAGAAGAAAGAAAAGACGAGTTTATTAGTGTAGCCAGCCATGAATTAAAAACACCTTTGACAAGTCTTAAATTAAACTTGCAGCTATTAGAACGTGAGCTTAAAAAAGCACCCGCACAGAAAAGAGATGCTTACTTAAATAAAGCTTTAACATACACTAATAGACTTAGCAGATTAATTGGAGACTTACTGGATATCTCTAAAATCCAGTCAGGCATAGTAGAGTATGAGATGGGAGTTGTTGATATTGATAGTATTATCAAGAGCAGTATTTACTCGGTTCAGCCCACATCGGAAAAACATAAGATTGTACAAAAGTCATCACCCCATGTAAAAGTAAAGGTGGACAAACAAAGGATAGAGCAGGTTCTTAACAACATGCTAACCAATGCCATCAAATACTCCCCGAAATCAAAAGATATTATTGTCGATGTTGTAAAGGATAGTGATTATGTAACCATTTCAGTGAAAGATTTTGGGATCGGAATCGACAAGAATATGCACAACAAGATATTTGAAAAGTATTACAGAGTAAAAGAAGTCGAGAATAGTTTTTCAGGGTTAGGCGTAGGTTTATACGTATCTCATGAAATTATTAAGAACCACGGGGGCACAATGTGGGTCGAAAGCGCCAAAGGCAAAGGATCCACTTTTTATTTCAACCTTCCCATACACAAAAGTAAATAATACTAAGGTTCGGTTGCAGGTGTGCGGCTGATCTCACCTAGTCTCTCATAAAAGTTCCACCACCACCTCATCCGTTACTTGTTCAAAGCTTTGATAATACTGCCCGATCGCTAACATATACATAGGTTTAATAAGATAAATCAAGTCATCCACATGCTCTTTCAGCAGCTCGGATGATTCGTACGAACATACGGGTGCTGCAAATATTATCTTATCCGCCCCAAAGTTCCTGATGGATTTTATAGCAGCTAGAGCGGTAATGCCTGTAGCCACGCCGTCATCAACCAAAACAACAGTTCGATTCCGAAGACTTGGCAGGGATTCGTTATTCCGGTACATAGATATACGCCGTTCCATTTCCTGAATCTCTTTGGCAGCGATCTCGTTTATTTTGTCTTCCGGAAAACCGTGAAGTTGTATTGCCTCCTTATTAAGTATTAGAACGTCTCCCTCCGCAATCGCTCCAACTGCAAATTCGGGATTACCGGGAGCCCCAATTTTCCGGGAAATTATCACGTTGATTGGGGATTTTAGAACAGACGCAATTTCACTCGCTACAGGCACTCCACCGCGAGGGAGTGCGAGAATATACGGGTCATTGTATTGTTTTTTGTATAGTTCTCCTGCCAGCTCCTTTCCGGCCGCTGACCGGTTTTCGAATATTCTTCTTTCATCTTCGCCGTTCATATTTAACGTAATTCAATTCTTATCACATTTTATTAGTATATGATTAAGAATGCGTAATAGATGTGTAAACAACTGTTTTGAAACGCTTGGTATTTAAAAACCAAAAAGACCGGACATTACGCCCGGTCTTTTTTAACTCGATATCTTTGACCTATTCTACAACGCTTGGAACCTGATAGAATCTCATTTGTAACAGCTTTAAGCCGTTGTTATCATAATCCCAGAAATAGTTCTGCAAAGCGTCGCTGAACAAATTATATCTTTCGGGTACTCCGTCGGGTACTCCCTCCGGACCGGTCAGGTCAACATAAACATAAAGCAGTTCTCTGCTGACATCGGCAAAATTACCCTTACCCTTATCTCTTACCGCCACTGTTTTATAAACTGAGCAGTATGTTGAGGTGGTCATTGTAACTTCATCATATAACTCTCCGCATGCGGTAGTTGATGATGAGCCTCCCGGCTTACCTCTGGCTCTTACCCAAACCGAATATTCGGTAATCCCGTCATTTTCGGGGTCGGGGTTGGGGAGTTGGAATCCGCCTTTTCCGTCGGTACAGTTAGCGTCAGTAACATACATACTGGTATCAGCACTTTCAGTTAGGTTGATTTGACACTTTCCCTGAAGAGGAACAAATATTCTTCCGCCTCCGGTCATGTCGGTTGTTTTAGCTTTGGGGACGCCGATAATATTAAGATTAAAGTGAGGACCGCTTGGCGCTCCGTTTCCTTTACCACCTGATCCTGCTGTAGCGCTGGGGTTGCTGTTATCTTTCATGACTTTGGTTAAAGCCATAGAAGACGCGAACACAAGGCCCACTAATAATACCATTAGGATAGGTGAAAAGCCTTTTTGATCTAAGTACTTCATTTTCACAAGTACTCACCTCCTTTATGATTACTCTGTCACGTCAATTACTTCTAAAAAGACAGGGCATCTACGATGTTCGTTGTGAATGATTGTTCCATTTCCAAGAGTTCTCCGGTCTCTGCTGACACCGTAACGTTTCTTTCTAACGGTACTTCATAGACCCATAAGAACTTTTCATATTTGACTCCCGGTATCTTATAACCGAGTTTGCCGTTTTTAGTTGTTGTTAAGGAGATGAATTCCTCACTTGCTAATGGTTCAAGATTTTCGGATACACTTGTTTCACTTGATTCGCTGGATTCAGCGGCATCGGCGAGTTCTACTTCGGGTTCAGCATTCTCCCAGTTCTTGCCACCTGTAACTACGTAGCTTACGCACTGTCCCTGGTTCTTGAACTCAGGTGCCGTAAACGTCACCCATCCGTAGTTTTTGCAGTGGTCCATATTCAAAGGTGTTGCGCCAAATGGAATTATAGAACCGCTGGTTTCCTCTATCCTTGTTCTTAACCTCAATCTGGTCATTTCCGGAGATTCGCTTGATGAAGAAGTTTCTTGGGTTTGAACCATCAAACGGTTAACCCAGGATAAACCGCCTTTGCCCCCGACCTGGTCCAGAACATTGGCAGCGAGCATATTCTGTACAGCTTTATCGGGCATAACTGAAACGGTCTTTTGACCGGCAGGTGTGTTCACGAGGAGTTCGTTCGTCTCAAGATCTACTGAAAGAGGGAATCTGGTTTGAACAGCAGTTTTATTTTGAATTATCGCGTAAGAATTACCAAGTGATTTAACCTTAACATCGTTTTTTCTATTTGATTCCTCTATCGTAATATTTGCACTATCTTCACTTTCCATTACTTCAAGTTCAATTCCATCCTCATCCTGGATTGTCATTTTAACTTTCGTTCCGTTCCTTTCGATCTTAGTAATCTTAGGAGCTTTTCCGGTTGAAGCTGCGCTGTTGCCTTGACTTACCTGCGGTTTAACGTTCTTGGCATCGTCTTTTCCGAGTACCTCACCTTGGGATGTATAAATAACGTCACCTTGAGATGTGATTATAAAGTCTGCTGAGGCTTTTGGAATAAATAAAGCGAGGGAAAATAAAGTAAGTAAAGGCGGCAGTATATATATTTTTTTGTTCATAGTGTTTATAAAAAATCGGTACTTAAAAAAGTATGCGCTAGTTCACCCTATTTTGTAAATACTTTTTTTATCGTTTATTTTATTTACTAAATTATGGAGTTCGTATATTATTGTGATATATGAAAAAACTTGGAAAAACCATACTTATAATCGAAGATGAGAAACCCCTGTTAGAGCTGCTATCATCAAAACTTCAGTTCGAAGGATTTGATACCACCCTTGCCGATAACGGAAAGGATGCGCTACAGATTGCGCTCGAAAAACATCCCGACCTTATACTTTTAGATATAATTATCCCTCAGATGGATGGGATTACCATGTTGAAGCAATTGCGTAAAGATGAGTGGGGGCAGTCTGTTCCCGTAATCGTTCTCACAAACCTAAGTTCAGGTGAAACCGTGGTGGCTGCGGAGGAGAGCGGGGTAAGAGACTTTTTAACGAAAACCGACTGGAAAGTAAGTGAGCTAGTGGATAAGATCAAAAATGCTCTCAATATCCGGACCGAAGATGAATTGGCAGTTTAGGAACTGAGCTCAGGCACTAACCTCCGGGTTTTCCAAATAACCAGCAATATCCTTTATAATTTCCTCCATCCTAAAGTTGGATTTTACGTAATATTTTTGGATACCTAATTGTAGATATGCCTGAACCTTTTCATTTGTTGCCGTATTTGAGACAACGAATACCGGAATATTTTTCCAGTCTTCTGTACTTTTTATTTTTACTACCAGATCCAGGCCGTTCTCTTGCCCTATCAGGTAGTGGTCCAGCCATATGGCATCTACCCGTTCACCGCTTTGTAATTTTCCAATTGCTTCCTCGATAGAACGTGCAGTTAATGCTCTAAAACCCATATTCTCAAGCCTGATTCTTATAGCATCCAGTAGTGGTTTCTCATCTTCTATTGCGAGTATTGTTCTTTGTTTTGTGATGTGGTTCATAGCTATTAATTTATCTCTATAAAGTTATTTTAACAACAAACCTAGCTTAGTGCTTTCGAACCTTCCTTTTTCTGCATGCCTTGTACAGGCATGGTAACGAAGAACGTTGTACCTTTGTTTTCTTCAGATTCGAACCAGATACTCCCGCCTGTATACTCGAGGATATTTTTTATTATGTACAGGCCAAGTCCGGTACCTTCAGTTTCTTTTTGAGTGACATTATCTGCTCTAAACAACTTTGTGAATATCCTATCCTGTTGGTGCTGAGGTATGCCGTAACCGGTATCCGATACTTTGATAAGAACGGAATTTTCTTCAGGTTGCATTGAAACTTCTATTGTGATATTTCCACCGTCAGACGTGTATTTTACGGCGTTGGTTATCAGATTTTGGAATATGATCGTAGTTATCCTGGGGTCTGCCTGGATAACTGGAATGTTCGGATCGTACTTCTCTTCGACTTTCAGTTTTTTCATGTTTATCTGAGGTTGAACCTCAGCGATAACGTTCTTGCTAATCTCGGGTAGGAAGGTAGGTTTCGGTTCGATCAAGAAAGTCCCCATTTCTATACGTGATACGTTCAATAGAGCATTAACAAGGTCTACCATTCTTCTGTTTGCTTTATATATCTCATCCAGATATTTTTTCTGATCGTCCGTCAAATGTCCGGCATCACCCTCGAGTAATATTTCCGTATACCAATTGACGGTTGATAGAGGAGTGCGTAACTGATGGGAAGCCAGAGAAATGAATTCCGACTTCATGCGGTCAATTTCTTTTTCTTTTGTCACATCGCGGAAAACAATAATCGTACCGAATATCTTCTTATTTAAGATAACCGGGCTTGCAGATAGCATAATAGGGAACTTGGTTCTGTCTCTTCTTATATAATAGAGAGCATCAGCCCCTAATCCGGTATTTGTGATCTTTTTCCCATACTTGAGAGCTTTATGGATCGGCCTGTCTTGAGGAGAAACAAGTTTTCCGTTTTCATCTTCAAGCGGTATAGAATTTACGACTGACTTACCGACGATCTCATCTGCCTTCCATCCAAGTTGTTCCTGCGCAGCTTTGTTTATAACAAGAACTTTTCCTGATTCATCCGTTGCAATAACACCATCACCGATACTTTCCAACAAAGCCTCATCTTTTTTCTTTGCTTCTTCCAGCCAGTTATTCCGTTCCTCAACGTCATGAAGTGTGTTGGCAAGTGCGGCTGTACGTTCCGTAACTTTCTGCTCAAGAGTGTGCCATATCTCACGTAGCTGTGTGGTCATGTTGTTAAACGCTCCGGCTAAAACTCCGATCTCATCTTTTGAGCGGACTTTTATCTGGCGTGTGAGGTCACCCTGAGAAATTGCTGTAACTGCTTCCAGTAGTGTTCTCATAGGTTTATAAAGTAGTGTTGAGATTAGGAACAAAATCGCAAAAGAAGTTGCAAGTATCGTAGGAACAGCAACAGCAGCAATTTTGGCCGCAGTTTTATAGGCCGCGGTATATGCAACCGTCACCGGAACATCCATAATTAGTATCCAGCCATTGCCTTTATAATTGTTGTACTCCGTTTGAGGCATATAAGACACCACTGAGAAATAATCACCGCTGATACTTTTCATTACTTGAGAGCTTGCCTCTCCGGACATGGCTGATTTTATCGCGGGATAGTCCGAGTAGTTTGCCTGGAGAAGGGTTTTGGTATGCTGGGAGGTGTTCGTAGCGATCATTGTTCCCGTGCTGTCGTATATGTGAGTGAAGAATTCTGTAACATCAGAAAGGAGTCCCATTATCGCTTCCCAGTCAATGTAACCTGCAACCACTCCCACCACTTCACCATCAGGAATGGAAGTTCTTACAGGTGCCATGAAAACCATTGTTGTCTGATCAAGTTCTTTGGAATAGAACGCTTCGGAGTGTGTGACGTTTCCTTTTACTGTTTCGTTAAACTGGTCTATATAAGTTTGATCCATTGTAGAAATGTTCTGTATGGATGCACCGGTTCCGGTCGTAGTTATGATGTTGCCGGTGCGGTCAAAAAGATGAAGGAGTTTCCATTCCCCGTAAATGTTGGCTGCATCGACAAGACTTTTTCGTGCTTCCAATAGAGCCGGTTCCTCCGCCAATCCTGTATAAGTCCGGGTTATCGCGGCATTGCGTACCCTGTCGAACGTGGTAAATACCTGGATATCACCGTTCCTCTGACTTAAGAATAACGTGACCTCGTTAATCTTTTGTTTACTTAATTCCAACTGCTGGAATCCGATTATTTCCTCCAATGAACTGCGGGTTGAGGTATAAACAAAGAATATGATGCTGACAATGGTGATCAGCGCACCCCAGAAAATGGTCAGTGTGATTTTTGTGGATATCTTCATTAGGCAGTGTTTAGGAACTTATTCACATTCTGTACTATTTCCGCCAGGGTGATCTCGGATTTAATAAAGAACTCGGTAGCTCCAAGCTCTTTGGCTTTTTTGAAATCCTCCTCCTGGCTGAGATTGGAAGTTACTACGATCTTAGTATTAAGTCTTAGCGGCTGAAGTTCCTTTAAAACCGCAAAACCGTCTTTTTTGGGCATCATAAGATCAAGAATTATTAGATCGAAATGTTCCTGTTTTAAAATTTCCAGAGCCTCACCCCCGTCATAAACGGCTTTTGCCTGATAACCTGAGTTGGTAAGTTTAAGTACTAAGGCTTTTGCTAATGGTTTTTCGTCTTCAACTATCAATATTTTTTTTGTCGTATCCGGCATATGCAAGAATTATATCAATGTTATGGGTAAACAAAAAGAATAACCGGCTTTGACGGTATTAACGGGTTACGGAAATGATTTCTTCAAGTTCAGCATTAGGTGCGGATACCGTGATCCTCCCGTTTGCTGATTGGTGGACATAGTATCCTGAACCGTCAACAGTTGCTGCGCTGGGGTCTCTTGGTATTGCGACCAAATACTCTTCGTCCGTAGTAAGTACACTAAGATCTATCAGTCCTGTGCAAGTACCTCCCGTGTTGCAGATTTCCGTAGATGTAGAAGTGATGGTTGGTGGAAGGTTGCCGTTATTATCGAGCGTATATTGGTAAACAGCGTTTAATATAGTATTCACGTCACTTTTCCTTTGAGCATTTTTTGTCTGTCCAAGTTGTTTTGCGGGGTTTACGGCAACAATGACAATACCGGCCAATATCCCGATAGCTGCCACAACCAGTAGTATTTCCAGTAATGTGAATCCTTGGGAATGTTTATGATTTAGGCAGGGTTTTATCATAGATAGATTATATTATCATAGCAGTATTTATTACAAGAGCTTCTTAAGTTTCAATCTGCTGTTTCTTCCCAGCCGGCAATATTTATGCGTGGGTTGGTTTGGTCCACACGTACGTTCACTTTTCTTGTGACCTCACCAATAGCATCGCTCACGGTTGCCCGGGTAGTTATTTCCCGGTTTTGCCCTGTTCCTTTGATAACGGTATAAGTACATGAACCGTTACCCTCAGCTAGATTTCCGCTTCCCTCGTAGCTTGTGGAATCATTTATTTTTTGCAAAGCTTCTTCCGCACAGGCGTCAGCTAATGCTTTTGCCTGGTAAGACCGTTCCAGGACATAACTATTCTTAGAATATCCCAGACCTAACATTAGTAAAGATAGAGCAATAGCTGATCCCAGAGCTGTAACTGTTATTACGGCGATTAGCGTGATGTGCCCTTTTTGTTTAAATATATATTTAACACCTGTAACTTTCATAATTTCTCAGTGCCTGAGACCGGCACTCCCGTAAAAATTTCTTTCAAAGTTATACTCATTTCTGTCGGAATTGGAATTAAAGTTTAATGTATAAGTGATAGTTATAACGGAGTATTCGGAACCTGTGGATAAGTTGCTGAACATTACACTCCCCGCGTTTATTTTTGGAGATGTTAGCGCAACAGGTGCTTCCGTGCCCTCTTTTATATATATCGTTCCATCCGACACCGAAATTACAGTAGGGTCCTTGGCAGTATCCACCACATTTAAACTTAAAGTATCGGAACTGTTTTCCGCATTAGGGCTGTTAACATTTTCCGAGTTCCTGATGGTTTGAGTTAAAACCTGCATTACCTGCGCGCCTTGCTGCTCAACTTCCTGGATCACGTTGTTTTTGATCTGTGAGCGCAAGTATAATTGGTAAACCGAGAAAATTGATGATAACAGCAGAGCCAAAGTTGCAACATATAATATGAGTTCCACCATGGTGAATCCTGCGGTTCTCTTATTCACTTTTCTATTTAAACTTATCATGGTTTGCAGCAGCACGTGTCGGCTGATGGTCCTCCGGTACAAAATGTGTCGCCTCCGGGTTCGTATTTTTCGGTATTTTGTCTGCACTGGTTAGTATTAGCTCTGCATGTTCCCGTTGAATAAGTGCCTATAGATTGGCAATACTGCGCACAAGTACTTGCCGGTTCCGGAGTTATATCGCCGGTGGAATCCTGGTTATTGGTCAGATAGGTGACTAAGGTGACTTTGCCCGTCCGTTGCAGTGTTTGTGGCCACTCTACTTCGGATGTGACCTTTTTCCTGTCTGAGTCTATGTCATCTATGGTTATAGTGCGCGCGAAACCATCGGTTTGTGTTCCGGGGGTTGTAAGTTGCCACCGGTTGTTATTAATTTGAACGTCATAGGTACCGGAAGAAAGGTTGGAAAAGTTACGATTGCGGATGTTCCTGACTGCTTCAAGTCCTTCTTCAGCAATAAATACAGCTCGGTTTCTTGATGCCGCTATTGCCATACTTTGTTGCCCAAATATTACTGCCCCGACCGTAAAAGTAATACTCATTGCCAGGATCGATACTGCCAATATTATTTCAACAAGCGAAAACCCCTGAGTATGCGTTTTTCTATTTATGCCGCTTTTGTTCATCAATATTCTACTGCCCCCATACTATTTACACTTATAATTTTTGAATATTCCTTAAGCGTCAGAGTTATGTTTCCCGGACCGGTCGTTCTACCCGTTAGTTTTTCAAAAACGAACTCATCCGTATCGTTAATATCTATGTTCGTAGGAAAATCCGTGAATTCGTCAAAAGCAGTATCACGATCTGAAAAAGAATTACCCCGGAAAAGTACAACGCCGTAGTTTTGGACCTTAATACCCCATTGTGAGTCATTTTGCACTGCCTGTGATAACACCTGTGCGCGTCTTAGGCTCTGAACTGTAAGATCAGCCGAGGATTCAAGGTCGTTCTTTAATAATGCAGGGCTAAATACAGGTATAGATATACCAAACAAGACCGCAATCAAAGCAACAGATAACAATACTTCTATTAAGGTGAAGCCTTTAGGTTTTATCGGCATTTTAATCTTGATCTGATTTACGCACATAGTTTGCTGATACCCAGCCGGATCCGTTCTCAGGAAGCTCGATCCTTGTCCAGCCGGTAATTTCTTCCAAATACTTGTACCGTTCTCCGGGTTTTACTCTGGTAAGGATCTCCGCCCCTGTTGATGGTTCTTTTCTCACGTTTAGATAGTCCACGCCTGTAGGCAATATCTCCACTATATCGTCTCCCGTTAAGAGAACTTCCACGCCATCTTCCGTTGCGGAAGACTCAGTTGATTCCGGAACTTCCACGGATGGGTCGGCGGTTTTTACCACACGGGTTTTTGCAGCCGGTGGTTGGGTATCAGGGGTATCGCCAAGATTTCCTACCAGACTGTAAATTGGTAGGATAACGGCAAGCGCAACCGTTCCAACTCCGAACCATACTATTACAAGCAACAGAGGTTCTAGCAGTGTGGTGAGGTTCTTTGAAGTACTTTCAGTCTTTTCCTCGTATTTTTCTCCTATATTCACAAGACTTTCAGAAAGTCTTCCCGATTTTTCCGAGGCAAATAGAATTTGCTGCACTTGAAGGGGAAATATCTGTGAAGTATTTTTGTATGTAGTAAAGCTCTTGTGGAACGAATTTCCCTCCGAAACTTTATCGGCAAGGAATGAATAAAATCTTTTATATCTATTTATTGAAGTTATGTCTGCCAGAGATCTAAGTGAGGTAACAACAGGCAATCCGGCGGACATTAAATTTCCCAAAATATATCCGAATTTTGATATCTCCACTTCCTGAACAAGCCTTTTAATAATAGGAGTATTCAGAAAAATGAACTGCCCGACGAATTTAGTCCGGCGGTAAATAAAAACAAAATATACAAGTAGTGTCATTGCAATAAGAAGAGCAGGTATAACTATATATCCGTATTCTCCTAAGAAATTTCCTGTTTCTATTAGAATTCTGGTTACGATAGGAAGTTTCTTATTGACTGACTTAAAAACGGAAGATAAGCGTGGAAGTATGAACCACGCTATGCCTATCGAAACTACGACCATAAGCCCCAGCACAAATACCGGGTACATCATTGCCGAGCTGATCTTTGCTTTTAAAGCTTGCTCTTTTTGCTGTTGAGTGACGATTGCGTTAAGGTTCTCGATCAATTTTCCGGATTGCTCGCCAAGCTGGACAAGTGAGATTATATGCGGGGAAAAGATGCGGGATGCGTCCATGGCGTTGGATAGTGAAGACCCACCTTCGATCTCCTCCTTCATAAAATTAACGACCTTTTTCATACCGGCTGATCTTGTTTCCGTAGCAATAGTGTCAAAAGCGGATACAAGGTCTATGCCTGAAGTAAGGAGCATAGCAAGGTTTTCGATGAATGATCCTTTTTCCTTTTTAGTACTTAAAGCAAGGAAGAATCCGACCTTCATCGTGTTATTGGGAGTTTTTTCTTCTGGTTTTCGGTTTTTCATATTTTTCAGGAGGAGCTGCCACACGTAAGAGTTCATCAATTGTTGTTATGCCGCTTTTCACTTTTTCCATACCATCTTCGAACAGTGACACATTACCTTCTTTTTCAGCCATTTCCCGTATCTGCTGAGCAGAAGGATTGCTTAGTATGAGCTGTTCTATCTCAGGCGTGACGTCAATAAATTCGAATACACCGGTGCGTCCTTTAAATCCCGTGAAACTGCAGGAAGTGCAGCCTTTAGCTTTATATAAGGTAATCTCATTTTCTTTTAGATAAGACGTGGCTTTGGGGTAAGTTCCGGAAAACTCTGTTTTGCTTATAGATGTGCTATATCTACAATTCTCGCACAATTTTCTCACAAGTCTTTGGGCGATCACTACCTCAAGTGTTGATGCAAGCAAGAACGGCTCAACTCCCATTTCCAGCAAACGGGGAATCGAGGTTGCCGCGTCATTTGCATGAAAAGTTGATAAAAGCAAATGTCCTGTCAACGCGGCGTTGACTGCTATCTCTGCAGTGTCGGTGTCTCTTATTTCGCCGACAAGAATAATGTTAGGGTCCTGACGCACGATAGAACGCAAGCCCCTGGCAAAGTTTAGGTTCGTTCCTTCGTTTACCTGGATTTGGTTAACTCCTTCGATCCTGTATTCGACCGGGTCCTCGATTGTTGTGATGTTGACTTCAGGTCTGTGAACCATTTTTAACAATGCATATAAAGTTGTGGTTTTTCCGGAACCTGTAGGTCCCGTTACAAGTATCATTCCGAACGGTTTTTTTGCCGCATTCGCAAGGATATTCTGATTGGCAGGGGACAGTCCAATATCTGATAAAGTAAAGCCCTTAATATATTCAGCGAGTAACCGTATAGCGATCTTTTCTCCGCTTAAAGTAGGAATGATAGAGACTCTCATGTCCACGATACTTTCACTCGCATCAAATCTCATCGCCCCGTCTTGAGGAGACAAGTGTTCGTCAATCCTGAGATGAGATTCCACCTTTACTCTATTCAAAATATTTTCATACAGATCCTTTGGTAACGTTCCTGCTTCGTGAAGCACTCCGTCAACTCTAAATCTGATGGCAACTTCAGCCGTGTGCGGTTCAAAATGGATATCCGAAGCGTGGAAAGACAGCGCGTCCTTAAAAATTTCCTTTATGATCTCAGGGGCGATCTTGTTCCCGGATTTTATAATTTCGGCAAACCTTGTTTCCAGAGGCTTGCGGTAATGTATGTACAAGCTTTCGATATCCGTTTCAGATGCATAAGCAAAATCAACACTCTTTCCGGGAAATAGTACGTTCATTTTATTTATCAGTTCTTGTTGTTTGGGATTATCCGTCGCCACTGTGATATGTGCGTCCTCTTCCTTATATAACACCACATGGAACTGTCTGGCAGTTTCCTCGGGAATGCGCGTTACCATTTCGGCGGATGGAGTCTTGGCTGCGATATCTGCGTAAGGAACTCCATACGCTTCAGCCATAGCCTGGCTCAATAGTTCTCTTGTGATCAGACCTTCCGATAGCAGATGCTCTTCCAAAGGACGGTCGCGTCCTGCCGCGTTTTGCTCGGCTTTTTTGATATCTTCTTCCGTGAGGTAACTTCCTTTTATAAGAACTTCTTTTAGATCAGGAGGTTTTGATGTTATGTCCTCAGCAATACCGGCAATCGTTGAGATAGGGGTTTCTTCAGAAATAGAGGTATCTGCAGCGGGAATATCTGATACTGGTTGCGATGCATCCTTGCGTTTAATTATTTTCATAGGCAGTTCCGGAATTTCTGGCTACCTAAATATTACTTGAATATTTACTTTATTGAAAGATTTACGAAGTCTATCTAAAAGCTCAGTAGATCGAGAATTTTCGTCAACCAGGTTTGTTGGGTGCCTGTCAATTCACCGGTTGTAGGGTCGTAAGTTGCCGTTACCGGCAGTTTTACTTTTATAAACCCAAGAACTCTGGAATCTTTTTCACCTTTAAGTTTATATTCGATCTTGTTACCAGATGAATCTTTGTACTCTAGCTGCATCTCGGATACATTTTGAAGGTCTGTGTCAGACGATACTATTTGCATAAGCTGATCTGGTAAGATTCCGATTTGTATCCGTCCGTTTGAGGTGACAGCATATACATTACCTGATTCTTCATCTATTTCAATGGGAAGGTTTGATAGAACTCCGACACCCGATGATGTTAATTTGAACTTGTCACCATTTTCCATTTTAATTTGTAGCTTGAATTTCTCATTCTTTGCACTGAAGCTATTTTGCTCATCTTCCAATTCCATTTCATACTCGTATTCGAATTTTTCATCATTTTCCTCGCTTTTCGTCTTTGTTTTTATTTTGTAGTTTTTTAATTCTCTATCTTCTTGATATTCACCTTCATCATCCTCATCATCTCCCTCCTCTTCGTCTTCAATGTCAAGAACCGAATCGGACTTATCTTCGTCTTCTTTATCACCGTCGTCATCCTCATCTGTCTTCTCTTTTTCGTTTTCCCCGTCGTCATCACCTAAAACAAACTGACCATTTTCTGTGGTACTAGAATTAATAAAACTCTTCGATGAAGTATATGCGCCTACTGTTACCAACATGAGTAAAAGTATAATCATGGGTATGCTAAGCGAGTATAAAAAAATAAACTCAGGCTTTTTCGATTTATGGAGTTTTAGGCAGGATTTTTTCATACGATAATGATACGTACATATAACATAAGATGTCAAACCTGATTGCAATTACACTTCCTATCTACTAATATGGATTAATGAAAACAAAACGTATTTTAACTTTATTATATATTTCCGCTTTTACCTTTGTTCTTATCGGATACGCACACGCGGTTGAAACAACCGAACCAAACAACAGCCTGCAGAAGCGTAAGCAAACCCGCGAACAACTCCGGCTCGAGCGTTGTGAGTTAGGAGAGCAGAAGTTCCAAGCCCATATCGGCCGCTATGAAAATGTCAGACGAGGACATCTGGCATCCTTCAATAACATGAAAACACGTCTTGAGAAGTTTATAGTAAGAGCTCAGGAAAGAGGTTACGATACTACAAAACTGGAAGAGGATGTTGAAGTGCTGGGTGTGAAGATCGAAACTCTTTCCCAGGATATGACACTGTTTATTGCAAAGTTACAAGAATCCAAGACCCACACATGTGGTTCGGCTGATGGAACATACGCGGAAGCGGTAAAAGCAGCCAGGGATCAGCTAAAGATCGTCCGTGAAGATGTGATGGATATTAAAACTTATTTCAGGAACACCATCCGCCCGGATATCACGGCTTTAAAGTCGCAGCGTCCGATTAATTCAGGAACGGAGGAATAAAAGTGAACGAAGATACTAATCAGCCAATAATGGAAACACCTTCAGTAGAAACACCGGAATCGGTAAAGTCAATTCCTGAGAAAGAGAACAGAAAGCTATTTCTTGTCTTTGGGACGACATTCGTGTTTTTAACGCTGGCTATTTTTGGGGTATTTTATTACTACCAGAACTACTACTTGCAGACCGACTCCGGTGAAACCGACGAACTTCAGGAGCTTCAGAACTTGATGGACCAAGTAGACGAGAGTATGTACGATGATTCGCTGCTGGATGTGGACGATGCCGATGAATCAACCTATAGCCAGATGAATAACGACACTCTGATCAACGAAGAAATCAATGCTATTGATAAGATGGATTTTACGACATATGAGAATGAGTATACGGACACGAAGCTAAACGATCTTAATTAATGTTTAACAAACTCTTCGGCTTTTTTTGGACAGTTTTCTTTTTTCTTTGTTCTTTTGAGCATCGCGCTTCTTTTTATTCATGCGGCGATTGTTTCATGTGATAAACTATGTGTCAATGCGCAAAATAATAAACTGGGTCAAACTAAATATCGATCTGATGGGTTTGACGCTGATCGGAGCTTTCCTTAGATTACGCGTCATTGTGAAAGATGACCTTTGGTATGACGAAGCTTTTACCGGACTTTTGATGAGAGTAGGAAAAGAGGAATTCTGGAAGATTGTTACTGATGATCCCCATCCTCCGCTGTATTACTTAATGCTTAAAGGATGGACAACGGTTTTTGGAGTTAATGACTTTGCATTGCGTTCGCTACCGGTTCTGTTCGGTATACTTCTAATTGTCGTTATTTATTATCTCGTCAAAGAATTATTCAACAAAGAAACCGCTGATATCGCAGCTTTCCTTGCCGCTGTCAATCCGTTCCTGATCGCTTATTCAGTGGAAGCGCGTTCTTACATGTTCTACGGTTTTATGACCACGCTTGCGGCGTATTTTCTGGTTAAAAGGAAATTTAATCTGTTCGTTATCGTTCTCGTTATATCGCTTTTTGTCCATTACATGTTTGCCGCATTTCTCCCGGTTCTGTTAGTTTATTATGCCTTTATAATTATAAGGGAAAAGCGCGGAATATTAAAAGGTTTGCTTAGACTGGTTCCTTTAGCTGCGATCGCCGTTTTCTTGTACTTCCCCGTTCTTACAGATCCCGCAAACAACAATCTAAATATTGATTGGGTGAAGGAACCGGATCTCTATAATATTCAGCAAAGTATTACCGCTTATTCCTACGGTGTGAAAAGCAGGTTATCGGGAGCAGATGAGCTGGTCAATGTCAATTTCCTTCTTGACGAATATATTTTGGGATACGGAGTATTTATTATCTTTATCGCAGGCATATTGGCCGTGTTACTTAAAGATAGGAAGAATTTGGATGCTTTAAGTAAATTCGGTTTTACGCTAATGATGCTTTTCCTGCCGATGTTGCTTCTAATCGGTTACTCCACATATAAGGACAAATCCATCTACGTGGAACGGTATTTGCTTCCGGCTTCAGTGTTTTTTATCATCGCCTTGTCTTATATCCTTACCTCGCTTCTCACATGGGAACTGCTTGGCATTGTTGTTTTCTTCTATGTTTTTACCGTTACACGTGCCGTCACGCCGGGTTACTACGACGGCATGAAACCACTTGCACAATATTTTAAGAATTCCGAAAGTGAGGTTATTTTCACTTCACCTATCGATTACATAGTTGGGAAGTATTATTTGGATACGGATAAGGTAAAGTTATACGATCCGCGCAATCCACAGTTTGGATACGACTGGCCGTTTATGTCCAACGCCCGTCCTGAAGATATGACTACGGCTGTGTTTGTTTCCCCCGATGAGACCCGCATGACCGAGGAATTTAAAAGACCGTTGGAAAACTTGGTCTTTGGTGACTATAGCATTTATATAAAAGAAGATAGGGAAGACGAAACTATCTAATTATATTTTTAACTTACCAGTCGTACGGAAAACTTCATCCTTTTTACATTTCCATCGTTATCTTCTATCTCAGGTGTTCCGTGTTCTCTGTAATAATCCACCAATTCTTGTGACAAAGCCTCTTTTTGCTCTTTCAATTCCAGCCGTTTTTCCTTAAGTTGGTCATTTATAGCTTTGTATGCATTATTAGTCAGGATCTTTTCCTGCTTTTCCTTGTACTCCTCCTTTACCTTTTCCACTTCCTCCTGAACTTTCTGAAATCCTGCGTCATTCTCGAGCGCTTCCTCATAATGAGTTTTCAGCTTGTTTAATTCAGCTTGTATATCCTCAATTATTTTCATTCTTTTATTGATCATATCGGTGTTCATAAAACCTCCAAAAATTTATATACGCAATTTTAATAGTGTAGCACAACGATGTTATTACAATAATTATCATATTCTTGTAAAAGTGGAAACGAAAAGATCCCTACCGTAATTTTTTCCGAAAAGCTCTTCAAGTGTTTTACAGTCTTTTTTTGTGTACATACCGTTTCCCGTTCGGGTAAGTGATGTCACGAACCCGGGAACGCCCGCGGCTTTGGCTATATCTTGTGATAGGGAACGGACATACATTCCTCTTGATATAACGACTTTAACTTTCGCGATTTGGATCTTTGTGTCCGTGATCCCCGGTTTTTTGAGGAAGTTTTTCCACTCCTCGATAATAGGATCCTGTCTGAAGTCGCCCACTATTTTGTTAAGATTTTCTATTATTTCCAGAACAACGTCTTTCAAGTTAGCATCCATCAAATCCAAAAGCTCAATCTTGTAAATAGTCCCTTTTTTCTCCGGTAGATCCGGTATTTCCATGCCGGACCTTGCATGTACAAATAGCCGTTTTCCCTGGTAGCGTGTGGCGGAGAATAACGGTACTTTTTGAACGTATTCGCCTATAAATCCGGCAACAGTTCTACCAAGCTCATTCTTCTCCAAGCCCATATTTTCAGACCCATTCTGTCTAATCATCCCCATAGCGTCGTAAGAATCAGTACCAAATCCAAAAGCAATTTCAAACTCGTAAGTTTTTTTCCAACCCGCCAGTTCGTACTTTTTAAACCGTTCCTCACCCAGTAAGATAATGATCACACCCTCTGCTAAAGGGTCAAGAGTGCCGGTGTGTGATGCCTTTTGCCTGTACAAATTCCCGATCTGCTTGGAAATTTGATGCGTCGAATAACCGACCGGTTGCCAGACCGGGCATATATCTGAATCCGAATGTTTTGCGTTATCCACGGGTTTTATCATATCATTGGTTGATGATCATAGTAAAAGGAAACAAAACTGAAGAACTCTCCCGCGGGAAACTTGAGGAATTATTAAATAATTATGAACGGGTAGTGCTTGATCTTGGTACAGGCGACGGCCGTTTTGTTTACGAACACGCGTTGCGTGAACACCCTACGTTCTTTATAGGTGTCGATCCCAGCCAAAAACAATTGGAAGTCTATTCTAAAAAAGCGGTCCGGAAGAAAATGGAAAACTTAATATATGTGGTGGGTTCAATCGAGGTATTACCACAAGAACTTTTTAAAATAGCCGACCTTTTATATATTGTTTTTCCCTGGGGAACTTTGCTTAAAAGTACTGTAGATCCGGATGAGAAGACTTTTTATATACTAAGTAATATTCTTAAACCTCAAGGAACTTTGGAAATAATTTTTGGTTACACATCCGAAGCAGAGCCCTCCGAAACCGTCCGTCTGGAACTCCCTGAAATATCAGAAGAATTAATATCCGGCTCAGTAGTTCCAAAGTTCGAAAATGCCGGTTTTAAAATGGAAAAACTTGAACGGTTAGAAAAGCTCCAGCTTAAAGATATAAGAAGCACGTGGGGAAAAAGGTTGTCTTTTGGTCAGGACAGGGTTATTTATAGAATTCTCTTTAAAAGAGAGTAGAATAGGCTCATTGGTGAGACGTATAGGGGGATAGACAAAGGGCAATCCGCATTTTTCGATAATAGTTTTTAGCGGGTTGCCCTGGTCTTTTTAAAGATGCTACCATTTGTTCAATGTCTGTTAAACCTCTAGGAATAAAAGATCTCCCTCCGGCTTTACCTTTAAGAAAATTAGTCGGTCCCAGTTTTATTATTTTGGGTTTGGGATTGGGAAGCGGCGAGCTCATCCTTTGGCCTTATCTCTCATCTCACTACGGATTAGGAATTATTTGGGGCGCTGTTTTAGGTATTACCTTCCAATTTTTTATGAACATGGAAATAGAAAGGTACGCGCTTGTTCACGGGGAAAGCGTTTTTGTCGGCTTTGCGCGTAAATTAAAATGGCTTCCTTTATGGTTCTTATTATCAACATTTCTTCCGTGGATCTGGCCGGGGATCGTCGCATCGTCGGCTAAACTGCTTGGCACTCTTGGAGGAGTAGAGAATACATCGAATTTATCCATAATCTTTTTAATTGTCATGGGACTTATCCTTACTATTGGGCCCGTTCTATATAAAACAGTCGAAAACCTGCAAAAAATACTTATATCGGTTGGAGTTCCGTCCGTATTTATTCTCAGTATTATTCTTGCCAGACAAGAACATTGGGCTGCTCTTACGTCCGGTATCTTCGGTAAAGGGGATGGGTATTTTCTACTCCCCGTAGGATTACCAATCGCTTCTTTTCTGGCTGCTTTGGCGTACGCAGGGGCCGGTGGTAATCTGAACCTTGCACAATCATATTATGTTAAGGAAAAAGGGTATGGTATGGGAAAATATGCCGGTCGAATCACAAGCCTGTTAACCGGCAAAGTAGAGTCCATGTCTCTGAGCGGTTCAAAGTTCGAGCCAACCCCTGCCAATGTTGCAGTTTTTAGACAGTGGTGGAAGAACGTAAATATTGAGCATTTTTTAGTTTTCTGGCTCACCGGATCTATTACGATATTACTATTAGCTTTGCTTGCGTATGTGACGACGTTCGGAACGGGTCAAACCACCGGTGATATAAACTTTATGCTTGCCGAGGCCGACCAAATATCCTCGCGGCTTTTTCCATTCGCCGGAACCTTCTTTTTACTGGTTGCGGGGCTGACTCTGTTTGGAACACAGCTCACGGTTTTTGACGCGACAAGCCGGATCTTAAGCGAAAATCTGATATTGGCATTTCCCTCCAGATTAACCGAACAGAAGTTACCTAAGATCTACTACATTGTTTTATGGGTGCAGATATTATTTGGAGTAGGGATATTTTTATCAGGATTCACCCAGCCCTTACAGCTTCTTACAACTGCTGCAGTGCTTAACGCATTTGCAATGTTCGTACATGTCGGACTTACGCTCTGGATGAACAAAACCATGCTCGACACAGCCGTCCGGCCGAGTCGATTTAGAACTGTAGCCATGCTTTCAGCTTTTCTATTCTACGGAGGATTTAGCCTCTATGTTCTGTTGGATATATTTATGAAGTAGGAAAAACGCCTACAGGGTAGGCGCTTCCTAAAAATTCCGTTAAACACCGTTTGCGGATTACTTTACTTGTTAAAGCTTATTTCACTTTCACAACGATACTTTTTGCTATTTTATCGTGCCAAGTCTGTTTTTTCGGATCCCACAGCATCCATAAAAAGCCTAATCCCAATGCGAGACCGGAAAGTAGTTTACCGACTACCTCTCTTAAGAAAGCTTCAAGCCAAGAAAGATTAGCTCCTGTAGTTTCGTTTTGTACCCTCAATCCCATTGCCATTTTTCCGACAGTAGCACCATATTTGACTACCATGTAAATGTAGTAAGCCCATGCCAGTACTGAGAATGGGTTAACAAACCCGCGATCCGCATTAGCGAAACCAAGTACTGCGCCAAGTATAGTGGTCACTATTCCAACCAGGACAAAATCAATTAAACCTGCAACAAATCTTTGAAAGAATGTCGCATAGGTAACACCTGATGTATCTACCGGTGGTTGAGCCGGAGTAGCAGGGGGCTGTTCCGCAACTGCAACAGGTTGTTCGGTAACTACAGGTGTCGCTTCCGGAGCATGCGCAGGTTCCTGAGGAACTTCGGGCGGTGTCTGGTTAAACGTTTCATTATTAAAATTTTGATCATCCATTAATGATCACCCCCTTTTATCAATTTTTGCATAATCAGGGGTTTTTGTATATATAACGGGTAATGGTAGAATACTAACGGTTGTCGGGGTGTGGCGCAGTTGGCTAGCGCGCCAAGGTGGGGCCTTGGAGGTCGCAGGTTCGAGTCCTGTCACCCCGACCAAAATCTCACTTGATTTTTCATATCTAATATGTTAAAAAATAGGTACAAGATGTGTAGGTAGCTTAGCTACCGAATAACGAGGCGTTAATGGGACGCCTACAAGAATAGGTAACTATTCAGAGACATCTCGCCCTACAGATTAACTCCTTTACGGAGTTTTTTTGTGCAAAATTTGCGAACAGATAAAGTTACAAACATCCTGTGCATGTACCCATTACTGTAAGTGCTAAGTCAACAAAATACATGACTTTACAGGTTGAATATCAATCGGTGGATCTATGTAAAAAAACGCCGTAATATAATCTCCAGCTTTTAATCTATTACCAAATGCATCATTCATGAACAAATTATACCGAGGGACATAATTAACCTGATTTCGGTTCGAAAACAAAAGGAAGTCGTTATTATGAGATATGTGAGTTGGGGAATGTATATCCAAGATCCTTCAGGTAATTGATATAATTCTTATATGACCAATTCTACTATTGACAAAGCGAGAGACCTAATTAGAAATAAACCATATCTTGCATGGTCCACTAAAAACTATAGTGAATTATCCCCGCAAGGTATTCTAGAAAGTATTATAAGTTATGGTGACTGGTCAGATTTTATGTCTATTACAAAACTATTTGGTATGGATCAGAGCGTAAGATTATTTGAGGAAATTAAGAATAAACGTAGAAGTAATCTACGAACTCAAACAGCTAATTATTTTACAAAATATTTTGAAAAACATGCACAAAGAGATACTTTATGATAACCAAACTAAGCTACTTACATTAATCAAAACCTTTTCTACTGATTTTGGATTAGTTGACGGAACTGCTATTGCCCTGCACTTAGGTCATCGTAGATCAATAGATTTCGATCTTTTTACAGATGAGGATTTTTCGAATGAAAAGATACGTTCAGGTGTTAATAAAAATCATACTATTCAGTCAACTTTGGTAGATGAACCGGAGGAACTTACACTAGTTGTAGATAATGTTAAACTCACATTCTATAAATACCCATATAAAATAAATTACTCAGGAAAATTTGAGGAAATAATTAAAATTCCAGATCTACTAACCCTTGCTGCGATGAAGACATTTGCACTTGGTAGAAGAGCAAAATGGAAGGATTATGTAGATATCTTTTTTATACTTGAAAGCAATACGTTTGAGGATATCACCAAGATGACAAAAGCGGTTTTTGGTACTGAGTTTAATGAACGCTTGTTTAGAGAGCAATTGTCGTATTTTGAAGATATTGATTATTCTGAGAGAGTAGACTATTTAGAGGGCAGAGAGGTATTGGACGAGGAAATTAAACAAAAATTAGTCGAAATTAGTTTAAAATAGTTACAAACATCGTCTGTTATAGTCGACCGTGAATTGATGACAGCTTGCTCTTCTGGTAAATAAACTCCATGAGTTATAATCACTATATGTTGCTAAACACTGACCATCTAACGCTGTTTTTTATCGGATTGGTGCTGAATGGATTAGTAGCAATCCCATTGATAAATTTATTATATAGAAACAAGTTTTACAAGACGAAAACGTCTGATAAAGTTGATACGTCAAAACGAAACCCCAATTATTATAATCACTTATTATCAAATATGGACACTCCCTCCAGTTTTGGAATTTTACTTCTCCTGGACCTTGTTTTCTTTCAGATGTTCTTTGGATCCACACAAACACTTGTTTTAATGCTTGTTCTAGCTGTATTTACATTATTGGGATTTTTGGATGATGTTGTGAAATACTTTGGGTACGAAAAGGTTAAAAGATGGGGTCTAACCACAGGACAAAAATTGGTATCTCAATTCATAATCGTGGTGCTCTTATTATATTTAATTTCAGTACCGTCCTTATTTATTTTGCCATTCACTTTGTTATTCATAGTTTTTATAACAAACTCTGTTAACATTGTGGATGGTCTCGATGGGTTGGTGGGAACTTTGTGTATGTATATTTTTCCGGTTTTAGGTTATTTTGAAATTTCCAGTCATAACAATGTTAATTTGGTAAATCTAGTAATAATATTATTTTCTTTTCTCTTCGTTTTTCTATATTTCAATATAAAACCTGCGAGGGTTTTCTTGGGAGATGCAGGAAGCATGCCTTTAGGCTTTTTTATTGCATTTTTAGGATTACGGTACAATCTGATACCAATATTCGTTTTATTTAGTCTCATAATTGTTGACGGGTTAAGCAGCCTAATTCAAATGTTTTCAATAAGATATCTGAAAAGAAAGGTATTTGTAATAGCCCCCTTGCACCTTCACCTATTAAATAAGGGTTGGGCAGATACAAAGATTGTACAGCGTGCAGGCATAATCCAGTTAGTGCTAAGTTTTATTGCCATTTATTTGTTTAGAGTTTTATGATCGATACAAAGCTAAAGAAAATAATTGAAGACTACCAAAAAATCCCTAATGCCCCATTTGCACAAAAACATACGTCACAATATATAAAAAATACACTAGATAGTGCGCACATCCGATACGAAGAAAACGAATACGTGATTTTAGTTGAACCACAGGTTCTGATAGGGAGGAAAAAGTTGTTAATAATGGCACACACCGATCACCCGGGAATTGTTCTTGAGAATGATAAACGTGGCCAACTTTTAGGTCTTGTTGGTACAAAAAACATAATTGAGTATTTAGATGAAAATGATATTAAAGTGCGAGTTTACAATCCGGCAGGGGAATTCATTGGTAATGCCAAAATAGATAAAATAATTCCGGGTCCCAAGCAAGAGTTATGGGTAAAGGCTGATTTTGAAGTACCTAGGAATTCGATCGGTATGCTTGATATTTTTCCATTTGATGAAACCGATACTACACTTAATCTTTATAACGCTGATGATGGATTAATGGTTTCCATATTGCTTTATCTGTTAACCAGCAAGTTGATTGGTAATACATATGATGTGTTCTTGGCATTTATGAAACATGAAGAAGTACATCAAGTAAGTTCTTGGTGGTTAACTAGAACAAACTATATTAACTTAACCACTGATGATTATGTATTGAACTTGGAATGTTTAAAAACGGAAAGTATCGACTCCGAAAAATATGGTGCAGTCGATTATAACGGAGGTCCTGTTTTGCAGCTTAGTAACACCGGGTGTCTTTTTGGCTACAAGAATCCCGGACCAAACAAATTAGAGCTGACACTTAGACAAATTGCACATACATCTAGTCTTAAACTTCAGGTTGGGGTGATAAAAGATTCGTGCGATTCCAGACCTTTTACACAGTTCGAACTAACCCCAAATATTTGCACCCTAACCATACCAAACATATATAAACATAATGGCGCAGATGATGGAATAATCAGGTCTGAAGAAATTAAGAAAGCAGATGTTGTAACTTGTGTAGAACTTTTAACTTCCTTAACAAGTTTGGAATCTTCTCAGGGTATTGTGCTTGAATCCGTTTCTGAGAAACTAAAAAATGAAAATGCAGTTACAGATGAGGTATTACTAAAACGTAAAGCAAAGTTGAATAACAGACTTGATATTGCATATAAAAGTGTAGTAAAGAGAAATTACTTTTACCCACAATCTGTTACGGATAAGTTAATGGATTTTGTGTTAAAAACAATTTCTTATTTACGATATTTTACAGATTAGATATGCCAAATATTTTTGACAGAGACCTGTGGAGTAAAAATATAAGTAAAATTGATTGGTACCTTTATTTGGGTGAAGATTTCAAGCGTATTGAGAATACTGTTAAGGAGCTGCCGCGACAGGAACGAGAGGAAATAGTAGATGAGATTTATGACTATGTTGGAAAAAGTCTATCAGAAGGTATCTTACAAGTTAGTGAAACAGGTCCTAATTGGGATGATGAGAGAAAAACCATCGATACTCTAATCGTCCATCACTCCAGTCGGGCGAATGGGCTTACAAATAGTAGATTAAACGTCATGCATCTGTTAAGGTTGTATGTACCATTTTTTACTAACCCAAGCCAGGAAAACAGGGAAATTAAAGGTCGGGCAGTTTGGTCTGGACATTTTGTTGACCAAGAACAAGTGTTTTACGGCTACCATTGGCTAGTTAAACAGGATGGTAGTATTGAACGGTTACTGGATGATAAGTATATAGGTTGGCACGCAGGTAATTGGGATATAAATGCAAGAAGCGTAGGGATATGTCTGGACGATGACCTGGAATTAAAGTCTCCAAATTCAGCGATGCTTGGTTCACTTGCCAAGTTAATTAAAAAACATTATTCACAAATCGAAAAAGGAAGAATTTTAGGTCACAGAGAGGTACATAACTCTATTATTTGCCCGGGTAATGAGTTTATACCTGCTTGGAGAGAACAATTGCTAAACCTAATCTAGTTTTATTGTTAGTAATTGGTACACTACGAGACACTTAATCCACAATTACCTTAAGAGATCATCAATTTCAACGGCCAGCTTCCAATCTTTCTCCGTCACTGTATTTTCATCGTGAGTATAAATCTCGATCTCTAGAATTCTATATTCTTTTATGAACAAGTTGGGATGGTGATTTTGTTCCTCAGCAATTCGCGCGATCTTATTTATCAGCTCTACACAGTCTGTAAAGTTTTCCTGCTTTGTACGGATAAAAAGCTTGTTGTCTTTCTCCTCCCAGTTATTTTTTAGTTCTCCTATCATGAAGGTTATTTTATCACCCGACGATACATATGAAAAATCAGGGTATACTTGTCGTGAGTTTTTTACGTCACTAGGTTAGATCACAACTCTGAATCGAGTACTATCTGTGCGTCGTTCAACCTGCTTCCCGGATCCCGTATCTTATCAGTATCTGTGACATGTAAACATATTTTAAAATTTCCACCTACCCTAACCGTTGTTAGTAATAAATTTCCGATCTCAGGCCAGGGGTAGTTATCAGGCAGTTGTGATGTTACTGCGTCAAAGTTTCTTATAAACAGTAAGACCGGAGTTTTTGCATCCCCATAAGGTGCGCACATTCTTTGAAATTTATCCAGTGCATCCCGGCCGGCCGCTTCCGTTCTATCTTCCGGCAATTGCGTTAACGCATCACTATATATCATTTCGCGGTTAAAATTATCCGGGGTTACTCCCTCTCTTTCTAATAATTCTGCTACGTCGACTGCAATAAAAGGAGCTTTATCCGAATGGATCCGCCAATGACTTTCCCTTAGCATGGTTTCTGCAGTATCTAAATGTTCTTTAGGAACTTGGATAACCAGTTTTCTTGGTGCTCTTTCTTCAAGAGCCTTAAATACTTTGGGACAATCCCGTCTAAAATTTTCCATATTATTCTCAGCGGACTCAGATATCAAAGGGTTATATGTGCTTTTAGTCATATATTAACTATAGTACACGAACATAGCCACGCTTAAAATATTTGCTTACACTATTGCTAAAGTAACAATACAAAAGTAAAATATAAAAGTTTTCTGTGGCTCCATCCACAACAAGGACCCTATCACATTTAGGGGCTTTTTTTATGGATACAAAAACGAACTTATACGACACAATAGTGTTCGACTGTGACAGTACCTTAGTAACAATAGAAGGTGCGGACGAACTTGCAAAAAAGAACGGAGTGTACAAAAAAGTAACTGAACTTACACAGCGCGCGATGAATGGGCAGCTTGACTTTAATACGGCCTTTAAGGAAAGATGGGACCTAATAAAGCCCACTATAAGGGACCTTGAATGGTTGGGTGAACAATATATTAATAATATTACTCTAGGGGCAAAGGAGATGGTTGCCGAGTGCATGGAAAGGGGGATAGAGGTTTTTATAATATCGGGTGGAATAAAACAACCGTGCGACATACTGGGAGAATATCTTGGGCTACCAAAGGAAAATGTACTGGCGCTAAATTTGCTTTTTAACGAAAACGGTAATTATATTGGCATCCAACCCGGGCAGACTTTACTTGAAGATAACGGAAAAGCGCGGATTATTAATAAGCTTTTTAATAAGGAAAGAACCTTATTCGTTGGTGACGGATGTACGGACCTTTCGGTGGAAGCATTCGTTGAGACCTTCGTAGGGTTTGGAGGAAATGTCTGCAGAAAAGAAGTTGAGAGTAACGCAAAATTCTACGTTCACAGTAACGATCTTCTAACTATACTAAAATTTATCTAATACCTAGGATAACAACTTTTAAATTACTTTAACAAAAACAGGTTTATATGTGATTTAATTACTAAATGATACAAGATCTATCGTTTTTGCTTATCGCATTTCTGGTTTTATGGGTAGGCTCCGGTATTTCGATCAGCGGCGTTGAGAAAGTTTCCAGGTATGTAAAGATCCCCTCTTTTTTAATTTCTTTCTTTGCTTTAGGAGTTCTTACATCGGTTAGCGAAATTTCTGTAGCTTACTTTTCCATTATAGATAAAACACCCGGCATATCCGTTGGAAACTTGATCGGTGGTTCTGTAGTGCTTTCTTTGTTGATAATTCCTCTCCTTGTCGTCTTAAATAAAGGGATACATCTTAATGAAAAAGCAGAACCGATCAATTTCCCTTTCGCTTTTTTAGTAATTTCTTTACCTGTAATTTTAGTTTTAGATAATGTCATAAGTATCGTAGACGCTTTTGTTATGATCTTCTCGTTTGGACTTTTGGTAATGACGATTTCCAGGAGGAATACTTTACTGGATAAGATTGAGGAAGTAATAAACCATCATAATGTGAATATTTTCATAGAATCTCTAAAGATATTGTTTGGTATAGTGCTGATAATTATTTCATGTAAGTTTATTGTTGATACAGCAGTTTTATATGCGAACAAATTCTCAGTGGCACCGTTTTTAATTGGACTCATACTTTTGTCCATAGGCACAAATCTGCCTGAACTGACTGTTCTTATCAGGTCCACAATTCTTAAAAAGAAAACGATCGCTTTGGGGGATTATATCGGATCTGCTGCCCTGAACACATTAATACTTGGGTTCCTCACTTTGTTCTACCGGCAGCCGATCCAAATAAGCGGTGGAATTAAATATAACCTTTTGCTGCTTCCAATAGGGGCTGCGCTATTTTTACTTTTCACGAGGAATAAAAAGCTTGACAGAAAGGAAGGTGCGATACTTCTATCCTTATACGTACTTTTTATTATTCTTGAGTTGTGGCTTAGACCAGTGAACTTATAGCTTTGTTGTTAAAAGTTATGCCATCCTTAAAATTCACATTCGGCCAATAATGTTTTATCTGATGAACAATATAATCTCCGGACACTTTTTCCGGCAGTAGAACATAGTCGGCGCCTAACGTTTTTAAAATACGAGCATACTCTGAATCTAAAGCCCGTAAAACAACAGTCGCTTCTTTATTTACTTCTTTTGTAAGGTTTAGCAAGAGTTCGTTGTCCGAAAAATCCGAAGCGGTACATATTACTAACTTTGCTTTTTCTAAGTGTAAGAATTCAATTATCTCGGGATCTCCGATATCTCCATATACAGCGTTAACCCCTTTTTCTACAAGGTTATGAACTATTGTCGGGTTAAAGTCCATGACAATAAAAGGTATTTGGTTGTCGTGAAGATACCTGACAATAGGACTTCCGACCCTGTGTGCTCCTATAACAATAATATGTTCAACTAAAGTGTCGTTAACTTTGCGTTCGTAATAATGGGATTTTCCTTTTGTTTCCAGAAGCCCGACTAAAGGTGCTACAGGTTTATACACTTTTTTCGAGAAGGAAATGAGTATGGAAGATACTGTGATAGAAAGTACTGCAACGGCAGCCATAATAGATATGGTTATTGGTTCAATTAAGCCTGCATTTACGCCTACCAGCAACACTATTAATGAAAATTCCGAGACTTGTGAGAGATTTAACGCCGTTTGGAAAATAGTGTGTTTTCTAAAGCCGAATCTGCTCAAAAGTGCCATATAAACGACCGGTTTAATAATTAGAGCGTATAAAGTGAAGATAACAATTATCGGTATTGACGCCCGCAGGTCCCTAAACTCCGCTGTTGATCCCAGATAAATAAAAAACAGAGCAAGGAAGAAATCACGCATCGGCTTTATTTTTGCCTGGATCTGCATGTGATATGGGGAAGAGGCGAGCGCAACTCCTGCCAAAAAAGCTCCGATCTCGATAGAAAAGCCGGCGAATACCGCCAGACTTGTAAATGCGAAACACCACGTAATAGAAGTTATATACAAAAGTTCTTTAGAGTGTGCCGTATATTCAAACACCTTATTGAGTATGTATTTAGACAGAACGAATGTTAGAACGAACAACCCTGCAGCTTTTAGCAAAAGCATTAATAATGGATAACTTGCCGGAAGACCCGTGCCGATAGCTGAACTGCTAACCGAGATCATCATCAAAACTGCAATAGCGACTAAGTCTTCTACCAACAGCATTCCGATAGATAACTTTCCGAATAAAGAACTGAGGTCCCTGCTCTCTAAGAGCATTTTTATAACAACAACCGTGGATGAGAATGCAAGACCCAGTCCAAGGTATAAACCTTCCGAACTGCCAAATCCTAACAAACGGGAGATAGCGTAACCCAGAAGTGTGGATATAATAATCTGCCCTATGGCTGCTATAAAGATAGGTTTTCCGAGTACTTTAAGTTCATTAAGTTTCAGCTCCATCCCAATCAGAAACAAGACAAAAGCAATACCTATTTCAGGCAACACTTCAAAAACGGGGGAATGTCCCAGGTCAAAAAGCCGGACTACGGATAAGACCAAGCCTGTGATGAGGTAAGCAACGACCAGAGGGAGTTTTACTTTAAGAACAAAAAGACCGATTCCTGAAGCTAACACCAAAACCAGGGCAAGTTGATAAAAGATGTTGTCCATATGTTTCATTATATGGTCAGGAGAGATTTATAACAACAAAAAGGAGATTAAAAAACCCTCCGATCCGTTGCGGTTTATACCCAAACGGACGAGAGGGTTACGTAAACAATACTGACATTTATTAATGAATATAGTCTTCAAAATCATGTACGGTGAACAAGCCCGGGAAATGTTTGTTGAAGAATTGAATTACGTTGGGTTCGTCATCGCTGCTACGGTTGCTTAGGGTTAAGTCCGTTACGCTACCACTAGTACTGATGGTGAAAAGCGTACGCAGAGCGTTAATGGCATCCTGGTAATTCCATAATGTCTCCATTGCGCGTTTTGCCGTACCAAAATCCGAGAAAAGAAAGTGCTTTTTTTGTACCTTACTCATTTGCTTATCTCCCTCTCCTTTTGTTTGATTTTGGATATTATACTATAGTACTATGCTCTATTCCTTCGGAGGTTCCCCGTTCTGGAATAGCTGAAGATAGTTACCATCCGGATCTTGGAACGTTGCGAACCATCCTCCCCAAAATTCCTGCCCGGGCATCCTGATAAACTTAACTCCTTTAGTCTGTAATTCTTTTACAGTCTTGTTAATGTCATCTACAGTTAGTGTGACCATACATCTGAACGGTTCCAAAGCTTTTTCTGCTGCTTGGCTGTGTCTGTCAAAACCCAATTTTAAACCCCCAAGATCCCACAATCCGTTCTCATCCTGCGTACATCCTAAAATTTCTTTATAGAACTTTCCCATTTCCTCATCGTTATCTTTTGTAGCGAAAATAATTGTATGTCCTTTAATTTCCATATAAACTCCTTAGAAATAATTAATAAATTAAGATTAATACTTAAGAAATGAAAAAGCAAGAAGAAAACCCGAACAAGAATATTTATTATCCAACCTCACTATGAAACTCATTTGAGTTATAATTATTTATATGAAACATGGTAAACAGAATGGGTATATAAATGTCGGTTTCATCGCGGTCTTAATAGCAATTTTAATTTCAGGTTCATACTTTATATTAAACAAACCGCACGTTGGTGATATCTCTATAAAGTTTGAGAACGTGACCTACTATCCGGTTGAACAACTTCCTTACAATAAAGGAATATTCATAGTTGCCTCCACACGTGAAAATAAAGAATGCTCGCCTTTTGTCGGCGCAACTTGTTACGCATTTTATAAACAGGGAACAAAAATTAGTAATTTAGGAGAGATTGCCGATTATTCTTCGGTGGAGGAAAGGTCAAGCAAGTTATTTATTTATACTATGTTTAGTGAGGGACTTGGTTCAACTGCGAGACTGTTAGGTGTGGATAAAGCCGGTGCATCGCTGAAAGAGGAAGTGAGATACGATTATATAGGTATGTATATTCCGGAGGGTTTGAAAGACGATGTAAAAAGACAGTGTCCTGAATACGAAACGTTTGAGATCGGAATCTATACAATGACTAAACCGAACCTGGTACTTAACCTCGTACAATGTGGAAAAGACCGGATTATGATCACGGATGAAAAAGAAGTTTACATAACAAAAAATCTTGACGAACCGTCTCCATTTTATGATGAGAGTGTGTTTACCTCAACAAAAAAGATTCTTACTAAGAATCAGGAAAGCTCTGGTGAAAGTTATTTTTATATCAGCACCAAGTATGTGATCGTTGATCCCGATGTAAAGAATGTTCAAATAGTTTCCAAACTTTAAGTAAGTAAACTTTTATGAACCAGCAAACCCTCGAACAAATCCGGACCGAAGCTGTCAAAAGAATGGCATCCGCCCACGGCAGCCAGCATAACTTGAACCATGTTTACAATGTGGTGAAAAGCGCTATGCAAATGTCTCATAGTTACGATATCGATAAAAATTTATTAGAAGCCATCTGTTATGTTCATGACCTTACTTACACGGAATACTACCCCGGAATAGCAACTTATGTTTTTGAGGGTAAATATATCGCATCTATACTTGATAAATACTTAGATCAATTTAATATCGATAGCAGAGAAAAAGGTATCATTATTAACGCATGCAAAAGACATCCTCACAGTTATCCGTTTAAAGTTCTAAACAGAAATACAGACCTATACACGAAAATTCTTCAGGATGCGGATACACTTGATATGTTCAGTGACGAAAGAGTTGATAACTCAGTGTTTACTAAAAACTTGAAATGGATTCCTGTTAAAAGATTGATGCGGGTTGTGCGGTTAAGGTATATTAATTTTTTTCTAAATATTCCGCAGATTTAACCGCACAATATATATGGAAATTATAAAACTGGATTTTAACAAGGACGGAAATAATAAGACTATTCTAGACGATCCCATTAACATAGAAAAACTCGTCAAGTATGTACTTCCTATTATTGAGAGAAATGAGGGCTGGGGTTCAGGGGATCTTACGACCAAAATGTTCCTTGATGACCCAAAAAAGTATCAGGGTGAGGTTGATGGTACCGTTTGGAAAAATGTTCATATATTAATGGAAGGCGGAGAGCCTATTGGGCTTTTGGAGTTTAGTAGAACAACGATTGATGATACAAAGAAGGAAAGACATAAGATATTAAACGAACTTTTAGCAGGTGAGAGTTTAAATGAATTCAATAAACTTATAGGAAGTGATATAGAACCGACCATGCTCCCGCAAATCAGAGAGTTCCTATTAAGTAAACCTATCTACACCGCGGTGGGAGTAGTTTTAAAACCTTCACTGCAAAACAAAAAAACAGGATACGCGGAAAATACTTTATAAAGTCATTTCTGATGGCGTACTATTTGGATGGACTAGTAACCCTGTAGTGGTAAGAAAGAGAAGAACTTTATTTACAAATACTGTATTTTTTCCCAGTTATGGGGAATTTCCAAATACTATAGATGAGTGGGCTATATCTTTGTATGTATATGTTTATGTGATTTCTCATCCGGTGGAAGAATATAAAAACCTCGAGTTTGGAACAATGTTTTCCCCATATTTTGCAGAGGATAGAGGAACGGAGTATTTGGAAATTGCCAGACAAATGAAAGATACCGGGAAAATCACATCTTTGGACGAAAAAAGAATTAAGTATGTTTTGGGTAGAAAGAACTGTTCCGGTGCGATAGTTTCCTGGAATTAAACCTTTTTATCAGCTATGAAATCTCAAACTAAAAAAATAAATAATAGAGCACATTTCAACTATTACGATAGTTTCGCGAATAAAAATTGGATGCCTTCTAAGCATGAAGATGACTCGAGTATAGATTTCTTTTCAATCCCGGATTATGCTGTGACAATTCTTGAAGGAAAGAATAAAGTCAGTCAGCTATTTGTGTATATGCGCAAAGTTTCAATAGAGAATAACGATATAACTATAGCGGGTATTGGTGATGTTGTTACACATATAAATTTCCGTAGGAAAGGATATGGTGTAGAATTGCTAAATCAAGCACTGGAGTTTATTAGCGATAAAGCTGACTTTGCACTCCTGTGCACGGATATAGATAAACTGGGAAATTTCTACAGACTTGCAGGTTTTAAACCATTAAAAAAGACATATTATTTTATGGATAAGTTTGGTTTTGAGAAGACCGAATCAGGTGGGATGTATATGAGATTGTCAGATTGCCCAAAAATCGATAATATTCTTAACCCTGATATAAAATTACATGTTGGGAGAAGTAATTTCTAAAGCGCACTTATCTTATGGACTCTACTAACTACCTGGAATGGAATAAAAATAGCCACGAAACGATTGTGTGTATACACGGATTTGCCGACAACGCATCAATGTTCGTGCCTTTACAAAAAATATTTCCCGGTAAACGTATACTTTCAATTAATTTGCCAATGAACCTAAACCGGACCGCAACTTACAATATACCCGAACTATCTAAATATGTAAGTGAATTATTGGATAATATGCACCTGACGCAATACTCTCTGATCGGGTTTTCGCTTGGAGGATTGATCGCTACAGAACTCGCATGGCAGGACCCGCGTGCTAAAAATCTTGTGTTGTTGAACTCATTCCCCTCGCTATCCGTGGTGAAACCGGTCAGTAAGTATCTATTCAATTTAAAACCGTTGCTAAAACAAAAACCTGTTTTATATCTGTACAGCCGGACTAATACAAACCAGTTAGTGAGGAGAATTGGCGGAGCCCCGCAGCTGCCAAGCAAAACCATCAATCACATGCGAAAAAGCTATATTTCTGTTTTCGGAACGCTATTAAATTGCCTATCATATCAGGGAGTGGGTAAGTACAAAAAAATAACAATTCCAAAAACTATAATCCTATTCAAAGACGATAAAGTTCTAAGTTACAAAACTATTTCTAAATATGCGTGGCAAAACGAGATTGAAATAAAAACGGTGGAACATGGCGGCCATAATGCAACGGATGATTATTGGGTGAGTGCAGAAAACGTGCTTAGAAGTTCTATTGATAAAAATAACCCTGCATAACCTCATAGGAAGTTGACACAGGGCCTGTTCGTCTTAACTTTGTCTTGTTAGCAATCCGCTTTTCCGGTTCAAATTGTCGTAGATCCTGCCTGACGGTGCTATATACAAGTACCCAGGAGTCTTTTTTTCGCCTAGGGCTAGCTGTGTTACACCGAGTTCCAACTTCCGAAGTTCCTGTATAGTTCTCGCTTTACCGATCCGATACCCGCCGTCAACCTCAGGGGTGTAATTTCCTAAGGCATCTCTACTTTTTTTGACAGCCTTCAGAAATTCGGTTGTAAACACCCAGACGGATACTTCGACACGTATCCCTCTTTCTCTTATTGGGACGTCTTTCATGCCGGCTCTTCGTCGGGGTTGTTCAATAAGAGACGGCCGGTTTCAGGTTCAACGTGACCGTACATTTTGCCTGATGGGGCTCGGTAAAGAAAATCCAGAAATCTACCTTTACGGGGATTCAATGCATGACTACGGTATTTTTTTCTCAAAGCAATGACTTCCTCAGCTGTTCTGGCAGTAGTAATAAGCTCGCCACCATCTTTTGCAGGGTTGTAACGCGCTATTTCGTCCATTCCGGCCGGAATAACATTCACAAAAGACTTAAATCCCCAAACCTGAATCGATACCGGTTGACCGTTTTCGGTTATTAATGTCGGCATGAGCATCTCCTTGCTTGCTTAGTTTATTGTGGGTTATTTGTACACTGATTTTTAACATAATGTATAAGAGGTGTCAAACTATAGGGTGGATGAGAATCTCACTCATTAGTTAAATAAAAAACTTTTCAACCATCAAATCGATAAATTTATCATCTAACCCCATTTTTCCCAATTGATCCGGGGAAGGACGAAACCGGTATTTCTCAATATCAAAAGTCAGATCGTCCTTAACCTCTATGCCCTCAGCGGCCAGTTTCTCCTTTTGCATCAATGGAGTGTGGTATTTGGTTCCTTTTATACTTATTCTTCCGGCATTATTGATCACCCTCCACCACGGTAGGTCATCCATACCTGCCAAAATATCTTCTTCGGTATTTCTAAGGATCTGTCCGACCATCCTTGCCCCGCGGGGGATTCCTGCCATCAAAGCCACCTGCCCATAGCTTGCGACCTTTCCGTAAGGTATCATTTGTACTATTTTTAAGACTTTTTTCTTTATCATGGGTATTTACATTGTAGCATCGGGCATGTAATAATAAATTTCCAAAACTCATTCCAGTTGAAAGGATAAAGGAGTGCAATGGAAGTCCAAATTATTCGCGAAGGTAAGCCAATTGGAACCGGGGAATTTGATCCGGAATCGAACAGATTAGTGATCACTTCAGATACTTGCCCTGTTGGTGTTGGTCAGAAAATTCTGCTATTACAGGGCACCAGGTCCGCAGCCAATAGAACCGCTTGGGTTTTTAAAGTTGTTTCGTTGCGGGCCGGAGGGTTTACCCTCAGCGAAGCAATGTAGGGAACTTCCGATCATTAACAGATCAGGTAGCTGGACTCATTTCCTCTGCCTGATTCTTTTATAGACCTAGCAATTCCGAATTTTGCTTCATCGCATCAAGTGCAATTTCCACAAATTTATCCACCGGTACATTCACTTTTTCCACACATTGCATTATCTGTGAACGGTCCACCGCCCGCGCGAATTCTTTTTGTTTAAAGCGTTTTAAAACACGTTCCACAGTTACCTCATCCAGATTTTTTCCAGGCATAACCAGTGCAACGGCAACAATAAATCCTGTCAGTTCGTCAGAACACTCCAAAGTCCACTCAAGAAGAGTTTCGGGATTACGCAAGTTTGTAATTTTTGTATTGTGAGAACGGAATACATTCAACATTTCATCTTTTACCTCGTAATCTTTTAGCCACTCCAAAAGCATTACCGTGTGCAAACTCCAGTCATCTTTTGTGATCTCATAATCAGAATCGTGAAGTAGTCCAACTATTTCCCATTCGTTCGCAGATAGACTATCAACGTCGCGGTCTTCCCGTTCGTAGAAATCATGGTAGGCGTGTAATACTTTACCCACAGCGTAACAATGACGCCTGAGGTTTTTGTTTTTCATCTTTTCGTGAAGAAGATTGGTAGCGGTTTCAATATTTAATGTTTTCATCTCATGATTATAAAGAATCTGCCGGGTAGTTTGTCAAATACCCGGCAGGGTTACCTATTCATGTCCGTTTCCGGATTTTTGTTTCTTTTTAGGTTTGCACCCTCCAGGATTCTTGCAAATATGCTCACACACCTGAGTGAAGTTTTCGAACCTTTGGGCATAATTCAACGCGTTAGGCGGTAACATGTGGCACTTCTTTTTACGATAGTCCCAAAAAAACCTGCACCAGCGAGGGTAGAATGTTGAAAGAATTGCCTGCGGGTCGATTATTTTACGTAACGGCATGCTTACTGATTGTCCTGTTGCCATGATCTGCTCCTTCTGTTCCGTATACTGATAAGGTTTGAGTTTAAAAGTCGTTGTGAATGAATTCTATACTTGACGTGTGATGAGAGTCAATAATATATCAAATACATTATAGTACAGCTTATAGTATAATTCGGTGAAACCAAACGAATGAGCGAAAGGAAGGATGGAGTGATGAGCATCAATCGGTTAGAAAGCAACATGACCCGCGTCCCGTTTAATATTTCTTGTAGCACCAACAGATGATAACTGACAAAACGGTTATCACCTTTTTTTACTTTTCACTACATTAACCACGAGAAATTGTTATAATCTTCGCAAAGAACGTTGATAACTCATAGAAAAGGAGAGAAACAATGAACGTACGAAGATTGTTAAAGCTTCTGATTTATTTTGTTCTGTTTCTGCTTGCATTGATTGCAGGTGTATTGGTTAAGGCGGCTGGTAATAATGAATTCCTTCCGTTAGTTGTACATTTACCAAACTCAACGGCATTACCCGTTTTAACTCCGACACCGACTATTACACCGACACCCGGGCCGCTAAACACAGGTGAGATTACGCGTGTATCAGTTGCAACGGATGGGACTGCCGGGAACATGAGGTCCGGTTCATCGGATATATCATCGGACGGCAGGTATGTGGTGTTCAGTTCATACGCCACAAATCTGGTTCCAAACGACACGAACGGCGCCTTCGATATTTTTATCCACGACAAAGAAACTTTAGAAACATCTCTCGTTTCTGTTTCTTCATCAGGAGCTCAGGGCGGTAATGATTCAACAAATCCCTCGATCTCATCCGATGGTCGTTTTGTAGCGTTCTCGTCGTATGCATACAATCTTGTTCCGGACAACTGGGATATTGCACCGGATGTCTATGTGCACGACAGAGAGACCGGGGAAACTTCACGTGTGTCTGTTTCTTCGGATGGTGTAGGAGGCAACGATTGGTCAGTTCTACCGTCCATATCGGTGGATGGCACCTTAGTTGCGTTTGCGTCGTTATCGAACAATCTGGTAATCGATGACGATAACGGGAACTGGGATATTTTTGTTCATGACCGTTTAACACAACAAACATCACTGGTTTCTGTTTCCACTGG